>SXGT01942038.1_pt1 | contig 15821 bp, 14 predicted proteins | sample 3176221 | NCBI WGS metagenome assembly SXGT01 (sample SAMN11356862, study PRJNA531348) | freshwater metagenome | isolation source: freshwater sample F1-120 | place: China: Fuxian Lake, Yuxi | collected 2017-12-25
GGTGATTCTGCAGGACTCCCTTGGCCATCTTCTGCAGCATGATCGTCTTGCCAGCACGAGGTGGCGAGACGATGAGGGCACGTTGGCCCATTCCGATCGGGCAGAGCATATCGACAATGCGGGTGCTCAGCTCTTCGGGTTCGCTGGAGAGTTTGAGGCGTTTCTCAGGGTGAAGCGGCGTCAGGTCATCGAAGAAGACCTTATCGGCCAGCATGTTCGGATCCTGCCCGTTGACGGCTTCGACGCGCAGTAGCGCAAAGTATCGCTCGTTTTCTTTCGGCGGGCGAATCTGACCCGCGACGGTCGCCCCTTTGCGAAGTCCAAAGCGACGAATCTGCGATGGCGAGACATAGATATCATCGGGGCAGGGCAGATAGTGATAGTCCGGGCTACGCAGGAAGCCGAAGCCATCCGGCAGGATCTCGAGAGTCCCGTCGCCGAACATCAGGCCGTTGAGCTTGGTCCGCTCTTTGAGGATCTTGAAGATCAGATCCTGTTTTTTGAGCCCAGTATAGTCCGTCAGGTTTTCTTTACGCGCGAGATCGAAGAGCTCCTTCATCGTCATTTTTTGGAGCTCGGCGATGTGCATCTCGCCGCGTTTGACTTCTTCGTATTTGTCGTCAGCCGCGATCTGCGCCTTGGAGCGCGCGTCGGAAGATTTGTAATTGTCGTAATCAGTGGCTTCAGTGGCCATGACGGGTCTCTTCAGTTCGAGGTGACGTGAGGCACGTGAGAGGGGGCAGGCTTGGATGACCGGGCTGCAAGCTGTTGGAGAGCTTGAACGAAATCGCGACCGGCCAGAGACAGAGGTTGGTTATTGTTGATGATCAGTTTTGCACGAGACTTTTTCGTCTCGAGTGGCCACTGACTTTCTTCGCGGATGCGAAGTTGCTCGTTGTTCCATGATCGCTGCTGCTGAACGCGCTCCAGACGGGAGGCGTCTGATGTTTCGATGTAGAAGATGGAATCGCAGAGCTGATCCCAGCCCGCTTCGAGCAGAATCGCGGCGTCGAAGAGAATGACGTCGCATTCACCGGATTGCTGATGGTGGGCGAAAAGAGTCTTAAATCGCTCGACCATCCAGGGGTGAACGATCTTTTCCAGAGTGGAACGTCGCTGACGGGAAACGGGATCACTTCCCCAGACTAGCGCACCGAGCACTTTGCGATTGATCTCGCCATCGACCAGCAACGTCGACGGGTCAGACAGAATCCCCGAAAATGTCTCAACGACGCGCGTCTTCAGCTCGGGAACTCGCAGTGCTTCATGACCGACGACATCACCATCGACAATCGCGAGCGACATCTGCTCGGCGGCAAAGCGGGTCAGAGCACTTTTCCCCGCACCGATTCCGCCCACGATCCCCACAACCGGAGGACGTGCCTTAATGGCGGCGCTGGAATCAGAGGAACGGGATATCACCAGAGTCGATCCGTCGAGCGAGAAGTTGGCGTCGGGTGGGAAATCAGGAAGGAAATGGAAACACGCCAGACTGTTGATCAGACCAGCGACGCCAAGAAGTGACTACACGATCGCCGTCCGCGTGTCGTCGTCTGGTCATTCGTTGCAGGATGAGGGATTTGCTTCGAGATGGTTCAGAGAAGACAGGAGGGAGAGGGAGTCCGACGCATTCGTTCACGGGCGTCGATCGATCAAAACGCAGGCTGCCTGGACCGGCAGAACGCTGATCGACGAGGAACACCGCAGGTCGGTGTGCGTCAATCCTTGGGATGATTGAGTGGGTCACGTGACGTGTTGAGTTGAGTACACGTATCGTCTCAAGGCATACTCTCAAAGTCAATCATTGGTTCCAGTTTTTGGCTGACGGCAGGGAAAACTCGGACCAACTCTGGTCCTATCAATAAATGTTGATAAGACGTGATTTGCCATGGCTTTGACGTCAATTCGTTGCAGGGAATTCCCGCAAAAGCAAGCAAAAGAGCTGCCATGCCTCCCATTGCAACCCTTCTCAAATTCTACTTCCGTGAGTATGGTTTGAGAAACTCCTGCCAGACGCGTTCACCAGACGTCACTCAAGATCTGAGCGGAAACAGCCGATATTGAGCGGATGGGACAGCGGCCTATGCGGAAAAACGATGGCATTGGCAGACGAGATTCCCTCCGCTCCACCCTCTGACTTACGACAAGGATGTCGATGGCCGGGTACAAAGAGCATATTACTGTCAGCAGCTTTCTGGGTGCAGGACTCGGCGCAAGTGCATACCTGTTCTTCGGTTTCACGCCCGTCGAAGCCTCTTTGACCGGGTTCCTGACCGCATTTGGCGGGATGTTGCCGGACCTTGATTCTCAATCGTCGCGTCCGGTGAAGGATCTGTTCGCCATGCTCGGCGCTGTTCTGCCGTTGTTCATCATGGGACGACTGATGCGGTCCGTCGAGGTGATCCCGACGGCGGAAGCTCTCGCGCTCACGTTTATCCTCCTCTATCATGGCATTCGCTTTGGAGGGATGTGGCTGGTCGGCAAATTGGCGGTTCACCGCGGCATGTTTCACAGTATCCCAGCTATGTTCATCACCATGCTGATCGCATTCATGGCGACTGCAGATTCAGAAATTCGCGTCCGCCTGCTGCTGGCCTTCGGAATTGGTCTGGGCTTTTTCTCTCACCTGTTGCTCGATGAGATCTATGCGATCGAATGGAGCGGTGCCCGGATCCGCCTCAATAAGTTCGCAGGGTCTGCCCTGAAATGGGTTGGCAAAACACAATCGGCCAACATCGTCACCTACGGGATTCTCTTTGCGTTAACTTACACGACGCTCATCGACGTCGGCTTGATTCGACTCGACGGGATGCAGGCGCAGACGGAAACGCCGACGACCATCAATGCCCCCGTTCTCCAGGAAGCTCAGGCCATGCCAGATGCTCCTCACTGGCGTTAGCAATCGACTCGATTGATGAACGAAAAAAGCCCTGGGCGATCCTTGATCATCCAGGGCTTTTTCTGTGGGAAGTGATGCTTACCTGTACTTCGGGACTCGCATCATGTGTGGTTCTGGATCAAACAGAATCATCTTGGGGTTGCCATTCTGATCCTGAATCGTCTGTTGTTCTGCAATGAGGTTCTGTTGACCGGTCGCCGGATTGTTGGAGTACTTAGCACCGAACGCCTTGGCGAACTCGAACGCGCGTGGATCTCGCTCTTGAGTGAACGATCCGACGGTCACATACGATTGATATCGATCGTGGAACACCCATGCCTCGACGCCGCGTGCTCGGAGGGCGTTGCAGGTCTTCCAGGCGTCCCAGTATGCGACGTCAACAGAGGCTTGTCCGGTCAATTTGCTGAAGGCAGATTCCAGATCCTTATCTCCCTGCTTGGTGACCGATTTTCCTTTGAATGTCGCGATGACCAGTGAAAAATCACCCTTATTGTCGAACAGAGAGAACTCCATGCCTGCGTTGATCTGCAGGAGTTCGGGATTGCGTTTGCGGGCCTGAACTTCTTCGGGGGTCAGCATCGGGTTAACGGTCAGGAAAGCTCCCGAGAGGGGGCCGGGCTGTCCTGGAGTTTCGCGATAGATGCCGCCTTCAGTCAGGCAGGCGGGCTTCAGTTTTTTCACATAGAGCAGCGTTTCCTGGGCTGTCTTTCCACTCTTGGTGGAAGGCTCGATATCTTCATAGTTTCCTGCAACCACGCAGATTTCTTTGTCGAGCTTGTATTTCTTGTTTGTTTCGCGACCACGTCGGTCCTGGGTTTGAATCTGGCCGGTCGCTTCGTCGCGTGAGAAACTGTAAGCAGGGATGCCCACTTGACGAAGTTCGAAGACCAGTTCATCGGCAGCGATTTCGGGTGTCTTTCCCTCGACTTTCATGCCCTCGGTCGGCTCTGAAATCGTCGCGACCATGATCATCCAAGGACCGTGCTGCTTGGAGAGGGCGTAACGCTTGCCTTTGACGGCTTCGATACCACCTGCGCCAGCAGAATTGACGAGACTACAAATTGCGATTGTCGCAATGAACAATGATTGAATGCGATAAGCAGGCATGACAAGACTCCGTACTGAACCCGCGACGAACCGTCGAGGGAAGTGTCGCTACGGACCAGAGGTGAGAGATTGGCAGGAGAACATCTGAATGACTCGACTCAGCCAGCAAGATCAGCTTCATAAAACGAATCTGATCGGGCAGCTGCGCGATGTTCAATTCAGTCCATCGAGTGGAGTTCTAGGAAATCAGGTAATTCTTGTCGAGAGGCCAAAGATTGCCTAAAGATTTCTGTTGTAAAGAGAACAATTGATGCACGCCCTGTTTAGCCATCGCCAGCTGGGCTGTCAGCTGTTCAAGAGAGAAGGCTTTATTCTCTGCCGTCCCCTGAATCTCGACGAATTCATCGTCGCTGGTCATGACGACATTCAGATCGACTTCTGCAGTACTGTCTTCCGAATAATCCAGGTCCAGCAGCAGCTGACCGTTCACATACCCCAGGCTGACCGCGGCGATCCCCTGCGCGACAGCCGCCTTGGCGCTGAAGGTCGGATCGCGCCTCTCGATCGAATTGAGGGCGTCCACCAGGGCGATAAACCCGCCTGTGATCGACAGCGTCCGTGTCCCGCCGTCGGCTTCCAGAACATCACAGTCGATCGTGATTGTCCGCGGACCCAGCGCTTTCGTATTCACCGCAGCGCGCAGGCTACGGCCGATCAGACGCTGAATTTCTGTGGAACGACTGTCTGTCTTCAATCGCTCGCGAGACTTTCTCGGAGACGTACTGCCTGGCAGCATGCTGTATTCCGCTGTCACCCAGCCGGAGGGATCTTTGAGCGGATCTTTCCACGGCGGCAGCTTGTCTTCGACTGAGGCGGTGCACAGAACCGTCGTCGATCCGGCCTTGATATACACCGACCCCGCTGCCTTCTTGGTGAAGTTGCGAATGATCTCGATCGGACGGACTTGATCAGCAGGACGGTTGAGGTGGCGCATGGGGGATCATCGTCATTCAAAAGTCAGAATACGGAATTCGTCGGAAACGAGCAAAGGGTAACAGATCTCGATCAGAGCCGCGACCGAAGAGAGCATTTGCTCGGTGTGCCACGACCGTGTCGGCCGGGTGATTGCGCCATTGACGACCAACTTGAACTCGGCACGGCTGACACAGCCGTGGCACACGAGCGACTCTAGTTCACATCACATCGCCAGTGCCCGCTCAATCGCTTCTTCAATCTCGCCGCCCGATCGATTCGTCCAGATGATCTCCCCCTTGGAATTCACGACGTAGACACGCGGGATCGTGTCGATGGCGAGTTCCTGAAAGAATGCTTCTGCGCCGTAGGCATTCGGCCAGGGGACGTGCAGGCGCTCGATGAACATCTTCATATTCGGAAGGGCATCTTCTTGTTCCATTGTGATGCCGACAAACTGAAGGCGAGGGTTCTCTCCAAATTTGCCATAAACGTCCACCAGATGTTTGGTCTCTGCAATGCACGGCCCACACCAGCTGGCCCAGGCATCGACGACGAGAACCTTGTCCTGCATCTGCTCGGCTGTCAGGGCTTTGTCATCGATCCATCCTGCGGGACGAAACTCCGGCAGCGCCTTGCCGATAGCGCCATCGGAACCTTTCTCCAATGAAGCCACAATAAACGCGATCACCGCCGTGCAGACAGCAATCATTGCAATCGCCTTCCAGTTCGTCGGACGATCATCGGAAGCCTCTGCGTCGGACATAGCGTTCATTTCCAATCAGAAGGAATGAGACTCAAATCAAGACCGATTGCTGTCAACGACTAAGTCTGAGACAGATCGTAAAGCGGGGCAAGCTTATTACGAAGATGATCGATCAGAGGCTGGTGAGACAACGGCTTTTTCGTGATCCGTTCAATCAGCTGAGCGGCCGAGTAACGACGTCCGTGATGATGGATGTTGGATCGCAGCCATTCGAGGAGTGGCTTGAAATCGCCGTTTTCGAACTGACGATCAAGGTCACCCAGATCGGTCGCAGCCTGCTGGAACAACTGGGCGGCGTACATATTGCCCAGAGCATAGGTCGGGAAATAGCCAATCAAACCGGCTGACCAGTGAACGTCCTGCAGGCAGCCCATGGCATCGGACGGGACCTTGATTCCTAGATAGTCTTTGATCTTTTTATTCCACGCAGCCGGAATGTCTTCCGCGGGTAGATCACCCGACATCATCGCCTGTTCGAGCTCGAAGCGGAGCATGATGTGCAGGTTATAGGTGACTTCGTCTGCTTCGACCCGGATGAACGTCGGGCGGATATCGTTGATCGCAGAATAGAACTGCGAGATGTTGACGTCGCCCAGTGGGTGTGGAAAATGCTGCTGAGCTTGCGGGTAGAAGTGCGTCCAGAACGACAGCGAACGCCCGACAAAGTTTTCCCACATGCGTGACTGTGACTCGTGAATCCCCAGAGAAACCGTTTCGCCACAGGGCATTCCAAAACTCTCGCGAATAAGCCCCTGCTCATAAAGGCCGTGACCGGTTTCATGAAGCACGCCAAAGAACGCGGAGTTGAAGTGGCGCTCTTCGTAACGAGTCGTCATGCGACAATCCCCAGGTGCAATCCCCGAACAGAACGGGTGAGCCGAGACATCGAGACGACCGGATGTCATATCGAATCCGACAGCAGCCGAGGCCATTTCGCAGAAGCGCTTCTGCTGGTCGATCGGGTAAAACCGAGACAGAATGCTGATCGGCGCTTTCACCGACGAGGCTGAAATCTCTTTGACCAGCGGGACGAGTTGTTCACGCAAAGCAGCAAAGACTTTCTCAATCTCCGCTGACGAGGCATAGGGCTCGTAATTATCAAGAAGTGCATCATACAGAGATTGATCGGCGACACGCAGGGCAGAGGCTTCTTCCTGCTTAAGATGAATGACCTTCTTCAGTGACGGCAGGAACTGCGAGAAGCTGCTGGCTTTACGGGCGTTGACCCAGGCCAGGTGGGCATGCGATGTGGCGCGGGTGATTTCTTCGACCAGACGCTGAGGCAGGCGGGTTGCTTTGCTGAAATCACGTCGGGCTTCGCGGACATTCGCAGCTTGGACAGTATCATCGTCAAGGGCGGAGCCGAGTTCATCCTCCGCGGCTGCGATCATGTCAGCGAGCTTCTTCGAGGTGGCCCGTTCGTGTCGCAGACCAGCCAGAAGACTTAGCTGCTCGGCGCGAAATTCTGTTCCTCGTGGCGGGAGGCAGGTCTGTTCATCCCAGCTGACCAGGCTGCCACACGATCCAAGAATCGCGATCTGCTGAAGTTCAGTGGTCAGAGCAGAGTAAGCCGTCGAAGTCGTGTTATCGGACATGGGTGTCGATTTTCGTTATTGGAAGTATCTCGAAAAGTTGTACTCACCCGTCTACAGGCGATGAAAATAGTTTAATTCACAACCGAGGTTCAGGGACAGGCAATGACAGGAATTTGTCAACGATGAAGAGTGGTCAGCGGTTTGGCGGGATGGTGTCGGTCTTGGGAACTTCGCGATTGACGCGTCATGTGAAACTCGGCACGGCTGACACAGCCGTGGCACACGAACCATTTTTAGTTGCATAGAACCAAATACAAAAAAAGAGCCTCCGAAAAATCGGAGACTCTTTGCATTGTCATTATCTGATCAGTCAAAGACTTACTCTGGCATGGGAGCAGAGACTTCGTGATTGACTGGCTGAATGTCGCCGCCGAAGGCTGGGTCATCGTTTTCAGCGGTCACAGCCGGAGTGATTGGTTGAGATTTGTTGTAGCCTTGTGACTTCATCAGTTCAGCGACCTGAGTCGAGATTTCCGCAGAAGATTCGACGCTCATGATCATTTCGCTTTTCGGAACGATCGTTGTCATGCCCTTCTGAGCAGCAACCTGCTTGGCGTAGGGAGTGACTTGATCGCGGAAGGCGCGGATCAGCTTTGAGCGGTGAGTCTGGAGAATTTGAACAGCCTGAGACTGAGCTTGCTTGAGGGTCATGTTGGCCTGGACTTCCATGGCCTGCAGTTGTTGCTTTTGTTCCAGAGTTGGCTCTGCTCCGAATTCTTTCTGCTTGGTTTTGATCTGATTGACGAAGATATTCTTCGCCTGAACGATTTTCCCGTTCAGTTCGTCCTGCTTGGCTTTGAGTTGCTTGGTGATGTCCGCGTCGCGACCCAGTTGAGAAGCGACGGCATCCAGATCAATGACGGCCAGGCCGCCCGTTGTTTTTTGTGTCAGAGCGGGGGTTGCATTCTGTTGATTGCAGCCAGCCATGAGTGAGAAGACAAGTCCAGACAGAGCCAGTGAAGAGATCAGGCGGGCATTCATCACGAGAATCCTTTCCCGTTTTTGTGATTGGGGGCGAGAACAATAAGGCCGGGAGTCTAAAGCGAAACGGGAAATCGGGTCAAGAGCGGCTTTCTGATCACTATTTGGCGGACAATTTTGCGACAAAATCGCGGTGTTCGCTCGTATTGAAACCGGCCTGCATGCGCTCGATGACCTTGCGTTTGTCCATTGTCAGCAAGGCCTCGAGATCCATCCACAGGCCAGGAAACGCACTACTTTTCAGATATCCATCATTCGGATCTGCCGTCAATGAGACATACTCGCCTTCTTTCAGGACGAACCAGTCAAAGCCCGGCCGAACGGTCCGCCAGACAATGTACTCTTTCACTCCAGCCTTTTGATAAACACGTTTCTTGACGTGAAGATCCTTGCTGGAAGAACTAGCTGCGATCTCGACAACGAGTTCGGGAGCCCCTTCGAGATAACCCTTCTCCTCAATTTGGCAGTTGCCGTGTTTGGGGTGATCAATATACATCACTGCGTCAGGCTCAGGGACATCTTCATCACTGAGAATGCTGGTGACAGGAGGAAAAACCTCGGCATTGGGGGTGTGCGACTCGTACTCATAAAGCCATCGCAGGATAATTCCTTGTGGCCGTCCATGTCGCGTACTGATCGCTGCAGAATTTACGTAGACAACCCCTTCCAGTAGTTCTGCATGACGGATCTCGGGCGTGTCTTCCCAGCGACAAAGAAATTCCTCCTTCGTCAGGACATCTCCGTTTTCCAGCTTCAATTTTGGTTCGGTCACTGTCGACATCGCATTCCTCCCGGGCAGACGACTTATTCTAACCGCCCGTTTTGCGCAAGGCGATACTTTTCTCTGCGCGGAGCTAGCTAAAATCGGTGTGCCACGGCTGTGTCAGCCGTGCCGAATTCACGTTTGACATCAACTCGCGATCCCCCCTCGGGGTGGCTGGGGTCAGGTTTTCTATCTGACCCCAGTTGATTTGCAATTGGTCGCACATTCTGGGGTCAGCTAACGATCCTGACCCCAGCCACCTATCGCACCAGACCTCAGCCGACGGGTGCAAACCGGCTCACAATCGCTTTCGCTGACCTCAATCCATCCACGGCAGCAGAGACAATTCCCCCAGCATAGCCAGCCCCTTCGCCGACGGGATAAAGCCCTTCAAAGCCGGGGGCAACGCGTGTCTGGAGATCGCGGTCGATGCGAACAGGAGCCGAGCCTCGCATCTCCGGGCCGACGACGGTGCCGTTTTTGACCAGGTTGCCGCGATACTTCTTGTCCATGATCGGCAAGCCTTCACGCAGTGACTTGAGCACGACGGGCGGGAGGATTTCGTCCATGTTGGCGATGATTGTCCCCCGTTCATACGACGAGGGGAGGGGGATATCCGAGATAGACTTCTTGCCTTTCAGGAAGTCGCCCGCCCAGGAGATCGGCGCTTTGTATTCGCCCATGCCGATCATGTACGCGGCTTGCTCGTACTTCCGCTGCAGGTACATGCCCGCCAGAGGATGATCGCTGCCAAATTCGTGAGGATACAGCGTCACCATCAGCCCGCTGTTGGCGAAGATGGAATCGTGGCGTGAGTTGCTCATCCCGTTGGAACAGAACTCGCCGTACTCCGAGACACTGGGGATGACGTACCCGCCTGCACACATGCAGAACGAATACATCTCGCGATCCTGGTTGTTCGTGTGCAGTTTGACGGTCACCGAGTAATCAGCTGCCCCGAGCAGATCGACGTACGTGTCTTTGCCATACTTATGGTGATTGATCTGCGCCTGAGGCTGTTCGATGCGCAAGCCGAGCTGAAACGGCTTCTGTACGATGGGCACGCCCTGTTCGTAGAGCGTTTCGTAGGTATCGCGAGCTGAGTGACCGATGGCGAGAATGACGACGCTCGTTTTGATGTCGCCGGTGGAAGTCTTCAGGCCAGTGACTTTGCCATCCTCGACGATCAGGCGCTCGACCTGACAGCCGAACCGATACTCGCCGCCGAGGGCATCGATCTTGCGTCGGAAGTTCCGGCAGATCATCGGCAGCTTGTTGCTCCCCAGGTGCGGGCGATGCTCGTATCGGATCGACTCCTTCCCGCCGCAGGTGACGAAGGCGTCGAGCACCCAGTCGACATCGGGACCCGTCAGTCGGCAGGTCAACTTCCCATCCGAAAAGCAACCCGCGCCCCCTTCACCGTACAGGTAGTTGTTATCCCGCTCGAACTCCCCGCCGGAATCGAAGGAACGAATCGCAGGGACCCGTTCTTTGACCGGGTGACCACGTTCGAGAATGATCGGCTTGTATCCCTTAAGCGCGAGGTAATAGCCAGCGAGCAAGCCCGCCGGTCCTGAGCCGATGATGACGGGCCGCTCGTCCATGGCTTCGCTGCCGGGTTTGACGTCGTCGAATCGATCGGGCTTGAAGAAGTCGACCTTCTTATCCCGTTTGAGCTTCTTGAAGGTTTCCGAGTTAGCTTTGGTTTCTGCGATCGCGGTGTAGACGTACTGAATTTCCTGTCGGGAACGGGCATCCATGCTCTTGCGCAGAATCCGCCAGTTGGCGATGTCCGCTTTCTTGATCCCCAGTCGCTTGGCGACTTCATACACCAGATTCTCTTCCGGCGCCTCGACGGGCATCCGAATATCAGTCACACGAACAAGCATAGCGGGCAGCAGATCTACAAGGGCGGGCAGGAATGAGAGCGAAAACCAAGCCCTATAGGGTAGGCAGAAGGGGTGGAAAAAACAAGTTGGCAGCTTGCCCTCGATGCGGGAACGGCCTTAAACCTCGACGATCGAATTTCCCGGAAAAGTGGCCCGGAAGATGTCTTCTCGATTAAGAAACCTATCAAAGACCGGTTCTTAACTTAGAAAGCGAGAAACTGGCCATGTCAACAGGTGTTACAGAGATGCCCAGACTAAGGGGGTTTGCCTCGGATGGCTGGGTCATCGCGTCGTTCTGGGTGTACGGCATTTCGTTTCTACTGCCGGTTGAGGGCAATTTGCGAGGGTTTGAATACTTTTTCCTGGGTCTGTTGTACTCGCTGTTCCCGCTGGCCTGGCCCGTGACGATGTCCTGGTTTGCCAATCCGCTGGCGATCTATCTCATGTTGACGAAACGCCCGACTAGGTTTCGAACATTCGCTGGTTACGCCCTGATCCCCGTCGCGCTCGAAATCCAACTGCTGGGCATTTATGGGGGCGAACCGATCGTTGGCCCCGGGTACTGGCTGTGGCTGGGAAGCTTCGTGATGGTTGTCTTGCGAGAAATGCAGTTGAAGAGAGTCGAGGCGAAGTGAACTCGATACTCCGTGCCCCAAGATGGCTAATTTCGCTCCTCTCGTGAATGAAGCACAAAAGTGTTTCCTGGCAACCAGACGTGCAGAAAGACTGTCAATCCAAACACCAGCAGTGATGGAAACGGCCCGAAGAACTGATTCGGCTCGGGGGGATCGATCCACATATCAGCCGCATAAATGATCGCTGACAAGATGCTGGCCACACCTGCACTCGCCATCGTCATCCACTCTCTGCGACCGTTGACAGCGGGGGCTTCCAGAAATCGCATCGCGCGACAATGTAAAAACCATGCTGTGATGTAGTACGACGCCGTGAAGATAAAGATCGTCCAAGTCGTGTCTTCAAATGACACTCGGAACACAGAGAGGGCTGCCCCAATGACGGGAAAAACAAGCAGACTCAATGGGATCGCAGACAAGATGGCAAAGAAATCTGTCATGATGAGCCGACCAACTCGGGGTCGCGACCTGTCACGCAGGACAAAACAACTCGGCAGCGACATCGCCAGCGTTGAATTCACCAGATAAGCGATCAGCATGATCATGAGTGGATATTCTCCTCCACCAAACAGAAAGCCAGAGAAGATGCCAATGGCCGGAGAGAGGGCCGTTAGCAGGCTCATGACAAAGCCTGTGATCAAAGCAAAGAGAATGGTGCTAATTTTTATTGTCTTTCTAAATAGACTCAACATCACATTCGCCTTTCGTCGCGGAGATACGAGCCAGGCGTCATGCGGGCAGCAATATCACGAAGATTTCTAGATTAACCCTGACATCAAGAGCCCGTTTTTCGGAAACCTGTTGACCTCAACGGAGATAACAGTTTGAATGACATCGGAACTGGAGACTCATGATGTCGTTGATTTCGGAAGAACTGTTGGCGAAAGTGTTGATTCTGCCCATTGAAGAACGGGTTGAGATCGCTCATCGGCTTCTGCAAAGTCTGGAGTCAACTGATTCACAGGTCGAATCTAGTTGGAATGCTGAGCGGGAAGAGGAGTTGTCTTCGCGACTAAAGGCTTATCGCGAAGGGAAGATTGAGGCGATCGATATGGACGATGCGATGGAGATGATACGCCCTGGCGAGCGTCCGTAAGTAGGTCATCCCAACAAATACAACCCCCACGCACAGCCATACGCGAGCAGATACGCCACGATCCCACCCGCAATCAATCGCAGCACGTCAATAACAACCCGCCAGCCGCGGACATACAGCCAGAGTATCGGAATGGAAACCGGGCCAGTGGCGATAACACACAGCTTTGCCCCGTGTGGCACAACCAGACCACTGCGTCGAGCTATTTCGAAAAGATAGACAAGCAGCGTCACGCTCAAAACATATTTGATGACGAATTCCAGCCCCTCGTGCCTGGGCAGCCCGAATTCGTATTCAATAAACGTCAGCAGGTACAAACAGAAAAAGCATTCTGTCACGAACAGCCAATACGTCCATCCAGACGGTCTGATCTTGCTTGCCGGTGCAGTCTGAGCAGTCATTGTTCCCGCTGTCATCATGATCTCTTCAGGTCGCGCGGAAGTTCCTCGTATTGAGTCGCGTACTGATCATACATGGAGCGAGTGAAAAGTCGCCACTAACTTCTGCGCGTCACCACCAGATTATCCCGGTGTACACTCTCCCCGAACGCGGCGGGGCCGAGGAGGGTTTGGATGTCTTTGGTTGTCTTGCCTTGAATTTGTCGCAGGGTGACGGAGCTGTAATTGCTTAATCCGCGGGCGAATTCGTAGCCCTCCGGGCCGACGATCGAGAGGACTTCCCCTTCGTCGAATGTGCCTTGAATGTCTTTGATGCCGATCGCCAGCAGTGACTTGCCTTTCGTCGTTAAGGCTTGGACGGCTCCCGCGTCGACGACCAGCGTGCCGCGGGTTTTGACGGTGTAGCCGATCCAGCGTTTCCAGGCGGAGACGGATTGTCCCTCGGCGAGGAACAGGGTTCCGACGTCGTCGCCATTGAGGATCTGGAGCAGGACGTTTTCGTGGCGTCCATGCGCGAGAATGACGCTTTCGCCGACCTGGGTCGCCGAGCGGATCGCGGACAGTTTTGATTGCATCCCGCCAGTTCCCAGACGAGTCTTCGTCGGCTGGGCCATCTCCAGCACTGCAGGCGACCAGTGGTCGACAACCCGCACAATTTGACTGTTCGGATCCTTCGGGTCGCCGTTGTAGAGGCCATCGACAGATGACAGAATAATCAGCAGCGGCGACTCAATCAGGTAAGTCACCATCGATGCCAGGGCGTCGTTATCGCCGAATTTGATCTCGGCAGTGCTGACGGTGTCGTTCTCGTTGATGACGGGAATAGTTCCGTATTCAAACAGCGTGCGGATTGTATTGCGAATGTTTAGGTAACGAGTGCGATCCTGAAAGTCTTCCGCCGTCAGCAGGACCTGGGAAGCGTGATATCCATGTCGCTGGAACGCCTGATCATATAATCGGATGAGGTGAGCCTGTCCGGTCGCCGCCACGGCTTGAAGGTGAGGGAGTTCCTTGGGACGCTCTTCCAGTCCCAGACGTTCCATCCCGACGCCGACCGCTCCCGAGGAGACGAGCAGAACCTGCCGTCCTGTCTGTTTAATGGCGTGAATCTGGTCCGCAAACCGTTCAATCTGCGACGGATCAATCCGCCCATCTTCTCGCGACAGGACATTCGTCCCGATTTTGACGACTAATGTCTGGGCAGTATCAATCACTTCTCGGCGTGTTGCGCTTTTCATGGAGAGATTTTTACCACAGAGGGCACAGAGGTCACAGAGAAGAGGGAGGAGAATTTTGATCGGTTGTCGACCAAGCCAGGAATCACAAATGCACCAACGAGAGGATATCTGTCCCGAGAAAAACTTTCCCCGACTACGATCAGCTTTCATTGATGCATCAGGTGGAATGAGCGTTTTGGTCCTGCATTCCTCCGTGCTCTCTGTGCCTTCTGTGGTAAAATCCTTTCCCTCTCTACGTACTTGGCGAATTTTTGATGATGAAAATGTGAAGCCGCAAATTGAATTCACAGCCGCGTCCCTTATAATCGAAATCTCATCAGCCACGCTAATTGACATCACGTGGCGGCTAAACGTGGTCCAGGCGCCCTTACCTTCTCCCGATCGATGACTTGTCCGGCTGAGGCTTCGCGCCAAGGTCGGTCCTTACAGGACAAGTGACTCATGGCGGAATTGCACCACGAATGTGGGATCGCAGCGATCTATCACTTTACGGATCGCGCGTCCAGCAAAGCAGGGTTTCATCCCCTCCTGCCAGTCAATCAGGATCCGGAGGACCTGTATCCCGAAGGAGCGGCTTTGCTCATGCCCCAGGTTTTGCAGGACATGCAGAATCGCGGTCAGCTCGCCGCTGGGATGACGTCGTTCCACCGTCATCGCAATCAGTTGATCGATACGCATAAAGATGTCGGGTCGGTCGCTGAAGTCTTCCTGATGAATCACCTCGATCGCTCGCGTCGTCTGATGGCTGATTACAAAGGCCACGCCGCCATCGGCCACGTCCGCTACGCGACCTGCGGCCCGGAAGACAAAAGCTACGCCCAGCCCTTCGAGCGTCATCATATCCAGAAATCAAGGTGGTTCTCGTTCGCCTTCAACGGACAGCTCGCCAATTACGAAGAGCTCAAGCAGGAAATGCTCGAGCAACCGGACTTCCACCTCGCTCGCGAGACCGATACCGAAGTCATCATGCACCTGATCTCTCAGGATATTTCCAAACACGGCACCGATGATTACGTCGGCATGATGAACCGTTTGAGCAAAAAGCTCGACGGCGCGTACAACATCGTCTTCCTGAACGCCCTGGGCGATATGTTCGTTGCCCGTGATCCAATCGGCATTCGTCCGCTCTGTTACGCCATCGATGGGCCGATGTTCGTCGCCGCGAGTGAATCCGTCGCGATCAGTAACCTCGGCATTCACGAAGACCACATCCGTCACCTTGCTCCTGGTGAAATGATCATCATCAAAGACGGCAAGCTGAAGGTTGAACGTTACACTCAATCGCCACGCACGGCTCACTGTTTCTTCGAGTGGATTTACTTCGCCAACGTCGCCAGTACGCTCGATGACCGCAGCGTTTATCTGGCGAGGAAACGCCTCGGCGAGGAACTGGCCGCCCAGGAAACTCTCGATCCGAACGATCCGGACGTCATGGTCGTCCCGGTTCCGGATACCGCCAAAGCCGCTGCCAGCAGCATGGCGTATGAGATGAAGCTTCCCTGCCTGGAGGGCCTGATCCGCAATCGTTACGTCGGCCGCACC
>SXGT01080787.1_pt1 | contig 15820 bp, 9 predicted proteins | sample 3176221 | NCBI WGS metagenome assembly SXGT01 (sample SAMN11356862, study PRJNA531348) | freshwater metagenome | isolation source: freshwater sample F1-120 | place: China: Fuxian Lake, Yuxi | collected 2017-12-25
ACGGCAAGGCCATCCTTTACGCGGATCGGACCACCGGCTCGATGGCGACGGCCATCGCAGAGACGGATCGCCGGCGGCAGCTGCAGGCGGAGTGGAACGTGGCGAACGGGGTCACGCCGCGCTCGATCCAGAAGGGCGAAATGACTCCGCTGCTCGAGATCTGCGATTCCGACTGGAGCACCATCGGCATCGCGGCGGACCGTGGCGAGGCATCTGATCCGACGGCCGACATCGAGGAACTTCGCGCTGCCATGAACGAGGCCGCCGACGCGCTCGACTTCGAGAGGGCCGCCGAGCTGCGCGATCGGCTTCGCGGTCTGGCGGGTGGAAAGGTGTCGGCGGTGCCGGCCCCGGCGCGAGGCCGCGGCTCGGGGCGGCGGCGGCGATGAGTGCCGATGCTGGAGCGACTCCGGGGGGCGCCGAAGTCATCCGCGCGCGCCTGGCGGACGTGCCCGAGGATCCGGGCGTCTATCGGTTCTGGGGTGGCGGCCGGGTCCTCTACGTCGGCAAGGCAAGGAACCTGCGCTTGCGGCTCGCGGCCTATGCCCGAGGCGGTGACGGTCGGGCCCAGATCACGTTTCTCGTCCGCCGGGTGGATGCTGTTGATTGGCTTGTCACGCGGACCGAAAAGGAGGCGCTTCTCCTCGAGAGCAACCTGATCAAGCAATCGCGGCCACGCTACAACATCCGGCTCAAGGACGACAAGAGCTATGTGAGCGTGAAGATCACCGCCGATGCCTGGCCGAGAGTGGTGGTCACGCGCCGCATCGTTCAGGACGGCGGACGATACTTCGGTCCCTTTCACTCGGCGGTGGCGATTCGCGAGACGCTCGACCTGATCCGCAAGGTCTTCCCGCTCCGGACGTGCAGCGATGGCGTGTTCCGGAATCGCACGCGGCCCTGCCTCGAGTACCAGATCAAGCGCTGTCTGGGCCCCTGCGTTCTGCCGGTGGATCGGGATGCTTACGGCCGCCATCTCGACGCGGTGAGCATGCTGCTCGAAGGACGCACCGAGACGCTCCTGCGCGATCTCGAAGCGCAGATGGCGGCTGCCGCGCAGGACCTGCGCTACGAGGAGGCAGCGCGGGCTCGCGACCAGATCAAGGCGGTGCGGGCGACCGGAGAGCGGCAGCAGGTGCTCTCGCATGAGGAACGCGATCTCGATGTGATCGGGATCCGTCGGGACGCAGGCATCATCGAGGCTCGTGTCCTGGTGGTGCGCCGGGGCAGGTTGATGGCAGTGCGAGGCTTTTCGCTCGACGACGTTGGATTGCCCGAGCAGGAGATCCTCGGAGCGATGGTGGGGCAGATCTATGGGGCCGGCGCCGAGGTTCCGCCCGAAATCTTGCTGCCCTGCGATCTCGAAGATGCCGCGTTGCGGGAAGAGTTGCTCGAACATAGCGCAGGTCGAAGCGTTCGGATCCGCCGTCCGCGCCGGGGCGAGGCGCTGCGCTTGCTCGAGCTTGCCGGTGAGAACGCGGGCCAGGCCCTCGCGGCGCGCCGGGACGCCGCCGAACGGAGCGAGCGGGCGCTTCTCGATCTCCAGAAACGGCTGCATCTCGGTTCGGTCCCCCAGCGCATCGAGTGTGTCGACGTGTCGACCTTCCAGGGTGGCCAGACCGTGGCGGCAATTTCACTCTTGGTCGATGGCCGCCCAGCGCCCGAAGGATACCGGCGCTACCGCGTCCGCCGCGTGGAAGGGACTGACGATTTCGAGAGCCTGAGGGAGGTGGTGGAGCGCCGCTTCCGGGCGGCCTTGCGCGACGAGCAGCAGCGGCTGCCGGATCTCTTCGTGGTCGACGGCGGGCGCGCACATCTCGGGGTTGTCCTTGCCGTGGCCTCGGAAATGGGCGTGTCGGATCTGGTGGCGGTTGGGCTCGCCAAGGCCCGGGTCACGCCGGATGCGAGGAGCGCCACGATCGAACGCAGCGAGGAGCGCGTGTTCCTGCGTGGGCGCGTGAACCCCGTCGTCCTGGCGGGGCACGCTCCGGCCCGACACATCCTTGAGCGAGTCAGGGACGAGGCGCACCGGTTTGCGATTCGATACCACCGCCAGCTGCGCGATCGGGGCCGTCTGGGATCGTCTCTCGAAGGCATTCCGGGCGTCGGTAAGGAGAGGGCACGACGCCTCCTGGTTCGCTTCGGGAGTTCGCGAGGCGTTGCGACGGCTCCGGTCGAGGAGATCGCGGCTGTCGACGGGATTGGCCAAGTCCTCGCACGTCGGATCCGGGAGACTCTCAAGGCTTGATGCCTGCGGCATGACGCCAGGGTGGTGAATGCTCTGTCGCTGCAGCAACGGGCAGCGTGGAGGTCCGGCATGTGAGGTCGCGGCCACTGCCGTTTCGCTGGCGGTTGCTGCTCGTGGCGGCGGGATTCGCCGGGGGCACCGCGGCATCGTGGCCGGTGGCGATTGCCGCGGGCCTGGCCCTCGCGGCGGGGAGTCTCGCTGCCCGGCGGGAGAGCGCATTTGGGGCGGTGCTGCTGGCGCTCGGCATCGGTGCCGGAGTCGCGCAGGTGCGCGTTCGCGCCTGGCCAGACGCGAGAGACGCGAACGCCCCAGAGGTAGCCACGCCGGGATGGGTCCGGCTTGACGGCGACATCGCGGCGTTGCGGCCGCTCGAGCGCCAGGGCCGACCTGGGGGGTTGGCGATCGACCTCGATGTGCAAGAGTTCGAGAGCCGCAACGGAGCGACGGTCCGGCCCCGCCACGTGCGTCTTCTCTTGTGGGAAGGCGGAGAGGGCTGGGAGCTCGGCGATCGGATTCGTCTTGTGTCGCGACTGCGAGCGCCGCTAGGCCTGTGCAACGATGAGCATGACTCGCAGGCCGAGAGCCTGCGTCGCAGAGAAATTGCTGCGCTCGCGGTGCTCGGTGGGGATCAATCGGTGGACCGATGGCCAGGCCGGTCCCGGAGTTGGATCCTCCGCTGGCGCGGACGCATCGCGAGAGCTCTCAGCGATGCCGCGCCGGGCCGGGCGGGAGGCGTCCTCCGCGCGCTGGTGGTCGGCGATCGAGCGAAGCTCGATACGACGTCGCGTGATGCGTTTGTTCGAGCCGGGGCATTCCACGTGCTCTCGGTATCGGGTCTGCATCTGGTCATCGTGTTTGCCGCAGTCCGGTGGCTCACGGCGGCAGTGGTTGCACATTTGCGGTGGGTGATCGTGCGCTGGCCCGGCCCGGATGTGGGTGGCGTTGCAGGCCTCATCGTTGCAGCACTTTACGGGACTCTGGCCGGAGCGGAGGTGGCGACGCTGCGCTCGCTGTGGATGCTCGCCGCAGTCGTGCTCGGCTCGCGGCTGCGGCGCCCGACGACGTTCGAACCAACGGTCGGACTGGCCGCGTTGGCCATGCTCGTCTGCGAACCGCTGCTTGTGTCCGATGTCGGGCTGCAGCTCTCTTTCCTGGCGGTCGTGGCCGTGGTCTGGGCGAACGATCGCCTGCGCCAGAGTCATCCGGTGGCGATCCGGGCGGGCGCATGGCGCAAGTGGCTCGTGGAGATCCCGTTGGTCTCGCTGGCTGCGTGCGGGGTGACCGCTCCCATCGTCCTTCAACGGATTGGTTCCGTGAGCATCGCTGGCCCGCTCATGGAGCTGCTGGTCTCGCCGTGGATGACCTGGGGAGCGCTCCTTCCGGGTTTGATCGGTGCGGCGACCGAGACCCTTCTCCCCGGCAGTGGTGCACCGCTCTTTCGTCTTGCGGCGGCGGGTCTCGAGCCGCTGATGTGGATGCTCGATCGGCTCAGCTTCATGCCGATGCTCGCGCGCCCCATGGCCCTGCCCGACGTCTGGGCTTGCGCAGGTGTGCTCGGCGGACTGGCGCTGCTGGGGCCGACGCGAGAGTCGCGCCTGGTCCTGTGGGCTGCGGGTCTCATCGCTGCCGTGGTGGGCCTCCTTCCGGCAGGGCGGGCGCAGTCGGAGCTGCACGCTATTTGGTTTGATGTCGGGCAGGGAGCCGCCATGGCCGTTCGTTCTCCTGATGGGCCGGCGCTGCTCGTGGATGCGGGCCCCGCGTGGCCCGGGGGAGATGCCGGGCGCAGCGTGGTGTTGCCGGGACTGGTAGCCCTCGGTTGGCGACCCCAGACGCTGATCCTCACTCATGCGGATCTCGACCACGCGGGTGGGGTCGAGTCCGTGATCCGCGAGACACATGCCCGCGAGGTGCTCTGGGCACGAACGCCCAAGAGCACCGAATTCGTGGGCGCACTCATCGACCGAGTAGCCCGCAAGGAACTCGCATCCCGCTCGCTCGTTGCTGGTGGGCGCAGGGCGATCGGCAGCGCCGGGCTACAGCTGGAGGTCCTGCATCCACCGCCGGGCTACGGCAAGTTGACGGACAACGATGCGTCGCTGGTGTCGCTGATTCGTTTCGGGGCGATGCGCCTACTGGCGCCGGGCGATGTCGAGCAGGCGGGGGAGCGCCTCTTGGTTACTCGCGCGGAACTGCGCCGGGGGAGCAACGTCGTGGCTGTGCCGCACCACGGCAGTCGGACGTCGAGCACGCCCGACTTTGTTGACCGATTGACGCCAGCCTTCGCTGTGGTCTCGGCGGGGCGTAACAACCGTTGGGGCATGCCCCACGCCGAGGTCCTCGAACGCTGGCGTCGTCGGGGCGCGGCCGTGCTCACCACGGCGGAAGACGGCGAGTTGCACATGACCAGTGACGGCCAGTTGTTGCGCGTGGCGCCGTGCAGGGCAGGGAGCGGCCCCCTGGGGTGAAACGGGCCTCGTGCGAAATCCGTACTATCGCGGTGGTCCCCCAGAGGGGGCAGCTAGTGCCGCGGCTCAACCTTGCGGCCGAAGCTCACGTCCCCCTTGTCGATGCGGACCGAGAACCCACATTCCGGGTTGGTGCAGACCCAAGCCTTGAACAGAACGGTGGCACCTTCCTGTCCGTAGTCGGAGAGAGGGATCAGCGTTCCCCCATTGCACTTCTGGCATTTCGGCAACTCCATCGCACCCCTCCCCACCAACACCCCCTCGGGCGGCCAGGATCCAGCCCTATAGAGGCATTGCCGCCTGTGAATCAAGGAGCACGGCCCACCCGGCGAGTTGCCACGTCTCCGACCCGGCTTCAGGCTGCCGTCTCGGTGCCCCCGGCTGGTTTGCGGTTGCGGCGTCGCCGCGGCCTGCGGGAGGAGGTCAGCTCGACTTCCGATTCCGTGCGGTCCAGTCGATTCTCTATGTTGACCACGATTCCGATGCCGGACCGATGGAGCGCGTCGTCGTCGCCAGCCTGAGCGGCGGTGCGGAGGAGAGCGGCGACTTCGGCGTTGGCCCGGATGACGACCGGGCCAACATGATTGGCCGCGGCACACCGACGCTGGGCGGCCCGTAGAACGGCCGCGGCAGCGGCACGCCCGGAACTGCGGCGTCCCTCGCCGGCGCACGTCGGGCAAGCTTCGGTCAAGCGCTGCCGCAGGCTCTCCCGCGTGCGTTTGCGGGTCATCTGGACCAGCCCGAGTTCCGAAATTCTGAGGATGTTGGTCCGGGCGCGATCCCGCTTGACGGCCTCGGCCAGCGCGTCGCTGACCTTCTGGCGGTTGCCCGGCTCTTCCATGTCGATGAAGTCGATGACGATGATGCCGCCGATGCCACGCAACCGCAGCTGATCGATCGCCACGCGCGCCGCCTCGAGGTTCACTCGCAGGACGGTTTCCTCATGCGTGCTCTTGCCGACGAAGCGGCCAGAGTTGACGTCGATCGTGGTCAGCGCCTCGGTTTGATCGAAGACCAGGTAACCGCCGGACTTCAGCCAGACTCGTCGTTCGAGAGCGCGGGCCGCCTGAGCCTCGACCTGCTCGGCATCGAAGATCGGCTCGAGTCCGTCGTGGAGACGCACGCGTGAAGCCAGCTCCGGCTGCAGGACCGACTGCACGAAGTCCACGATCCGACGCTGGTCGGACGGGCGATCCACGACGATCTCCATGAGGTCGGGAGTCGCCATGTCACGCACCGCCCGCAGGACGACGTCCAGGTCGCGATGAAGCGGCGCCGGCGCGGTCTTGTCCTTCTGGGCAAGCCGGACCGATTCCCACAGCCGCGTCAAATATTCGATGTCTGACGCGATCTCGGTGCGCGAGAGCCCCTCGCAGGCCGTCCGGACGATGAAGCCGCCGGGGCGGTCGCCCCGGGCCTCGCTCACACACTCCCGCAGTCGCGCACGTTCGGCGGCGTGCTCGATCCGGCGCGAGACGCCGATGTGAGACGTGAGCGGCATGTAGACGAGATAGCGGCCGGGCAGGGAGATGTGGCTGGTCACCCGGGGGCCCTTTTGGCCGATCGGATCCTTTGAGACCTGCACGAGGAGTTCCTGGCCCGGCGTTACGAGGTCTTCGATCTGGACCTTGCGGCTTTGTGATGCCTCGGCACGGTTACCACCTGGCTGGAGGGCCGGTTCCGGCGCTCTGGGCTCGTCAGCGGGCGAGACCTCGTCGTCGATGCTGGCGACGGAGTCCTCGAATTTGCGGTCGGCATCGACTGCCGCCGGGGACGTGACCTCTTCGTCGTCGAGATCCAAGCCCGGGGGGGGCGCGTCCGAGGCATCGTCGCCCTCACCACCCGCGATGTCCTCGTCCCGCTCGGGCGTCCGGACGAGATCCGAAACATGCATGAAGGCGGCCTTCTCGACGCCGATGTCGATGAAGGTGGCCTGCATGCCGGGGAGCACCCGGACAACACGACCGAGATAGAGGTTCCCGACCAACGAGTCGTCGGCCTCGTGTTCAACTTGCAATTCGGTCAGCTGACCGTCTTCGACCAGCGCCAAGCGCGTTTCGAGGGCGGTCCGGTTGACGAGCAATCGCCGGGTCACATGGCCCTCGGCTGCATCCAGCCTTGGCCGGGGTCGGCCGGCGCGAGGGCGCTTGGGACACCGAGGTGGCCGCAGGGTGCGGGATGCCCCTCAAGAGCCACGGACGGCATGGCGTCGGAGTAGCCCAGCCCCCTCGGGCAGGCAAGAAGGCGAATGACGATGAGCGGGGTTCATGCCCTCTGCGTGCCAGCGTCGAGTCGAGATGGGCCGCGCATGAGGATCGCTCGCGCTGTCGGGATCGGCCAGGCCTTGGGGGCGGAGGGCAGTCCGGGACCGAGCCCCAGTGGTTGTGGTCGGTCTTGACTTCGGGCTCCAGCTAATGGGATACCAGCCCACACGGCCGACTCTCGAGGAGTGGGTTGCGGGGAGGTGGTGGAGTGCGGATTCGCGAGATCGAGTTGGTGGGCTTCAAGTCGTTCCGGGAGCCAACGCGCTTGGTGTTCTCCGCCGGGCTCAACGCCATCGTCGGACCCAATGGCTGTGGCAAGTCGAACGTCTCTGATGCGGTTCGCTGGGTTCTGGGCGAGCAGAGCGCTCGTCATCTGCGGATCGATTCCATGGAGGACGTGATCTTCTGCGGCAACCACCGCAGCGCCCCGTTGAACTTCGCCGAGGTCACGCTGATCTTCGAGCAGGCCGATGGCGCGGCGTTGGGGCTCGCCGAAGGGGACGATGGGCTTGCGGCGCGGGTCGCTCGCTTGCCCGAGTTCACGATCACGCGCCGCCTGTTCCGATCCGGCGAGTCCCACTATCTGGTGAACGGTGCCCCGGCACGCCTTCGCGACATTACCGAGATCTTCCTCGGCAGCGGTGTCGGGCCCAAGGCGTACGCCATGATCGAGCAGGGCCGCGTCGGCCAGATCGTGGCGGCGAAGCCCGAGGAGATGCGGCTCTTCATCGAGGAGGCGGCTGGCACGACCCGGTTTCGCAGTAGAAAGATCGCAGCCGAGCGTAAACTCCTACGGACACAGGAGAATCTGGCCCGTGTGCACGATGTCCTACGCGAGATTGAACGCCAGCTCGGCCACCTTCGACGACAAGCCCGGAGGGCGGAGGAGTTCAAGAGCCTCGAGGCGGACCTCCGCAGTGAGGAGAATGCGCTCGCGGCACATCGTTGGGCCGAGGTGCAGCACGAGGCTCGGCGCCTCGGCGAAGAGATGCGGGTGGCAGCCGAGGCGCTCAGCGCGGTACACGCTGGGCAGCAGGCGAGCCTTGAGCGGCGCGAGAGGGCGATAGGTCGGCAACGCGAAGCGAGCGTTGCGACCGAGCATGCCGTGGAGGCCCTCGGCGAGATCGCGGCCACGGTCGCACGGCTGGCCGAACGAGGCCACGCGCTCGAGCGGATGGCGGAGGATCTCGACACGAGGGAAGAGCGCCTCGCAATCGAGGTGGAAGGGCTGGAGAGTCGGCTTGGGGCACTCGACGGGGAAGTCGTCGGGGCCGAAGCCGAAGTCGCTGCGGCACAGATGAACCTCGAAGAATTCGAGGCTAGCGGCGCGCGGGCTGAGGAGGCGTGGCGCGCGGCGCTGCCCGCGCTCGAAGGCGCCGAGACCGCCTTTGCGGAGGAGCAATCCGCGGGCGCCCGATCCCGCTCGGAGGTTGCCGCGGCATCGGCACGACGTGTCGACCTGGCAGCGAGGCATGAAGGCCTCGAGGTTGAACTCCGTCGCGCCACCGAGCGCCTCGCTCAACTCATTGCCGAACGGGAGCGAGGATTCGAACGGGAGCGCATCGCCACCGTCTCCGAGGCGGAGGCGCGGCGAGTTCACGGAGAGCTCGAAGAAGGCCGCCGTGCGGCTGCTTCCGAGGTCCGGTTCAATGAGGGCGAAGCCCGTCGCTGCGAAGAAGACCGCCGGGGCCGCCGTGAAGCGTTGCGTCACATCCAGGGGCGTCTCGATGCCCTCCGGGATCGGGAGACCGCACTCGAAGGCTACGGTGAGGGAGTTGCGGCGGCCTTGACCGCCGACCCGCCGCCGCTTGGCCTCGTCGTCGATGCGCTGGAGATCCCCAGCGAATTCGAGCGGGCTGTTGCTGCAGCTCTGGGCGACGCCGTGCGGGGCATGTTGGTCGCTACGAACGCCCACGCTCTGGCCGTCTTGGCGTGGGTACGAGAACGCGGCCAAGGTCGCGTCGTATGCTGCCCCTGGCCTGCGCTGGAGGCGCCGCTCGATGTCGTGGCGCCGGGGCCGATTCTTGCGGATTTTATTGCAGACCGCCCGGGCTTTGAAGGGTTGGCGCGAGCGCTGCTGGGCCGGGTTCTGGTGGTTGACGAGCTCGAATACGCCGTCGCGAGCGAGACGGTTCTGCCGCAGGGTTGGATCGGGGTCACCCGCGCCGGTGACGTGATTGATGCTCGGGGGATTTTCACCGGCGGACAGGAGCCGGCAGATACGGGCCTTCTGGAGAGACGTCGCGAGATCTCGGAGCTTGAGCGAGCACTCGACTCCGAAGCTCGATCGGTTGCAGAATCCAGTGAGCGGCTCGAGCGGATCCGGCAGGTCTGTGCCGATGCGGGTGATCGATTGTCGGCGCTCGACCGGCGGGCTTACGAGGCAACGCTGACTCTGGTGGCGGCCGAACACGAGCGCGACGCCGCGCTGCGGGATCGAACCCTGGCGGACAAGAGGCTTGACGAAGGCCGGCTGGAAGTCGAGGAGCGTAGCCGACGCCGGGCGACGGTCTCTGCCAACCTGGAGACGGCACGAGGAGACGAGTCCGAGGCGCAGGCGCGCTTGGGGGCGGCCGAGGCGGCACTCGAGGGCCGAGCGCGAGCTCTCGATGAAACGCGAGAGGTTGCCCGCGTGGCGCGAGAGGTTCGCGATTCCAGCCGCGAGGCGGCCTCTGCCGCACGTGAAGCACTGATCGACCGGACCTCGGTTCTGTCGCGCCTGAGCCATGAGCAACGCGAAGCCCGTCGTCGGGCCGAAGGCGTCGGTCGGGACCGAGAGGAACTGCGCCTGGCGAGATCTCGGGTGGATGACGAGGCGGGCGGCCTTCGCCGCGACGAGGATGAGGCTCGGGTACACCTTGCTCGCCTGGAGGACGCCGTCGCGAATGCTCGTCAGGAGGCGGCAAGCGCTGCGGAGGGTGTGACGGAGGCGGAACAGGAGTGTGCCGCAGTGGGCCGCCGCATGTCCGCAGCGGAGGAGGCCCGACGGTCGGTTGATGTGGCGGCGGCGGCCAATGCGGCCCAGCAGGACGCGCTCGTGGAGTCGGTCAAGGATCGTCTCGGGATCGACATCGACACCTTGCTCTGCCCGGAGGACTGGTGCGCCGAGGGAGCTTCGGACCGCATTCGGACGATCCGCGAACGCATCGCCCGGCTCGGCGATGTCAACGTCGCGGCGATTGCCGATGTGCGCGAGCTCGAAGAGAGAGAGACCTTCCTCGGCAGCCAGAAGGGGGATCTGGAAACCTCCATCGAGGATCTTCGCAAGACGATCACCGATCTGAGCAAGGCGACACGGGTCCGATTCCGCGAGACCTTCGAGGAGGCCAATCGCCTCTTCCAGGAGACCTTCAAAGAACTCTTCCGCGGGGGCCATGCCGAGCTGAAGCTCACCAACGCGCAGAACCTCCTCGAAACCGGCGTTGAGATTGAAGTTCAGCCGCCGGGCAAGCAGGTGCGGAGCTTGGCCATGCTCTCCGGGGGCGAGAAGGCCCTGACGGCGGTGAGCTTGATCATGGCACTCTTCTCGCTCCGACCGACTCCGTTCTGTCTGCTCGATGAGGTCGACGCTCCGCTTGACGACGCCAATGTGGGGCGGTTCAACGCGATGTTGCAGCGGATGAGCGCATCCACTCAGTTCATCGTGATCACTCACAAACAGCGCACGATGGAGTCGGCCAATGCCCTCTATGGCGTGACGATGCCCGAGGCCGGCGTCTCGCAGGTGGTCTCAGTCGAGATGTCCGAAGGTGAGCAGTTGGCGCGTACCGCATCGGCCTGAGTAGCGGGCGGCTGGCGCGGTAGCGCGAGGCGGCTCCCCACGGTCTGACCTGCTACTGGCGGCCCCATGGCTACCTCCGTCGTTCTGTTGGTGGCCGCATGGGGCCTTGCCGGGATCACGGCTTGGCTTGCCTCGGCGCGCCAGCGCAAGGGCGGTCCTGATGCGGCTGGTACTCCTGTTGCCGCACTCTCGTCCCGGGGCTCGATCGGCACAGCTCTCGGTCGAACGAGGGCCGCATTCAGCGAACGCATACGTGCGGCACTCCGTCAGGGGAACCCAGAGAGTCGTGGCGTACTCGAGCGGCTGCTGATCGAGAGCGATCTTGGGGTCCGGGTGACGCGGCGGGTTCTTGATGCGCTGCCCGCAAGGCAGGGGGACCTCAAGGTGCAGCTGTCGGCCTTGCGCGCTCAATTGCTCGAGGTGCTGGAGGGTTCGCCGGGCGATCCAGGGGACGACGAGCCGGACCGGAAGCCTTGGGTCTGTCTGGTCGTTGGTGTGAACGGGGCCGGGAAGACCACGACAATCGGGAAGCTTGCCCAGGCGAAGGTCCAGCAAGGACAGCGCGTATTGCTGGTAGCGGCCGACACGTTCCGCGCGGCAGCTGGGGAACAGCTCGCGGTATGGGCCCAGCGCACGGGCGCCGAAATCGTGCGCCACCAGGAAGGGAGCGACCCGTCGGCCGTGGTCCACGACGGACTCACAGCGGCCCGCGCTCGAGACGTGGACGTCGTCTTCGTCGACACGGCTGGACGGCTCCATACCCGTGCGAACCTGATGGAAGAACTCGCCAAGATCGTTCGGGTCACCGGGCGAGTGATCTCTGGGGCGCCCCATGCAGTTCTCCTGGTTCTAGACGCGACTACGGGGCAGAACGGGTTGGCCCAAGCAAAGGAGTTCGCCCGAGCCGCCGGCATCACGGGAATCGCGCTGACCAAACTTGACGGATCCGCTCGCGGGGGGATCGCGCTGGCGATCCGGGAAGAACTGGGGACGCCGATCCGCTGGGTCGGCGTTGGGGAGGGGCCCGACGATCTGTTGCCCTTCGATCCCGAGGTCTTCGTGGACGAGCTGCTGGGGGGGGCTGGCTAGCGTCCTACGTGCCGGCATGATTTGAGTCCTCAGCAGACCACGCGTCTCCAGGCGGAAGGACGCAGACGCACTCGAGTTCCGAAGGTCGGAGCCGGGGGTGTGGAGATGGTTGTGGCTGCGGATGGGGGGACGGGTGAACGACGTCGTTGCCGGAGCCTTGGGCTTCGTGGTGGCCGCTCTGCTGGGCTGTGGGCTGTGGTTGCTCGAGCGCCGGCGAGCTAGCGCTCGCCGGACCGCCGAGAGTGCGGGAGCGGCGCGGGACCTCACGCAATTCCAGCGAGAGGCGGAAGTCCGTGCGCGCGAGCAGTTGAGCGAGGCGAAGTCCCGCCTCGAGACCGAGACCCAATCTCAGCGGCGAGGCCTCCAGGAACAGGAGAAGAGGCTGGGCAGTGCCGAGGTCGACCTGGAGCGACGCGCCGGAAGACTCGAAGCTCGCGAGGGTGACGCCGACAGGCGCGAGACGGACATTACGCGCCGCGAAGGCCTTCTGGTGGGGTCTGAACGCCAACTGGATGATGCCCGCAAGGCAGTGTCCGCCCGACTCGAACAACTGTCGGGAACAACCCGCGAAGAGGCGCGAGGTGCCCTGATTGAGGAGATCACCGCCGAGGCGCGGCTTGAGGCAGCGCGCCGCATCCGGACGATCGACGAAGACGCGAAGGCCGAGACGGACCGCCGCGCGAAGAAGGCCGTCGCCCTGGCCATCGAGCGGCTGGCGGGCGACTGGGTGGCGGAGCGTACGGTGTCCGTGGTCGCCTTGCCGGCCGATGAACTCAAAGGCCGGCTCATTGGCCGTGAGGGGCGGAACATTCGCGCCATCGAGGCCGCCACCGGGGTCGATCTGATCATCGACGATACACCTGAGACCGTAGTCATCTCGTGCCACAACCCGATTCGCCGGGAGATCGCGCGCATAGCGGTCGAGAAACTCGTGGCGGATGGGCGGATCCACCCGGGTCGCATCGAGGAAGTTGTTCGCAAGGCAGAGAAGGATATCGAAGCGACCGTCCGGGACTTCGGCCAGAAGGCTCTCTTGGAGATTGGTGCGACGGGTGTTCACCCAGAAATCACCAAGCTTCTCGGCATGCTTCACTACAGGTATAGCTATGGGCAGAACGTGCTGGCTCATTCGATCGAGGCCGCGTTCATTGCCGGAACAATGGCGGCCGAGCTTGGCCTGAACGAGAGGCAGGCACGGCGGGCGGCGCTGCTGCATGACATCGGGAAGGCGCTGACACACGAGGTGGAGGGATCTCACGCCTTGATCGGGGCCGAGGTCGCCCGCCGCTACGGAGAAAACTCGAAGATCTGTAACGCGATCGCTGCTCACCACGAAGAGGTACCGGCAGAGACTCTCTTGGCCCCCCTCGTGGATGCGGCTGATGCGCTCTCGGGCGCGCGGCCGGGCGCGCGCCGCGAGGTTCTCGACAGCTATGTCCGGCGTCTCGAGGACCTCGAAAAAATTGCTCTAGAATTTGAAGGAGTGGAGCGCTCCTTCGCGGTTCAGGCTGGTCGCGAGCTGCGGGTCTTGGTCGAGCCCACACGGGTCGATGACGACACGGCCGCGCGCATTGCCCGGGAACTCGCACGTCGCATCGAAAGTGAGATGACTTATCCGGGGCAGATCCGGGTCACGGTGATTCGGGAGACCCGCGTCTCTGACGTTGCACGCTGATCTGAGTTGGGGATGGGGAGCGGATTAGTTCATGCGATTGCTCTTCCTGGGAGACATCGTGGGGCGTGCTGCTCGCGTGGTTCTGCGGGACCGACTCCGCGAGTTGCGAAAATCGGCAGCGATCGACCTCGTCGTCGCCAACGGGGAAAACGCCTCGGGCGGTAAGGGGATCAAGCCCGAAGCATTCGAGGAATTGCTCGATGCAGGGATTGACGTGGTGACTACCGGGAACCACGTCTGGCAGTACCGGCAGCTCGAGCCGGTCCTCGATCGAGAAGCAAGGCTCTTGCGGCCCGCGAATCTGCCGACGGGAAACCCCGGTCACGGCGTGACGCGGGTGCGGGCGCGAGATGGTACGGAGGTTGTGGTCGTGAACCTCATTGGGCGGGTCTTTCTGGGAATTTCAGATTGTCCATTTCTTGAGGCCGATCGGATTCTCGAGGCGGAGAGGGCGCGCGGCGGCATGGTCTTCGTCGACATGCATGCGGAGGCGACGTCCGAGAAGGTGGCGATGGGCTGGCATCTCGACGGGCGAGTCGCGGCGGTTGCGGGAACGCATACCCATGTGCAGACCGCCGACGAACGCATTCTTCCAGGCGGGACGGGCTACATCACGGATGTCGGGATGTGTGGCCCCATCGACTCCGTGATCGGGATGAGGACAGAACAGGTGCTTTATCGGTTTCGCACGCAGCGCCCAGTGCACTTCGACGTGGCGAGAGGTCCGATCTGGATTCAAGGAGCAGTTTTCGATCTTGATCCGGAGGGGGGGCGTTGCCGGTCGGTCGAAAGACTGCGGCTGGACGCACGGCCGTGATGACGCTCGAGCAGGAGATTGAGCGGCTATCGCGAGGGGTGGTTGACATCCTGCCAGAGGGAGAACTGGGTCGGCGACTCCGCGAGGTTCGTGCCCGCGGGCAGGTCTTGCGTGTCAAATTCGGAGCCGATCCTTCAGCCCCCGATTTGCATCTGGGCCATGCGGTTGTCCTGCGGAAGCTGAGGGAATTCCAGGATTGCGGACACGAAGTTGTCTTTTTGATAGGCGATTTTACCGGGATGATCGGTGATCCCACGGGCAAGTCGGAGACGCGTCCCGCGCTCACCCGTGAGCAGGTCCTCGAGAATGCAGGTACGTATCAGGAACAGGTATTCCGCATTCTCGATCCAGGACGGACCATCATCCGGTTCAACTCCGAGTGGATGGACGGGATGAAGGCTGCCGAAGTTGTGCGGCTTTGCGGACACATGACCGTAGCGCGCATGGCCGAGCGCGAGGACTTCGCCAACCGTCTGGCTACCGGGCGAGCCATCGGCCTCCACGAGTTCCTCTATCCGCTCATCCAGGGGTACGATTCGGTTGTGTTGGATGCCGACGTCGAGGTTGGAGGGACCGATCAGCGCTTCAACCTGCTGGTGGGCCGAGATCTCCAGAAGGCCTGGGGGCAGACGCCCCAAGTGGTCCTCACGCTTCCCTTGCTCGAAGGTACGGACGGCAGACAGAAGATGAGCAAATCGCTCGGTAACGCCATCGGGGTCGCCGATGACGCGGACACCATCTTCGGGCGAACGATGTCTATTGCCGATGAGTTGGTGACCCGCTGGGCGAGCCTGTTGGGGTTCGAGTTTGCGGCCGGGGCGATCGAAGAGATCGGTCCCATGGCAGCCAAGAAGAACCTCGCGGAGAAACTGTCGACTTGGCTGTGTGGGGCCGAGGAGGCCTCCCGTGCCAGGACACGTTTCGAACATCGTTTCCAGCTGAGGGAGTCCTACGAGCCCGAATTACGGGAACTCGTGGTGAGTGAGGCAGTGTCGCTGGCGCGGCTCTTGGTTCAGCTTGGGTTCGCGTCTTCGGGAGCAGCGGCGCGCCGACTCATCGTCCAAGGCGGTGTCCGTATCGATGGAGAACGAGCGACCGACGGGACCCGCACGTTCCATGGAGGAGACGTGGTCCTTGTTGCTGCTGGCCGGAGGCACTTGGCCAGAGTCCGCCTGGTTTTGTCGACCGAGGGGCTTGACCACGGGGAAACGGCACGCTAAAGCCGCGCCCCACCTGCAGGGTCTGAGTCGAATGCGACTTGGGGTTGCAGGTACTCTTGCATTCTCCGAACGGCTGGGATATCTGTTCTAGCTTCCCCGGAGACCTGTCTGAGGTCTTTGAAAACTAAATGGCAGCGCGCCGATCTCGATGCGGAGATCGGTATATCAGTGAGTTTTTGCGGTCGGGATCCGATCTGTTTTTGCGTCACTTGGGTGGCGCGAACGATCAAATTGGAGAGTTTGATCCTGGCTCAGAGCGAA
>SXGT01231053.1_pt1 | contig 15819 bp, 15 predicted proteins | sample 3176221 | NCBI WGS metagenome assembly SXGT01 (sample SAMN11356862, study PRJNA531348) | freshwater metagenome | isolation source: freshwater sample F1-120 | place: China: Fuxian Lake, Yuxi | collected 2017-12-25
GAGCGGCTCGCGTTCACCCTCGGATAGCGATCCCACGGTGCCGGAAAAACACGTCAGGACCCCTCGATGAGGGGGCCTGACCCGTGTGGCAGGTACAGGAGTCGCACCTGTGTAGGCGTAAGCCGACGGATTTTCAGTCCGCTCCCAGTGGCCGCTCGGGCAACCTGCCGGAATTTGGTGCGAGTAGCAGGGTACAACGAGGATGTACTGAAGACGAAAACGGCCAGCACCATGAGGAGGCTCCAGTGGCGGATTCCAGCTTCGACGTCGTCAGCAAGGCAGATCGGCAAGAGGTCGACAACGCGCTCAACCAGGCAGCCAAGGAGTTGTCCACCCGGTTCGACTTCCGCGGCACCGACACCACCATCGAATGGCAGGGCGAAGAGGGCATCATTCTCGTCTCCTCCACCGAGGAGCGCGTGAAGGCCGCCGTCGACGTGTTCAAGGAGAAGTTGATCCGCCGCGACATCTCGATGAAGGCGTTCGACGCGGGCGAACCGCAGCCCTCCGGCAAGACCTACAAGGTCATCGGCAGCATCAAGCAGGGCATCGACAGCGAGAACGCCAAGAAGATCACCAAACTGATCCGCGACGAGGGCCCCAAGGGCGTCAAGGCCCAGATCCAGGGCGAGGAGATCCGGGTCAGCTCGAAGAAACGCGACGACCTGCAGGCCGTGCAGGCCCTGCTGCGCGGCGCCGACCTCGAGGTCGCGTTGCAGTTCGTCAACTACCGGTAGCGGATGCTGGGGCGGCACCCCGGTGGCCGTGCTAGGGACGAGATCGACCTGACGGCTGTGGATTCGTGCCCTACGGCACCGAAACACGACCCTGAGGTCGATCTCGCCCCTAGGGGCCGGGAGCCCTCCCCCGAGCTAACTCCCGCCGTATTCGGGCCGCAGGATCGGGCTCAGCGCCGACAGCGGGATGCGCGCCTGCACGGTGCCGCCGTCCATCGACCATTGCATGACACCAGGCGTGAAATCGGTCGGGGTGTCCCGCGCCACCGGGTAGTCCGGCATGTAGAGGATCAGCTCATCCGGTGTCAGCGCCCACGCCCGGTAGCCGCCGGAATACACCGTGTCCGGTGACCACCGGTCCGCGACGAACGGGTAGCTGCCCGGGTGATGTTGCGGCGCAGCCTGATTCAGCGCCTGCTCGACGAACGGGCGCGCCAGCGGTTCGATGGCAGTCGGCGGGTCGACTCCGGGCTTGGTGAGATCGGCGAGCTGTAACTGCCGGCCTCTGCCGAAGGTGAAGGTGCGGTAGGCGTTGTTGAAATCGGGTCCGTCGGCGTGATAGGTCTCCCGGAACACCACCGAGACCGTGTCGCCGTGGCGGAACACCTCATAGTTGGCCTCGCCGAAGCTGTTTGCCGCCATCGAGCGCCCGACCCGGGTCCAGTTGTCCACCAGTGTGCTCAGGTATCCGCGCAGCACCGGCCCGACGACAGGGTCGTCGATCAGCCCGTCGGGCACCGCGACCTTGATATCGCGCACCGCATTACGATCCGAGGCCACCGAGGTCTGGCAGTACTGACCGTTCCACTGGCCGGCCAGCTCATCGCAGAAGATCGCCGGCGACGCCGCCGCCACGGGAGCGGTGACGGCCGCCAGGACCGCCGCGCAAAGCACACCGGCCAGGCGCCGCATCAGGGCAGCTCGACGGTGGCCGCACGCCACTGCCCGTCGACCTTTTCCATGGTCATCTTGATCCGGCTGCGATCGAGCCTGGGATCCGGCACGCTCGCGTTCGACACCGACTGGTCGACGAACAACAGCACCACGACCCTGTCCCTGGCCGCCGACTGGACGGCCGACTCGACCACGACACCGTGCGCGGTGGCCTTGTTGTCGATCAGCAACTGCCGCAACTGCACGCTGGACTCCGAGTACATGTCCTTGAACTCACCGGTGGCACCCGCGAGCACCTGGTCGAAGTTCTCGTCGACCCTGTCGGAGTCGATGCTCGTCAGCACCTGTGCATACGACACCGCCGCGTCACGCGCCTGCTGCCCGGCCTCGGCCACCTGCTGGTCCTGCCAGAGCCGCCAGCCCAGAAAGCCCGAAATCACAACCAACACAACGAATACCGCGAGGACGGCCGCGGTGATGCCGCGTCGGCGCCGGGCCGGGGATTCGGGCACGGCCGCCTCGGCCTCGTCGCTGACGTCCTGCTCCGCGGGCTGATCGTCCTCGGTCTTGTCGTCGGTCGTCACAGTCACAGTTGCTCCTATCTCAGCGGGGCGGTTCGATCGGCAACACCGGGCCGCCGTACGGGGTGGGAATGGTGAACCGGCCCTTGGGCGTCGGGTCCGTGGTGCGGCCGAGGTCCGCACCGGGCGGCGGGCCTGCGGTGTCGTCCCCGGCGGGGCGCGGTGCATTCTTGGCCCCCCGCACCAGAACACCGGGATGGTCATCGCGGCAGTAGGTGTACAGGTAGGGCTCGGGGTAGTCCGCCGAGGACGGTGGGCGGCGCGGCGTTCCGTAATCGCAGGCATACCGCGGGTAGATGTCGCCGGTCGCCCACAACCCGTTGTCGTGCATGACGCTGCCCAGCGCGTCCAGCACCGAGGTGCGGTGGCTCGGGAACAGTGCGTTGAGCGCCGGCACCCGCAGGTAGAGCAGTCGAGTGGTGGTGGTGAGGTTGCCGAGTAGCTGCACCATGGTGTCGGAGTTGTCGGCGAACAGGTTGTCGATATCGGTGAGCGCGCCCGGCGCCTGGTCGGTGAGCCGACGGTAGCCCTCCCGCATCCGGGCCACCCCGTCCAGGGTGGACGCCAGATTACCTGCTGCGGAATCGATCCCGGCATTCTTGTCGGCGGCCAGGGTGAACACCGACTGGCTGGTCCGCAGCAGGCTGGTGGTCTCCGGAAGCACCGAATCCAGGGTGGACAGCAGGAAGGTGCCGCCGTCGATGATGTCGGCGAGCTTCTGCGGGCCGTCCTCGCTGAGGCTCAGTTCCCGCCGGATGATGTCCAGCTTCGCGGTGTCCACCTGGGCCAGTGCGCCGTCCGCGTGTGCCAGCAGATCGGCCAGGCTCACCGGTACCGTCGCGCGCCCCTGCTCGACGATGCTGCCGTCGCCCAGGAACGGTCCGTCGTTCGCGGAGGCCACGAAGTCGATGTACTGCTCACCGGCCGGCGACAGCCCGGACACCCGCACCTCGCTCGACATCGGGATGGGCGCCGACGATGTCACGGTGATCACCGCGTCCACCCCGGCCGCGGTGATGTCGAGGCGCTCGACCTTGCCCACCGGCACCCCGCGCAGCGTGACATCCTGGTTGGGCAGCAGCCCCGCCGACTCTGGGAGGCGCACGGTGACGCGGTAGTCCGAGTCGAACGGATTGACCCGCAGCGCGCCGATCAACAGATAGCCGGTGGCGACGACGAACGTCATCATCAAGGCCCCCGCGGACAGCCACGCCCGTTTGCGGTGCCCGGCGCGCACCACACCGACCAGGACGTCGGCCACACCGGCGATCATCGGGGGACCTGCGGTGCGGGTGCCGGAATGACCTGACCCGGTTCGGTCGGACTCGGGATCACCGGGACCTGCGGCACCCCCGGCCCGCGCCCGACGACGCGCTCCTGCAACCGGAGCAGGGTGTACTGCAGGGAGCCGACCAGTTGGTGCCAGTTGTAGCGCTTGGGACCGTGCAGCCCCGGATCACCGGCGAACCCGATATCCGGTATCGATCCCAGCACCAGCCGGTCGATGCTCGCCCTCGTCGAGATCGCGTTGCTGGCAGTGGCTTTGACCAGGGCCGGCATCAGCCGGTTCAACGAGTACAGGCTGGCATCGGGCGCCAGCGCGACATCGTTCCACGCACCCGCCACGCTGTTGATATCGGCGATGGCGCTGCGCCCGCTGGTATCGGTGCCCGCGATCGACGGGAACTTCTGCAGCTGCACCGACGTGTCACCGATCAGCTGGACGAGATCGGCGATCTGGGTGGTGTGCGCGGCCAGCGTCTCGGTGGCCGGGCCCGCGGCGTCCATCAGTTCGCCGATGGTGTCGTTCCTGGCCTCGATCTCACCCAGCAACCCCGAGGTCTCGGTCAGCGCCGTGGAGATCTGCTCTGAGCGGGCGTTCAGCGTGCCCAGCGTGCGGGTGGTCTTGGCGATCAGATCGCCGAAGGCCTGCCCCTGATCGCCGGTCGCCTTGCCCGCGCCGTTGATGATGTTGGTCAGGTTGCGCACCGCGCCACCGTTGACCATGACCGCCGCCGCACTCAGCAGCGACTCCACCGTCGCGGCCGCGGTGGTGGAATCCAGACCGATGGTGTCACCGTCTCGCAGCAGCACGGCGCTCGGCGCCGCGGGCGTGGGCGGCTTGATCGCGACGAACACATCGCCCAGCGGTGTCGCGGAGCGTAATTCGGCGGTGCTGCCCTGCGGTAGCTGCACCCCGTCGAGAATCCGCAGGGTGGTGACGGCGGTGTAGTCGCGGGCCACCATCGACTCCACCTGCCCGATATCGGCGCCGGCGAGCTTCACCTTCGCATTGGCGGGCAGGTTGAGCGCGTTGCCGAACACGGCGGTCAGCTCGTAGCCGCCCGCACCCACCCCGGGCGCCGGAAGCGGCAGGCCGGCCAGCCCCTCCGTCGCGCAGCCGGCGACGGTCAGGCAGGCGGTGACGGCCAGCGGCAGAACGGAGCCGAGCAGCCGCGCGCTCACTTCTGCCCCATCGCGGCCATGCCGTCGAGCATGTAGGACAGCCCGAAGTCGGGGCCGAAGTCCTGCATCGTGCCGGTGCTGCAACCCAATTGGCGCAGGCCCATCATGTTGCACATCTCTTTGACCGTCTGGGAGTCGAACAGCACCTTGTCCACCAGCACGTGCACCCGTGCCGAGCCGTTTCGCTGATCGACGATGTTGTACAGGTTGTCCAGGGTCATGGGCGTCAGATCGAGGAACTCGGCGAGATCGCGCCGATGGTCGACGGTGGTGGTCACCGCGGTGTTGCCGTTGAGGATGATCTGCTTGACCGCATCGCGATGAGTGGACAGCACCTCACCGACCTGAGTGATGACATCGTTGAGTCTCCTACCGGTGCTGCCGGTACCGAACTGCTCATCGGCCAGGATCTGGCTGAGCTGGTTCACCGAGCTGCCGAATTCCCGCAGGGTCGCGTCGTTGCGGGCGGTCGCCTCGAACAGCGAACTCAGGTTGCGGATGCTGGTGGTCAATTGATCGCGGGTCAGAGTGCCGCGATCGGCGCTGAGCCGCAACGCGTTCGACAGCTCACCGAGGGCATCCTTCATCTGCTGACCGTTACCGTCGGCGATGGCGGCCGACGCGTCGACCAGATCGGCGACCGGTCCGTTGCCCGCGCCGTCACCGTGCAGCGACGCCGACAGTTTGTCCAGAACATCGAGTACGCGGGCGAATTCGACCGGCGTCTTGGTGCGGTTCAGGCCGATGGTGTCGTGGTTGCGCAGGGTCGGCCCGCCCCGGTAGGGCGGGGTGAGCTCGATCTGCCGGTCGGTGAGGATGGAGTTCGAGATGGTGACGGCCTGCACATCGGCGGGTACCGCGACGTCCTCGCCCACGCTGAACTCGACCTCGACGTAGCCGCCCTTGGCGGTGATCGTCTCGACCTTGCCGACCGGCATCCCCAGCACGGCAACGACATTGCCCTCGTAGAGACCGGCCGCACTGTCGAACTGGGCGGTGACGCGGATGGTGTCGGCCTCGTCGCGGACGTAGGACCAGCCGACGCCGACCGCCACCGCGGCCGCCATCACCGCCGCCGCACCGACGGCGACGAGCCGGACCGATGGCCTCCTCATTTGCAGTCCTGGAAGTACTCGATCATCCCGAACTGTTCGGCCCGGCCGCTGATCGCGCACATCCACGAGTCGATCAGCAGCCCGTTGGACACATTGAGGTCCACCGCGTTGCCGGTGCCGGTGGCATTGGTCAGCCCGCGCAGCGCCACCGGGCCGGCCTGCAGGGTGCTGCGCAGCAGATCGTCGTGCTTTCCGAGCATGTCGGAGAGTTCACGGAGGTTGACGAGCAGGTTCTCCAGTTCCGGCCGGTCATCGATGACGATGCCGCTCAGAGTTTCCACCAGATTGGTCAGCGAGGCCATCAGCGCGCGGAACGACGCCCGCCGGGCCACGAACTCGCCGACCAGATCGTTGCCCTGGGTGACCAGCGCTCCGATCGCGCTCTGCTGACGGCGCAGCGTGGTGCTGACCAGTTCGGTGGTCTTGAGCAGCGAGCCCAGTTGGTCGCGGCGGTCGGCGATGATCGTCGACAGGGTATGGGTGTTGGTCAGCGTCTGGGGCACCACCTCGGGCAGGCCTTGCATCTGCTCACCGAGAATGCCCAGCGTCCGGGCGAACTGATCGGTGTCCACCTGCTCGTAGGTGGTGGTGACATCGGCCAGCGCCTCCTGCAGGTCGTAGGGCACCTCGGTCTGGCTGAGCTCGAAGGTGTTCTCCGGCAGCGATCCCGAACCCGCGGGCTGCAGCGCCAGGTACCGGGAGCCGAGGATGGTGGTGACCTTGATGACCGCCCGGGAGTCCTGCCCGAGGGCGACGTCGTTGCGCACCTTGAGCTGTACTTCGACATGGTCGCCGGCGAGCGTCATGTCCGTCACCTCGCCGACCGGGATACCGGCCACGGTGACCGGGTTTCCGGTCTTGAGCGCCGCGGCCTGCAGGAAGCGCGCGGTGTAGCTGCGGTAGCCGATATCGGCGACCTTGACGGCCAGCATGGCGCCGATCAGCACGGTGACCACGGCGATGGCGGTCACGCCCAACCAGGTGCGGTCCCAGCTGAGCAGCGGCCGCCGCCACCATCTCTGTGCGTCAGCCATTGGCCATGTTCCTGCACCTCGGTGTGTAGTGGGCCCCGTCGCCGGGGGTCGCCGCGTCGACGATGATCGGTGTCACGTCGTTGAGACCCGGGAAGAAGCCGATGGCGTTCAGGTCGCACGCGTAGCTGTTGGCGTAGGCGCCCTCGTTGGTGATCCGCGCAAAGCCCTTGAGCAGCAACGGCAGATTGGCGCCGGTGAAGGCGAGCTGCGGTTCGATGCTCACCAGATGCTGGGCGAACCCGGGCTCACGGACCACCAACTCGTTCAGCGAGGGGTACACCTCGTCGGCGATGGTGGACAGCCGGCGCACCACGCTGGTGATGGATCCCATCGAGTCGACGAGTTCGGGGCGCCGCGCTTCGAAGGTGGACACCACGCCCCGGGTCTGGGTGATGACCTCGTCCAGGCTGTCGTTGTGCTGGGCGAGATTGTTCACCACGACGTTGAGGTCGGTGATCACCTGCCCGAGCTGCTGGTCGCGACCGGCGAACGACTCGGTCAGTCGCGCAGTCTCATCGACAAGGGTGACGACCGAGGCGCGGTCACCCTGCAGGGATTCGATGACGCCTTTGGTGAGGTTGTCGGCGTCGGTCGGGTTGAGCGCGCTGAACAGTGGCTCATACCCGTTGAGCAGCGCCCCGACATCGAAGGACGGGTCGGTACGCTCCAGCGGGATCTCGCTGCCCGGCGGCAGCGCCTGCGGCTCGCCGACATCACCGAGCGACAGACCGAGATAGCGCTGACCGACGATGTTCTGGTAGGTGACCGACGCGACGGTGGTGCCGAGCAGTTGCTGATCGCTCTGCACCACGAAGGACACCTTGGCCACATCGCCCTGCAGCTCGATCTTTTCGACGCGGCCGACCCGCACGCCCGCCATCCGGACGTCATCGCCCTCGCGCAACCCGAACACATCGGAGATCACCGCGGTGTACCCGACGGTGTCGCCGGCGACGTCGCGACGCAGCGTGACATAGACCAGCCACGTCAACGTGATGGCCACGGCCATGAACAGGGACAGGCCGATCATCGGTCCGCGATAGGTCACCGGGCTCCTCCTACCGACACGGTGGTGCCGCGGGCGACCGGACCCAGCAGCAGTTGGGTCGCCGGGCTCGCGGGTTGGCCGATTGCCGCGCTCAGCACGTCACGTTCCTGCGGGCTTCCGACCGGCCCCACGTTGCCCCCGAACGACGCGGGTGCGGCCTCGGCGGCGAGCGGCGGCGCCGGACGGGGCGCGACGGGTGCCAGTGGTGACAGCGGCACCGGCGGCGGTGGGGTCGGCGCCAGCGCCGGATTGGCGGTTCCGGGTACCGGCGCCGCGGGCGCCATCCACGGCGGCAGCGGCGGATTCGGGTCGGCGAGGCTCGGATTCGGCACGACCAGCGGTGGCCCGACCGCGGCGAGGTTGCCGTCGGCTCCCGGGACGGTCCCGGCCGGCGGCTGCAGATCCGCGGGCGGCCGATAGTTCTGCGGCAGCAGGACATCCGGCAGCTCGGGTCGGGTCGGCACCAGCGGCGCGGTGAAACAGCTGGGCCCCTTGAGCCCGGCGTACTGCGGGCAGTCGGCGCGGGTGTAGGTGGACGACGGCGTGAACGACAGGTTCACCCGCATGTTGCCGGTGTCCAGATCGGAGATCCACACGTGGTCGAAGAACTTGTCCGACAGTTGATTCAGCTTCACGAACGCCGGCACCCAGTGATGGGAGGTATCGGCCAGCTGGCCGAGCACCGGGGTGAGATCGGAGGTGATCTGCACCAGCCGGTCGGTGTGGTTGGTCAGCGCGGTGTGTGTGGTGCCCATGGTGTCGATCCCCCCGTTGACCAGCGACGTGAGCTGCGCCCGCTGCTCCACCAGGGTCTGCATCGGTGCCACCGCGACGTGTAGCGCGTCGAGCAGTTCGGGTGCCGTGCTCTGCAGGCCCGTGGTCGCGTCGATCAGCGCCGATACCGTCGAGGGGCCCGGCTCGGTCGCCACGATCGCATCCAGCTGGTCCACCAATCGGTTCAATTGTGCTCCGCTGCTCAGTAATTCGGTGCGCCGGTGCTCGGTGGCCGCGTTGATGGCGGCCAGCACCCCGATGGTCGTGTCCTCACGACCACGGCCGGTGGCGGCCAGTATGTCGCGCAGCTTGCTGATGGTGGTCTGGAACAACACCGTCGGCAGCTCGGTGTCCTCGGAAATGTGTGCGCCCGCGGTGATCGCCGGTCCGGGGCCACGATCGACGAGCTGCACCGAGGACACCGCGAAGACGTTGGAGGGCACCACCCGGGCGGTCACGGTGTTCGGGATCGAGGCCGCGTATTCGGGTTTGAGGTCGATGCGCACGACGTTCGGGGCACCGTTGGCCGCCGGGGTGACCTCGTCGACCATGCCGACCAGCACCCCGTGGTACTTCACATCGGAGCGCTGCGGCAGGCCGTCACCGACGTTGATCAACTCGGCCACCACCGGCACCCGGGCGTCCAGCCGGCCGGTCGCCTTGACCAGTAGAGTCGCCGAAACCATCCCCGCCACAACCAGTATCGCGATGCCGGTGGCGAGCAGCCGGCGGTCGGAGAGCCCGCGTCCGTCGGTCTCGATCGAGTTCGGCATCTACCCACCGAACCTGGCGCCGGAATCGACCGTCCACAGGGCCATGGTGAGCAGCATGTTGACGATGATCACCACGGTGATACTGGCTCGCATGGCGTGGCCCGCGGCGACGCCCACCCCGACCGGTCCGCCCGAGGCGTAGAAACCGTAGTAGCACTGCACGGTTGACGCGATCCACACGAAGATGACGGTCTTGAGCACCGAGTAGAGAATGTCCTGGCCGGACAGCATCAGGCTGAAGTAGTGCAGATAGGAGCCGGTCGATCCGCCGCTGATCAGATAGACCACCACCTGGGTGGTCAGGTAGCTGACCGCCAGCACCACGACGTAGAGCGGGATCACCGCGATCACCGAGGCCATCAGGCGGGTGGTCACCAGATATGGGATCGGGCGGATCGCCAGGGCGTCCAGCGCGTCGACCTCCTCGGCGATGCGCATCGAGCCCAGTTGCGCGGTGAAGCGGCAGCCGGCTTGGGTCGCGAAGGCCAGCGAGGCCGCGATGGGCGCCAGTTCGCGGGTGTTCACCAGCGAGGAGATGATGCCGGTGGCCGGCCCCAGCCCCAGCAGGTCCAGAAAGTTGTAGCCCTCGATGCCCACCAGCGCTCCGACGGTGATGCCCAGCACCACCGCCACCCCGGCGGTGCCGCCGCCGACCACCAGAGACCCATTGCCCCAAGCGATATCGGAGAGCAGCCGGACGAACTCACCGCGGTAGTGCCGCAGCGCCACCGGGACGCCGGCCACCGCGCGCACGAAGAAGACCAGCATGTGGCCGATCCGGATCACCGGTACGGCGCCGCGTCGCAGGCCTCGGGACCACGCGCCCGTGAACGTCGAGGCGGTCACAGGCCCACCCTCGGGAACAGCATGATGTACAGCTGGCTCACCGCGACGTTGACCACCATGAGCAGCAGGATCGATTCGACCACCGCCGCGTTCACCGAGTTGGCCACGCCGGTCGGCCCGCCCGCCGTGGACAACCCCTTCTGACACGAGACGATGGCGACGATGGCACCGAAGATCACCGCCTTCACCAGCGCGATGACCATGTCACCGGTGGTCGCGAACGAGGCGAAGGTCGCCACGAAGCTGCCCGGGGCGCCGTTCTGGAAGTACACGTTGAACAGGAAGCTGGCCAGGAAGCCGACGAAACACACGACCCCGGTGAGCGCGACGCCGATCATGACGGCGGCCGCGAATCGCGGCACCACCAGGCGCCGGATGACCGAGACGCCCATGACTTCCATCGCGTCGGTTTCCTCGCGCATGGTCCGCGAGCCGAGGTCGGCGGTGATCGCCGACCCCACCGCCGCGGCCATGAGCACGGCCGCGGTCAGGGATGCGGCCTGGCGGATGACGGCCAGACCGCTGGCCGCGCCGGCCAGGGATGTCGCGCCGACCTGCCCGGCCAACAGCGCGAACTGGATGGAGAGGGTGACCCCGATGGGCAGCGCCACCAGCACGGTGGGGATCACCGCGGTGCCGGCCATGAACGCGCCCTGCCGGACGAACTCCTGCCACTGGAACTGGCCGGTGAACAGGTCCACGAACAGGTGCTGCAGGGTGCGCACGCCGAGCACGAACTGATCGCCGACGGTGCGCAGGGACGCCACCGGATGGCGCCGGACGTAACCGTCGGTCCAGTGCTCGATGGCAGCCAGCCCGTCGGTCGCGCGCTGAATGGGCAAAGCGCTTCCCTCCCGGTAGCGAGCCGCGACCACCCCCGGGCCCGATCACTCGCACTGCTTGGCACGGTATCGCCGCGGTTCCGTCGGCGCCACCGTTTTGAGAATTTTCATTCACATATTTGGCGCACGCAGCGTAGCACCGCCGGCGTTCGGTCCGTGTTCAGAGCCTCAAGCAGCATCAAGTTCCCGAGCCAGCACATCTCCCGCCTCTGCGATCGACCAGACGATGCATTAACTTATTCGCAACGGGCGGTTCGTCGGGGCGGGCCGGCGCCCGCACCGTCCCACCCGCGCGCATCCGGGCCAGTTCAGCAACTTGCGGTCACCGGCCCGATCGCGGCAATACGCTGACCCGATGGCACCTGCACAACGCGAACCGAACGTCGTCGTCCTGGGCGGAGGGTCCTGGGGCACCACCGTGGCCACCATCTGCGCGCGACGCACGCCGACCCTGCAGTGGGTGCGATCCGAGGACACCGCCAAGGACATCAACGACAACCACCGCAACTCGCGCTACCTCGGCGACGAGGTGGCGCTGCCGGATGGCTTGCGGGCCACCACCGATTTCTGCGAGGCCGCGCAGAGCGCCGACGTGATCGTGATGGGCGTGCCGTCACACGGGTTCCGCGGCGTGCTCGAGGAACTCGCCCGGGAGCTGCGGCCATGGGTTCCGGTGGTCTCCCTGGTGAAGGGCCTGGAGCAGGGCACCAACCTGCGGATGAGTCAGATCGTCGACGAGGTGCTGCCGGGGCATCCCGCCGGAATCCTGGCCGGGCCGAACATCGCCCGCGAGGTCGCCGAGGGCTACGCCGCCGCCGCCGTGCTGGCCATGCCCGACCAGCATCTGGCCGCCAACCTGGCAGACCTGTTCCGCACCAGGCGCTTCCGCACCTACACCTCCGATGATGTGGTGGGCGTCGAGATGGCCGGAGCGCTGAAGAACGTGTACGCGATCGCCGTCGGGATGGGCTACTCGCTGGGCATCGGGGAGAACACCCGCGCCATGGTGATGGCCCGCGCGGTGGCCGAGATGTCCAAGCTGGGCGTGGCCATGGGCGGGCATCGCGACACCTTCGGCGGCCTGGCCGGCATCGGCGACCTGATCGTCACCTGCACCTCACAGCGCAGTCGCAACCGCCACGTCGGCGAACAGCTCGGGTCCGGGAAGACCGTCGAGGAGATCATCGCGGCGATGAACCAGGTCGCCGAGGGCGTGAAGGCGTCATCGGTCATCATGGATTTCTCCGAGCAGTACGGGATTCCGATGCCGATCGCCCGCGAGGTCGACGGGGTGATCAACCACGGCTGCACCGTCGAGGACGCCTACCGCGGACTGATGCTGGAGAAGCCCGGCCACGAGGTGCACGGCGCGGGCTTCTAGCGCCCCGCGTCAGTTGAAGTAGGGGTTGGTGCCCTCGGGACGGTCCAGCAGCGGGTTGCTCGGATTGAGGATGTAGCTGCCGGCCGGGCTGATTACGAACCCGGACTGGTCGAAGGAGTTCTGGCACGAGGTCACGACGCCGTCGGTGCCACAGCTGACATTCTGGAAACCGATGCGCGAGTTGGCGGGCAGCGGCTGGGCCGGCTGATCCCCGACGTAGATCGCGTTGGCGGCGTTCGCGAAACCGGGGGCTCCCACCTGCCCGCCGGACACCACGTTGGCGCCGTTGGGGGCGGCCGGGAACGGCCCACTGCAGCCGTAGCCACCGGTGCCGCGGCTCATCACGCAGGTGATGTCGCCGGGCACGGTGAAGGCGTACATGGTGCCGTCGTTGACGGCGTAGGCGGAGGGCTTGACCAGTTCCCAGGCATTGATGTTCGGGCCCGGCGGCGGTGGGGGCGGCGGCGCAGGTTCGGCACCCGCGATCGCCGGAGCGCTCAAGGCGGCAGCCGCCGCCGTGACGAAGAGCAAACCTCGCATACGCATGGCGACACCCTAGCCAACCACGGTGATTTAGGCGCGCTCGCGTACGAAACACGTACGTAGCCGCTCCGCAATCACAGGGGGCCGCGACCGGCCATCGCCTCCAGACGCGCGATGCGGTCCTCGATGGGCGGGTGGGTGGAGAACAGCTTGCCGATCTTCTCCCCCGCCCGGAACGGGTTGGCGATCATCAGGTGCGCCTGGTCGGCCAGTTGCGGCTCGGGCGGCAGCGGCGCGGCCTGCACGCCGTAGGCGATCTTGCGCAGCGCGCTGGCCAGCGCCAGCGGATCCCCGGTCAACTCGGCGCCGGACTGGTCGGCCTGGTACTCCCGCGAGCGTGACACGGCCAGCTTCACCACGGTGGCCGCGATCGGCCCCAGCAGCGAAACCAGCAGCAGCGCAAACGGATTCGCGCCACCCTCGCGATTACCACCGAACATCGAGGCGAACATGGCGATATTGGCCAGCGCGGTGATGACCGATGCGAGAGCGCCGGCCACACAGGAGATCAGGATGTCGCGGTTGTACACATGGGACAGTTCATGGCCCAGCACCGCACGCAGTTCCCGCTCGTCGAGGATCTGCAGGATGCCGGTGGTGCAGCACACCGCGGCATTGCGCGGGTTGCGGCCGGTGGCGAACGCGTTGGGCGCGGCGGTGTCGCTGATATACAGCCGCGGCATGGGTTGGCGGGCGGTGGTCGCGAGCTCGCGGACGATCCGGTACATCGCCGGTGCCTGCATCTCGGTGACGGGCTGGGCGTGCATCGCCCGCAGCGCCATCTTGTCGCTGTTGAAGTACACATATGCGTTCATGCCGACGGCGAACAGCACCGACAGCCACAGGATCGACGGGTTCCCGAACAGCGAACCGATGAAAACGATCAGCGCAGACATGCTGACGAGCAGCACGAAGGTCTTCATCCGGTTGGCATGAGGATGCCAGGTCATCAGAGTTCCTCCTACGAAAGCCTTCGCTGATGTAACGCCGGTCGACCCCCGTAGGTTCCGGCTACCCGTGCCGGTTGACGGTGTAGTCCACCAGCGTGGCCAGCGCAGCCCGGCCGGGACCCTCGGGCAGATTGTCCAGCTCCTCGCGCGCCCGCACCGCGTATTCGCGCACCGTCTCCTTGGCCCGAGCCATACCCGGGGACCGGCGCAGCAGAGTCAACGCCTCGGCGACCTCGGCATCGTCCTCGATCGGCTGGGCCAGCAGCACCCGCAATCGCTCGGCGTCGGGGCCGGACTCGCGCAGCGCGTACAACACCGGCAGGGTGTGCACGCCTTCGCGCAGGTCAGTGCCCGGGACCTTGCCGGACTCGTCGGGATCGCTGTCGATGTCGATGATGTCGTCGGAGATCTGAAACGCCGTCCCGACGATGCCGCCCAGCCGGGAAAGCCGCTCGATCTGCTCTTCGCCGGCACCGGAGAAGGTGGCACCGAAACGGCCCGAGGCGGAGATCAGGCAGGCTGTCTTCTCGTAGACCACCTTGAGGTAGTGCTCGATCTCGTCGGTACCGCCGGCGGCGCCGCGCGTCTCGCGCATCTGGCCCGTCACCAGCTGGGCGAATGTGTCCGCAATCACCCGCACGGCGTCCGGGCCGAGCCGCGACACCAGCCGCGACGCAGTCGCGAACAGGTAATCGCCGGCCAGGATCGCGATGTTGTTGCCCCAACGCGCGTTGGCACTGTCCGCACCGCGGCGCACCTGAGCCTCATCCATCACATCGTCGTGATAGAGCGTGGCCAGGTGCACCAGCTCGATCACGGCGCCGGCGATGGTGACGTCGTCGTCCTCGGGGCGTGGCCCCAGCGAACCCGACAACACGGTGAACAGCGGCCGGAACCGCTTGCCGCCGGCCTGGAACAGATGCTGGACGGCCTCGGCCATCAGCTCATCTGCCTTGCCCAGCTCGGTGGCCATCAGATCTTCGACGCGCGCCACTCCGTCGCGCACCTGCGCGGCGAATTCGGGATCCCCGAAGTCCACCCCCGCCACCACGCTCGCCGGTGTCCTCATGCGTCCAACATACTGTGAGGTGTCGGGGATACAGCGGGCAGGAGCGGAGCGACTTGATCAAGGCCGATGTGGTTGTCGTGGGGGCCGGGCCCGCCGGTTCCTCGGCCGCCGCGTGGGCGGCCCGGGCCGGTCGCGACGTGCTCGTCATCGACTCCGCGCAGTTTCCCCGGGACAAGGCCTGCGGTGACGGATTGACCCCGCGCGCGGTCTCGGAGCTGCAGCGCCTCGGCCTCGCCGACTGGCTGGACGGCCGGATCAGCCATCACGGCCTGCGGATGTCCGGGTTCGGCGCCGACGTGGAGATCCCGTGGCCCGGCCCGTCCTTCCCCGCCACCAGCAGCGCAGTCCCGCGCACCGAGCTCGACGACCGGATTCGCATGGTCGCCGCCGACGAGGGCGGCAAGATGATGCTCGGCACCAAAGTCGTTGACGTGAGCCATGATTCGTCAGGGCGTGTCGCGGAACTGACACTGGACGACGGGTCCGTGATCGGGGTCGGCGAGCTGATCGTGGCCGACGGCGCCCGCTCCACGCTGGGGCGCGTTCTGGGCCGCGCCTGGCATCAGGAGACGGTGTACGGCGTGGCGGTGCGCGGATACATCGCGTCCCCGCGCGCCGACGAGCCCTGGATCACCTCGCACCTCGAATTGCGCTCCCCGGAGGGCAAGGTGCTCCCTGGCTACGGCTGGATCTTCCCGTTGGGCAACGGTGAGGTGAACGTCGGTGTGGGTGCGCTGGCCACCGCGAAGCGCCCGTCGGAGGCCGC
>SXGT01800402.1_pt1 | contig 15815 bp, 19 predicted proteins | sample 3176221 | NCBI WGS metagenome assembly SXGT01 (sample SAMN11356862, study PRJNA531348) | freshwater metagenome | isolation source: freshwater sample F1-120 | place: China: Fuxian Lake, Yuxi | collected 2017-12-25
GAAGAAGATTTACGCTCTCCCTGCACCGAGGAAATTGCAGTGTTTCAGGCTTTCTCACGCATTGTTAGCGAATCGACTGCGCATTTTGTCGTGATGGATACCGCACCGACCGGGCATACCCTGTTGTTACTGGATGCAACAGGATCTTATCATCGTGAAATTAGCCGTCACATGGAAGGCAAATCCGTAAACTTTACGACACCTATGATGCGTCTTCAGGACCCTGAACTGACCAAAGTGCTGATTGTTACGTTGGCGGAAACGACCCCTGTACTTGAGGCAGCCGGTTTGCAGCAGGATTTGCGCCGGGCCGGCATAGAGCCCTGGGCGTGGATTGTCAATAACAGTCTGGCGGCAACTCAGCCGTCGTCTATGCTGTTACGGCAACGTGCGGTTCAAGAACAGCAGCAGATCGAAAATGTCAGGCAACATAATGCACATCGTCTTGCCATCGTACCCGTGCAAATGGAAGAACCTGTCGGCGTAGAACGTTTACAGGCGCTGCTCGGCTCAAACGGATGAGCTTTTAATGTTTTTAAGGCGGCTTCCAGTTTCAGGATAGAAAAACTGAAGCTGTCTATCATCTCCATGTCGATTATTGTAAACGGTTGCTTTTTTCTACCGATTCATTTCCCGCCGCTGTCTCCGGGTAGGCCAGCTTTATTTCTTAACTATAAATAATTTGTTTATAAAAGCCGTTATTTACTTTTATACATAATGAAATTAAGCTGGCCCCGTGTTTTATTTCATTGTTTCTGCCATAAGCCCGAACACAATCAATCCAAGGTAAATAGGGCATTTAGCTAAAAATTCACTACCTACCGCCGGTTCAGTGGATGTTGATTATTTCTATGTGCAGAGATTTTTAGTTATTGCCTCAGGAGATTGATATGTTATTTAAATCGATAAATTATCCGGTATTTATTTTGTGCCTGCTGTTGTTTGCCTCGACCGGCCAGGCGGCAACAACGCTCGTTACGGTTGCCTCTGACTTTACCAAGCCAATGACTGATATTGCCGAGGCGTTTGACAAAGCCACCGGTCACCATGCCAATCTGTCATTCGGCTCCTCCGGCAAATCTTTTGCACAAATTCAAAACGGCGCGCCGTTTGAAGTGTTTTTGTCGGCAAACGAAAAATATCCTCTGGAATTGGAAAAAACGGGTTTTGCTGTTGCCGATAGCCATTTTGTTTATGCCATAGGTAAATTGGTGCTGTGGTCGAAGATGGACAATTATGTTGATAATGAAGGTCGGATTTTATCAACAGGTGGTTTTAAGCATATTGCTATTGCCAATCCAGTACATGCGCCATACGGTGTGGCGGCCAAAGAAACGATGAAAAGTCTGGGCGTATTCGATAAGTTGCAAGCGCTTCTCGTGGAAGGCGAAAATATCGCGCAAACTTTTCAGTTTGTTAGCACAGGCAATGTCGAATTGGGTTTTGTAGCGTTTGCACAAGTGATTGATGTGAGTACTGGAAAAATTGGCAGCGGTTCGGGATGGATTGTTCCCGATAATCTGCATAGCCCATTTCGTCAGACAGCCGTTTTACTGAAAACCGGTGTTGAAAACCCGGCAGCCCTTGCCTTGATGGATTTTCTTAAATCACCAACCGCGTTGGCGATCATTAAAAAATACGGTTTTGGCCTCCCTGAATAATATGCCGACAGCCGCTGATATTTCCGCCTTATGGCTGACCTGCAAGGTGGCAGGCATTGCGACGCTATTGATGCTGTTAATGGGAACGCCGCTGGCTTGGTGGCTGGCGCGAACCCGGTCACGCTGGAAAGGCGTCTGTAATACCTTGGTCGCCTTACCGCTGGTCTTGCCTCCGACCGTGTTGGGCTTTTATTTGCTGGTGCTGATGGGACCGAGCGGACCGATTGGCCGATTAACCACCGAACTGGGCTTGGGGACTTTGCCGTTTACCTTTGCCGGTTTAGTCGCGGCGTCGGTGCTGTATTCCCTGCCGTTTGTTGTACAACCCTTGCAGACCGCCTTTTCCGGGATAAGCGAGCATCTGCTGGAAGCGGCGGCGACGCTACGCGCAAGTCCGCTGGATACGTTTTTCAGGGTAGTGGTGCCTTTGGCCCGCCCCGGTTTTTTGAGCGCGGCGATTTTGAGTTTTGCCCATACCGTTGGCGAATTCGGCGTTGTATTAATGGTTGGCGGTAATATCCCCGATAAAACCCGAGTGGTGTCGATGCAGATTTACAATCATGTCGAAGCGCTGGAATACGAGCAAGCCCATTGGATGGCCGGTGGATTGCTGATGTTTTCATTTTCGGTGCTGCTGTTTCTATACACGGTGCTGAAAACCCAACCTGAAGCGAACCCGCTGAAATGACCGGAACGATAGAAGCCCTCTTTCAACTCGATTACGGCGGTTTTCAACTGTCGGTTGACCTGCATTTGCCGGGCTCTGGCATTAGCGTGCTGTTCGGTCATTCCGGTTCCGGCAAAACGACACTGTTGCGTTGTATCGCCGGGTTACAACACGCACCGCAGGGATTGTTAAAAATCAACGGCAACATTTGGCAGGATAGCGAGCACGGGGTTTTATTACCAACCTATAAACGTTCTCTCGGATATGTGTTTCAGGAAGCCAAACTGTTTCCGCACCTGACGGTCGCTTAAAACCTGCAAATCGGCCTGAAGCGGATTAATCAATCACCGGGAGCTGTCGAACTCAAGAAAACGATCGACTTGCTGGGTATCGACCATTTGCTTGAGCGACTACCGATGCGCTTATCCGGCGGCGAACGGCAGCGGGTGGCTATCGCGCGGGCGCTGGTGTTGAATCCTGAAGTGTTGTTGATGGACGAACCGCTGGCATCACTGGATGCCAAGCGCAAGCAGGAAATACTGCCGTTTCTGGGCCGCCTGCACCGGGAACTGAAAATTCCCATCCTGTACGTCACGCATTCCCAGCAGGAAGTCCTGCAACTGGCGGATTATCTGGTCATTCTGGCCGATGGCAAGTCAATCGCTGCGGGTGACTTGTCGGAAACCTTAAGCCGTCTCGATTTACCGATGGCGCAAGATCGGGATGCGGCCACGGTTTGGCAGGTTAACATCGTCGCACACGAAGCGGATTATCACCTTACCGACGTGGCTTTTGACGGCGGTGTGCTCAGTTTGCCGGCAATTGACGCTGCGATCGGCACCTCGTTACGAGTGCAGATTTACGCCCGTGATGTCAGCATCGCGTTGGAAGCACCGACGTCTAGCAGCATTCTCAATGTACTGCCTGCTGTCATCAGCGGATTTACCGATGATCAGGCCGGTCAGTGCGTGGTGCAATTACAGGTTGGAAAACAGCCGCTACTGGCGCATATAACCCGTAAATCGGCGCTATTATTGGCTTTGCGGGTTGGCATGGCGGTTTTTGTGCAAATCAAGGGCACATCGATATTAAACAATTAACTCATTTTTCCCGGAGAATCATTATGAAAGCAAGTGCTCGTAATCAATTTAGCGGTATTGTCAGCACCGTAGTTACTGGCGCGGTGAATGCCGAAGTTCATGTCAGCTTGAAAGGTGGCGAAACCATCGTCGCTTCCATTACTAAAGAATCCGTCGAAACCTTGTCCATCAAAGAAGGCATGGCGGTCCTTGCTCTGGTCAAGGCGCCGCAAATTATCATCGTCACCGACTTCGGCGGGTATCGGCTTTCGGCGCGCAACCAGTTGCCGGGTACTGTAGGCGCCGTTAAAACCGGTGCGGTCAATACCGAAGTTGATATCGAATTAAGCGGTGGAGAACAGGTTGTCGCGACGGTTACCAACGACAGTATTGAAACATTAGGCTTAAGTAAAGGCCGGCCGGTGACAGCGGTATTTAAAGCCGGTGCGGTTATTCTGGGGGTTGCCGATTAAGGTTTTGTTTGCATGACTCGGGTGTTGCTTGATAAAAGCAACACCGGCATTATTCTCTGAGCCAGCGCCGCATGTGCGGAAACGCCTTTGATCCGGGTTGCAACGCTTTGCCCGATTCGCTGGTCAAGCCCATCCACTGTAATAGCGGTACACCTATGTTGCCGCCGTTACTGAAAGTATCTATCAACCAGTCCGACTGGCCCTTATAGCCGTCGGGATGAAATACGACTTCGGGCGGCAGGTTTAAATACATCAGCGCCGCCCATGACCAGGCTAACGCAGCCAGTTCATCACCGGCATTTTTACTGACATCATTGTGCAAGGTATTGCGTTGCGCGCTTGGCATCACCGCCAAATGACCGGCTTCATGCAACAAATCTCCCGGATATTTCAGCTTGCTCTCGTCCACCACCAACACGCCTTTATCAATCAGGATGCCGGGCAAGATTACGTTATCAGGTGTTTCGCCTGCCTGTATAGGGATGCCTATGCTGGAAATAAAATCGGTGATTTGCCGGGTTAATGGATTTACAAACACGGTCACAGTCCTTTGGTTCAATGATTATCGGAGGATTAATCCCATCGGTTGGCCCACCTAACAGTACGCGCAATCGATAGGGCTAATTTGATGATGGTTTAGCCAAGGATATGATAACGTTCGGATTGCGAAATGTGGATAGCATTTATCAACCTATCATCGAACACGCGGGGATATCGTTGCTTCTGAAATACTCAGTAAAAACCGGGGGAAATAGAAGCTGTTGCTAATCCGCCCGGTTTTTTTAAGCCCGGATTACGGTCATATCGGCCGGTAAGTCATTGGAAATTTGCTTCAGTATCATCTCTCTGGCTTCGTTACTGACAGCGTGGCGGCTTTTGCCGGAACTATTGATGACCGGCAAAAAGCTGAGGCTGACCTCGATTTTCTCCAGTGACAGCATTTTGATTAAATGCGGCACAAAGGCATCATCACCGATAAAGGGCGCTTGTTCTTTCGCTATGCCTCGATATTGAATGGCTACCGGATGAATAAGCGACTTCGTTAATAACGCCGGTTGAAATAAAGACGCATGAAAACCCAGGACTTCATCGCCGGAGGTTGTTGTACCTTCAGGGAAGGCGACAATGGTGTTGTTCTGTTTTAATAGCCAGACCATTTTTTCCGCCGTTTCCAGAATATGTTTCTTATCGCCGCGACGAATAAAAATGGTGCCTGCCTGCCTGGACAGGTAACCAATCACAGGCCAGCTTGAAATATCGCTTTTGGCGACGAAATAGACGGGCAAATGTTGACCGATAACGATAATATCGAGCCAGGAAATGTGATTACTGACCAAAACAGCAGCTTGTTTGGGCAGTTCTCCCTCCCTGACTATATGCAGGCGCATAATAGAACTGAAGCGTTGCAACCACTGCTTTTTGATCTTGTCGCGCCTGGTTTTTGCGTTGTTTGCCGAACAGAGGGCATTGATGACAGGAAAAACGCCTGCGGCAATGACGCAGCCGTTGACAAACAGCAGGATAATAAGAAAAAGCTTATAAAACAGCCGTATTTTTAATTTCATTACCAGCCCGATAGTCTTTCATATAGTGTTTGCTATAACGTTCCTGTAATTGATCCAGCGGCAATAACACGAATAAATCCATGCAGTTAAAGTCTTCATCCCAGCAGGGTTCGCCGCAAACCAGCGCGCCGAAGCGCAAGTAAGCCTTAAGCAAGGGTGGTATGCCTGACTCATCGCGACTGCATCTCAAGCTTTCCGGTACCGGTACGCTGGGAGTAACCTGAAGCGAGGACGGGGCGATGTTTTTCGCATCGATATTCCTGTAAACCGCCTCTACCGCAAACCCGCTCGGGCCGGGTGTAATGCTGGCGCAGCCCAGCAGGTAATTAAACCCGCCTTCCAGCGCGTATTGCACCAATGCAGACCAAAGCGTTGTCAGCACGGCGCTGCCTCGATAATCGGGATCAACGCAAGTCCTGCCAATTTCCAGAAAACGTCCCGGCAACGTTAATACCTGGTTTAAATCGAATTCACTCTGGGAATAAAAGCGGCCCAAGCGTTTTGCCTGATATTGATTCAGTAAACGCGTGTAGCCGACTATTTTTTTATCGACGTTATCGTAGACGATTAAATGGTCGCAATAGTCATCGACGTCATCATAATCCAGGCCTTCGGATTCAGTCTTGAGTTTGGCGCCCATTTCTTTGGCGAATACGCGGAAACGTAATGCCTGGGCTTCCTTGATCAAGGCTGCTGAATCGGCGATAAAACAGTCCAGGCGTCTGACCGGTTTGCCGGGTATCTCGGCAGTTATTTTTTTCATAAGCGTCCCAAATAGTGAATAAACAGCGGGATACATTAATCAAGGAAGGTGTCAGTTTCGTGAAGAGTCAATGAAAATAGGATGACAGAAGCGTTAATTTTTAATGACATGAGGATGATTCACTGACTGAAATGATTTGTTTATAAACAGCGCCCCGATGTTTGGGTGCTGTTACAGTCAATGCGGTATAATTGAATGAAATGAGTGTTTTAAACCGGCGTCCTGGTATAAAATCGCCGCCTTTTTTTGAAGATCGACACTATGCAAATTATCGCAATTTATCCGGGTACCTTTGACCCCATTACTAACGGGCATCTGGATTTGATTGCCAGGGCTTCAAGACTTTACCGGAAGGTGATTGTCGCGGTGGCTGTGAACAGGGGAAAAACACCGCTGTTCACGCTGGAAGAACGCGTGGCTTTGGTTAAGGACGTCACGCCGGAATTTGATAATGTCGAGGTGATAGGCTTCGACAATTTGCTGGTCGACTGCGCCAAACAGCAGGGAGCCAGCGTTATTTTACGCGGCTTGCGCGCGGTATCCGATTTTGAATACGAGTTTCAGATGGCCGGTATGAACCGGCGTCTGGCGCCGACGTTGGAAACCGTGTTCCTGACGCCGGCGGAACAATACGAGTTTATCTCTTCGAGCATGATCAGGGAAATTGCACGGCTGCATGGCGATGTGTCCTGTTTTGTCCCTGACATTGTTCACCACCGGCTAATCGATAAATTTAGCCTAGAAAAATTTAGCCAGGAGTAACGATGTCCCTAATTATTGATGAAGAATGTATCAATTGCGATGTTTGCGAGCCGGAATGCCCGAATGGGGCCATTTACCAGGGCGAGGATATTTATATCATCGACCCTGCCTTGTGTACTGAATGCATAGGTCATCACGACTTGCCCCAGTGTGTCGAAGTGTGCCCGGTCGATTGCATCAGCAAAGATCCCGATCATGTTGAGGATCAGGAAAGTCTGTATCAGAAATACCTCAAATTAACGAAAGCATAATAAGCTTCAAAGCCGAATCAACGAAACCAGCCCAGGCTGTCAGACGTCGCGCCGACCGGTTTGTATTCGGCGCCGACCCAGCCCGAATAAGCCGATTTTTCAATGGCTGAAAAAACCTCTGCAAAATCAATACGTCCGGTGCCGGGCTGGCCGCGTCCGGGGCAATCGGCAAACTGAATATGGCCGATTTTGTCGGAATAGCGGGCGATAAATTCAGCCGGATTTTCGCCCATCATCTGCATGTGATAAATATCGTATTGCATAAAAAGGGCAGGGTGCCTGAACTGCTCCAGCACATCCAGCATCTGTTGGCCGCTATGGATAATGAAACCGGGCATATCATGGGTGTTGACGGCCTCGAAGACGGTTTTAATACCCAGCGGCGCCAATGTTTCAACCGCGATACGCAGATTATCCGTAAAGGTTTGCCGGTAATCCTGTAAGCGGTTTGTATCATGACAACAGCCGGGCAGAACATTAACTGCATGCGGTTGCAAGCGTTGTGCATAGTCGGCTGTTTGCGCAAGGGCTTCTCGGAACTGCTCGCGTTTTTCAGGTACACAGGCGAGGCCTTCGCCGCCTTGCAGCAAATCATCGGCAGCGACATTAAACAGCACCAGTTTCAGTCCGTTATCTTCCAGAATATTGCCGATGATTTCGGCGCTTAAACTATAGGGGAACTGGATTTCAACGGCGGTAAAACCCTGTTGCCTAGCGGCCTTGAAGCGGTGGATCAGGTCTGTTTCGGTAAACAGCAGACTTAAGTTGGCGGTAAAGTTAAGCATCGGCTGAGGATTTGGCAAATAATTTAATGAGTGTTGACGGGTCTTGTTCCAGGTATCCGTGGCTGCCGTGCAACTGCATGAGCTGGGCGGCAAGACCCGACATCGGGATGGCGTTACCTTGCTTGACCGATAAATCAACGGCCATATTCAAATCCTTCAACAAGGTTTTGACCCGCCATTTAACCGGCTCAAAGGCTTCGGCGGCCATTTCCGGCGCAACGATTTGCAAGGGTTTGGAATCGGCAAATCCGCCTGCCAGCGCTGCCGGTATTTTTTCGGCATCGACACCGGCCTGTTTTGCCAGCGCCATCATTTCGGCGATCACCAACACATTGCAACTGACAATCATCTGGTTACATATTTTAGTCACCTGGCCGCTGCCGACATCGCCCATATGCGTCAGTTGTTTATACAGTGGAGCCAACACGCTACGCGCAATTTCAATGCTTTCTGCATTACCGCCCGCCATGATCGCCAGACTGCCTTGTTCGGCGCCGGCCACACCACCGGAAACCGGCGCATCGACCCAATGCATGGCGCATTTTTCATACAACAGCGCCGCCAATTGCCGCGTGTTATCGGGGTGAATGCTGGATAAATCAATCAGCAGCTTGCCGGGTGAGCCGTTGTGCAGAATATCATTGCGGACAACCAATTCGACTATCGCCGTATCCGCCAAGCACAAAATAATGACATCCGACGCTTTCACCAAATCGGCAATCAGAGGACAGGCAACGGCGCCGGCATCAACGACCGCCTGCAACTTTTCCGGGCTGCGGTTCCAGACATTGACGCTGAAACCGGCATTCAGCAAACGTAAGGTCAAGGGCTTGCCCATCAAGCCGATACCGATGAAACCGAGGATGGGTTTTTTATTTGACATAGTGATTCTTTTTGTAGAATTTCCAGATTGGATGCTCAGCGTACCGTATCCCCGCCTTTGCCTCAAGTGAGAAATGGCCTCATCGTTATTTACTATGGGCGCTGCAATTCACAGCATCCGGCGGCTATGTACGCTATCGAACAGAAAGATTACTGATAGAACCCTACTATTTAATCGGTAGTCATCTACAATAGATTCAAATTGGCTTTGCAGGCAGCTTCACTGCATTCGGCAATACGAGCAAAATAACTTTGTTCAAGAGTTGCACGCTCAACAGACGCTGATTTTTCCGCCGTGGACCTACGGCATTTGTCTCAACACAATCTTAATTACGGGATGTCATGTATGAAAAATAACTTCTATAAACTCAGATGCCTTGCATCTATGACGGCGCTAATGTTTATTGCCGGGTGCATGGGCGGAGGCGGGGCGTACGGTAATAATCCAACCTACGGTTTGGGTTCCGCCACAAGCACCGCACTTGGCGGCGGTGTTCAGGGTGCTGTTCTGGGCTCTATTATTCAGAGCATGGCCGGCAGTGTTTTGAATGGTCAAATCGGCTCGCAACTGGCTCCGGACGACAAGACTTTCCGGCTACAGCAGTTAGGCGGACTGATGCAATCCGGATCGGTCAATCAACCGCGGCAATGGGTCAACCCAAAAACCGGAAATGTGTTTGTACTCAAGCCCATCGGTCAGCAAGGCTACAACCAGCAGTTCAAGCAAAAATGCATTAACATGGAAGAAACCCTGATTTTGCGTAACGGAAAACGCATCCCCGAAAACCGTCGTGCTTGTTTGAATCCCAATACCGGGAAATGGAATTTGGTGCAATAAAGTTTTCTTTGTTTCCCAAGTTGTAATTTTCGTCGTTATACGCAAGCCTGTTTAATTCCAGCCATTCCGCGTGATACGGTGGCGGGTATCGCCCGGATCGACCCCGCACCGTGTCCCATCGAAGTATACCTAACCGGTCTATGCGTTGGTTATTAAGGCTATCATCGAAATTTTGCACCCTTACCCGAAAACATCAGCGCAGATTCTTGATAGTCTCCAGTACGCGTTCGTAGCTTTGAAGCAGATCGGGCGCTTTAATCAATTCGGCCAGCGTGGCTGCGGTTGCGGCAAGCTGGATGGTTTGCAGGAGTTGAATGTAGGCGACTTCACTGAGGTGTTCAAGCGATTCGGCGAAGGTGTCCGCCACTGAACGGATGTGGCCGGCAAATTCGTCGTTTGTCGATGGGCTTGCATCGGCGGCGTTGGTGTCTGCTGCTTCGACGATAAGCATGGAGTCAGATGCCGGTCTGGAGGACTGGATCAGTTTCAGGGCCTCGTCGAGTTGCGGCGTTGATTCGGTGGACACGCCCGTGGACGCCGTATCCAGGTTGTACAGGTTTGCTACACCCATCGTCGTTGCCGCCTGCATGGTGACGTATATCTGTTGTTGCGCATTAACTGCATTTTGCGCGGCAATCGACAGCGACTGGGCGATTGCCTGATAGAGATTTCCTACTGCGCTGGCGGGAGTTTCAGAGAGAATCTTTACGTTTGTCTGCGTTACGCTGTCGGTTATTTGCGAATTGACTGATGTAGCGGCTTGTTGGTCGATGTCGGCCATATTTTTCTCCTGTGTGCGGGGCTTTTTATTTAGGTTAAGTATCGACTAAATTTAGAACAGTTTTATCAAGAGTCAACCCGCTTGTTTCAAAATGTACTTTGACGCAATCTTTTGTTACAAACTTAAGTATAATAAGGTTTTTCTCAATCTACGGTATTAAAGTCATGTTCAAAAAATTCAAAGAGGACCCTAGATTAGTCGAGCTTAAGGGACGCCACCCCAACGGCAATGCGATTGTTATCATTTTGGCGATTGTCATGCTGTGGCGCGGCGTTTGGGGATTGTTGGATACCTATCTTTTTCCCGGCTCGCCGACCCTCAGTTATCTTATTTCAATTGCCATTGGCGGCCTGGTTTTACACCTGGATGATTTTAGTATCGATAATTTAAAGAGATAAACCGGTTATAATGGCTATCTAATCTTTTATTTATTTTTCAGGAACTCCAAGCAATGAATCCATCCGAGTGGTTTACCGAGCAAGTGCCGGGCGCCGAATCAGCCTTTTCGTTAAAAATAAAACAAAAACTGCACGAGGAGCAATCCGAGTTTCAGTATCTTGAAATTTATGAAACCGAAACGTTCGGTAACCTGATGGTGATTGACGGTTGCACTATGGTATCTACCCGCGATAACTTTTTTTATCACGAGATGATGAGCCATCCGGCCCTGTACAGCCATCCCGATCCTAAAAGGGTCTGGATTATCGGCGGCGGCGACTGCGGTACTTTGAAAGAAGTGTTAAAGCATCAATCGGTTGAACAAGCCTTGCAGATCGATATTGATGAACGCGTTACCCGTCTGGCGGAAATCTATTTTCCTGAATTATGCGAGTCCAATAACGACCCCCGCGCTGATCTGAGATTTATCGACGGTATCAAATGGGTAAAAGATGCGGCGCCTGACTCGGTTGATATTATTATCGTTGACAGCACCGACCCGATCGGACCGGCGGAAGGCTTGTTCAGTGAAGCCTTTTACCGCGACTGTTATAACTGCTTGTCGGAGAACGGCATGGTGGTGCAACAAAGCGAGTCGGCCTTGTATCACATGAAACTCATCGGCGAGATGCGTAACGCGATGAGCCAAGCCGGTTTCAAAACGTTGCAGACCTTGTTTTTTCCGCAATGTCTGTATCCTTCCGGCTGGTGGAGCGCGACCATCGCCAGCAAGGCCGATCTGTTAAAATTCAGGGAGCAGGATTGCGCCGACAAGTCATTTGATACGGTTTACTATAATGCCGACATACACAAAGCGGCTATGGCGCAACCCGAGTTTTTCAAAAAAACATTTTCTTTATAGTGCAATGCAAGATTTAAACACCTTCAGATTAATTGAGCGTATCAGCAATCTGTTGCGCTCTGAAGAACGGAAAAAATATGCCGCTATCGGCTTACAACCCGTTCATGTCCAGGTGCTGGATTATTTGGCGACCTGTAACCGGTTTAGCGATACGCCGGCGTCGGTTGCCGACTATTTGGGCTTAACGAAAGGCACCGTTTCCCAATCCTTACAGGTGCTTGAACGAAAAGGCTATATTGAAAAGTGCCAGGATAAGCTCGACGGCCGTGTGGTGCATCTTGCTTTATCGCCCGCAGGAACACAATTATTGAATGATGTGAAACCGCTGGATATTTTTGAGCAGGCTCAAGAGGCCGTCTCTTCAAAAAAATTCACGTCGATTGAGGCCTCTTTAAGCGCTATGTTGGCCGAGTTGCAAAAAGCCAATAATGCCAAAAGCTTTGGTGTATGCCACTCCTGTGTTAATTTTGTCCGGCTTCAGGAAAACTATCTGTGTAATTTAACCCAGTTACAATTAAGCCAGTTCGATGCAAAAAAGATATGCCGTGAGCATGTGCTGGCTGAAGATAATGTTGTTCCCCCTAAGCAGGCTGACTAGCATGCCTGTTTACCCTTTCCCTTATCTGTGAGATACCCCATGTTTGATACTAAAACCATTGATGATATTGCCAATCGCCTGGCGGGTGCCATACCGCCCGGTTTAAACAACCTGAAAGAAGATATGGAAAAAAACTTCCATGCCATTTTACAAAGCGCCTTGGGTAAACTGGACCTGGTTAGCCGTGAAGAATTTGAAGTGCAAAAAATGGTCCTGGCTAAAACCCGCTCAAAACTGGAAGATTTGGAAAAGCGTGTTGCGGAAATAGAGCAGCAAGTGCTGAGTAAAGAAGAACTGTAGTCAGCGGCGCATGGATGATAGGCGTCCCTTTCCCCCGACCCCTCTCCCAAAAGGAGAGGGGAGTGAACTCTCGCTGTTTATGGATTAAGGGATAGTGGCCTTAGCCGTTATTTACAGCCGGGGTCGTTCCGGCATAGAAGCACCGCTTGTCACTGTAGAAGTGCATGTTGCTAATGGATTGCCCGCACTGAATATTGTCGGTTTGCCGGAAACGGCGGTTAAAGAAAGCAAGGATAGGGTAAGGGGGGCAATATTAAATTCCCGTTTTGAATTTCCCGCCCAGCGTATCACCGTCAATCTCGCGCCTGCCGATTTACCCAAGGAAGGCGGCCGTTTTGACCTCGCCATTGCCTTGGGGATTCTCGCGGCATCGGGGCAAATCCCTGTCGCCAAGCTCGATCAATACGAATGCGTCGGCGAGCTGTCGTTAGGCGGTGAATTGCGGCCCATCAACGGTGTTTTGCCGATTGCGATACAGGCCAGAAACCAGCAAAGGAAGCTGATCCTTCCCAAAGAAAATACCGCTGAAGCCGCTCTGGTCAACGACATTGAAATCATCCCGGCAGTACATTTGTTAGAAGTTTGCGCCCATCTGGGCGGTCAGACGCAGATTAAAACCGAGTTTCAACAAGCGGAACAACCCGCACCAATAGACAGCCTGGATTTTGCCGATGTGCATGGTCAATACCATGTCAAACGCGCCTTTGAAATCGCCGCTGCCGGGGCGCATAACCTGCTAATGCTGGGCCCGCCCGGCACCGGAAAATCGATGCTGGCAGCGCGCTTGCCGACCATCTTGCCGTTATTGTCCGAACAACAGGCCCAGGAAACAGCCGCCATTGCGTCGATTAGCGATCAGGGTCTTGATGTCGCCAACTGGTTGAAACCGCCTTACCGCGCACCGCATCATACCGCCTCAGCGGCGGCGTTGGTAGGCGGTGGCAGCAATCCACGCCCCGGTGAAATATCGCTCGCCCATAACGGCACCTTGTTTCTTGATGAACTGCCCGAGTTCGACAGAAAGGTGCTGGAAGTCTTGCGGGAGCCTCTGGAAACAGGCCATATCACCATTTCCCGTGCGGCGAGGCAGGTCGATTTCCCTGCCCGGTTTCAGTTGATCGCTGCGATGAATCCGTGCCCGTGCGGTTATTTGGGCGATGCCTCGGGCCGCTGTCATTGCACCTCCGAGCAAGTCATGCGTTATCGTGCCCGCATATCCGGGCCCTTGCTGGATCGTATCGACATGCATCTGGAAGTGCCGCGTGTATCGCATGAAGTTTTGCGCAAAGGCTCGCCGGAAGGTGAAGAAAACAGTGAAAAAATTCGCGCCCGTGTCGTTGCCGCAAGAAATATCGCAGTTGCCCGTAGCGGCAAAGCCAATGCCGCGTTATCGGCCAAGGAAGTCAAGCATTTCTGTAACGTCTCCGATCAAGGCCATCAGCTTTTGGAGCAGGCAATGGATAAATTCGGCCTGTCGAATCGCGCCTATCACCGCATTTTAAAACTTGCACTGACAATAGCCGACCTTGCCGGTTCACCGTCAATAGAGGTCAGGCATTTAAGTGAAGCCATCAGCTACCGTAAACTGGACAGGCGCGCTTAATACCGATGAGAGATATAAACGAACTTTTCCAGGTATTGTCAAGATCGGCTTTCCGCAGCAAATTCCATCTTCAGGCAAAAGACCTTGCCTATTTGCAGACAAAAGGCCTGCCGACCGTTATCGATCACGCCGCAGACTTTATTGCCAAGCGATTGGCCCCGGCGGTTATAGAAAATGACGGCAAACAGACGCCGTTTCGGGGCCATCCGGTCTTTGTCGCGCAACATGCCACCGCTTGTTGTTGCCGGGTTTGCCTGGAGAAATGGCACAGGATACCGAAGGATCGCGTCCTGACGCCCGATGAGCAAAGCTATCTGCTCACGGTGCTGGAACGCTGGCTCGATGATGAATTGAGAAGATGTTTCTGATGATTTTTAACCGATTAATTACGCGGTTATTTTTTGAAAAATGTCCGCTGCGGAAATATAAGACAGATTGATCACGCCCCCCAGATTATCGTCGATCTGCTTTTTAAGCACTGCAAAAAGGTTGTTGCGCCGCGATTCTTCCAGGCTGATATAGGGAGAAAAGCTGCTTAACAACAACAGGTAGTCTTCAGCCGTATAGGTTTTTTCCATCCTAACCTGTTGCGAAGCCACTTTTTTGAACAAGCCTGAATCGATGGTGGGCTGTACCAGCGTTTTCAGGGCTTGCTGCCGTGCCGCCTCAGTTTCGAACCGGCCAAGCGAGGATAAATCCTGCCGGTTATAGATTTTGGTAAACGACGGCCACAACTCCGGGCTCGGCTGCGGTTCCTTGTTCCACAGCAGGATAAAATAACCGTCATCGCGCAACGCTTCGGCAACCTTTGGATGGCCCACTTCCGGCTGTATCCAGTGAAAAGCCGATGCCGAAACCACCGCATCGAACGTCGATGTTTCTATCGGCCATTGTTCAAACGAAGACTGCTTGATCACGACCTTCGGAAAAGGCTTGCAGTTATTCCGGGCTAATTCGCAAAACTCGGGATTAGGCTCGACACACACGATTGAACATCCCCATTCTGCAAACGACGTCGTTGCTATGCCGGGGCCGCAGCCGATTTCGAGTAGCCTTGAGGCGGAGCTCAACTGCGTCAGTTCGGCAATATATGAGATCAATTCATAAGGGTAGCGGGCTCTCGCTTTATCATAAGCCTGGGCCGCTGTGGAATACCAATGCGCTCTTTCTTCGAGAGGCTTGTTGGAGAAGCGGGTGTTGCGCTGGATGGTGTCACTCATGGGTTGGTTTTTCGGTTTAATTTTAGTTGTCGCTGAAATCGACTTTAACATTTTGATTATGGCGAAGACAAGAATCAATCTATTCCTAACGGCATGATTAAAAACGGCACAGTATTTTGTAATAGTCCACACCTGTTGATTTTTGGAACTATACTTCAAACGGTCAAGTTTTCGGTTTTTTTAGAAAACAGCTGGAAATTCATGGTCATTAAAGATTGCATTTTGTCTTTAAAACGGATATCCAGCCCGGCAATACAAGAGTCGATGTTGTCCTTAAACACCTGGAA
>SXGT01454294.1_pt1 | contig 15809 bp, 9 predicted proteins | sample 3176221 | NCBI WGS metagenome assembly SXGT01 (sample SAMN11356862, study PRJNA531348) | freshwater metagenome | isolation source: freshwater sample F1-120 | place: China: Fuxian Lake, Yuxi | collected 2017-12-25
AGAAAGACGCCGCTATCGTGCGGCAATCGACCCGGCACGAATAACCGTGGACTCAGGCGGAAGAAACTCGGGGCACGGTACATCCCAGATTCATACCGCCGGGCGATTGAGTATGGCATTGAACGTGCCAACAAGGCCCGCTTGATCCGATCTCGCAGCGGGCAGTCATCACTGATGACGTTACGCAGTCGCGCACCAAGGGGACCGAGGTACGGATTGAGTGGGCGCAAATCGCGGGCGATGAAGTCACTTGGCCATTCGGTGATCTGGCTCCGCTGGCAAGAAATCAGTGGGGCCCGCGCTTTGCGGATTCATTCCGCGCCCTCGTGGAAGGCTTCACGATTTTCAATTCACACGCGACCATCACGCTCGACTGGTTCGGCACAAAGACGACCTGGAAGGCCACCAATCCGACGTGGGAGAAGTGGAAGCCATTCAAGCCTACATCCCCGCACTGGTACGAACTGCGGCACCTGGGGCTTAGAATCGGCTGGAATCCGCTGAGGTCGTCAAGACCGACGCGACTTGGCTCGACCCCCGATCGGATCGGTTCAAATAATGTGAGCCACACACGTGCAAATAATTTGAGCCGCAGCACAGGATGGCGATGATGGCGATAACGACCAAAAGTTCGATCAGTGTAAAACCGTGTGGGGACCGAGAGCCATACCTTTGTATGAGTTCACCTTGTTTCACGTTGCATCCCTCCTTTCAATACGGCCGGTGCCGCGTACTACTTCCTCACGTAGACGTAGCACTCCAGCTCCTCGATACTGACCTCCCCGTCGGGCTTCGCCTCGACGGGGACAAGCTTCACGGCCAGCTCGTTGTCGCCGAAGATGAGGGGCTGCTTTCGTCCCGTCGTCTCCCAGTTGAGGTCGATCGTGAATTCGTGAAAGGCCGCCAGGGGATCGCCCTCGTAGATGTCTTGGCCGTCATTGTCGAAATTGCGGGTGATGTAGTCGATGGGGACTTGGGCGTTGTTGATTGAGATCTCGAGCCTCTCGCCATCGGCCATGCCGAGCGCCTTGAACTGCATGGTGACGCGCAGGCGCGGGTTGCTCATGTCCTCTGCCATGCGAAAGCGGCGGGCCCCTTCGAGGACACCCTTGGCCCGGTCCAGGTAGATGTTCTCGTCGTTATAGAAGCCCGAAGGGGACTTGTGATACGCCTTTTTGAATACCGGGTAGAAAAGGTAGTGACGGTCGTGCTCGGCGACGTCCTCGGGGTCGCGCAGGTCGCGCAGCCAGCCGATCGCCGCCGGCCACATGTAGGAGGCATAGGCCGAGGAACGTCCGGTAAAGTAACGTCTCTCGAAAGGAAACTGGTAGTTATAGGGGGAGATCCCGTCGGCGCCGAAGGCGTAGATGTTCTGCGCGGCGGCGCGCAGGTTCTCCAGGGTCATCAGGCGGTAGTGCTCATTGGGCTTGTCCATCGAAATGCGATTGTGGATGCCGGGATAGACTTTGCAGTCGGTTCCCTCACACAGCTTCACGAAATCCTCGGTCTTCATGTTGGTGTCGGTGTGCATGAAGTCGGAGGGCACGACGAAGTCGACCAGGCCCTCCTTGATCCAGGTGGCGATATCAAAGCCGAGGTATTCGCATTCTCCGATGATCTGAGGGACGCGCACGCCGAAGAGAAGGCGCCCGCAGCCTCGGCGCGTGGCTGCGTCGTCGAGGAGTTTGCGCGTCTTCCGGGCGAAATCGTTTAAGAGATTAGCGTGCCTGACGCCCTCACCGGGTTCGAACATGTGACACCAGCGCATGTAGTCGTACTCGATGCCGTCCACGTCATATCTCGAAAGCACCTCTTCAGTAAACGCCAGAATGGTATTGCGGACCTCGTCGTGTTTGTAGTCCATCCCACCGGATGCTCCTCGGAGCCTCCATTCCGGATGCCGGCTGTAGAAACCGGCATCCACGGAGTTGGAGTGACGGTCATTCATGCGTAAGCAGGCAAGCATCTCCATGTTGTGCCGGTGGCAGTTCTCAAGCAGGATCTGGAAATAATCAAGACCCGCCTCGTCCAGGAGCGGTATAGCACCCTGGCCGTCCGCCTGAACGTCAGCAACGCGAGACAACGGCAGCGTTGTCCGGAACTGCCAAAACACACACTCGGACCAGACGTCGACTCCGGCAGAGGCCTGTTCGGCGACCGCCTCTTCCAGCACTCGCTTCACAGACTCCAGGTCCACCTTGACCCTGGATCTGAACAGTGCCCAGTAAAAGGAGTCGCCGTCCCAGTTGACCACGATTCGGCGCTCATGCTTGTCGTCGGTCGACACGTTTCGAATTGAAGCATCCTTTCCTAACGGTGCATCCGCATTGCAGACAGAAACCGCTATCGCCAGAAGCGCAACTAGAAGAAGTGTGTGCAGGTGCTTCATCTGAACGGTCATAAGCCGGGATTTCCCGAATAGACGACGATCCTCGGTCACGCTGCCGCCATCACACTCAAGTATACAACAAAGCCAGAAGACACAGACCTGGCGGGCGCGGAATGGGAAAACCAGGTGCTTTTCCGTTCACTATGGATGACGTATGTTTGGCAGACTTGCCGATTAGCTACGCCTACCCAAACATCGCATGTTTCGCCCGTCAGGTCTGTGTCTTCTCTGTCATTCTGGCTGAGACCTACTTCTTGTATCGAACAAACAACTCCAGACCATCCAGAGCAACAGATTCTGTAGATTCTTGCGGACGGAGAAGCTTCACTTCTACCAGGTTATCTCCTTTTTGAACAAGCAGCGGACTGAGCGCGCATTCCAACCACGCATCGTCGCCAGCGGTAGCGGAAAGTTGTTCGCGCGCCAATTCCTCAACCGGTTCGCCATTGAACTTTACCTCCACCTCGTCTGTTGAGTCCAGGCCCAAGAGCTTGAGGCGCAGGCGAACGCCGGCCGCTTTGCCCACCGGTGTATTGGCGACGATACTCTCGCCCACTCGAACCTGGATAGGGGCCGCTGCGCCGGACGTCAACATCAGTGGCAGCCGGTCGGCCGCCATTAATCCCGGGCGCAGGCAGCCGATGAACTGGTCAGGTACCACCCGATCCACACCGTACGTCTTATCCAGCCCCTTCAGGGTATCGTAGGAGCCGATCTGGTTGAGGCGTTCATCTGGCTTGGTTGGAAACAAGTTGAAAATACACACCCCGTCGGCGCCGGCATCCCAGATATTCGTCGCCGCGCCCCGCCAGGCTTCCATCGAACTGCTCCAACTGCGCTGGGACGCATTGATGCAGGCGTAATAGGGGACGTTGAAGCGATGTACGAACTCGGCCATCTCGCCCACCTGCGGCGCCATGGCCAAGGGGATATAGCCCCATCCCCCGACCACAATGTCCACCAGGTCGTTTTCCAGCCACATTTCCAGGTCCAGCCCGATTTGCAGAGCGGCGTCCACGCCGTCGGGCACATGGCAGGCCACCAGCAGGGGCCGCCCCCGCTCTCTCCCGACGCGCTCGGTCATTTCCCGGATGCGCCGCACAAAACCGTTCATGATTTCCACCTGCCTCGGTTCCGCCGGCTTGCGATCCATGGCGGGCGCAAAGAAAATCGGGTGCCGAGACCAGTCCAGTTCGATGCCGTCGATATCGTACCGCTGACAGACATCTACGAGGATACGATAAATCCGTTCGCGCACCTCGGGAATCTCGTAGTTCTGGAATGACCAGAATCTTCTGGGATCGCTGTCGTCGTATTTCCCCCAGTCCTCAGGATCGCCGAAACAATAGTCTGGATGGTCGCGCTTCCACTGAGGAAGGAGCCAGCTCGTAAACGAATCGTGGATATCATTCATCCGCATGGAAAAAAAAACCTCGAGCTCGTTTCGATGACAGAAATCAGTCGTCAGGCTCAAAGTGTCCGTGCCGGCCTCCTGGAGCGCTCGCATATTATCTCGCCAGCCCAGGGCCATGACGCTGCCACTATCATCGGGAACATCCAGGAACGTCTCCGCCACGTCATTCAGATGGCAGAAGGTGAAGGTCGTACCGGTACAGTAGAAAACGCTATCCACCTGCGTATGTACAACCTGGCGGTTGCGAGCGGCTACATACTCCTCCGCTGTCCCGCCGGGCCCAAAGCCCTCGTCGGCGCCGTCATTGTTCCAGATGATCCGGCGGGTGCGCCAAGCTGCCTTCTTGCGGGCTTGTTTGATCTCGGCCTGCGTGGCTGTCTCATCCGCCGCGGTAAAACTCCCCAGAGCAATCATCCCGCATACCATTAGTGCAATTGCGACTCGCGTCAACATGCGTCACTCCACTTGGTTAGGTTGGGGTAACAATTTCGCCATCTGAAATGGGGACGTAGGATAAATTGACCGATTCGCCAAGAAGGACACCACTCCGATGTTACGAATTCTTTAGTTATTGGGTATTTTGTCATTTGCACTTCCCCCGTTTACGATACCAAAACGATCGTGAGCTTTGATTGCGTCAGCATCATGTTCCTCATCGGCGCTTACTGTCGCGCCGCCACAATCCCAACCCGGTACGCCGGCAACTGGTTTTCCAGCGTATCGCGCAGCACTTCCAGTTTTTCCCGCAGCGAAAATGGCGTGTAGACATAATCACACTCGTACTGAAATCCGATGCGCGAGTCCCGGGTGACCGCAACAAGCGCAAGCTCGGTGCGCGCAATTTCTTCGCGCAGAATGGCCTCCATCTGATCGAGCATGACCTCTGCCTTTGCCCGATCCTGCTCCGCAACCAACTTGAGGCGGATGTCTTCAAAGGTAAGTATCGCCTGATTGCTCATCAGCATCCGGTGGACTTGCTCCGCCACAATGACTTCGCGCAACGCACCTGCACGTTTGGCCTCCGGGCTGCGCAGGGCCGCGGTCCGGTACCGACCCAATCCGTCTTCGAGCCGGTCGGTGGACTGCTCCGAAAACCTTCGGTTAACGTGAGCGGTGCGAACAAACGGTAAGCGTTCCCGCAGTTTAGGCTGGGGTCGTAGGGGATTGCAAGTCAACGTTTTTGGCGTTTCGCGCTTACGCGGCTTTCCGCTCCGCGAGCGTCACCTCGTATCCGAGCGATTCCAAACGTTTGACCAGGTGACGTCGGAGTCGGATGGGATCGAGGGTGTCAAAATAGTCGCCTCCAAGTTCGTGGTACTCCAGGCGATTGTCCTGCAACAGGTGGTAGAAAACGATGAGCAAGGAATGGGCCACCGCCACGATAGCTCGCTTTTTTCCGCGGCGGCCTGCCAGGCGGCGATATTGGGCTTGGAAATACGTGTCCTTCGATCGACCGGCAGCCCAAGCCGCCTCGCACAACGCGCGTCGCAACCACACATTGCCTTTGGTCGTGCGACTCCGTTTCCGTTTGCCGGCAGACTCCTCGTTCCCCGGACAGAGGCCTGCCCAAGAAGCCAAATGTTCCGCCGTCGGAAACTGATCCATCTCCACACCAATTTCCGCCACCACGTTCTCAATCGTGACCCGGTTCACGCCCGGGATCGCGTCCAACCGCTGCAGCAGAGCGTCGTCCACAAAAGGGCGGAGTTCCTCCTCGATCCGACTGCTGAACGATGCCAGCTGTTCCTCCAGCAACGCCAGGTGGTCGAGCAACTGCTCGAGCATGACGACGAACTTCTCAATGGCGCCGGCTTTTCTGGCCCCATCGATATCCCGCTCCTTAACGCCCTCCAGGCCGATTTGAAAAATTGCCATCGGGTGTTCCCTGGTCACGTGCGTATAATCCTCGCCAATGAGCAGATCCAACCCGCCTTCCGCAGCAAGTTTGGCCATCTCCTTCTGGCCCTGGAAGAAGAAAGCGGAGTAGGTCACAGGGTGTTCCCGTTCCGCCTGGCGCACGGCATTCACAGGCCACTTGGCGGGAGTAGTATCGGGCAGATGCCACTCGTGCATGCAGTATCCCAATCCAGCAGCGGCTACTGTCTGATAGTAGTCAGCCCACTTTTTCTCCGAGTCCATCCACTCCGACGGGCCTCCTTCACCCCACGTCAGAAACATGACTCCTCGTTGGGCCAGCCAGTCCGGCCTTCCATTGTAAGTCGACATATTCGATACGGAGAACTTCTCCCACAGCTTCTCCTTGCCGACACCATACCAGACGAAGATGTAAGGAGACTTCACCGGAGGAAGCAGCGGTGACGGATACAACGCGAGCGCCGTACTATGCGCTGTGTCCGGTGTCGGCGGAGTTCCTTCCATCTCAATGATAAGAGATGGGCTATCTTCGCCGGATTCCGAAGATGCAAATGCAAGCTTCCATGTGCCGGCGCCCGGACGGCCGAATATCGTGGGGCCGGTAGCGATGATGAAGCCGTTGTTCTGAACGCCCTGATAGAGCCACCTCTCCACGATATCGGTGACATCGAAGTCTACGATCCCAGGTGCAGCTATGGTGCTGACTGCCCTGCCGGGTGCAGTCATCGCGTAATCCAGATTGCCAAAACCGGCCCGGACCGGCCAGTCAGCCTTGTCGTCCGGGCCGCCAAACGTCGCGGACGTGCTCCACTTCGTGTTTGATGCGGCAACCGCAGTCTTGGCGCCGGAGTTGTTGTCAGCCTCAGTCGCGGAAAGCCGCAGAACGGCCTTTCGTACCAGCCCATACTTCGACACATCAATGCCGCTGAGATCGAAGCGGACCAGGACACGGTTGTAGTCCCCCCATGCCGCTCCGCTGCCCTGAAGGGATTTGTCCGTGAAAGATCCGGCACCTCCGGTCGATAACCAGCCATCAACGACCTTCTCAGGCCCTTTGATGACATCAATGTTTGCCGCAATCGACGGCGCAGCGCCGAACAGCGCAACCGATGCAATAGCGAGAAGATGCCTGGTGAATTGCTTCATCATTCTGGATTTCCCACCGAAATATCAGTTTCCTGGTCAAGACGACTGACAACTGTCAGCTTAAGGCTCCACGGTCCATGACTGAACTGCTCCGTAAATCGTCAAAATGACGAGTCTACATCATTCAGGGCGCCGCGCAGGCGGCATGAAGGGCTGCTCCGTAAATCGTCAAGATGACGAATTTACATCATTCAGGGTGCCGCGCAGCGGCATGAGGGGCTGATAGGAATTTTGATTCCCGGCAGTCAACCAAGGAAGAACCCCTCATTCCAGCGTTGCGTGTGTGAAGAGGCGGCCGGGGCCTCTTCGCTCGAGGACTGGGCCGATGCTTCCACTTCCGCGACCGGCAAGCGGGTGCCCCTCCGTATGCCGCGCGACCTGTTCGAATACCAGCCATAGTTAGCGAATCAGACGCGAGCCCTTGGGCGGAACGTGCTGGGTGCCCAGTTTGCCGGAGACGCGGGGCCAGGAAATCGAGCGGCTCCAGATTCTGAAAGTTCCGCAGATCGCCGCACTTGAGAAACGCTGCCACGCTGCCGTCGATCACCGGTCGCCAGAACCCGTACTTGGGCTGATAGCGCTGGTCATACACCCGGCGGAACGAGTCAAAATGCTGATCCAGCAACTGCCACAGGTCGGAGGCCTGCGGATCGCGTGGCTGAAACGATGAGCAGCGTCGCTCGTCAGGAGACTCTGACTGAACTGCGTGTTCGATTTCGGTTCCCTCCCTACGTCGTTTGTGGCAAGCAATCCAATCTCAATCTGAGACCTGAGTCTCAAAGTGAGATACGATCGGATTTTGTTTTTCCTTTAGCGGCGCTTTCGTTTGACGTGATTGCACAACTGCGAACTGCTTATCACCCCTAGACTTAGCTTCGTGAGCAGTTGCGTCGCCGGCCGCCAAAGCCTTGTTCAACTGAGCTTGGCATTCGATTTGCCACCCAGGGACAGGTCCACCGGTTGCAACCGAGGGAAGATGCCATGACGGCGCTGTCTCGAAAAAACGACGCGGGACCGGAAGCAAGCATTGCAGTTTCCAAGCCAGATCTCACGCCGAGCCTCTACGGTGAGCTTTATGAGATCGCCTCACGTCTCATGAGACGGGAGCCCTCGAACTGCTCCCTGCAATCAACGATCCTGGTGCACGACGCGTATCTGGCCTTGAGCCGTCAGCGCAATCTTCAAGACAGTGAGCGGCCAACATTGATGGCTGCGGCCGCTCAGATCATGCGGCGTCTGCTGATCGACCGTGCCCGAGGTCGCCAGCGTCAGAAGCGCGGAGGAAAAAAGGTCAGAGAAACATTGCCTGATTCGCTCGCCGATGACGCCAAGACTACTGACGTGCTGGAACTTCACCAAGCGCTGGAAGCTCTCGGCGGGAAATGTGCAACAACCGCGAGGATTGTGGAGATGAAATTCTTCGGCGGAATGACATACCCTGAGATTGCCGAAGTGCTGGGGCTTTCAGAACGCACGATCGGTGAGAAGTGGCGGTTTGCTAAGGCCTGGCTGGGCCGCGCGATGCAATCCGATTGCCCGGGGGATCACAATGACAGCGATCGATTTTGAGCAGCTTCAAACTGCTTTCCACGAGGCATCCCGTAAGTCTCCTAGCGAGCGCTCGAAATTCATCGAGCAACTGCACACGGACTATCCCGAGCTGGCCACCGAACTCCGGTCGCTATTGCGTTTCGACGCCAAAGAGCATGATCCGCTCGAGCGGAAATGCGAAAGCGGGCGAACAACCAGCTTAACGCCGGAACAACTGCTGCCTAGGTTGCCAGCGATTCACGGCTACACCGTCGAACGCCTGATCGGTTCGGGCGGACAAGCCGATGTTTTCCTGGCTCGCCAAGAGTCGACCGGGCAAGCAGTCGCCATCAAAGTGTTTCGCGGCTACGCTCTGGCCGACGTACAGCGCCATCGCATCGATTCCGAAGCTAAGGCGCTGGTTCGCCTCCAACTTCCCAACGTCGTGGCAATAATTGACCGCGGTCAGACCACCGATGGTCGCGAGTATCTTGTCACCCGCTACGTCGCGGGGGAGCCAATCGATCAAGCGGCATCCAAGGTTCTGGCAAGGAACCTTGACGACGTTGCGAATCTGTTTGCAAAGGTCGCTGAAACCCTCGCGCGAGTGCATCGCCATGGCATCATTCATCGCGATCTAAAGCCCTCGAATATCCTCGTCGATCAAGATCATGAGCCGTACCTGCTCGATTTCGGATTGGCGAGCTTCTTTGCGGACCCATCCGGACGCCTGCTGACGGCTACGCCCAATTGTGGCTTCCAAGGCTCGATCCTCTGGGCCAGCCCCGAGCAAGTGGATGCCTCCTTTGGGTCGGTCGATCACCGCAGCGACATTTATTCCCTGGGCGTGGTGCTGTATCAATCGTTGACGGGCGGATTTCCCTACCCGGTCAACGGCGGCATTCTCGATGTGGCCCAACAGATCGTCCGCACTTCGCCCACGCCGCTGACGGCGTCGATTCGCACGTCGAATCGATTGTGGGTCCCCGAATTGCAAGCAATCGTCTTTCGAGCGCTCGACAAGCGACCCATCTGCCGGTTTCAGTCCGCGGACGAACTCGCGGCCGCGCTGCGAAGCGTGCGGCAATCGGCGCTGGCCAGCTCGCACATTCCGTCGCCACAAACTCGCCGACCCACGCTGTTACGATTCGCATTGGTCGGCGGCGTCACGGTCGCTTGCGCGGCTCTTTTCATAGGGTTGAACGCCACTATGTTTTCCAAGCCGGAGTCGAGCAAGCCCGACGCGATAGTCGACAACAAGGTTCCAACTCAATCGGCGCCGGAGGAAAGCCTGGACGAGGCGTTAGCAGCATTCGGCAGGGTGCCGCCCAACTGGACACGAGTTGGCAAGCTCCAGAACAACCATCACGAAATCGAACGATCCAACATCAGGATTGATGGCGACTTCGTGCTGGCCCTTCAGGCATCGGCGGACCGCGCCACGCGAGCCGGCTTTCGCCTGACACTCGTCGGCAGCGACGGCGCCGACGATCTGACAATTTCCGCCCAGAAGGTCAATACCTGGTCCGACAACGAAAGCTGGAAATTCCAAACCCCGTCAGGCACGGTCCTGAGAGGCCTTCCGGTTTCGTCCCACACGTTCTCACTGAAACGTCAAGGTGAAGTCGTCACGCTGACCGCCGACGCGGTCTATCAGCCGGATCGGTCCAGCAACGTCCTGGCAACTTTCGCCGCCGGCGAAAGTCAGCGCTTCAAGGCGATTCGCCTGGCCACGACCGGCCCGGCAATGCAACTCCAGCGTCTGCGGCTGCATGCCGGCGCCGCCGCGCCTTGAAATTGTCACCGCACTTTCGACAAGAGCAAACCATTTCAATTGAAGGACGAGAGCAATGACCAATCACGCAACCACCGCATGCATGACCGCGATAAGCTGCCCCACTTGCGGAAAAAAGCTCCGCGTTCCGGAAGGCTTGAAGGCCAATGCGAAAGTTTCCTGCCGGAGCTGCGGACATGTATTTCGGATGAGAGAAACGAGATCACCAGCGCAGCCGACGCACGTTCCTGTGCCATCCGCAAGCGAAGCCGCTCAGACTAGTGGAGGGTCGTGTTCATCCGCCGAACCTGTCAGGCGTCGTTTTCGCATGACAACTACATCACTAATGTTGACGTCCTGTCTACTGGTCGTGGTCGTCGGCGTAATCGCACGCAGATCTGCAGACGACGGAACTGAGTCTACCAACCGAACCAACACGCGCGAGATTGAGGAGGCAGCAAAAACTGGCGGACAAGAGGACGATGAACCCCAGTTGCCTGCCAAGAAAACGACCATCTCTGAAAGTTCCTTCGTGGTGGGAGCTACGGTGCTTGCGTACTGGCCTGACGATGGCTACTGGTATCCGGCGAAAATCGAGAAGCGGTTCAGAGACAAATTTGAAATCCGTCATTTGGACGGCACTTCCGTCACAGTGAGTGCTGAGAGCCTGGCAACAGAAAACCTACGTGAGGGAGACCGAATATCGGCGAATTGGAAGGGCGAGGGATCCTACTATGAAGGAAAAATTGCCAGCCGGGAGGAAAACAAACTGCACATCTCGTACGATGCCGGCCCCGAGGAACGTACGACGCTCGCCGCGGTGAGGGTGCAAAGAAGCGCACCACGGTTGCCCAGCCCGCAAACATTCGTCGATAGATACGCTTCGGAGGCGACGGATTATTACTACGATCCAACGCCTTCTTATGCGCACCAACCACTGCCAACCTACAGTGCGCCTGCGTATACGCCTTCGTATACGCCGTATACTCCCTCGACGCCTTCCTATACACCGCCATCGCCGCAATCGGGCTATTCCAACGGCATGAGCCAAAACCAATACGGGATGCAACAGACCGACTGGTCGCGGAAATATCCATGAGTCGCGTCATCGGCTCCAAATATTGTTCAGTACCATCAAGCCAACTGATACGTAGGGGTGTAACTATGTCCCTCAAAAATCCAGTGATGCTACTCACGGCCTGGCTTCTTACGGCGATCACCACTACCAAGGCGGGTGCCGAGGAACTCAAGTGGCAGGAACACATCAACGAGAATGGAAACTTTCGCATCACGATGCCAGGCGAACTGGTTTATCTAGGGACACCGGATGTAGATAGTGAGCACTCCGATGACAAGAGAATGTCAACCTGTCACGCGATATATAAGAGTGGCGAGTTTGCCGCGTCGTTCATGGCGCAATCGATTAGACATTCCCCGAAATTTCTCGCCAAATACACACCGGCTGAACGCATTAACCATCTACTCGATCGAACCATCTTGGACTTTCACAAGAAGTCTCCGGATGTCAAGTTTGAAGTCCACCGAGAACCGCGAGTCACGCAGGGGTATTCCGGAGAGTATTTGCGGATAACTCTGCCTGGGCCTGAACTGTGGGAAGCCCATACACTGGTGTTCTATGCGGGAGACATTCATTATTCGGCTGAAGTGATCATCGCAAGCAAAGACTCCAAGAGAGTACTTTCGCAGTCAGATATTGAAAAGTTTTTGTCGTCCTTTTCCTTGCTCGCGAAGACGTTCGAATTCAATGGCACAGTTACTTCGATATCTTCCACCCGGGACGGACGCACCGTTGTCTTGGGATCGCGAGGTGGTTTAGCCTCGCTTTGGGACTCTCAAACTGGCATGCCGTTGCGCAATTACGAGATCGCGAAAGGACATTGGGACGGCGAGAGTGAAAACTATCCTGAGCTAGAAGTGGCCATAAGTCCCGATGGAAAACAATTCATCACGGGCTCGGCACAAGGCATCGTCACGTTGTGGGACGTCGCAACCGGTAAGGAAGTTCGTAACTTCCGCCGGGAGTCTCCTGAGGTACGGACGGTGGCTTTTAGCCTCGATGGCCGCTTGGGTGCGGCGCGTTTTCGTGACGACAGCGTTAGCGTTTGGGTTTGCAGTTCTGGGAAGCAGATCGCTCATTTCAAGGTGGATAGTCACAGCATTGAGTCCTTTGCCATCAGTCCTGATGGTCGCCGTCTGGCAGTCCGACTCGACGATCGTTCGAAAGAAGTAGAGAACAATTTTCAGATTTACGACGTCCCGAGCGGAAGGCTGCTTTCCGAAATCAAGGTGCCATATCCTCACGACGCCGCATTCAGTCCAGACGGAGAAATTCTCGCGACGGCAAGCGGCAAGGATGTTCGCGTCTGGAACACCGAGACGGGCCAGGAGCTGCGGCGGCTAGACAAGTTTCGACTAGCGGGCGACGCTGATCGCATTGCGTTTAGTAATGACGGTAAACTCATCGCTGCTTTTGGGACTACCTACGATCAAGCGACCGTTCGGGTATGGAACCTGCGCGACAACCGCGTGAACGACGAATTTCACCGATCGCGATCGTCCTCTGAGAACATTACTTCGATTTCATTCACGCCAGACAACCAGTGGGTGCTGGTGACCGGCTTCGGTGGAGAGCGGGGGTTCGTCAATCCCTTTAGATTGGGAGTCGCTAAGCCGGGGTCATTCGACTCGAAACCCCCCGGCCTGCAGGCCGACGATGCCGGAGCGGCTGGTGAGGGCGAGCGGCAGGGGCGACTACGGCGGCGCGGCGGCGAAGCCTGGGCCGATTTGATCGATTCCAATTCGTTCCCCCAATGGACGAACACGGGTAAGCGCGACGTGTTCAAACTGGGGCCGGACGGATCGCTGCGCGGATCGGGCGGACGTTCCTATCTGGTCAGCCCTCGCGCCTACGACGACTTCGAGCTGACGGGCCGCATGAAGGTATCGCGGGAGGGCAACGGCGGGATTTTCTTCGGCGTGCCGGCCGGATCGGACATGAACCCACCTCTCGGGTACGAGGTGCAGCTCTATATCCGGAAATCGGTCGAGGGACCCGGCACGGGCGGGCTGTTTCTGGATGGGATTCAGATGCGCAGGGGCACTTATTCGACCTATTCGGGGCACCGCTTCGATGTGCCTGACCGCTGGTATTCCTTCCGAATCCGACACCAGGGCAGCTCGCTCCTGGTCAAGATCGACGACAGGGAGGTTCACAACCTGGACGACGCAGAGCATCGCGCCGGGCACATCGCCCTGCAATGCTACAGCGACAGTGGAGAAGTCCATTATGCCGACTTGAAAATCCGCGATCTCTCGCCCGGGAGCCCGGGAGTGGATACGGCGGCGGCGGGCGCCGACGCAAAACTCGCGGTTGCGAAAGGTGTCCCCGAGCCGGGGAGCGCGATGCGAAGGTGGACCGATCATACCGGCAAGCACACCGTCCAAGCCAAATACCTCGGGAGCGATAAACAGAATGTGACAGTGCAGCTTGAAAACGGCAAGAAGTTGACGGTCCAGATCGACCAGTTGAGTGAGTCAGATCAGCAATTCGTCCGCGACGCAATAGCAGCCAGTAAGGCGCCCAAACCTGCGGTTGGCAAGGCGACCACTCCCGCCGCAAGCATTGTCAGCGACACTCCGGCCGCAGAGGAAAATAGAGTTGCAGCAAAGGCGCCGCTCGCTCTGTGCGACATTACAATTGGCATGACCGATCGTGAGGTTGCTCGCGTTTTCGAACGCAAAGGACTCCGGGTGACCAAAGATATGGTCAATTATGAAAACTCCGCGATGAACAAGTTTGCTGGTGCTCGTCAGCAGCAATTCGTCGAAGAAGTCGCGTTCTATCGCTTTGAAACTGGATTCCAGGTTAGGACCTACATCACAGTCGAGTTCATGGAAGATCTCCCTGATCGGCCTGGTGTCGGTGTCTGTACATCAGTTAAGTATAAGAAGGAATTCCATCCGAATAGCGGGGATCTGAACGTAGAACCACTCGCGCAACGGGCTATTGATGACCTGATTGCGCGTCATGGGCCATTCAATAACGAGGGGGAAGACTACGTTAGATTTGGAGACGCAAAAGGAAGTTTTCTTCTGGCTTGCCGTAAGTATCTAGACATCGAGTTACGCGACGTGGCGCTCGAGAAGCGGCTGAGGGATGCCGAAGATAAAGTCGAAAAAATCGACGCCCGACCGGTGCTCACAAATGCCGGTCCCACGGATTATTGATCGATGCGGCGGATGACTGCGAAATAGGTGAGGCACACGATATGTTCAACCCACAATCGACTAACGGGAGAAGCGAGATGACGCGCAACAGCTCTTTGTACTTGTTGTTAATCGCGGTCTTGCTGGGCGCAGTCCATACCGCCATCGCCGAGACTGGGGACGCGCGTGTGAAGCGGACGGAGGTGCGGGCCGCACACTCTCCACAGCGCGCACGCCAGGCAGCCGCGCTCGAATGGTTGCGACGATCGGAAGCGACCATGGCGCGTGTCGATCAGATTCCTCTCGCCTTTCCCAAGGAACAGTGGGCCCACTGGATGGTCCAGAGCTATCTCGACCTGGAACGGTCGCAAGACGCGGTTGCCCTGGCGGTGAAATTTCAGAAACACTTCGACATGCCGTTTGTTCGCAACGCGATTCGCTACGTCGCCTATCAGTTGGCTTGTCAGGGCCGGTTTAAGGAGGCCCACGAAGTTGGCAAACTGCTCTACACCGGCATTGCCACCAATCCTCACGTGCGGCAGCCCGACGTATATTTCGATCTGCTCATTGACCTGGCGGCACTGGAGGCCTGGGCCGGTGACTTCTCCCGCGCGCTGCGCACGGCAAAGCTAATTCCCGCCAGCGGCAATTCGCACTGGACAAGGGCGCGAGCCGACGCTTTTGGGTTTATCGCGCTCGGATATGCCCGCAAGCGCGATGCAAAAGGTCTACAACAAATCGACCGTGAATATGCACCGCGCAACAACGACTGGCAACAAGCGGGACGCCTGGTACTGGCGACGGAACTGGCCAAGGCAGGTGCATTCGCCGAGGCCGAGCAGTTTGCCGAGGCCCTGCCGGCCACGCTCAGAGATGCCTTCTTTGCTGGTGAGGCAGTCGAACTGGTCGTCGCGGGAAAACTCGCGGAAGCCAAAGCGGCAATTTCCAAACTGCCGCGTCTGGAGCAGCGCCAGGCGGCATGGCTCCGCGCGACGGCGGCAGTGGCGTTCAAGCAGCGCGCGGCGGCAGCAGCCGATTTTGTTCACGGCCACGACGAAGCTGAATCGGCGTCGGCCGAGGCCGTCATCGCCAGAACAGCGGCCTGGATGGGGCACGCTGATGAATCCGATTCAAGTGGTCCCTTCGGGCAACTTGCGGGATCAGGGATTTCGCCAGACCTGTCGGAAATTCAGCAGCAGGTCCGCGTTAACAAGGCATTCCCCAAACGCCAGGTCCGGCCTGGCGGCATCGATCCATTTTCACCACCGGCGTTCCTAGAGATCGACGACCACGGGTTTCGGGCGACGATCTCGCACGCCAAGGAACTGGTCGCCGAGCCGTGGGACGCGGCGTCGCTCGCCGAAGCGCTCAAAGCTTTGCACGGCACAGTGCCGTCAGAGGAATTCCAGAAACAGGCCGATCTTTACACGGCTTTGGCTGCATTGGCAACGGTC
>SXGT01880439.1_pt1 | contig 15804 bp, 4 predicted proteins | sample 3176221 | NCBI WGS metagenome assembly SXGT01 (sample SAMN11356862, study PRJNA531348) | freshwater metagenome | isolation source: freshwater sample F1-120 | place: China: Fuxian Lake, Yuxi | collected 2017-12-25
CATCTACGCCGTGCTCTCCGGGGTGGGGGCGAGCTCCGACGGCCGCTCCAAGAGCGTCTATGCGCCGGTCTCGGCGGGCCAGGCCAACGCCCTGCGCCGTGCCTACGACAACGCGGGCTTCGCGGCCGATACGGTGGAGCTGATCGAGGCCCACGGCACGGGCACCAAGGCTGGCGACGCGGCAGAGTTCGGCGGCCTGAAGCTGGCGTTTTCGGCCGCGACGCGTACAGACAGCCAGTGGTGCGCCCTGGGCAGCGTGAAGTCACAGATCGGCCACGCCAAGGCCGCCGCCGGCGCCGCAGGTCTGTTCAAGGTCATCATGGCCTTGCACCACAAGGTCCTGCCGCCGACCATCAAGGTGACGCGGCCCAACCCGAAGCTGGAGTTGGAGACCTCGCCCTTCTACATCAACACCGAAGCGCGGCCGTGGATTCGCGGCAGCAGCCACCCGCGGCGCGCCGGCGTGAGCTCTTTTGGCTTCGGCGGCTCCAACTTCCACCTCGCCCTGGAGGAGTATCGGGGCCCGAGCCCCAACGCCCATCGGCTGCGCGCCATGAGCGCCGAGGTGGTCGCCCTCTCGGGGGCAGATGGGGCTGACGTTTCCGCTCAGGCCCTTGCCCTGGCCGGACGCGCGGACGTCGATGGCACCTTCGAGCGCCTGGCGTGGGAGTGCGCCCAGTCCTTCGATCCGGCAGCGGCAGCGCGGCTGGCGATTGTGGCGACCAGCGGGGCCGACCTTGCCGCCAAGCTGCGGCGGGTCGCGGCGGCGGTGGCGAAGGACCCCACGACGGCCTTCGTTCACCCGGACGGCTCCGCTTACGGCGTCGGACCCACCACCGGCGGCGTGGCCTTCCTCTTCCCGGGTCAGGGCAGCCAGTACCTGGGCATGGGCGGAGCGCTGGCGATGGCCTTCGACGCCGCCCGTGGACCTTGGGATCGCGCCGCGGATTTGGACCTGGGCGCGTCGCAGCGGCTCGATCAGGTGGTCTTTCCGGTGCCGAAGTTCAGCGACGAGGAGCGAACGGCTGACGAGGCCCGCCTGCGCGCCACGGAGTGGGCCCAGCCAGCCATCGGCGCCACCAGCCTGTCGATGCTGGCCCTGATGAAGGAGCTGGGCGTGCAGCCGACCCTGGTCGCCGGCCACAGCTTCGGCGAGATCACCGCCCTGCACGCCGCCGGGGTGCTGTCTGAGGCCGACATGCTGGCCGTGGCTCGCCGTCGCGGTGAGCTGATGGCCGCCGCCGCGGAGCTGCCCGGCGCCATGACCGCCGTCTCCGCGGACATCGAAGCCGTCTCGGCCCTCCTGGCCAGCCTGCAGCGCGACGACGTGGTGGTGGCCAACCACAACGCCCCCACCCAGGTGGTGCTCTCGGGCACAGTGGCAGGTATCGAGGCGGTGGAATCGCGCATGAACGCGGACGGCGTGCGCTTTACCCGTCTGGAGGTGGCCACGGCCTTTCATTCGCCCGTGGTCGCCGCGAGCGTGGCCCCCTTCGGCGCGTTCCTGGCTGGTGTGCAGTTCGCCAAGGGCGACCTGGCGGTGTGGTCCGGAGAGTCGGCAGCCCCCTACGAGGCCGAGGCTGCGGCGCGGCGCGAGCGTCTGGCGCGCCAGATCGCCAACCCGGTGCGTTTCGTGGACCTGGTCAGCGGCATGGCAGACGCGGGCGTCCACACCTTCGTCGAGGTGGGACCGGGCTCGGTGCTGACGGGCCTCGTCGATCGCACCTTGAAGGGCAAGGCCCATCTCGCCATCGCCCTCGACCGGCGCGGCAAGGACGGCGTCACGTCGCTGAGCGCAGGCCTGGCCCAGCTCCTCGCTGCGGGCGTGCGCATGGACTTGAAGGCCCTGTGGCAGGGATACGGCGAGCCCGAGGATGTCAGCCAGCGCAAGAAGGCGCGGCTGAGTGTGCCGATCTGTGGAGCCAATCACGGCAAGAAGTACCCGCCGGAGGGTGGCGCCGCGGCGTTGCCGGGCCCGAATCCGGCCGTGGCAGCCCTGACCCCCGTGGCGGCGGTGGCGCCCATCCTTGCGCAACCCCCTGCGCCTGTCTCGGCTCCAGTGGCTGCGGCTGTCTCGGCTCCGGCGGCTGCGCCGAATCCGACCCAGGCGGCTGCGCCGATGCCGCTTGCGGTGGCTGCGCCGCTGTCAGCGCCCGTGACGATGCAAGCGCGCGCCCCGGTCGCCGTCTCGGATGGATGGTTGGCCGTCTGGCAGGAGGTCATGCAGCAGAACGCCATGACCCACACGGCGTTTCAGCAGTCGATGGCCCAGAGCCATGCTGCGTACTTGAGTACGATGGAGACCAGCATTGCGGCGCTAGCGAGCCTGGCCGGCGGGGCTGTGGCCCTGCCCGTGCGCGTGCCCGTAGGCATGGTCGAGTCGGCGCCCGTCGCCGTGGCTAGGCCGGTGCCTGTGCCCGTACCCGTTGCCGTGGCTGCGCCTGTCGCCGCGCCCGCACCCGTGCCCGTGACACGGCCGCTGGCCGTCGCCGTCGCCGAGCCCATGCCAAGCGCAGCGCAGCGCCCTGAAGGGTCTGACGCTTCCACTCCGGCAAGTGCGTCCGTGGCCGCGCGCGCGGCCCTGCACTCGGCGCCGACCCTGGACCTGCACGCCCTCATGCTCGCCGTGGTCGCCGACAAGACCGGCTACCCCGCCGAGATGCTCAACCTCGACATGAAGCTTGAGGGCGATCTCGGCATCGACTCCATCAAGAGGGTCGAGATCCTGGCCGCGGTCCAGGACCAGGCCCCGGGCCTGCCGGAGGTCAACCCGGCCCGCATGAGCAGCCTGGACACCCTCGGCGAGATCGTCGAGTACATGCACGGACTTCTGGCCGGCTCGGCCACCCATCCCGCTGTCACCAAGGCCGTCGACGCGGCGACCCAGACCGTCACCGTTAGCGCGTCTGCCGCCGTATCCACGGCCGCCGCGCCGAGAGCCACCACCCCCGCGTTGGACCTGCACGCCCTCATGCTCGCCGTGGTCGCCGACAAGACCGGCTACCCCGCCGAGATGCTCAACCTCGACATGAAGCTTGAGGGCGATCTCGGCATCGACTCCATCAAGCGAGTCGAGATCCTGGCCGCGGTCCAAGACCAGGCCCCGGGCCTGCCTGAGGTCAACCCGGCCCGCATGAGCAGCCTGGACACGCTCGGCGAGATCGTCGAGTACATGCAGGGACTTCTGGCCGGCGCGACCGCCCAACCTGGGGTCGCTGCCGCGGTGGCGCCGGCCTCCAAGTCCGCCGCGGCGACGCCAGTCGACCCCATTATGCCCGCAGACATGGGCCGCTACGGCCTGGAGCTGCGCCCGAGCCCGGCGCTGGGGCTGACCCAGCCGGCGCTTCGCGACGCCGAGAAGGTCCTCGTGACTGCGTCTGGCACGGGTCTCACCGCAGCCTTGGTCCAGGAGCTTTTGGGCCGCGGAATCAACGCCATCGCCGTGGACGCCGTCCCCGCCGGGGCCAACGCCGTGGTCTTCCTCGGTGGCCTGCGCCCTTTGGCCGACGTCGACGCCGCCATCGCTGTCGAGCGCGAGGCCTTCGCCATCGCCCGGAAGCTGGCGCCGACCCTCACCGAAGCGGGCGGTCTCTTCGTGACCGTCCAGGACACCGGCGGCGCTTTCGGCACCACGCCCTTCCCGGCCGAGCGGGCCTTCCTGGCCGGACTGCCGGCCCTGGTCAAGACGGCGTCGCAGGAGTGGCCCAAGGCGGCGGTGAAGGCCATCGACCTGGCCATGGGCGACCGTTCCGTAGAGGAGCTGGCGACCGCGCTGGCCGACGAGCTGTTGCTGGGCGGCTGCGAGGTCGAGGTCGGTCTGGGTCTGGGAGGTCAGCGGCTCAGCCCGCGCTCCTTTCGTCAGCCCGTCGCCAAAGGCAACCCGCTGATCCATAAAGATGATGTGGTGGTGGTCTCCGGCGGAGGCCGGGGTGTGACCGCCGATTGCGTCATCGCATGGGCCCAGGACACCGGCGGCCGCTTCCTGCTGCTGGGGCGCTCGGAGCTCGCCGAGGAGCCCGCGTGCTGCGCCTGCGCCACCACGGACGCCGAGCTGAAGCGGGCCCTGCTCACCGAGGCCACGCGGCTCGGGCAGAAGTTGTCGCCGGCAGCGCTCGGCAGGCAGGTGCACAACATCCTTTGCAGCCGCGAGATTCGGGCCACGGTCGCCGCCATCGCTGAGGTCGGCGGTCAGGCCCGCTACCGCAGCGTCGGGGTCACCGACAGCGCGGCCTTGGCGAGCGTGCTGCAAGAGACCCGCTCCGACTGGGGCCCCGTCCGCGCGCTGGTGCACGGCGCCGGGGTGCTGGCGGATCAAAAAATCGCGGACCAGACCGACGAGCAGTTCGATCGGGTCTTCGACACCAAGGTGGAGGGCTTGCGCACGCTGCTGGCGGCCCTCCGTGGCGATCCCCTCAAGGTCATCTGCCTCTTCTCTTCAGTCTCGGCCCGCTGCGGCAACAACGGCCAGGCCACCTACGCGATGGCCAATGAGGTGCTCAACAAGGTCGCCTGGAGCGAGTCCCGCGCCCGTGGCGGCGACGTGCTGGTCAAGTCCCTGGGCTGGGGACCCTGGCAGGGCGGCATGGTCAACGCCCAGCTGCAGGCCCACTTCGAGCGCCTGGGGGTGCCGATGATTCCCTTGGCCGTCGGCGCGCGCATGTTCGCCGATGAGATGCAGGGCGCCCAGCCCGAGCAGGTGGAGATCGTGCTCGGCGGCGAGCCGCGGGCTGAGGCCCTGCTGGTGGTGGGCAGCGAAGACCGGGCGCTGAACCTGGAGGTGGCGCTCAGCCACAGCAGCCACGCCTTCCTCGACGGCCACCGCATCGGCGGCAAGGTGGTGGTGCCGGTGGTGCTGGTGCTGGAGTGGTTCACCCGCGTCGCGCGCGCCTTCCGGCCCGACCTGCACCTGGAGAGCATCCAGGACCTGAGCGTTCTCAAGGGCATCCAGCTGCAGGACTTCGACGGCGCAGGCGACCGGCTGCAGGTCAGCTGTCGCCAGCTCAGCAACGGCCACGGCGCCCTGCTGGGCCTGGAGCTCCAGAGCGCCAAGGGCGTCGTGCACTACCGCGCCCAAGCCCAGATGGGGGCCGAACGGCCCGCGGCGCCCACGGCCAAGGGCCCGGACTTGAAGCTGCAGGACTGGGGAGGCGCGCCCATCTACGGCGATGTGCTCTTCCACACCGACGCCTTTCAGGTCATTCAAGCCCTGGATGGCGTGGGCGAAATGGGCATCTCCGGCACTTTGAACGGCGTCGAGACGGCCAACTGGCGCTGGGAGCGCTGGGATACCGATGTCGCCGCCCTCGACGGCGGGCTGCAGCTGGTCCTGCTGTGGGCGCGGGCGCAGATGGGCGGCTCGGTGCTGCCCATGGCCATCGGCGAGATCCGCATGTCTTCGGAGCTTCCGACGCATGGCCGGATTCAATGCGTGGCGCGCTGCCGGGCCGAGTCCAAGACCCGCGGCCTGGCGGACATCGAATTCCAGACCGAGGCCGGCGTGCGCTTCGCCGAGTTCAAGAACGTGCAAGTGATCCTACGCCCCGACCGCCCAACGGCCATGGCCTGAGAGGCGGGGAAGAAGAACATGAAGGTCGCCTTTTCTCCTATCGCCGTCGTCGGACGGGCGTGTGTGTTGCCGGGCGCCCTGAGCCCCGACGGCCTTTGGCAGGTGGTGCGCGACGGCGCGGATCAGCTCGGCACGGTCCCGAAGGGGCGCTGGCGCTGTGCCCCGGAAGACGCGCTCTGCGGGCCCGACGAGGACCCAGCCAATCGGAGCTGGTCGGATCGCGGCGGCTACGTCAGTGGCTTCGAAGGCGTTTGGGATCCAACGGGTTTCGCCGTGGCTCCGGCAGACCTGGAGGGCCTCGATCCCCTCTTTCATTGGGCCCTGCACTGCGCCCGGGCCGCCCTGGCCGACGCCGGCGACAAGCGCCGGGGCAAGGTGGACCGCAGCCGTGTCGGCGCGGTCTTTGGCAACCTGGGCTTCCCCTCCTCCGGCATGACCCGCTTCGCCGAGGCCGTCTGGCACGGTGACACGGTGGGCCTCGAGCCCCGCGACCGCTTCATGTCGGGAGGGGCTGCGAAGTTGGTGGAGGAGGCCCTTGGCCTAGCGCCCGGGGTCATGTGCCTGGACACGGCCTGCGCCAGCTCCCTCTACGCCATCAAGCTCGCCTGCGATCAGCTCCACGACGGTCGCGTGGATCTGGCCCTGGCCGGCGCGGTCAACCGGGCCGATGACCTCTTCATCCATGTCGGCTTCACGGCCCTCAACGCGATGAGCCGCAGCGGGCAGAGCCGGCCCTTCCACGCCGACGCCGACGGCCTGGTGCCTGCCGAGGGGGCGGGGTTTGTCGCCCTCAAGCGCCTCGCCGACGCGCGCCGCGACGGCGACGCCATCTACGGCGTGATTCGCGGCATCGGCCTGTCCAACGACGGCCGCGGCCGCGGATTCCTGGCGCCGTCGGAGTCGGGTCAACGTCGGGCGCTGGAAGAGGCCTACGCGCAGTCCGGCCTGCGACCGAGCGACGTCTCGCTGTTGGAGTTCCACGCCACGGGCACAACCGTGGGCGACGCGGCGGAGATCCGCAGCACCGGCCGGCTCTTTGAGGGCTGCGTCGATGTCCCCGTCGGCTCGCTGAAGTCCAACCTGGGTCACCTCATCACGGCCGCGGGGGTGGCAGCTCTCATCAAGGTGCTCGAGGCCATGGCCCACCGCCAGCGGCCGCCGTCCTTGCACGCCAACGCCCACAACCCTGCCCTTTCCCGCAGCCCCTTCCGCGTCCTTGGCGCGCTCGAGGACTGGCCCTGCGATGGGGTCCGAGTCGCCGGCGTAAGCGCCTTTGGCTTCGGCGGCAACAACGCTCATCTGCTGGTCAGCGAGGACGATCCCTCGCTGCAGGCGACCGCACCTGCTGCCCCTCTGCGGGTGCCCCTGGCCATCGTCGGTGTGGGTGCGGTGGTGGGCGAGGCCAACGATCGCGCCGCCTTCACCCGCGCCGTGCTCGACAACGCCAGCTTGATCGGCCCCGAGGGCGCCAAGACGGGCGAATTTGAGTTGACGCTGGCCGATCTGCGCTTTCCGCCCCGAGACCTGCAAGCCGCTCTGCCGCAGCAACTCCTGCTGCTGAAGGCGGCTCGCGAGGCGATGGCGGACGTGGGCAACATCCCCAGCGAGCGCACCGGCGTTTTCGTGGCCATGGAGCCCGACGTCGAGGTCTGCCGCTTTGGCCTACGCTGGCGACTGCCGCAGCGCCTGCGCGACCAAGGCGTGACCCAGGCAGAGGCCACCGATGGGTCGACGGCGCTGGCCGATAGCATCGTGGCGACCCTGACCTCCGCTGGCGTGGTGGGCAACATGCCCAACATCCCCGCCAACCGCCTCAACAGCCAGTTCGACCTGGGCGGCGGCAGCGTCAGCATTTCGGCCGGGGAGGCCTCGGGCCTGCGCACGTTGGCCCAAGCCCACCGCGCCCTGAGCGTGGGCGAACTGGACGTGGCGCTGGTGGCCGGCGTCGACTTGAGCTGCCAGACCATTCACAACAGGGCCATCCAGCAGATTCAAGGCGACTCGGTGGCGCCCGGCGATGCAGCCGTGGTGCTGGTGCTCAAGCGCCTCGCCGACGCCCAGCGCGACAGCGACGCCATCGTCGCGGTCTTGAGCGAGGGCAGCGACTCCGCCACGGCCCCGCCGGCCGGTCTCGACGAGCGCTTCGGTCGTAGCTGGGCCGCCGGCGGTCTGCGCGACCTGATGGCCACCGCCTTGGCCCTGTCGCACCGCGCCCACGTCGATGGCCGACCCTGGCAGGTCGCCTCCGAAGGTCCCGTGTCGGTCACCCTGGGCACGCAAGATCGCTTTACCCTGACCCCTCACGACCAGCCCAAGCCGGCCCTGGCATTGCCCACCCTGCACCTTTACGCGGCCGCCGATCGCGACGGGCTCATCGCCGCGCTAGACGCCGGACAGGAAGGCAACGACGGCACCTGCAGGCTGGTGGTCTTGGCGCACCCGGGCCCAGAGCTCCAGACGCGCCTGGCCGCTGCCCGCCGCCATGTGCTGCACGGCACGCCGCCGGGTCCTAGCGTCTATTACCGCCCGGCGAACGTGGTGGGGGAAGTGGCGTTTGTGTTTACGGGCGCGGGTTCCGCCTACGCCGGCATGGGCCAGAGCCTGGCCGTCGCCCTGCCCGAGCTGGCCGAAGGGCTGGCAGCGCAGCATCCCGCCGCCGCTGCGGCCATCGCCGCGCCCTGGCCAGAGCGTGGCGAGGTGCCGCCCCTGCTGCGCCTGTGGTCCGCTTCAGCGCTCTGTCAGGTGCACGCCGCGTTGAGCCAGCGAGTGCTTGGCATCCGGCCTGACGCGGTCATCGGCTACTCCTCAGGCGAGAGCAATTCACTGTACGCCACCGGCACATGGACTGACCTGGACGCCATGATCGCCGACGCCGAGGTGGGGCGCCTGTTCACCGACGAGATCGGCGGCCAGATGAGCGCGGTGTCGCGGGTCTGGGGTCAGGACGTTCAGTGGGAGACCTGGACAGTGCTGGCGCCAGTGGACGAGGTCCAGCGCGTGGTGGACGGCATCGCGCACGTGCACCTCTCGGTCATCCACAGCGACAACGACTGCATTGTCGCGGGTGACGCGGCGGGCTGCGCCGAGGTCTGCAAGGCCATCGGCCGTCATCGGTGTCTGCGGCTGAACTATGACCTGGCGGTGCATGTGCCCGAGCTCGCCCAGGTCCGGGAGCCCTGGCTGACGCTGCACCGGCGCAAGGTCACGCCGAGGGACGGCGTACGGATCTATTCGGCTGGCTATGGTGCGGCGTACCTGCCGTCCGAGGCGGCCTGCGCGGACGCGATTCTGGCCCAGGCCGACAAGACCTTGGACTTCCGCAAGGTCATCGAGGCGGCGTGGGCCGATGGCGTGCGGGTGTTTGTGGAGCATGGCCCGCAGGGCAGCTGCAGCCGGTGGATCCTCGACATCCTCGGCGACCGCGAGGCTGTGGTGGTGGCGTTGGACCGAAAGGGCGGCGGATTGCTGCCGGTCCTAGAGGCGGTGGCTGCCTTGGTGGCTGCTGGGATGGATGTGAATGTGGCGGCGCTGCTGGATCGGGTGGCGTTGCCGACCGCCGCAGCGGGACCGAGCCTGCGATTTGCCGCCCATCCGGCGCCCGTGCGCATGACCGCGCTGCCGCGAGCGAGCCGAACGATTGAGGCCAACATGCAGATCATGCAGCCGGCGCCGACGCTGCGCCCGATCCTCGCGGTGTCGACGCTGCCCGAGCGGGGCGCTGTGGCGCCGTCGCGAGGCACCGGGCTGCAGGAGACGCTGACGCCGACGGCGGCGCCGACGGCGACGCTGACGCTGACGCCGACGCTGACACCGACCCAGCCGCCGACGCAGACGCCGACGCAGACTCTGGCACCGACTCGCACTCCGACACCGCCGCCGGTGCTGGCGCAGGCTTCCGGCCTGACGGCCGCGGCGCCCCCTGCCGAAAGCCCACTGCTCTTCGCCCTCCGCCAGCAGATCCTGGCGGTCAGCCATAGCAAGCAGGAGCACATCGCCCGTCAGGTCACAGCCTATCAGCGCTTCCTGGAGGTCCAGAATCAGGCAATGCAGCTGCTCGTGCAGGGTTCCATGGGAGCGCCGCAACCAGCGCTCTCCCCGGAGTCTGGCGTCGAATCCCAAGCCGAGGCAGCACCGCCAGCCGCTGTGACGCCGCAGCCCGCCGCAGCGCCGTCTGCCGTTATGACGCCGCACCCTGCCGCCGCGCCGACTGCCGTTGTGACGCCGCAGCCCGCCGCAGCGCCCCCGACCGAGCTCGCAGCGCGCACCGCCATCGCGCCCTCCGCCGCGCCGCAGCCCCGGCCCGTCCGCGCGCCAGCACCCGTCGCGGTCGCCCGGAAGACGGCGCCGGCAACGGCCAGCGTCGTCCGCGCCCCCATCGGGCCGCAGTTCGACCGCAGCCAGCTGGAGACCCACGCCAGCGGCCGCATCAGCACCATTTTTGGGCCCATGTTCGCCGTCCAAGACGACTTCCACCGCCAGGTCCGCATGCCGGAGCCGCCCCTGCTGCTGGCCGACCGCGTCACGGGCCTGGACGCGGAGCCCGGCTCGATGGGCAAGGGCACCCTCTGGAGCGAGACCGACGTCAGCCCCGACGCCTGGTACCTCCACCAAGGCCACATCCCCACCGGCATCATGATCGAGGCTGGCCAGGCCGACCTGATGCTGGTCTCGTACCTGGGCGTCGACTTCACCAACAGAAACAACAGGGTCTACCGCCTGCTGGGGTGCGAGCTCACGTACCACGGCGGTCTGCCGAAGGTGGGCGACACCCTGGCCTACGACATCCACATGGACGGCTACGCCAAGCAGGGCGACATCCGGCTGATGTTCTTCCACTACGACTGCCGCGTCGACGGTCAGGTCCGCTTGTCCGTACGCAAGGGCCAGGCCGGCTTCTTCACCGACACCGAGCTCGCCGACTCCGACGGCTGCCTGTGGACCTCCGAGGGCGCCGAGCTGGACCCCGGCGCCCGGCTGGACCCGCCCTTGGTCGCCTGCACCAAGACATCCTTCTCCCTGGCGGACGTGAACGCCTTCGCCAACGGCCGACCCTTTGACTGCTTTGGCCCCGGCTACCACCGCAGCCGCACGCATACCCGCACCCCGCGCATCCAGAACGGCCGCATGATGATGCTGGGCCCCATCGATCACTTCAGCCCGCGCGGAGGCCCATGGGGCCGCGGTTTCATGAAGTGCGTCGTGGACATCCACCCCGACGACTGGTTCTTCGCCGGCCACTTCAAGAACGATCCCTGCATGCCCGGCACCCTCATGTTGGAGGGCTGCCTGCAGCTGATGGCGTTCTACATGGCCGCGCTAGGTCTGACGGTCCAGCGCGACGGCTGGCGCTTCGAGCCCGTCAGCGACGTGCCATTCCTGCTCAGCTGCCGCGGCCAGGTCACGCCCACCTCCAAGTCGCTGATCTATGAGCTCTATGTCAAAGAGGTCCATGACGGCCCCGTCCCCAAGCTGGTGGCCGACCTGCTGTGCACGGTGGACGGCCTCAAGGCCTTTCACGCCCACGGCGTGGCCCTGCAGCTGACCCCCGCCTGGCCGCTCGATGAAGGCAGCCCCCTTCTCCTGGGCTACACCGAGCCCAAACCCGTTGCAAAGTCAGGCGACTTTCCCTTCGGCCTGCGCTCGCTCATCGCCTGCGCCAACGGCCGGCCTTCCGAGGCCTTTGGGCCGATCTATCGCCGCTTCGACGGCCCCGGCCGAGTCGCCCGATTGCCCAACCCGCCCTACCTCTTCATGTCCCGCGTCGTCCGGACCAAGGGCGACATCGGCTCCATGGCGACCGGCATGGAAGTGGAGGTCGAGTACGACATCCCGCCAGACGCCTGGTACTTCGACGAGAACGGCTGCCGCGCCATGCCCTTCGCCGTGCTGCTCGAGGCCGCTCTGCAACCTTGTGGCTGGCTCGCCTCCTATCTAGGCAGCGCCCTGACCACCGACATCGAGCTCTGTTTCCGCAACTTGGACGGCAAGGGCACCCTGCACGTCGACCTGCTCCCCGACGCCGGCACGCTGCGCACCTGGGTCCGCAGCACGGGCATCTCGCGCACCGCGTCCATGATCATCGTCTCGTTCAAGGTCGAGTGTTCCGTCGGCGATGTGCGCGTCTACGATCTGGACACGGTGTTCGGGTTTTTCCCCCAGGAGGCGCTGGAGAATCAGGTCGGGCTACCCACGTCAGACGCGCAGCGGGCGGCCTTGCGGGCGCCTGCCAACCAGCGCATCGACCTGACGCTGCTGCCGCGACCCGATTGGAAGAGCACGCGACCGCGACTGGCCGAGCCCATGCTGCTGATGCTGGATCGCATCACGCACTTCGACCCCAAGGGCGGCGCGGCGGGCCTCGGCAGCGCCCGCGGCGAGAAGGACGTCAACCCGGGCGAGTGGTTCTTCAAGGCCCACTTCTTCCAGGATCCCGTGCAGCCCGGCTCCTTGGGCATCGAGGCCATGATCCAGCTGCTGCAGTGGACGATGCTGGAGATGGGCCTGGACGCGGGCATGGCCGACGCCCGCTTCGAGACGCTGGGCCTGGGCAACGAGATGGCTTGGAAGTACCGGGGACAGGTCATCCCCGAAAACAAGCTCATCAGCTCGACGCTGGAGCTGACCGAGATCCGCCGTGAATCCAAGAGCATCTTGGTGGTGGCCGATGCGTCCTTGTGGGTGGACGGCAAGCGCATCTACGAGGCCAAGGGCCTGGGCATGCGCCTGGTCTCGGGCGGCACCCCCGACAGCCCGACCCGAACGCTGGACCCGGCCAAGGACACCTGGCTGGCCGACCACTGCCCGACCTGGACCGCGCCGGCCCTGTCGATGATGAACATGGTCGATTTGCTGGCCCAAGGCGCCAACGCCGCCGACCCCATCACCGCGCTGCTGGATGTGCGCCTCAAGGGCTGGCTCACCTTCGACGGCCCACGCACCCTGCGCGCCCGCCGCCGCGGCGAGCACGTCCGTTTGCTGCAGGTGCATGGCGACGGCAGCGAGACCGAGGTCGCCAGCGCCAGGGTTCAGACTGGACCCTATGGCACGCCGCCGGCCGCGCTGCCCGCCCTGCAGGGTGAGCCGACGGCCCTGCCCTACGACACAGGCGAGCTCTTCCATGGCCCGGCGTTCCAGGTGCTGGAGTCGCTGGTGCGCACCGCTGCCGGCGCCTCGTCCGTCCTCCGCGCGCGTACCTCCATCCCGCTGGGCCGGCTCAACCCCTTGCTGCTCGACGGCGCCACGCACGGCATCCCGCACGACCAGCTGCACCTGTGGAATGCGGACCTGTCCCCCGACAAGGTCGCCTATCCAGCCCTCATCCCCGAGCTGCGCCTCTACGGCCCAACCCCTCTGAAAGGCACGTTGCGCTGCGAGGTGCGGCCCGATGGCGTACTCGGCAGCAACGACTTCCCGGCCTTCCAGGTCCAGCTCATCGGCGACGCAGGGGTCTGGTGCACCTTCCGCCTGGTGGAAGCCAGCTTCGACAAGGGCCACATCGGCCGTGCGCCGGCTGGCGCGCGCCGGGCCTTCTTGCGCGACCGGACCTTCCGCGAGGGCGTGCGGACCAGCAGCGACACCGCCGGCGTGACCACGCTCGATGAAGCCACGGTGGCGGCCATCGATTGGCTGCCAGGAACGGTCAAGGCCGTCTACGGCAGCCGCGACATCGGCGACATCGCCCTACGCGAGCACATCGCCGCCGCCAACGGCGTGCACCCCGCCATCGTGCCGGCTGGGCTGCCCCTGCAACGCTTTGACCTGACGACGACGCGCAACGGGGATGCGGTCCAAATCGCCGGAGACGGCCGCGGCGCGCTGGATCTGGCCCCAGTGGTCGATTTCTGGACCCGTTGGTTCAACCGCGACCCATGGCTGGTGGAGGATCTCTACTTCGGCCTCATCGAGCGCTTTGTCGGCAAGGTAGTACTGACAGATCCCGAAGCTTTTCAGACGGTCAGCGGGCGCGGCTTGGTGTACCTCGGCAACCATCAGGTCGGCGTCGAGTCGCTGCTCTTCTCCGTCATCGCTTCAGCGCTCGGCAAAGTGCCCACCGTGACCCTGGCCAAGGCCGAACACCGCGGCACCTGGCTGGGCAAGCTCATCGCTCATTGCTTCGCCTACCCGGGCATCGAAGACCCGCGGGTCATCACCTTCTTTGATCGCGAGGACAAGGGATCGTTGGGTCAAATCCTCGCCGACCTGGCGCGGGACATGACCGGGCCGGGTCGCAGCGTCATGGTGCACGTCGAGGGCACGCGCTCGCTGGATTGCACCGCACAGGTCTCCAAGATGAGCGGCGCGTTTGTCGACCTGGCGCTGGGTGTGAACGCCCCCGTGGTGCCCATTCGCTTCGTCGGTGGACTGCCGCGGACGCCCTTGGACAAGCGCCTGGAGTTCCCGTTGGAAATGGGCCGACAAGACATCTACATCGGCCGACCGATCCTGCCCGAGACCTTGGCGCCGCTGCATTATGGGGCGCGCAAGCAGCTGATCCTGGACGCCATCAATGGGCTGGGGCCGGACCATGGCAGCGAGCAGCCGAGCCAGGGCGACCCGGAGTTTGCGGCGAAGGTCGTGGCCTGGCAGCAGCAGTTCGGTGTCAGCGAGGAGCACGCGGTGCTTGGGTGTGTGCTGGCGGAGCGGGCGATGCCGGTGGCGGAGACCCGGGCGCTGCTGGGTGCGACGCGGCCGGCGGAGCTCGATGCGGGACCGACCGGCGTCTGGCTGGCGGAGCTTGGGCGGCGGATTCTGGGGTGGGGCTAGGTATCCGGCGAATGGCTCCCGTTGTCGGGTTCGAGGGCCTCGCCATCGCCGAGCGATAGGCCAGGCGAGGGCGAATGGGGCGGTTGCTGTGAGATCGAAGGCGCGACCTTCCGATCTCCTGGCCGGCGGCTTTTGTGAGACCGTCGGTGTCGGGTTTGGCGAGGGGGGCAGCGTCGCTGTATGGCTTTCCCCTCAAGTTGACGGTGACGACCAGCCAACGTACGCTGATGGCCGTCGGCTGGACCGCATTCGGCCGAAATCACGGACGTTCCGCGCCAGCCCCACCATCGAGCTGATTCGCCCTCACCAAGGTGAGACATGCGCCTAACCGACCAAGAACGACGCACCATCGTTGAGGCGGTCACTGCCGAATTTGGCCCCACCGTCACCCTTCGTTTGTTCGGCTCTCGGCTCGACGACGCCCAACGCGGTGGCGACATCGACTTGTTCATCGACGGGGTCTCCTAAACCGCCGCAGAGCTGGTGGAGCGACGGATGGCGTTGCGCACGCGGCTGCACGAGGCGCTGGGCGACCGCAAGATCGATGTGGTTGTGTATCGGAACTCCGGCCCCGACCTGCCTGTGCATCGCCACGCTCGCGCGACCGGGGTGCCGCTATGGCCGTAGCGCCGCTCCGCGCGCGGGCTGAGGCGGCGATGGATGTCGCCTTAATTCACCGTAGCCGGATCGAGGCGGCGCTTGCGCATCTGCGGGGATGCCTGCCGCGTACCGGGACCGAATTGGCCCAAGCCGACTATCCTGTCATCGCCAGCATCGAGTTGCTCACGTCGCGATTTGGCAAGCTGCAAGACCACTTGGGTGGACAGCTGGTGCCGCTGGCCCTGGAGCTGGGCGCCGAGCCTCTGCCTCCGGCAGCGACTTTCTTGGACCGACTGCTCTTGCTAGAAAAGCGCAGAATCCTGCCGTCAGTGGTCGAATGTCGGCGGCTGCGCGAACTGCGCAACGAGCTGGCCCACGACTATCCAGACGACCCGGACGAAGCGGCGGCCGCGCTGGCAATCGTTGTCGCAGCCGTACCGAGCCTGTTGACGATCGAAGCGGCGCTGCGCACCCATATCGAGGGGCTGGTGGCGCGCGGAGCCGCTGACGCGTAACAACGGCGCGCGACGCTTCAATCATCCGCGCTCGACGGCTCATACCAAAGCCAGCACCATCGGCTCGTGGCATGGCGCTGACCGTGGCGAACGAGGCAAGGCGCGAAGGCGCAGGAATAGCGAATCTATTTCAAGCTTGAGGGACGCAGCCGCAGCCGTCGCGGACAAGCCAGGACCGAGCCGGATTCAATGGATTGGGTATCGACTCGACGCCAGCGCCGTAACCGCCCGGCCGCCGACGCATAGCCGAGCGTCGCCGTCCTGAGCGAATCTCTGGAAACTGCCCGGATCTACGCCGCCTCCGGCACCCAATTCCCCGGCAGAAGCGCGTCAAGCCGCGCCACCGGCTGCGTCTGCACG
>SXGT01528191.1_pt1 | contig 15803 bp, 16 predicted proteins | sample 3176221 | NCBI WGS metagenome assembly SXGT01 (sample SAMN11356862, study PRJNA531348) | freshwater metagenome | isolation source: freshwater sample F1-120 | place: China: Fuxian Lake, Yuxi | collected 2017-12-25
CAGCACTTATTTTTTCAGGTCAACGCCCTGCTCTTTCTTGAACTCGTCGATGTTTTATTAGATCAAGCGCTGGTCTATGTCTTCACCGCCCAGGAAGGTGTCACCGTTGGTGGACAGCACCTCAAACTGGTGCTCACCGTCGATCTCGTTGATCTCGATGATGGAGATATCAAAGGTACCACCGCCCAAGTCGAACACGGCGATCTTGCGGTCGCCTTCCTTCTTGTCCATGCCGAAGGCCAAGGCCGCGGCCGTCGGTTCGTTGATGATGCGCTTCACATCCAGACCGGCGATACGACCGGCATCCGTGGTGGCTTGGCGTTGCGAGGCAGTGAAGGAGGCCGGCACGGAGATGACCGCCTCGGTCACTTCTTCGCCCAGATAATCCTCGGCGGTCTTTTTCATCTTGCGCAGGACTTCGGCGGAGACCTGTGGCGGGGCCATCTTCTTGTCGCGTACTTCGACCCAGGCATCACCGTTGTCGGCTTTGACGATCTTGTAGGGCATCAGATCGATGTCTTTCTGCACTTCCTTCTCTTCAAAGCGGCGACCAATCAAACGCTTCACCGCGTAAAGGGTATTACGGGGATTGGTGACCGCCTGACGCTTGGCCGGCGCTCCACACAAAATTTCGCCATCTTCGGCATACGCGACGATAGAGGGCGTCGTCCGCGTGCCCTCAGCGTTTTCAATCACCTTGTACTTACCACCCTCCATAACGGAAACGCAGGAGTTGGTGGTGCCGAGGTCAATACCGATAATCTTGCCCATGTTCTTTCCTTCAATGCTGTTTAGAGTGTTGCCGATATAGGGGTGTGTTCAGGGTTTTCAAGCCCGTTTTATCCGGCTTATTTCACAACCATCACCATGGCCGGGCGCAACACCCGTCCATTAAGCAAATAACCTTTCTGCAAGACACTAGCGACCGTATTGGCGTCGCCTTCGGCCTCGATCATGCCAATCGCTTGATGCTGGTTAGGATCAAATTTCTCGCCCTGCGGGCTGACCTCGACCACTTGATGACGCTCAAAGACGCCGGCCAGTTGCTTGAGGGTGACTGCAACGCCATTGGTCAGGCTCTCGACGCTCGCCGCTTCGGCCGAAGCAAGCGCCGCCTCAAGGCTGTCCTTGACGGCCAACAGATCGCTGGCGAATTTTTCGGCCGCATATTTACGCGCCTTGTCGGCCTCTTCTGCGCCACGCCGACGGACATTCTCAATCTCGGCCTTGGCCCGCAACCAGGCGTCGTGATGCTCTTCAGCTCGGAGCTCAGCCTGACGCAGCAGGTCTTCCATGCTCGGCATGATTTCGGGGCTTGAGTCGGTCATGGCCGCCGAGTCCAGCTGAGGATCTTCCGAGGTGCCAGCGGGAATAGGTTCGTTTTCAGACATACATTTTCTCCATAAACCCGCAGGAAGTGGGGCGCAAGCGCAGCGTTTCAAGAGGGCAAAAACAAAAAATGGGGCGTGATGTGCCTAGATCCCGTCGCATACAACGATCTGATCCAGCCGCAGGCGCAGGCGCTCGCCGCTTGGCAGATCAACCTCCAGCCACTCCGCCCCGTCACGCGTATAGATATCGACCGCAACCCCGGCACCCCCCTGCGAGCCCTGTTCCGTCTGCCATTCCAAACGCAGCGTCTGGCGACGCAGGATGGCTAATTCAAGCCGCGAATGCAGATCACAGCTGACGGGCTGGTAGGGTTGCATTAGCGCAAACGCGGCGTCAGCACGGGTTGCAGGGAAGTCCCGATGGCCACGCCCAACTGGCGCGTCAGACGATCCGTCAGGCTGTCCTGGCGCGTGTAGTCGACAATGGCCTCGGCCTTGATGACCTCACGCGCCACAAAGTCGAGGCTACCCAATCCATCGGCCAGACCCATCGCAACGCTGCTGCTCCCGTGCCAGATCAACCCGGAAAAGATCCCCGGCTGTTCCTTGAGGCGTTTACCCCGGCCCTGACGCACCGCATCGATAAATTGGGCATGCACCTCGCCCAGCAACCGGCGGGCATGCTGCTCTTCGGCGCTCTGGCGCGGCGAGAAGGGATCGAGGAAACCTTTGCTCTCTCCCGCCGTCAGCAGGCGGCGCTCAACCCCAAGCTTCTGCATGGCATCAGTAAACCCAAAGCCGTCCATCAGGACCCCAATCGATCCCACCAGCGAGGCCTTGTCCACATAGATACGGTCAGTCGCTGCGGCAATGTAATAGCCCCCGGAGGCGCAGATCTCCTCAACCACGGTGTAGATGGGGGTCTGGGGATGCAGCGTGCGCTGACGGCGGATCTCGTCATAGACCTGACCGGCCGCAACCGGACTGCCACCAGGACTGTTGATGCGCAGGACCACTCCCTTGACCTTTTGGTCATCAAAGGCCTCACCCAGGGCCAGAATAATGTCATCGGCCAGGACCCCATTTTCTCCACCAATCTCGCCCTGGATCTCGATCAAAGCCGTGTGGGTGCCATGTCCACCACCCGCCGAATGATCATCACCCCACCACCCAAAAACCACGACCAGCAGCACAACGCCAAGGGTCATACGCCACCAGAAACGCCCCCGCCGCTGCCGTCGCAATTCGCCCAAATACGCCTCAACCAGCCGTTCCATTGCCTTGTTTTCCATGGTTTATCCGTTTTCTTCCAGCCAGTTGGCCAAGGCAGCCATCGTATCGACGATCGCCAGCGGCTTACAAGCCTCCAGCAAATTCACCCCATGCGCCCCATAGCTGACCCCCAACCCGGCCACACCCGCATTCATCGCCATTTGCAGGTCGTGACTAGTATCACCAATCATCAGCGTCGTCTCGGGGCGCCCACCCACCTCGGCGATAATTTCCTCGATCATCGCCGGATGCGGCTTGGAAAAGGTCTGATCGGCCGTGCGTGTCGCCTTAAAAATCGGCTCGAGGGCCGTGTGTTGCATCGCCCGATCCAACCCGCGCCGGCTCTTGCCGGTCGCCACCGCCAGGACATGACCCCGAGCATGAAGCCCGCGCAACATCGCATCGGCCCCCTCGAAAAGGGGAATGGCATGATCCTGGCCGAGATAATGATCGCGGTAGCAATCGGCCAAGCGCGGGTGATCTACCTCCGGCAACATGGGAAACAGGTAGGCCAGCGCCTGGGTTAGGCCCAAGCCAATGACATAACTGGCCCGTTCCGGGGGAGGGATGGGCAAGTCCATGTCACGCGCCGCACCCTGCAAACTGGCCACGATATGGCTAGCCGAATCCATCAGCGTGCCATCCCAATCAAAAATCAACAGTTCATATTTCATGGGGTCTCCGGCTCCAGGGATTGCAAAAATCGGCTCAACTCATCGGGCAGCGGGGCCGTAAAGGACAGCGGCTGATGTGTTAAAGGGTGTTTAAGTTCCAGCCGCGCCGCGTGCAGGAACATGCGGCGCAGGCCCCGTCCTTTCAAGGCCGTATTGAGGGCCGCATCGCCATATTTCGTATCACCCGCGATGGCATGACCGCAGGCCGCCAAATGGACACGGATCTGGTGCGTGCGGCCGGTCATAAGCTCCGCTTCGAGCAGAGAAAAGCCGGCGTAATGCTGACGCAAGCGAAAAAGGGTATGCGCCTGCATCGCCTCGGGATGTTTTTCGGGCACCACCTCCACCCGCCGCTCGCCTTCTGCAGTGAGAAACTTATGGAGCGGAAAGCGAACATTGCGTAGCGCGTCCCGCCAGCGTCCCGTCGCCAGGGCTAGATACGTCTTGCGCGCCTCACCCACACGCAACATCCGGTGGAGTTCAACCAGGGCGCTGCGCCGCGAGGCCAGCATCAGCAGGCCCGAGGTGTCGCGATCCAGACGGTGGGCCAATTCCAGGTAACGCAACTCGGGTAGCTCCTGACGCAGGTGTTCGATGATGCCCAGATGGATCCCGCTCCCCCCATGGACCGCCCAGCCGGCGGGTTTATCAAGCACCAGCAGGGCCTCGTCCCGATACACGAGATGCGGTAACAGGGAACTACCAACGGGCACTACTACCTTAGTGGGCACTTCGGCCAAACGCACCGGTGGAATGCGAATCTCATCCCCTGACAAGAGGCGATAATCCGGTCCCTTGCGCCCCTTGTTTACCCGCACCTCACCGTCGCGAATCATGCGATAAACCCGGCTCTTGGGCACCCCTTTTAAGGTGCGGAAGAGGTAATTATCTAGGCGTTGGCCATCGGCCTCGACGCCAATCGAGACAAATGCAACGGTTTCTTTGCGTTCTGCGTTCATTGCCTATATACTCAGGCGCGCTTGAGAAGTGGCGACGGATAGCGATAGCCGCTTTGGGGTTGGGTTCATCTCTTGAGATTTTTGTTGAACTGAGATCCAAATCCATCCATTCAAGCACGCCGGTTAATTCCGCTCACCGGCCAAGTTTTCATCTTCCGCCTTCAGGGGTGATGCAGATGGACTCAAAGTAGCGATGTTAGCGTATTAGCAGCGTGTTCTGCACCCGGATACTGTGTGACCGGTTGAGAAAGCCGCCCGCGGACCCCTTTGCCCATTTGCGTTTTCGTGATCTCGCAAATGAACCGAGTTCGCAAGGCCCAGCCTTTTCCCGGCCCCACAATAAGGATAACCCCTTCAACATGACCACGACCGTGAACCGAGAGCCCTCGCTTTCCAAGTAACCGATTGACTCCATGCCAGCCGCAGGCAGCGTCCTTGGGACGAATGCCAGCGACACAGGGTTTTCCCCGGGCGTCGAAGACGCAAGGGGTCATAATGAAAAGAATGTTATTTAACGCGACGCAGGCGGAAGAACTCCGCGTCGCCATTGTCGATGGCCAGAAACTGGTTGATCTTGACATTGAATCCGCCACCAAGGAACAACGCAAAGGCAATATTTATAAGGCCGTTGTTACTCGTGTCGAGCCCAGCCTCGAGGCCTGTTTCGTCGATTACGGTGCCGAGCGCCATGGTTTTCTTCCCTTCAAGGAGATCGCCCGCAGCGCCTTGCCCGGCAACGCCAATGGCCCAGTCAAGGAGCAGATAAAGGAAGGTCTCGAACTCCTCGTTCAAGTCGAAAAAGACGAACGCGGCAACAAGGGCGCGGCCCTTACCAACTACATCAGCCTGGCCGGACGCTATCTGGTCCTAATGCCCAACAACCCGCGCGGTGGCGGTGTCTCACGCCGTATCGAGGGTGAAGATCGCAACGAGCTGCGCGACCTGCTAGCCCAACTCGAAGTCCCCTCCGGTGCCAGCCTGATCGCTCGCACCGCCGGCATTGGCCGCAGCCTAGAAGAGCTGCGTTGGGACCTGAACTATCTGCTGCAGTTATGGTCCGCCATCGACGGCGCTGCCCAAGGCCAAAAGGGTGCCTTCCTGATCTATCAGGAATCCAGTCTGGTCATCCGCGCCATCCGTGACTATTTCACGGCAGACATCGGCGAGCTGCTGATCGACATGCCGGCCATTCATGAACAGGTGCGTCAATTCATGGCTCATGTCATGCCTAACCTGGTCAGCAAGGTCAAGCTATACAGCGACAGCGTACCGCTCTTCTCACGCTTCCAGATCGAGCACCAGATCGAAACCGCCTATTCACGCCATGTGCCGCTGCCGTCCGGAGGCGCTCTGGTCATCGACCACACCGAAGCCCTGGTCGCCATTGATGTCAACTCGGCCCAAGCTACCAAGGGTGCCGACATCGAGCAGACCGCGCTGAACACCAATCTGGAGGCTGCTGACGAGGCCGCCCGTCAGTTGCGTCTGCGGGATCTGGGTGGCCTGGTGGTCATCGACTTCATTGACATGGAAAGCGCCAAAAACCAGCGTGCCGTGGAAGATCGCCTGCGCGATGCCCTGCACGCTGATCGCGCCCGCATCCAGGTCGGCAAGATCTCCCGCTTTGGTCTCCTAGAACTCTCCCGCCAGCGCCTGCAGCCCAGCCTCGGCGAAACCAGCCATATCACCTGCCCACGCTGCCAAGGCACCGGCCATGTGCGCAGTACTGAATCCTTTGCCCTGCACCTGCTACGCATCCTGCAGGAAGAGGCCATCAAGGAAAACACCGGTGCCCTGCATGTCCAGGCCCCGGTTGATGTCTGTACCTTCCTGCTCAACGAAAAGCGTACTGACATCCTCAATATCGAGGCGCGGGCCCGTGTCGAAGTGTTGCTGATTCCCAACCTCCACTACGAGACCCCGCGCTACACGCTGACCCGTCTGCGTCACGACCAGCTCAATCAGGGCGGCATGCTCCCGCCCAGTTACCAGATGGTCGATGCCCCGGCAGAAGAAACCAGCGAAGAAGAGATCCTCGAAGCACGCAAGACAGATCGACCGCAACCGCTGGTGCAAGGCATTACGCCCACTCAGCCGGCGCCGCTGCCGGTCACGCCCGCTCCGGCCACCCCAGTCGCCGCAACTCCGACCGGCAAGCACGGCCTGCTTGGCCGCATCATGGGCTGGCTGCGTGGCCTGGATAAGGAACCGGACGCCCCAGCGGCGGCCGCGACAACAGAAACCCGCCCCAGCCGCAACGAAGGCCGCCGCGAACGCGGCGACCGAAATGAGCGTAGCGGCGGACGGACTGGCCGCGGCAATGGCCGCGAGCGTGGTGAACGCAGTGAGCGAAATGAGCGCAGTGAGCGTTCCGAACGCAACGAACGCCCTGAGCGGAATGAACGCCCGGCCCGTGGCGAGCGTCCCGCAGGTGAAGCCCGCACGAACGAACGAACCGAGCGTCCGCGTAACGAACGCCGGCGCGAGCGCCCCAGCGCGCCCCCTGCCCCGCTTGCTGATGAGGCCTTGGGCGATGCATCCTTGGCGCCGGCCTTGACGGACGCCGATCTCATTTCGAACCCCTCTGAGACACCCGTGGAGACAGAGGCACGCGAATCGCGTGGTCGCCGCGGTCGGCGCGGCGGGCGTGGCCGTGGAGGCCGTGAAGGCCATCGCGAACCGCGCGCCATCATCGAATACGCGGCCGGTGCTACGCCCGTTGTCATCGAGATCGCCGCCCCGGTAAGCGCCACCCCGGTGACCATTATCGAATACGCAGGCGCAGCCAAGTCGACCGTGTCGACAGTAACGACCGACGAATCCGGCGTCAGCCACGAATTGGCCACCGAAGCGCCGGTAACGGCCGAGGTCGTCGTGGCGCCTGCAGCCCAGCCTGCGCGCCGCCCCAACCCCCGCCGCCGGACCCCGCGTCCAGCCGAACCGGAGATGCTTATGATCGAAACGGCCCCGCTTGTCGAGACGGTTGAGGTCGCCGCAAGCGTTGCAGCCGCTCCCACCGCGATCGACCGCAAACCTCGCCGCCGCACTCGCCGGCCCCGGGAGGCCGCCAGCGAATTGGTTATGGTCGAAACTCAAAACGACTAACGGCCGACGGACAACCTGCCGCCCGTAATGGGGACGCCTAGGCGACCCAAAAAAAGCCACCCGAGGGTGGCTTTTTTATTCTGGCGAACCCAATCGCCCAACTTCGGCAAACTCAGCGCGCCAAACCCAAGGCCTCGCGCACATCACGCATTGTTTCGCGAGCTAGATCGCGGGCCTTTTCGCACCCATCGGCAATGATGTTGCGGACCTGATCCGGGTCTTCGCTAAAACCACGGGCCCGTTCCTGAATGGGTGCCAACTCGGCCAAGATGGCATCAATCACCGGTTGTTTGCAGTCCAGACAACCGATACCCGCACTGCTGCAACCGGCCCGCACCCAATCCTTCTGGGCCTCGCCCGAATAGACTTGGTGCAACTGCCAAACGGGGCACTTGTCCGGAGAACCCGGATCGGTACGCCGCATCCGTGCCGGATCGGTTGGCATGGTGCGAATCTTCTTGAGCACTTGATCCGGCGCCTCACGCAGAGCAATGGTGTTGTGGTAGGACTTGGACATTTTCTGGCCATCCAGACCGGGCATTTTGGACGCGGCCGTCAGCAAGGCCTGCGGCTCGGTAAGAATCATGCGGCCGCCACCTTCCAGATAACCGTAGAGCCGTTCCTTGTCGCCCAGGGAAAGATTTTGCGTTGCCGCCAGCACGGCGCGCGCCGACTCGAGTGCCTCGGCATCACCCTGCTCCTGATAGCGGGTCCGCAATTCGGCGTACAGGCGCTCCCGTTTGCCACCCAAGCGCTTCATCGCCGCCTTGGCCTTGTCCTCATAGCCCGGTTCGCGGCCGTAGAGATGATTAAAGCGGCGGGCGATCTCGCGTGAAAACTCGATATGCGGCACCTGATCCTCACCGACCGGAACACGGTTGGCGCGATAGATCAGGATGTCGGCCGACTGCAATAACGGGTAGCCAAGAAATCCGTAGGTAGAGAGGTCTTTTTCGCTCAGTTTTTCCTGCTGATCCTTATAAGTCGGCATCCGTTCCAGCCAGCCCAAGGGCGTCATCATGGAGAGGAGGAGGTGCAGCTCGGCGTGCTCGATGACCTGGGATTGAATAAACAGTGTGGCCCGGCTGGGGTCCACGCCGGCAGCCAACCAGTCGATCACCATCTCCCAAGTGCTGTCCTCGATGCTGCCCGGGTTATCGTAATGTGTGGTCAAGGCATGCCAGTCAGCCACAAAAAACAGGCATTCGTATTCGTGCTGGAGCTGGACCCAGTTTTTCAGGACGCCGTGGTAGTGACCTAAATGAAGGCCGCCGGTGGGGCGCATACCGGAGAGGACGCGATCTACATACATGAGATGTCGTTTATGAAAAAGGTTAAAGCAGGAAAGACAGCAGTGACAGGATACCGGATACGGCCGGGCCGAGAACCTGGTTAAGGACCCCGGTCAGCAACAGGGCAATGAGGACAAACAGCCCATAGGGCTCGATGCGGGCCAACGGTATCGCCAGGCTATCCGGCAACAGGCCAACCGCAATTCGCCCCCCATCGAGGGGTGGCAAGGGCAACAGATTCAAAGCCATCAGCACGGCGTTGATCAGGATGCCGCCCTCAGCCATCATGCGCAGCGGCGTGTTGTAGTCGCCCAAATCTACCCCTACGGCCAATTTAAGCATCAGGCCCCAGAAGATGGCCATGACCAGATTGGCGGCCGGCCCGGCGGCAGCCACCCAGACCATATCTTGGCGCGGATGACGCAAGCGCCGAAAATCTACCGGCACCGGTTTGGCCCAGCCGAACAAAATGCCACCCAGCACCATCGCTAGGGCCGGCACTAGCAGGGTCCCAATCGGATCGACATGACGCAACGGGTTAAGCGACAAGCGCCCCATCGCGCGCGCGGTGCCATCGCCAAATCGCAAAGCCGCGTAGCCGTGCGCCGCCTCATGCAGGGTAATGGCGAAGATCACCGGCAGGGCATAGATTGCAATTTTCTGAATCAGAGTAAATTCCACAGCGGCCCTCTCAATCCAGACCCACGCGGGAGAGTTCGCCGCGACCACGGCGCACCAATTCCGGAACGCCGCTGGACAGGTCCACTACCGTCGACGGTTCGCCGCCGCAATGCCCGGCATCGACCACCAGATCGAGACGCGACCCCAAAGCATCGACAATCTCCTCGGGATCAAGCAACGGGATCTCTTCGCCCGGCAGGATTAGCGACATCGACAGGATGGGCTCGCCGACCTCGGCCAACAGGGCGCTGACCACGGCATGATCCGGAACCCGGATTCCGATCGTGCTGCGCTTGGGATGTTGCAGGCGGCGTGGTACCTCGCGCGTTGCCTCAAGGATAAAGGTATAGCTGCCCGGCGTCGCCGCCTTCAAGATACGATATTGGGCATTATCAACCCGGGCATAGGTCGCGATCTCGGATAGATCACGACACACCAAAGTGAAGTGGTGTTTGTCATCGACCTCGCGCAGGGCACGGATGCGGTCCATCCCGTCCTTGTGGCCAATCGCACAGCCCAGGGCATAGCAAGAGTCGGTCGGATAGGCAATCACCCCGCCACCCTTTAGGAGGCGTGCGGCTTCACGCATCAAGCGCAGCTGGGGGTTATCAGGATGAACATAAAAGCGCTGCGCCATTACCAATCCTTCCAGATTGGCACACAACGAGCCGGCAGGGCTTGCAAGCGCCCCAATTCACGGCCACCCTCGCCGGGGGCATGAAAGTCAGAACCCATCGAGGCCTTGAGCCCAAAGGCCGCGGCGTAATCGGCAAACACTGGCACATGGCCGGTTGTATGACTGCCTGCAACCACCTCGATGCCGCTACCGCCTAAATCACGGAACTCACCTAACAACTGGTTCATGCGCTCGCGCCCCATGTCATAACGCCCGGGATGTGCCAGTACGGCCTCGCCGCCCGCGCCGGTGATCCAGCCCACCGCCTCCGTGAGGCTGGCCCATTCGTGCTTTACATAGCCCGGCTTGCCGGGCACCAGAAAGCGCTTGAACACGGCCGGCACGCTACCGACATGGCCGCTGTTGACCAAAAATCGGGCGAAGTGGGTGCGCCCGATCATGTCGCTATTTGAGGCATAGACCGCCGAGCCGGCGAAGGCCCCGCCGATCCCGGCTGCAGCCAGAGAGTCCGCCATCCGCTGCGCCCGCTCGACGCGTCCAGCGCGCAGTCCGGCCAGACCCGCACCCAAAGCCGGGTTATCTGGATCAACATTGAGACCCAGCACATGGACCGTACGCCCCTCCCATGTGACTGAAATCTCGACCCCGGAAATCAACCGCAGACCGCTTACCCGAGCCTCCGCCTGAGCCTCAGCGAGACCTTGCAGGGTATCGTGATCGGTCAGCGCTAGGGTCCCGACCCCGCGTTCGGCCGCCCGCGCCACCAGCGCTGCAGGCGCAAGAACGCCGTCCGAGGCCGTAGAATGACTATGGAGATCAAAGATCACGCAGGGGATTCTGGATCGATAAAGATCCAACTTGTGGAATAGCGGCTAATCATAGCAAAATGCGCTGCTCTTTGCCGTAACATACGGCAAGCCGTACGGCCCAACCGACCCTCAACGCCACCACCGTATAAATCCACTCACCCGTCTGCCCTCGTGAAAAAGCTCCTCTTCGACCTCTTTCCCATCATCCTGTTTTTTGTTGCCTATCAGTTGGCCCAAAGCAATCCTCAAGCGGCATCAGACACCCTGACCTGGCTCGGCGTCCAGCTGACCTCAACCCAAAAACCGGGGGTATTCATCGCCACCCTGGTCGCGATCGCGGCCACCTTCGGGCAAATCGGCTGGCTCAAATTACGCGGCCACAGCATCGATGCCATGCTCTGGGTCTCGCTGGTACTCATCGTCATCTTCGGTAGCGCTACGCTTATTTTCCACAGCGAGACCTTCATCAAGTGGAAGCCCACCGTCTTGTACGGGGTCTTCGCTTTGAGCCTGGCCTTGGCACCGCGCCTGTCCGGTCGCAACCTGATCCGCCTGATGATGCAGAGTCAGCTGGAACTCCCAGATCCGGTCTGGGCCCGCCTGAACCAGATGTGGGCCCTTTTTTTCACGGCCATGGGTCTGGCCAATGCCTGGATCGCCAACACTTACGACACCGATACCTGGGTTAATTTCAAGCTCTTCGGCACGCTGGGCCTAATGCTGGTCTTTGTCCTCGCCCAAGGCGTCTATCTGTCCCGACACATGAAGGAGCCATCCTGATGTATTACGCCATCACCGGCTACGATACCGAAAACAGCCTGGACAAACGCCTCACTGCGCGTCCAGCCCATCTCGCCCGTCTGCAACATTTACAAGAAGAAGGCCGTCTGTTGCTGGCTGGCCCCTTTCCCGCCATTGATGCCGTCGACCCTGGCCCGGCTGGCTTCACCGGCAGCTTGATCGTGGCTGAATTCTCCGATCTCGACAGCGCCCGCACTTGGGCCGATGCCGACCCCTATGTCAGCGCCGGCGTCTATGCCCGCGTTACCGTCCAACCCTTCCGCAAGGTATTGCCATGACCGACACCCTCGCAGAGATGCGCACCCGCCTGTCCAGTCTGAACCCCCTCAGCCTGGATATCCTTGACGAAAGCGCGGCGCACGCTGGCCATGCCGGTGCCCGCTCCGGTGGCGGTCACTACCGGATGCGCATTGCATCCGCCAGTTTTGAAGGTCTCGGCACCGTCGCCCGCCACCGCGCGGTCTACACCGCCCTCGGCGACTTGATGCAAAACGCGATTCACGCCCTGACCATTGTTGCCACCAGTCCCAGCGAAAACACCCCGGAGTCCGCCCCATGAAAAACCCCGCCCTGATTCTTGCCCTGTTCCTCTCCCCATGCCTGGTTGTCACTAGCGGGGTCCATGCCGCCGAAAGCGCCGCGAAGGCCAGCGCACCGGCCGCCCCAGCGGTGCCCCAACCCACCGGCCCGGTCGCGACCGTCAACGGCATCGTCATTCCTGCCAGCCATGCGGCCTTGGTAATGAACGAGCAGGTCCAGCGTGGCAAGCCCGTCGCGTACGAGACCGTACGCAGCAAACTCATTACCCTCGAACTTCTTGCTCAGGAGGCCCGCAAGCGGCAACTGGACGCGCTGCCGGCCGTCCGCGCCCGTATTGAAGTCCTGCAGCGTAACCTGCTTGCCGATGCGCTTCTGGATGCTGAACTGACTCAACATCCAGTCAGCGACGCTGCCGTTCGCGCCACCTATGACACTCTTAAGGCACAACCGGGCAAAGATGCCGCCAAGAACGAATACCGTGCCGCCCACATCCTGGTCAGCGAAGAATCTCTGGCGAAATCCATCCTCGCTGACTTGAAGAAGAAAAAACCCTTCGCAGCTCTTGCCCAGAAGCATTCCAAAGATCCGGGCTCAGCCAAGCGGGGCGGCAACCTGGACTGGATGTCAGGGGATGATCTGGTCCCCGAGTTCGCCCAAGCCCTGGCAGGCATGAAGGCTGGCCAACTGCTCGACAGCCCGGTCAAAACCCAATTTGGATGGCACATTATCCGCCTCGATGCGACCCGCCCCTTCAAATTCCCCGAGTTCGCCGAGGTCAAAGACAGCCTGCGTGAGCAAATGGTCCAACATCAGGTCAAGCAACTGGTTGACCAAATACAGGCCCGCGCCAAGGTGGATTAATCCCGGATTAGACTCCATGCTATGATCAAAGCCCAAGAATGACTGTCGCGCCCCGGAATCTGCACCATGAGTGAACGCATTAACCTGCAAGATCAGTTTCTCAATAACCTGCGCAAGGAGCACACCACGGTGTCAATGTTCCTTGTCAACGGTATCAAACTGGTCGGTCGCATCGAATCCTTTGACCAGTACATGGTACTGCTCCGAGGTCACGACGCAGCCCTGCAAGCCGTATTCAAACACGCCATCTCGACGGTTTCACCCTCGCGCCCGGGTGGCGAGCACCCGACTGGCAGTGGTGGCTACAGCGGCGGCGAACGGCGTTCCCCCTATGGCCGGAGCGGCGGTGAGCGATCTGATCGCAGTGGCAGTGACCGTTATGCCCCATCCGGTTCTGGTTTGGAAGGTGAGGAGGCGTCCAAACCACCGGCCGAGCGTCGCCCCCCGGTCATCCGCTACAAATAAAGGATCGCCGCCAACAAAAACGCCGCAGAAAACTGCGGCGTTTTTGTTGGCACTTTGGCTCCACGATAGCCCCACGAGCGCGCAACCCCGGCTTGCACCAAGATCACGCCGCAAGGATCAGAACAGTTCCGGCGTGGTGCCTGAGGTCTCTTCGTCCTGCTCGGCCACGCGTTGCAGGCCAGTCAGCCTCTCGCCCTCACCTAGGTTGATCAGGGTCACACCCTGCGTAGAACGACCCAGGGAGCGGATCTCGTTGACCCGGGTACGAATCAGAACGCCACCATCGGTGATCATCATGATTTCGTCTTCCGGCTCAACCAGGGTCGCGGCCACCACCTTGCCGTTGCGAGCCGTGGTAGCAATGGCGATGACACCCTGACCGCCGCGACCATGGCGACTGTAATCACCCACCGGGGTGCGCTTGCCGTAGCCATTCTCGGTCGCCGTCAGAACGGACTGCTTTTCGTCGGTCGCGATCAACAGAGCAATGACGCTAGCGCCCTTGCCCAATTTGATGCCGCGCACACCGCGCGTCACCCGGCCCATGGAGCGAACCTCGGCCTCGGCAAAACGATTAGCCTTGCCATCGTCAGTGAACAACATTACGAACTGCTGTCCATCGGTCAGGGCCACGCCGACCAGGTGATCGCCCGCATCCAGATTAACGGCAATAATGCCTGCTGAACGCGGCCGCGAGAAGTCCGAAAGTGGGGTCTTCTTGACGGTTCCAAGCGCGGTCGCCATGAACACGAAACGATCCTCGGCATAGTCCTTCACCGGCAGAATAGTCGTGACCTTCTCGCCCTCCTCAACCTTGAGAAGGTTGACGATCGGCTTGCCCCGAGCCACGCGACTGCCCTGCGGCACCTCATAGACCTTGAGCCAGAACAGGCGACCACGATCGGTAAAGCAGAGGATAGTGTCGTGGGTATTCGCGATAAACAGGTTGTCGATGAAGTCCTCTTCCTTGGTCGCCGCGGCCTGTTTGCCGCGCCCGCCGCGCCGCTGAGTACGATACTCATCGATCGGCTGCGACTTGATGTAACCGGAGTGCGACAGCGTGACCACGACTTCTTCGGGTGCAATCAGATCTTCAAGCGAGAATTCCGAGGCGTCGGCGATGATCTCGCTGCGCCGCGCATCGCCGAACTGCTTTTTGATCTCCTTGAGTTCTTCACCGATGAGGGTCGTGACGCGATCCGGACGACTGAGAATGTCGAGTAGATCGGCGATCCGGGCCATCACCTCACCGTATTCGCTGAAAATCTTATCCTGCTCCAGACCGGTCAAGCGTTGCAGACGCAAATCAAGGATAGCCTGCGCCTGAGTGTCGGAGAGGAAATAACCTTCGGCGTGCAGGCCGAAATGGGCCGGGAGGTCCAGTGGCCGGAAGGCCTCAACCGACGGGCCCGCACCATCTCCGGCGGCCCGCGCCAGCATATCGGTCACCAATTGCGAGCGCCAGGCCTTGGCCATCAAGGCCGCCTTGGCTTCCGTCGGGGTCGCCGCAGACTTGATCAGGGCGATGATCTCGTCCACATTGGCCAGCGCCACGGCCAAGCCTTCCAACACATGTCCGCGTTCGCGCGCCTTCTTTAATTCAAAATGGGTGCGCCGGGTAATCACTTCCCGGCGATGGCGCAGGAAGGCCTCGAGGATCTGCTTCAAGTTCAGCAAGCGCGGCTGGCCATCCAGGATAGCCACCATATTCATGCCAAAGCTATCCTGCATCTGCGTTTCTTTGTACAGCTTATTAAGAATAACCTCGGCCATCTCGCCACGCTTGAGCTCGATCACCATACGCATACCGGACTTATCCGACTCGTCGCGCAGTTCGGAGATTCCCTCGAGGCGTTTTTCCTTGACCAGTTCACCAATCTTGATCAGCAAATTGGCCTTGTTGACCTGATAGGGCAACTCATCGACGATGATCGCTTGCCGGCCGCCGCTGATGTCTTCAAAGTGGCAACGGGCGCGAATTACGACACGACCGCGTCCAGTACGATAGCCCTCGCGCACCCCATTCAGTCCGTAGATGATACCGGCGGTCGGAAAATCAGGGGCCGGAACCAAATCGATCAGTTCATCGACACTGATTTCCGGGCGCTTGAGCACGGCCAAGCAGGCATTCACCACCTCGGTCAGGTTATGCGGTGGAATGTTGGTGGCCATACCCACGGCAATGCCGGATGAGCCGTTGATGAGCAGATTAGGGATCTTGGCCGGCAAGATCAGCGGCTCATGTTCGGAACCGTCGTAGTTAGGCCCAAAATCGACCGTTTCCTTGTCGAGATCAGCCAGCAACTCATGGGCAATCTTGGCCATGCGAATTTCGGTGTAACGCATGGCGGCGGCGTTATCGCCATCCACCGAACC
>SXGT01785908.1_pt1 | contig 15802 bp, 15 predicted proteins | sample 3176221 | NCBI WGS metagenome assembly SXGT01 (sample SAMN11356862, study PRJNA531348) | freshwater metagenome | isolation source: freshwater sample F1-120 | place: China: Fuxian Lake, Yuxi | collected 2017-12-25
CGTCTTGCCGCAGCCCGACGGACCCAACATCGAGAAGAACTCGCCGCGTGCGATGTTGAAATGCGCTTCTTCGACTGCGACGAAACTGCCGTAGTGCTTGGTGACGTGGTCGAGCACGATGACGTCGCCGCCAGCGTCACGTTTGGCTGCGGCGCTCGCAGACTGACTGTCGATGATCAAGCCCCCCGGTCGATCCTCGGAAGTTAGGTCCTCGGAAGATATGGGCGTTGCCTGGCCGAGCGGTGCCAAGTCTGACACGTCCGAGCGAACGCTGATTGCCATCCCCAGCCGTGCGCTCGACCCGGCCAAGGCCGCGTCACATTCGCAGATATCTCGCGTCGACGCAAGGGATTCCGTGGCGGTAGGGACAAACTCCGGCGGATTCCCTTGCATCGAGGGACTTTGACGGAGCATCATGGGCTACCGGCCCGACCATCGACGAGACAGGCTCGTCTCGCGCGCCCAAGGGGAGAACCATGGCGATCGACAACTTCATCGGCGGCAAATCGACGCCCGCAGCCTCGGGAAAGACCGACTCGGTCCTCGATCCCGCGACCGGCCAGGTCATCGACCAGGTCGCAAGTTCCGACGCGGTCGATGTCGATGCCGCGGTCGACGCCGCCAAGTCGGCATTCGGCGAATGGTCGGCCAAGACCCCACGTGAACGCTCCGAGGCGTTGCTCGCATTGGCCGACCTCATCGAGGCGAACGTGGACGAGTTGTCCGAACTCGAGATGCGCAACGTCGGTAAGCCCAAGGCGATCATCGGCGTCGAGATGGACCTGTCGATCGACAACCTCCGGTTCTTCGCCGGTGCCGCCCGCAACCTCGAGGGCAAGGCCGCCGGGGAGTACCTCGCCGATCACACCAGCTACGTGCGCCGCGACCCGCTCGGGGTCGTCGCCGGTATCGCACCTTGGAACTACCCGCTCAACATGTCGGTGTGGAAGTTCGGCCCGGCCCTCGCAACGGGCAACACCGTGGTGTTGAAACCATCGGAGCTCACCCCGCTCAGCCTGGTGCGGTTCGCGCAACTCGCGTCCGACATCCTGCCGCCTGGCGTGTTGAACGTCGTGTGCGGTCAGGGCGAAACCGCGGGCGACGCCATTGTGCGCCATCCCGACATCCGTCTCGTGTCGCTGACCGGTGACGTCAACACCGGCAAGCTCATCGCGCGCAACGCCTCCGACACGCTCAAGCGCGTCCACCTCGAGCTCGGAGGCAAGGCGCCGGTCATCGTGTTCGATGACGCCGACATCGACGCGGTCGTCGGCGCGCTCGCCGAAGGTGCCTATTACAACTCTGGTCAAGACTGCACTGCGCCCTGTCGCGTCATGGCGGGTGGCGCGGCGTTCGAACGACTCGTTCCGCAACTCACCGACGCGGTGGGCGCGATTGCGATGGGCGATCCGTTCGACGAGAACACCGCAATGGGTCCGGTCATCTCGGCCGACCAGCAGTCCCGAGTGTCGGGCATGGTCGATCGTGCCCGTGACGCCGGCGCCGAGGTCACCACCGGCGGCAAGGTCGGCGGCGCGGCTGGCTTCTTCTACGAGCCAACGGTTGTCGTGAACCCTGGCCAAGACAGCGAGATCGTCCAGCGCGAAGTATTCGGGCCCGTGGTGTCGGTGCAGCGATTCACCGACGAGGCCCAGGCGATCGCATGGGCCAACGGCGTCGACTACGGCCTGAGTGCGTCGGTGTGGACGAGCGACGTCGGGCGCGCAATGCGGATGACCAAGGCGCTCGAGTTCGGCTGTGTGTGGGTGAACCAACACATCATGATCACGAGCGAAATGCCCCACGGTGGCTTCAAGCAGAGCGGTTACGGCAAGGACATGAGCGCGTACGCGCTCGAGCACTACACCGAGCTCAAGCACGTCATGATCAAGCACTAGACCGCGCGACCCGTGATCGCTACGCGCGCGGCTTGGAGCCGTCGCAAGGCGTCACGCTGAACGAAAGATTTCCGGCATGGAAGCACCGAATCGAGGATTGGACGATGACTGATATCGATCGATTGAACGCCCGAGCCCGCGAGATCGCCGCGCGCGAAATGGCCGCGCTGTTGAACCGCACCACGGCGTCGAAGGCGCTCTACGAGCGAGCCCTGAAAACGTTGCCGCTCGGCGTCGGCTCATCGTTCCAAATGGGCGACCCATACCCGATCTATCTCACCCACGGCAAGGGTGCCAACGTCTGGGATGTCGACGGCAACGAGTACGTCGACACCCACGGTGGTTTTGGATGCATGGTGTACGGCCACGCACATCCGAAGATCGTCGAGGCCATCACCCGCGCCGCAGGACGCGGAACACACTTCGCGGCACCGACGCCCGAAGCCGTCGAGCTCGCCGAGGTGATCTGTGACCGCTACGAGCTCGAACAGATCCGATTCTGCAACTCCGGAACCGAAGCCACCATGCACGCCATTCGCATTGCGCGCGCCCACACCGGACGCGACCACGTGGTGAAGGCCGAAGGCTCGTACCACGGCCACCACGACACGGTGATGTTTTCGGTCGTGCCCAATGCCGACGTCATGGGCGGCCGCGACCAACCGGCGAGCACACCCATGTCGCTCGGTACGCCGAAATGGTTGGCGGACTACACCCACGCCGTGCCGTTCAACGACCTCACCGTGTTGTCGAACCTGCTCGACGAACGCGGCGGTGAAATCGCGTGCATGATCATCGAACCGGTGATGATGAACATCGGGATCGCTCAGCCCCAACCGGGATACCTCCAGGGTTTGAAGGACCTGTTGCACAAGCACGGTGCGGTGTTGATCTACGACGAAGTGAAGACCGGCACCGCAATCGCGCGGGGTGGCGCCGGTGATCGCTACGGGGTGCGGCCGGACCTCACTTGCCTCGCCAAGGCCACGTTCGGCGGCACACCGGGCGCAGCGTTCGGCGGGCGCGCCGACATCATGAGCAGCATCGAACGTGGCGCCGCCCAACAAGGCACGTTCAACGGCAATCCCCTCGTCGCAGCCGCGTCGCTGGCGGCCCTCACCGAGGTGATGACCCCCGATGCGTACGACTATCTCGCCGCCCTGGGCACGCGGCTCGCGGCCGGTTGCACCAGAGCGATCGAGCGAGCCGGGCTACCCGCCCACACCGTCGACCTCGGCGCGAAGGGTTGCGTGAGCTACCGACCCACGCCACTGACGAACTATCGAGACTTCCTCGACACGAACCTCGATCTGTACGCCGCGTCGTATCCATGGATGGTGAACCGCGGCATCTTCATGACTCCGGGTGACGAGGAGCAGTGGACGATCTCGGTGCAGCACACCGAGACCGACATCGACCAGTACATCGAGGCGTTCTCCGGCTTGTGCGACGCATTGTCGGCGTGAGTCACTGATGCGAGCGAACACCCGTCGTCGCGACGAAGCCGCACTCGACGAAGCCGACAAGGCGTTGGTCGAGTTGCTCCAACGCGACGGTCGCTTGCCGTACACACGCATGGCAGCCGAGGTGGGGCTCTCCGAAGCAGCGGTACGCCAGCGCGTCCAGCGCCTCATCGACGGCAATGTGGTCCAGATCGTCGGAGTCACCGATCCGCTGCGACTCGGTTTCCGCCGCCAGGCCATGGTCGGCGTTCGTGCCGAAGGCGACCTCACCACGATTGCGGACGCACTCGCGACAGTCCCCGAGGTCGATTACCTCGTGTTCACCACGGGAAGTTTCGATCTGTTGTTCGAGGTCGTCTGCGAGGACGACGAACACCTGCTCGAACTTCTGAACGACAAGGTGCGATCGATTCCCGGAGTTCGGAGTGCAGAAACGTTCGTGTACCTCCGTTTGCACAAACAGACCTACGCGTGGGGAACCCGATGAAGATCGGCGTCCCGCGCGAGATCAAGACCGACGAGCACCGCGTCGCGATCACGCCCGACGGTGTTCACGAGTTGGTTCGCCACGGCTGTGACGTGTTGGTCGAGGTCGACGCAGGCGAGGGAAGTTCGATTCGCAACATCGACTTCGAACTTGCGGGCGCGCAACTCGTGAGCGACTCCGCCGAGGTGTGGGGCGCCGACATCGTGCTGAAGGTCAAAGAACCTCAGAGTCGCGAGTTCGCCTACCTACGCGCCGACCAGATCTTGTTCACCTACCTCCACCTCGCGGCCTACCCCGATGTCGCCGACGCCTTGCTCGCTGCCGGCACGACCGCGATCGCGTACGAGACGGTGCAACTCGACGATCGGTCGCTACCGCTGCTTGCGCCGATGAGCGAGGTCGCCGGTCGGATGGCGACCCAAGTCGGCGCACACTTCCTCGAGCGTCGCCACGGCGGCCGCGGGATTTTGCTCGGTGGCGCGCCGGGGGTTCGTCCGGCGCGGGTCGTCGTCATCGGCGCCGGCAACGTCGGTTGGAATGCCGCGTGGATCGCGCAGGGCATGGAGGCCGAGGTGCTCCTCCTCGATCGCAACCTCGATCGCCTCCGTTTCGTGGACCAGATCCACAAGGGACGCATCATGACGCTGGCGTCGAACACCGCGGCAGTCGGACGCGCCGTGGCCGACGCCGATCTCGTCATCGGGGCAGTACTCGTACCGGGCGGCCGGGCACCGAAGGTCGTCACCGACGACATGATCCAGTCGATGAAGCCGCGCGCGGTGATGGTCGACGTTGCCATCGATCAAGGTGGATGCATCGAGGGGATGCACGAGACGACCCACCGCGATCCGGTCTTCGAACGGCACGGTGTGTTGCACTACGCGGTGGGCAACATGCCCGGCGCAGTGCCACACACCTCGACCTACGCGCTCACCAACGCCACGCTGCCCTATGTGGTCGATCTCGCGACCGAAGACCTCGCCGCCGTGGTCCGCCGCCACCCGGCCCTCGGCACCGGGATGAACACCCGCGGGGGCCACATGACCAATCGGGTCGTGGCCGACGCCATCGCAAGACAGTTCGTCCCATTTGGGGAGCTGATCTGACAACCTAGGCCGATTTGCTCCAGAATGACCCTAAGGGGCAGATTGGGGAGCAATGAGGATGCGGAGTCAGGCCAACGCCACGGCGCATGCCACGAACCGTCGACCGAGCCGCGATACACGGGGCGCGGCCTTGGTCGAAGCCGCGATCGTGTTGCCACTGCTCTTGATGTTCGTGTTCGGCGTCGTCGATTTCGGCGCGATCTATTCGAACCGGACCACCGTGAATCAAGGTGTGCGCGACGCGGCCCGTCAAGGCATCGTTGCCAACTTCGGTACGAACACGTCGTGTCCGACCACTGGGAGCACCGCCACTGGCAATGCTCAGCGTCTGATTTGTCTGACCAAGGAACGCATCGGACTGAACACCACCAAAACGCGCGTGCGGGTGGTGGCGCCCGCGACCTACGCGGTTGGCCAACAACTGATCGTCTGCACCGAGTTCCCGATGGAACCAATCACACCCCTCACCGGTCAGTTCATCTCAGGCGACGCCATCCGGGCCAAGGCAACAATGCGCATCGAGCAAATCTCGGCCAGCGGAATCACCACTGCTGGTGAAACGGCGATCACGAATGACTGGACGTGGTGCGCGTGATGTCGCGCACGAACCGCCTGAACCGTCGGGAGACCGACGAACGCGGGGCTGTACTGGTGTTCACCGTCATGGTGCTCGTCGTGATGCTCGGGATGTCGGCACTCGTGGTCGACCTCGGTTATGCAAGGTCGCAACGCCGCCAGGTCCAAACCGCGGCCGACGCTGCCGTGCTCGCTGGCGCGCAACAACTCCCGAACCGAACGAACGCCGAGGGGGACGCGAAAACCTACGCCCTCAACAACCTCGCGGGCGGCAATCTGAACTGGGCGGGATGCACCGACACGCCGCTGGCGGTCGCCTCGACGACACAATGCATCTCGTTCAACACCTCGTTCACCCGCATGCGCGTCCGCACGCCCGTGCAGACCTACTCGACGGTGTTCGCCAAGATCTTCGGCGACGGGTCCACGCAGACCCGCACGCTCGCCGAAGCGCGGATCGTCAACCCGACCGAAAGCGGGTTGTTGCCGTTCAACATGTTCTCGGGCTTCGGCTCGGGCGAAGCGTGCCTCGACAGCGGTGGAGGCGGCGGCGCTGTCGAGCCCTGTACGGGTCCGACATCGGGCAACTTCGGGTTCCTCGACTTCCACCTCTACGGCAACGAGGATCTCGGCACGACGGCGTCTTGTTCGAACGGTGGCCAGAATCAACGCCTCGACGACAACATCGCAATGGGCGCCGACCACGTGTACACCCCGCACCCGACCGGAACCGGCAGCGGTGCCGACGACGACTGCGTGACCGCAGGACCGAACCGCGTCGCACAAGGGACCGGGAACGGCGCGGCGTTCGACGCCGGGATGCGCTCTGGCGGGTCGTTCAGTGACGGCGATCCGGCCCGGCTCCGACGGGGCAACTACCCCAAAGTCAGCGTTGGCGGCTATCAACTCGACAACAAGCCACTCTGGGAGTTCATCCCGTCGGCCGCGAACGCCGGGGTGCCCGCGAGCTGCCAGCGCGCGACGTTCGACGCCCGTGTGATCGGCACGCCGCCCGTCGGGGTCAGCCGTCAGGTGTGGTTACACCGAGCGCTGTCGCAATGCTTCTTCGAGTACGCATGTGGCCGGGTCGACGCCTGGGCCGGCAACATCGTCGGCCAACCCGCAGCTGCGTGGAACAACTGCGCCGGGGCCCGGGCGGGCGCGATCCTCGCTCCCTGCAACGGATCGGCGTGCACAGCGGCCCTGTTCACCGCGAACTCGGCCACCGAGGCGCCGCTCGATTTGTACGACATCCAGCTGTCCCCGCGCTTCGTGTACGTCCCGCAGGTCTGGGCCGCCAACGTCAGTTGTCCGGGCGGTTCGGGCTCGTACTGCTACTACATCAAGCAGTTCCGAGCCGTGTTCCTCCAGCGCCTCGTCGGCAACAACGTCAACCAGCTCGACTTCGAACCTTCGGGCGGAGCGTGGACGGGCACCTACAGCGGACAGGCGAAGGCCATCACTGCGTTCGTCATGACGGGCTCGATGATGCCCGGCAACATCGGCACGCAGCCGGGTTCGTTGGGCGAGAACCAGTTCGTGAGCCTGATCAAGTAACGGGCCGTGACGCCCCCACTTGACGATCAGGTCTCGGCGCGGGCTGGAACTTCGGGGAGCGGTGAGTTCGCCAAATCTTTGGCCGACTGCGCGGCATCCTTGTTGGCCTGCTGCAGACTCGCAAAGACCTCTTCGCGATGCACGTCGACCGAACGCGGTGCCTTGATACCGATGCGCACTTGATCGCCGCGCACTTCGAGCACCGTGACGACGATGTCGTGTCCGATCATGATGCTCTGATTCGCACGCCTCGTGAGTACGAGCACGGGGTCCTCCCTCCGTGGTGGCCCCGCGACACGCGGGGTGACATCACGAGCATAGGAGCACAGTCTGCCGCGCGCGTGCGATACCACGACGCTGCTGGTGGAGTGATGACGTCAGGCCGCGCGCGCAAGCGGCGCGCGTACGTCGTAACCCGACGATGCCAACACCGTCTGGCATGCCTCGAGCGTCGACTTGTTGATGACAATCGGACCGAGCAGGTTCACCGTTGCGTCGGACGCTTGTTCGCCCAACGTCACGACACACACCACGACCGCGTCTTCGCCATCGCGCAACGCCAGCCGTTCGGCCGTTGCTCGGTCGAGATCGAATTCGTAGTCGGGGTAGAAGACCCAGGGCGCAACCACGACGAAGCCGAGGTTGGGGTCGTCGCTCGCCGACATCATCATGAACGGCGACTCCTCCCCACCCCAGGGCGTCAGCACGTAACGACGCACGTGCGGGAAGCCAGGCAGCCCGGCGGCAAAGTGGAGTTCCACCACTCCGGTCGCAATCTCGAGTTCGGTATCGATCATCAGGTTCACCGCAGGAAGTCGACGAGGGACGGTTGGATGACTTTCGCAGTCGTCGACAGCGCCGCCTGATAGGCGGTCTCTTGGATTCGCATCTCCATGATCACCTTCGGAAGGTCGACGTCTTCGACTTGGGACAGCCCTTGCTTCAGCGTGATCGCCGTTGCCGAGGCCCGGTCTTGCATGGTGTTGATCCGCCGTACCCGAGCGCCCACCTCGGCGAGACCCTGTTGCACGAGACGGGTTCGGGTATCGAGGTTGTCGAGTTCGGTACCGATGTTCACGCCAGTCGTGACGGCGGTGGTGAGATTGTTCACCACGGTGAACAGATCGGCACCTGTGGCGCCAAATACAGACTCACCGTTGAGATTGATCTGAACTCGAGTTCCTGGCGCGATCGTTCGCTCGATCGCCGCTGCGACTCCGATGAACGCGCCGTTCGCGTCGTATGCGTCGCCGGCCGTCGTCCCGCCGAAAATCGACCGTCCGAGGTACTTGGTGTTTGCGAGCCCCACGAGACCGTCGCGCAGCTTGGTCATCTCCTGCCCGATGGCATCGCGTTCGGTCTGACCAATCGCTCCCGAGTTCGCCTGGATGGCGAGATCGCGAATGCGGTTGATCTGATCGACGACCGAAACCAGCGTGTCGTCGGCCGTGCTGAGCCACGAGTTCGCGTCGTCGAGATTTCGGTCGATCTGTTCGTTGCGTCCGATCTCGGCCCGGATGCGCAACGCCGACACCGTGCCGACGGGCGAGTCCGATGGTCGGTTGATCGCCTTGTTCGAACTGATCTGTTCCTGCAGCCGCTGCAAGCGCAGCAGCGAGTTCTGCAAGTTGCCGGTGACCTTGCGGGCCATCGACGCATGAGTGATTCGGAAATCGGCGGAGACCACGTCACTACCTCATCTAGCGGCCAACCACACCAGTGCGGTTGATCAGCGTGTCGAGCATTTCGTCAATCGATGTCATGAAGCGAGCCGCCGCGTCGTACGCGTGCTGGAACTGGACCATGTTCACCATTTCTTCGTCGATGTTGACGCCGGCGAGGGAACTTCGGGAACTGTCCACCTGGTTCATCGTCTGGGTTTGGATGTCATGACGGTGTTGCACCGTCTGGCCATCGACGCCGAGCGCAACGATGTAGGCGCGGTACAACGCGTCGGCCCCGGACACCGAACCACCCAACTCAGCGAGATCGAGTGCGATCCCGCCGTCGAGCGGGCCGTACCCGGCTCGGGCCGCCGCAATCGCATCGGTGCCGGTGATGTCGGCAGAAACCGCGAAGTCGCGGGCGCCCGTCGCTTCGAAGAAGCGACGGCCGGCGACACCGTCGAGTCCGACCGCGGTGGTGCCCAGCAGGGTCGACATGCCGACGTTTGCCGCCACTGCTGTGGCCTGCACCGTGTTGGTACCGGTCGGCGCGACTGAGATGGCCAGCGGTTGCCCGAGGCCACCTGACACCGACACGGTGGCGTTCCCCGCTCCGATCGACGCGTCGACGGCAGCCTGGAGCGAAGCCTGCAGTGCCGCCGCGCCACCCGCCCCCGACCAGTCGGCACCGACGACGGTGGCCGTGACGAACGCGCCGCCATTCAGCGACAGTTGGAAGTCCAGGTTGCCTGCGGCGCTCTGGTCGCGACTCGCAGCAGCGATCTGGCCACCGATCGCGGCGTGCACCGCGTTCACGTCATCACGCAGCTTCAGCGCGATCGTGTCGAGATCCGCGAGGTACGCGGGCAACTTGACGTTGACGACTTCGAGCAGCCCGCCGGCATCCCCGCTCGTCACCGACGCTGCGAAATCGTCTTTCTCCCACCGGACCACCACGGGGTCGGCGGAACTGTCGACGTACAACGCTTCCGACAGCGCGCCGTTCACGAGCGACGTCCCGTTGACGAAAACGTTCACCTCGCCCCACTCGCCGGGGCGGATCGTCGCGCCGATCTTGCTGGCGAGCATTTCGACGGCGAGATCTCGCCGGTCCATCAAGTCGTTCGCGTTGAGCCCACCGGTCAACGCGCCCTTGATCGACTCGTTGAGCTGCGCGATGGTTGTGGCCAAGGTGTTCACCTCGGTGACCATCGCGTCGAGCTGGTTCACGGCCGTGTCGCGCAGCCCCGAAATCTGATTCGCAGTGTGGTTGAGGGTTGTCGCCAGCGTGCCGGCACGTTCGAGCAACTGTTGGCGGGCGGCGGCATCGTTCGGGTGGTTCGCGACGTCGTCCCAACCCGACCACAACTCGGTCATTCCTCGTTGGATGCTCAGGTCGCCCGGTTCGTCGAACAATCGCTCGAGTTGGTCGATCGCGTACCGAACTTGGCTCAAGTGGGCTTCGGCGCCGTGTTCCAACGCCGCACGGACCTCGAGGAACGAGTCCCGGAACCGCACGAACTGCGCCACCTTGACACCCTGGCCACCGCCTTCCCAGTTCGCGAAGAACGCGCCGGAGACCGGTCCGGTAATCGACTGCAGGTCGACGCGCTGGCGCGACTAGCCCTCGGTGTTCGCGTTCGCAACGTTGTGGCCGGTGATCTCCAGACCTCGTCGTTGCGCGTACAGCGACGACAGCGCGACGCGAAGCCCCGAGAAGTCCGACATGTCAGATCGCCTCGTCGACGAGGCGCAAGCTCAGTGACCGATCGGTCGCGGCTCCGGTCGGCGAGTACGCGTCGATCTCGATTTCACCCAATGCCGCAAGCGCTTCGCGCGTCGCGAGTTGGCCACGGTTCAACAAGTCGCGGTTGGACTTCGCGACCGCGTCGATGTCATGAGCGGCCTCGATCAACGCGTTGCGGTGCTCTTCGAAGATGCGATCCCACGGCGCTGGAACGACCTCGGCCAACTCGCGCAGGCTTGGCGCGTCGGTGAGGCCCATCGCGGCTCGCAGCCCCTCGACGTGCACCGCCCGATCGAGCTCGACTCGCTTGATCTCACTGAGCACGGTTTCGACTTCGCGCGTCGCGTGCGTCAACCAACGCGTCCGGCCCGATGCCAACACCAACTGCTCTTCTTCGAGCTTGAACGTCAGAAGCTCGAGCAGCTGACGTTCGCGCCACAAGATGTTCGACACCTCGCCCAGTTGGTGCTGGGCCGCTGTGGTCTGCGACATGGAAGGCACTCCGCCGTTCGCGAATCGGTACACCGACTCATCGGCGGAGTGGCCCGATTCGTGAAGCAAAGGACCGAACCGGTGTGGCGAGTTTCACCGCAGCAGCCGTGCCGCCACTGCTCTGCTGAGCGCTTCGTTGCGATTCTTCGCTTCGAGTTTGCCGTACAGACGGACCAAATGGGTCTTCACGGTCGCGACGCTGATCGACAGCGTTGCCGCGATCTCGCGGTTGGTTCGACCGTCAGCCAGGAACCGCAGCATTTCCCGTTCGCGTGGCGACAGCAGCCCGACACCGTCGTCAGTACCGGCCGCATCGATTTCGGTCCCGACGAATCCGGCCTCCAACTCGGCGATGACGGCCAACTCGCCTTTCAACGAGCGTTCGACGACATCGGCGAGCGTGACGACCGAACTCGACCGCAACGCCAACCCCTCGACACCGATGACGGCAGCTTCGCCGGCCTCCGGGTCTCCGGCCCGTGCGAACAAACCCACGCGAATCGGTCGCGGTTCGAGCCGGCCCAGCAGACGCAGGGCATCGAGCGTCGAGCCATCACTCACGGCGCCGATGATCACGACGTCGGCCAGCGCAAACGCAGCTTCCTCGTGGGCTTCTCGCCCCGACCGACACTCGGCGACGACCCCAATACCGAGCGGCGCGATCGCCGCGGCGATGCCGACCCGGACGAGCTCGAGCTCGTCGGCCACCACCGCCAACCGTTCGTCGTTACCCTGCTGCGCCCCGATACGGGGAGGGTATCGGGCATGGCAAGCGCGTCCGACCACCTCTCGTGGCGAAACACCCGCTCCGCCATCACGCAGCGTGATTCAACCTCGCGGTTGATCAAGAACGCGATCCTCTTGCGACGACACCTTGATCACTGGCAGGCACACCACCGGGGGACACGGGGGAATCATGACTACTCGCACGACGACTCGCACGAAGAGCACGAGCACCACCGCCGCTGCGGCGACCGGCACCAAGCAATCCGTCGCCAAACAACCGACGGCAGCTCGCACGACCGCGCGGCGGACCGCACAAACCGCGGCGGCTCGCGCCGGGATCGACCCCGAGCGCGCTCGCCACGAGGCGGCGCTCGTCGACGAGAACCTGCCGTTGGTGCAGTACGTCGTGTCGGAGATCGCACACCGCATCCCGAGCCATGTGTCGCGCAGCGACCTCGTCTCGGCGGGCATGCTCGGACTCGCCCAGGCGGCGCGGACCTACGACCCCGATCGCGGCATCGCGTTCGATCGCTTCGCATCGACCCGCATTCGCGGCGCGCTGCTCGACGAGCTGCGCGGACGTGACTGGGCAAGTCGCTCGGTGCGCGCCCGGGCCCGCGGCATGGCGCAGGCCACCGAAGAACTGACGAACCGCCTCGGCCGTGCGCCGTCACCCGAGGAACTTGCGACCGCAATGAACCTTCCCGCCGATCAAGTCCACAAGCTGGTCGACGACGTTCACCGCGCAACGGTCCTCAACTACGAGTCGCTCGTACTCGAAGGCGACGCCGAGAGCTTCTTGGCTGCGGGTGACGAGAGCCCCGAGCAGTCGATGTTGTCACGCGAACGTCGTTCGTATTTGACCGATGCGGTAGCCACCTTGCCCGAACGACTTCGCCTCGTCGTCATCGGCTACTTCTTCGAAGAGCGTTCGATGCAAGACCTCGCCGACGAGTTGGGGGTGAGCGAGAGCCGGGTGAGTCAGTTGCGGGCCGAGGCGTTGTTGCTCTTGAAGGACGGGATCAACAGCCAACTCGAGCCGACGCAGGTCGCCGAGGAGACTCGCCCGAACGGTCGAGTCGCCCGACGCAAGGCTGCCTACTACGCCGCAATCGCGAACAGTTCGAACTACGCAGCGCGCCTCGCGGCCCAACCCGAATCGGTGCAGGACAAGGCTCGCCGCACCACGTTGCTCGACGACATCGCGCTGTAACCGCTGTCGCCGCGGACCAGGCGACGCGCCCACGATCGCAACGCCCTCGGCGGACACGCCCGCGGGATGCGACGCGTTCAGGCTGTTCGGTTGGCGAACTCCTGGTAAGGACGACACGGCTGGCCGCGCAATCCTGGACACGCCGGCGCCGCGTCGGGTGCCGCGTCGCCGAGGCCAGGAACCAGCGGGAGAACGAGTCGACTCGGGGTGATATCGCCAACCGAGATCGCGACCTCGGCGTTGTCCCCTTCGGGCGCAACGATGTCGAACTTCCAATGCGGACGTGCGTTGCCCGGCGTGTCGATGATGACCCGGATCTGCGAACCTGCGTGGAACACGTGCGCGAAGGGGAACAGTTCGACTCGCACCGCAACGAAGTCGTCGATCGATCCGGACAACGGCTCGGCGTCGCCTTCTGCATGGGTCTGCACCGGTCGCAGGTCGGTCGAGGCGTCGTCGTCGAGCGCCGCGTGCGACGCACGCAGCCAGCCGCCTTGCACGTAATACTCCGACCCGTCAGCGCGCACCTCGGTCAACGTCACCTCCAAGTCGACGTCAACTTGGGTTGCCGCGACCCAGAGATCGACGCTGCCGCTCCCCGCCATCGCAGTGGTCGCTTCGAGTGGATCGCTCGTGTAGCTCACTGCCTCGCCATCGACGGGCTGCGACCAGTCGAGCGCCGGGAGGCCACGCCACAGCTCACTCGTCGAGCCGCCGAAGGTCGACGCCTGCCCATCGCCGACGTAGTCGAAGGAGTTCACTCCGGCCGAGGTGCTCTCTGCGGCCAACGTCCCGTCGGCGCCGAACTCGAGCGCCAGCGCTTCGACTTCGGGAATGGGCCACGCGCTGAATCCCGCTTCGAACGTCGGACACGGCGCACCGATCTCGATCTCGGGACACCCGACACCGTTCTCGAACAAGATTCGGACCGGCGATTCGGCTTCCCACTCGGCCTTGACCGATTCGAAGTCGTCGACATCGGGGTCGAACCGAGGTTCCCCGAATGGCACCGACGGTCCCCATGTCCCCGCACCGATCACCTGTGGACCGAGGGCAAGGAACCCGACCGGCATGTCGGGCACATCCTGCGCGACGTAGATCTCGAGGAACTCGAACCATTGGCTCATGATCTGCGGCATGAACGGCTCGGTGTGGTTGCCGTTCACCAAGGTGAAACGAGTCACCGGCGCGTTGTCGAAGTCCCCGAGCATCGTGGCGAAGTGGCCTCCGACCTGTTCGTCCTGCCACGAGCCGGCCAAGAACACCGGAACGTCGATCCGGTCGACGAACGCGGCCGGCGAGAGGTCGTCGAGGTTCGCGTACCAATGGAAATCGTTCCGGACGGGGGTGTCGCTCTCATAGAAACGAGCCAAGTCGATCAGTTCGGCGAGGTCCGTGTTCTGACCGCGCAACGCCTGATTGTCGATACAGGTTTGGTCGCCAGCGTCGCGTCGCTTCGCCGCCCATCCCTGTCCGAAGGGTTCCGCATCCCGTTGACGTTCTTCGGACCAGTCTTTCGCGAAACCGTCGTTGAAGATTCCGCCCGGATACAGCGTCGATCGGTACGTATCACCAATGGGCGACAACGGTGCGATAGCCGCAAGGTGGGGCGGTTGGTGTTGCGCGACGAACAACTGCGAGATGCCCGGGTACGACAGACCGACCATGCCGACCTTGCCGTGTTCGACCCAAGGCTGCGCCGCAACGACCTCGATCGCGTCGTAGCCATCGGTGCCCTGCAACGGCTCGAAAAACTGGAACGCGCCGCCGGAACAGCCCGTGCCGCGGATGTTGACACCGACGGTCGCATACCCGAGCGTCTGCATCATCAAGGTCGACGGCTGTGGACTGTCAGGGTCGGCGGGGCTGTACCCCGAGTACTCGACGACCGTCGGGTACGGGCCATCTTCGGGCGCCCCCGGGAGCGCGACGCTGTACGCGAGCAATGTGCCGTCTCGGGTTTCGAGGTAGCCGTAGCCCTTGTTGTCCGGGCCGATGGTCAGCGACTGGTCCGTATAGAACGCGGCGTCGGGCGCCTCGTCCGGGTCGGTGACGGCAACGACGCTCGAAACGGTCATCGCATCGCCGTCGTCCTGGGTCACGACGTACTCACCGGCGGGAACGTTGCGGAAAATGAGCGAACCGCCATCGTCGGTCGTCGCAGTTGTCACCGGGCCCGACGGTCCGTGCAGCACCAGTTCGGTCGCGGGGTCGGCGCCGGACAACCACACTTGATTCACACTGGCGCGCGGTGCGAACGCGGTTTGCGGCCCCTCGGGCAACGCCACCGACTCGGTCGCCGTGGTCTCGGCGTTACCCTCGTCATTCGATTCGGATGCGCTGCAACCCGCCGCCGCGATTGCGATTGCGATCGCTCCTGCCATTGTCCGTGTACGCATCGATTTCCTCCGCCGCGTCGCAACTCGCCGTGTTCGGCTGCGCACGATACGACCTCAAGGGGGAGCGGCAACATTTTCGACGAAACCCTCAGATGCAGGACGCGGCGACCGACGAGACCAAGTCCACGAAAGTGGGCACCCGGCAAGGGTGGATGACCTCGGTCATGAGCCTGGTTCGGAAAGCGCTGGCTCACGGAGGGTTCGCGCGCAGATCACGGAGGAGACGCGCCCATGCGCATCAACCAGAACATCATGGCGTTCAACGCCTATCGCAACCTGTCCGGCACGAACGGGATGCTGGGCAAGAGTCTCGAGAAACTTTCCTCGGGCTTTCGTATCAACCGTGCCGCCGACGACGCGGCCGGACTCGTCATCAGCCAAGCCCTGCGGGCACAGGTCAGCGGCCTCAAGGTCGCCAGCCGCAACGCCCAAGACGGCATCTCGGTCGTGCAGACCGCAGAAGGCGCACTCAAC
>SXGT01787811.1_pt1 | contig 15798 bp, 16 predicted proteins | sample 3176221 | NCBI WGS metagenome assembly SXGT01 (sample SAMN11356862, study PRJNA531348) | freshwater metagenome | isolation source: freshwater sample F1-120 | place: China: Fuxian Lake, Yuxi | collected 2017-12-25
GCCGCTACCGCCGAGCGCGACGCCGCCACCGCCGAGCGCGACGCCGCCACCGCCGAGCGCGACGCCGCCACCGCCGAGCGCGACGCCGCCCGTGCCCGTGCCGCTGCACTTGCCGCGAAGCTAGCGGCGCTGGGCATCGTTCCCGAGTAGACCCTCGGCGTGGATGACCTCGACTACTCCGCCTTTGGCGCCTGGCTGCGCGCCGGGGAAGTGCCCCCCTCCCTCGATCGCTTCGTCGCTGGCTACATCCGCGAGCAAGGCTGGGTGCGCGAGCCCGCGCGCGCCGCCAGCGTCGTGCGCTTCCTCGACGACGCCGTGGCCTGGGGAACACTCGCGGCCTTCGCCGAGGTGAGTCGCGGCAAGTTGCCCGCGGCGCTCCAGGCCTTCGGTGCGGCACACCGCCGCCCCCGGGAGCTGCTCCAAAGCTGGCGCGCGGCCGGTCCCGAGTTCGCGGCCCGGGTGCGCGGGTGGGCCAGCGGCGCCGATCCCCTCGACTTGCGCGCGGCGCTCGACGAGATTGCCCGCTTGCACGAGGACGAGGAGCTGAGGCTGTGGGCGAGGATGGTCCAGGGCGGCGTGCCGCCGTGGCACGCGCCCTGCCTGCAGGCCCGGGCGGTCGCGAGCGGCGAGGGGTGGGTGCACCGGTGGATCGAGCGGCAGTCCACCCGCCCGCCCACCTGGGTGCGCGTGGCGGAGCCGCGGAAGCTCCCCACCGTACGCGGGCTGCTCGAGAGCGAGGGCCTCGTGGCCACGGAGCGGGTCGGGGCGGCGATGGCGCTCCGAGGCGACACGCCGGTGATGCGCACGCGCGCGTGGAAGGAAGGCCGCGTGGAGCTCCAGGACCTGGGCAGCCAGATCGTCGGGGAGTCGGTGCCGGTGCGGCCGGGCGAGCACGCCTGGGACGCCTGCGCCGGGACCGGCGGCAAGACCCTGCAGCTCTGGTCGCGCATGGAGGGCCGGGGGACGATCCACGCCACCGACGCGGCGCCCCCACGACTTGTGGAGCTCCGAAAGCGGCTCAAACGCGCCGGCACCCACAACGTGCGCGTGGGCTTCTGGGACGGTCGCGTCACCCCGCCCCTGCCGCCCGATGTCGCGGGCAAGGGCGGCTACGACGCGGTGCTGGTTGACGCCCCCTGCTCCGGGTCGGGCACATTCCGGCGCCGCCCCGACGCGCGCCTACGCACGCAGCCCTCCGCGAACCGGAAGTGGGCGCGCCAACAGGTGGATCTGCTGGATGCGGCCTCGCGCGCGACGCGGGTGGGCGGCAGTGTCACCTACGCCACCTGCAGCCCCTGGGTTGAGGAAGACGAGGCCGTCGTCAGCACGTTCCTCGACCGGCGCAAGGAGTGGGTACTGTCGCGACAAGCGCTCGTCGGCGCGCCCGACCAGGATGCCGATACCCTGTTCGTGGCGGTGCTCCGCCGGCAGAGGTAGAACCCGGCCGTGTCCAAGAACCCCCTGCGTGCGCGCCTCGACTCGGTGGTGTGCGCCCTCGTGGAAACGGCCATCGCCGACGAGCTCGGCCGCGACGATCTCCACGGCGTGCCCTTCGTCGCGGAGACGGCCGAGGTGATGATGCGCCGCCTGCTCGGCATGCAACGGTACCTCGGTGGCGGGCTGATGATGATGAGCCTGGCGTTCGACGCGAGCACGCGGGCGACAGACGGCGCGCCTTTCCACGCGCTCCCCCTGGCCAAACGTCGGCGAGCGCTCGCCCGGGTTCGCGGCCTCAAGTTCGGCGTGGCCAACAGCTTCGCCGACTTCTACGGGAAGCTCGGCGGCTTCACTTTCTGGTCGCACCTCGAGGAGAACCACGTGATCGACGCGGTGCTCGGGGAGGGCGCATGACGCGCACGAGCGCCGACCTCGTGGTGGTGGGCTCCGGCCCAGGCGGTGCGATGACGGCGGCGCTCGCCGCCGAGGCGGGTCGCGACGTGCTCCTCGTGGAGGAGGGCTCGAACTACCGCCTCGACTCCGCGCCCAGCTTCTCGCTCGCCGAGATGGACCAGAAGTACCGCAACGGCGGGCTCAACGTCACCTTCGGCCAGACCAACATCACCTACCTCGAGGGCCGCTGCGTGGGCGGCGGCAGCGAGATCAACGCCGGCCTCTACCACCGTCCGCTCGCGACCACACTCGAGCAATGGCGCGAGCTCACCCGCATCGCCGACTTCGCGCCGGCCCAGCTCTGGCCACACTTCGAGGCGGTGGAGCGCGAGTGCGGGGTGGCGAGCTTCCCAGGCGGCAACGGCCCTGCTTCGGCGCTCTTGCGCATGGGGGCCGGCAAGTTCGGCTGGTCTACCCGTGAGATCGCCCGCTTCTGGCGCTACGACCAGGGCGCCGACGGCACCTTCACCGGGCGGCGGCAGTCGATGAGCGAGACCCTGGTTCCCCGGGCGCTCCGGGCCGGTGCGCGCTTGTCGGCCGACACGCGCGTCTTGCGACTGCGTCACCGGGGCGGCCGGGTGACGGGCCTCGACGTGCTGCGGGGCGGGCGTCGTGAACAGATCGACGCCAAGCAGGTCGTCGTCTGCGCCGGCGCCGTCCAGACACCGCGCATCTTGCGCCGCTCGGGGGTCACCCACAACGTGGGCGATAGCCTGCGCCTGCACCCGATGATCCGGGTGACGGCCACCTTCAAGGACGAGATCAACGACCCGGCCTTCGGCGTTCCCACCGAGCAGGTCGACCAGTTCAAGCCTGAGCTCACGCTCGGCTGCAGCTACAGCTCCATTCCGCACCTCGCGCTGTGGATGGGCGCCGAGCAAGGCGGCAAGCGCAGTCGGCTCCGCGACTACCGCCGCACCGGGATCTTCTACGTCGCCGTCGTCGGCACCGGCGTGGGCTCGATCCGCGACCTCCCCGTGCTCGGCGAGCCGCTCGTGCGCCTGCCGCTCACCGCCGACGATCTCGCCCGCGTGGGCGAGGGCCTCTCGAAGCTCGGTCAGCTGCTTTTCGCGGCGGGGGCGGTGGAGGTGAGCAACCCTGTCGCGGGCGAGGCCGCCTTCCGCGACGCCGCGACGCTCGACGCCACGGCGCGCAAGCTGCCGCAAGGGCGCATGGCCGTGTCGACCATTCACCTGTTCTCGTCGTGTCCCATGGGCGACGACGACCGCGTGACGGCGACCGACAGCTTCGGTCGCGTGCACGGCTTCAGCAACCTCTACATCAACGACGCCTCGTTGTTCCCGAGGTCGCCTGCGGTCAACCCGCAGGGCACCGTGCTCGCCATCGCGAGGCGAAACGCGCGGAGGATGCTCGGCGGCTAGCCCGCGAATCTCGCGGCGAGGGCGCGCACGGCAGGGCCCATCTCCGGGTGCTTCGCGCCGTAGTGCAGGGCCGCGCCGAGCAGGCCCACCGGGTTGCCGGTGTCGAAGTGGGCGCCGGTGAACACGTGGCCGTGCGCCAAGGGCATCTTCGCCAGGGCATCGGTGAGCTGGATCTCGCCCCCGGCCCCAGGCAGCGTGCGGCGAAGTTCCTCGAAGATCGCGCCGGGCAGCACGTAGCGACCGACGATCGACAGGGTGGACGGAGCCTCCTCCGGGCGAGGCTTTTCCACCATGTGCTCGATCCGCATCCGGTCGGTGCGCACCATCGGGCCGGCGCAGATGCCGTAGCGGCGCGTGTCGGCGCGAGGCACTGCCTTCAGCGCCACCACCACGCCGCCGGTCTCGGCGTGCACGTCGAGCAGCTGCCGAACCACCGGCACCTCGGCGTCGACGATGTCGTCGGGCAAGATCACGACGAAATCGTGGTTGCCCACCGCCGGCGCCGCCGTGAGCACCGCGTGCCCGAGTCCCTTCATCGCCGCCTGCCGGACGGACACCACCTTGGCGAGCTGCGCCACCCGCCGTACCTCGTGGAGCAGCTCGCGCTTGCCGGCCGCTTCCAGCGTGGCCTCGAGCGCGGGGGCGTGGTCGAAATACTCCTCGATGGCGCCCTTGCCTCGCGCGGTGACGAAGACCAGCTCGTCGATGCCGCTGGCGACCGCCTCGGCCACCACGTATTCGATGCACGGCCGATCAAGGATCGGCAGCATCTCCTTGGGGATCGCCTTGGTGACCGGCAAGAAGCGCGTGCCGAGCCCGGCGACGGGCAGGACCGCCTTCACGACCCCCACGACCTAGAGGTCCCGGCTGCTGCGCTCGAGCTGCTCGAGCTCCGTCTTGCAGTCGATGCAGTGCGTGGCCACGGGGCGGGCCATGAGTCGTTTCTCGGCGATCTCGTTGCCGCAGCTCACGCAGATGCCGTAGTCGCCGCTGTCGATCCGGGCGATGGCTTCCTTGATCTTGTGGATGAGCACGCGTTCGCGGTCGCGGATGCGCAGCTGGAAGTCGCGGTTGGATTCCATCGAGGCGAGGTCGATGGCGTCGGCGAGGTTTTCCTTCTCGTCGGTGAGGTCGCCGAGCGTGGCGCCCGCCTCCGACAAGAGCGCACGGAGGCGATCATTGAGGAGGTTGCGGAAGAAATCGAGACGGTCGGCTTCCATACTGCTCCCGGCCAAGGACTACGGGGTGAAAACATGACGGGGTGGATGCTTGCCCACCCCTGAAGGGTTCTTTACTTACTTTCGGCCATGGCGCTTCGCAAGCTGAGCTTCGTCACCATCCTTTGTTTCGCGTCGTCGCCTGTCCTCGCCGACGACTGGCTCGGTGCCCGCAGCGCCGGGCGCGGCGGCACTGGCCTCGCCGACGGGGCGGACGCCGGCGCCGTGTCGGTCAATCTCGCGACCACGGCGCTGGCGCCTCGCTACGACATGGTCGCGGGCGGCGTTCGCGGCCCGGATGACACCTGGCTCGGCCGCGTGGCGGCGGTCGACTCGCGTACCTCGGCGGTCACGCTGGGCGCAACCTATACTTACAAGCTCGATAATGTCCCGCCGATCGGCGCGTCCCTGCCCGGTTGGGTGCAGGCGGGCGACGAGGTCGACAACCCCACCTCCCACCAGGCGGTGAGCGTGGGCCTCGCCTACCCCTTCCTCGGCAACCGCCTCGGCCTCGGGGTCACCGGCCGCTACGACTGGCGCGTCGCGCAGAACGAGGGCGAAGACTCGGGCTTCAACGTGGGCGTGAGCGTAGCCGGTCGCCCGTCGGACGCGGTCACTCTCGCGGCCGGCATTCAGAACATCGTCGACTACGACTACGCCGACACGCGGCGGCTCGTCGACCTCGGCGTGCGCTGGCAGCCCGGGCAGTACCTCGCGGTCGAAGTGGGCGCGAAGACCGAGTGGATGGGCGACCCCTTCGAGGAGTCGCTCGCTGAACACGCGGGCATCGACCTCTTCGCCACCGAGTGGCTCGCGCTGCGCGGCGGCTGGCAACACGAGGACGGCCTGCACACCGTCGGCGGCGGCATCGGGCTGGTTTCCGACAGGGCCGACCTCGACTACGCGCTCACCGGCGAGGTGGGAAGCGACCCGCTTCGACTCTGGCACGGGCTCGATCTTCGCATCCACTTCTGATGTTCACGCTCGCGACTTGGAATGTGCTCCACCGCGTGCACGCGGAGAACTGGAACGAGGAGCATGTGGTCGCGACGTGGCCCGACGAGGGCGTGCGGGTGGCTCGGATCGCGCGCTGGGTGGCGCAGGCCTGCGAGCGGGATCTCGCCGTGGCCCTGCAGGAGGTCAGTGGCGACCAACTGGCCGCCCTGCGTGGCGCCGGGCTCAACGTCGTGACGCATGCATACTTGCGCGTCCCACAGCTCCGACAGGGATCGACAGCGCTGGTCGACCGTTCCGAGCACCTCGCCATCGCCTCGTCGCGACGGCTCGAGCGGCTCCACGCCGAGAGCGCGGCCGACGACCCGGGCAAGGGTTTCCTCGCCGCTCGCGTCGACGGTGGCCCGGTGCTCGTGTGCACCCACGTGACGCCGAGGGAAAAAGGCAAGACGCAACTGCATCGGCTCGCGCGCTATGCGCGGGGCTTTCACCAGGCGGTGGTTCTCGGTGACTTCAACGCCAGGGGCGACGACGTGGCGTCGGAGTGCGAGGGTCTCGTGCTCGCGCCGCACGACGCGGGGCGTCCCACGCGGCTCTCGGGCCCGTCACACGAGGGTCGGTGGATCGACCATGGGCTGGCGCGTGGCCTGTCGATCCGGGTGGCCGAGGTGGTGGACTGCGGGTTCTTGTCCGACCACAACCCGGTTCGCTTCGCCGTCGATAGCTAACGTTTACAGCGCTTGAAGGCCTTGGAACACTTCAGCGCCGCCTCGTCGCCAGCGCCCAGGTCGAGCTCGCCGGCGGGCGTGGGGACGCCATCGCCGAAGTCGGCCTCGATGTCGTAGCGGCCGGCGGGGACGGTGCCGCGGGCCACGCGTCGACCGGCGGCGCTCACCAGCCACACCTTCACCGCGTCGCCCGAGTAGCTCACCCGGGCGCCGGTGCTCGCGTTCTCTTGCACCGTGTCGTACTCCACGGGTCGCGACGGCGCGGGGGTGCTGGCGGTGGAAACGGGGGTGCGGGGCGCGGCGGCCGGTGGCTCGGTGGTCGCGGCGGGTGACTCCGCGTGCGCGGTGACGGTGGGCATGGGCGCGGCCGGTGCGCCCCCGGCGCCGGTGCTCGCGGCCTTCTCGGGGGTGGTCCCCGCCGGAGCGGCGCTGATTGGCGGCGGGGTGCTCTCCGCGGGCGAGGTGCTCGGCGACGGGCTGGGCGCGTGGGTGGGGCTGGCCGGCGTCGCGACGCCGGGATCGGACACGGCGCCTGCGGTCGTCGCGACCTCGACGGGCTCGGCGCTCGGCGCGGCCTCGGTGATCGCGGGGGCGGGCGCCCGCCCGAGAAACCACCAGCCGAGGCCACCCGCCACCAGGAGCAGCGCCACCATTGCCGCCGCCACGACGCTGCCGCCCACCACGGCGGCGCCGATGATCGAGGGCGCGGCGCTCCGCGCGGGCTGGGGCACGGACGGCCCGGGGTCGATCGTCTCGGCGCTCACCAGGGTGCTGCGCGAGGGCGGCGGCGCGTCGGCTGGGCGTTCGCCCCCCTCGGGGTCGGGGAGCGCGGTCGCGACGTAGGGCACACCGTCGAGCGCGGCGCGGAAGGTGGCACAGTCGGGGATGCGGGCTTCTTTGCGGGTCTTGAGGGCCGCGTCGATCGCGCGAAGCACCCGCTCCGGCACGCCGGGTGCGAGCGAGGCGGGGCTCTTGTAGGAGCCCGAGAGCGTGGCGTTGAAGATGGCGGCGATGTCGCTCCGCTCGAAAGCCGCCTCCCCGCACACCAGCTCGTACAGGATCGCGCCCAGGGCGAAAATGTCGGTTCGCTGGTCGACGTTTTTCGCGTCCCGGATCTGCTCGGGCGACATGTAGCGGGGGGTGCCCATCGCCACGCCGGAGCGGGTCTTGCGCAGGGTGGCGTCGTCGTCTTGCACCACGCGGGCCAGGCCGAAGTCGGCCACCTTCGGCACCCAGCCACCTCCGGGCCGAGGCGCGAGGAGCACGTTCCCCGGCTTCAGATCGCGGTGCACGAGCCCTTGCGTGTGCGCATGCTCCACGGCGGCGAGGATGCCGCGGAAGATGGACTCGGCCTCGTCGAAGGGCAGGCGTCCCTTCAGGAGCAGGCCTTCCAGAGAGGGGCCCTCCACCAGCTCCAGCAGGAGCGCCGGGTGGCCGGCCACCTCCAAGACGTCGCGCACTTCGACGATGTTGGGGTGACGCAGGCCGGCTTGCACCTGCCCCTCCAAGACGAGGCGCTCCTGCACGTGTCGCCCGTTCATCCTCAGTACCTTCAGTGCCGCAGGCGTGCCGAGCGTGCGGTGGCGAACGCGGTACACGTCGGCCATCCCGCCCTCGCCCAGCAGGCGATCCACGAGGTAGCGATCGACGGTATCGCCCGTTTCGAGCATCGGTCTAGGAGGCTATCAAGCCGGGCGGCATCGGGATGGCGAGGCGCCCGAGCAGCGAGGCGAACTCGGACGGTGGCTCGGCGCTGATCTCGAGCGGCTCGCCGGTGGCGGGGTGCTTGAGGCCCAGGAAGAAACAGTGCAGTGCCAACCTGTGGAAGTCGTAGGTGTCCCGGAAATAGCGATTGTGGTCGCCCTTGCCGTAGCGCACGTCGCCGATGATCGGGTGGCTGGCGTGCTTGAGGTGCCGGCGGATCTGGTGGACCCGGCCCGTCTGCGGGATCGCCTCGTACAGGCCGTAGCGGCCGTGATGCCCCAGCAGGCGAAACTCGGTGACGGCGGGCTTTTTTTCCTCGCCCTTCTCCTGGGCGAGCGGGTGGTCGACCCGCCGAAGCGCGGGATCGTTGCCTCGACAGAGCGCGAGGTACTTCTTCACCACGGCGCGGCCCGCGAACTGCTCCTGGAGGCGCGCCGCCATCGTTGAGGACTTCGCGAACAAGATCGCGCCGCTGGTGGCCCGGTCGAGACGGTGCGCCGGGTGCACACGCTGGCCGATCTGCTCGCGCAGGCGCTGCAGGAGTGGCAGCTCGTCTACCCCCCAGCCCCGGTGAACCAGCACGCCCGGGGGCTTGTCGACGGCCACGACGTGGGCGTCTTCGTAGAGGAGCTTGAGCGGTGCGTCCAGGCTGGGCGCGGGGGCCTCGGTGGGTGACGGTGGCGGCGATCGCCCTCGGGACGCCCAGGTCTCGGCGACCACCCGGCGAAAGAAGGCCATCAAGGAGGCTTCTACCTCCGGCCCCTCCACGAGGCCGAGCGCCTGCGCGATCGCCTCGCAGGTGGCGAGGCCGCCCTCCTTGGTTTCCTCCCGGATGCCCCACTCCGTGGGTGCGCCCGAGGTGAGGATCACGTTGGGCGCCTGCTCGATGCCGGGGAGGCGCCTCGCCGCGCGCCGGGCCTGTCCCCAGTTTCCATCAGGCACGATCAGGGTGATTGGCCGCGGATCGTCGTCGCCCACCACCTCGCTCAAGGGTCGCGCGTCGTCGCTTGGGTACAGGCAGTACACGCGGCGGTCGGCGCTGAACTCGGCCGACAAGTCCACCCGCTCGTCACGACGGCCATGCACGTAGAGCTGCGCGTTGCACAGCGCGAGGAGCGCGATGGGCCCGGTGGCGCTCGGCTTCGGCACCTCGCTGGCGTGCATCACCAGCGCGACGCGCGTTCGCAGGTCGAGGCTGGGCGCGGCCGCGCACGCACAGCGATCGAGATGGAGACGGCAGCGCGCGCATCGCGGCACCTGGCTTCGGGATCGGTGGCCCACGGGGTGCCTAGAACACCCACTGCGCGTTGATGTCGAGCATGGGATGGTCGAAGGTGGACACCCCGGTGATCATGAGGCCGAGGTTGAGCTGGAAGGCGCCGCTGGGGTCGTACTGCGCAGCACCGCCGAGGAGGTAGGGGCCGACGTTGCCAATGAAGGCGCCACCCGTGGCCTCGAAGTCCCAGTCGCTCTCCCCCATCGGCACGTCGACGGCGCCGGCGATCATCAGCCCGGGACCGGACACGTTGACGTTGCCGCCCACGCGGATGGCCACGCACTCGAGGTAGTTGTTCGCCAGGGCAAACTCGACGCGGGCCCCCAGGGGGAGCCCGGCTTCCACGCCGAAGTGCACGCCCTCGCGCTGCGCGTCGTCGCGTGCAACCTCGCCGGAGAGCTCGCTGGGGAGCGGGTCGGCGGGGCGGAGGTAGCCGGTGTAGACGAGATCACCTTGCGACTCGATCTGCAGGAGGGTGGCGGTGCGCACCGGGCGCTCGGTGCCCTTCTTGCCATCGACGTAGGCCACCATGCGTCTGCCCACCGAGAAGGGCTCGCGTTCCCGCGGCGTGTCGTGCCAGGCGTCGTCGTAGAGCGTGCGGAGCGCGGTACCGGCGGGCGCCACCCGGCTCGGCAGCGCGTCGCCGCCGTACACACGCGTGGCGGCTTGCAAGGACTCCACGGTGGCGGTCTCGTTGCCGTCGAGAAAGGCGGCGAGGGCCTCGTGCACGTGTAGGCTCACCACCTCGCGCTCGTCGAGGCGCTCGCCAAGGCACTCGAAGACCGCGCGCACCTCGGCGTGGGCGCGAAGGAACGCGGCCTCGTCCATCTCCGCGAAGGCGGCCTCGCCCCGGGCCATCGCCGAGGCGAGGGTGCTGGCGCGCGTACGCTCGCCGTCCGGGCAGGCGGCGTGAGCGAGGCTGGCGAGGAGCAAAGTCATGGGCGAAGGCGCCGGTTATCCGACGGCGACCTAGGGTCGCCAGAGGTAGCTGAACTTCGCGAAGAGGGTGCGCGCCGTCCACCCCTCCTCGAAGCTGTAGGTTTCCCCGTAGCCGACCCAAGCGGCGGTGCCGTAGTTCTCCACGTAGGCGAAGAGCAGGGAGCTATCGAGGGTGTCGTCGAAGGTGTCGACGTCTTCGACGACGCGGATCGCGAACTGTCGCGACAGCGACAGGTTGATCGTCGCGCGGTTGACCACGCCGTCGTAGAGCACCGCACCGTCGGGATCGCGGAACTGGTAGTAGGTGGCCTCCTCGTCGATAGACAGCTGCCCGAAGGCGGCCACGGTCACGCCGCCCACGGCGGCCCAGCCGAAGCCGAGGAAGGGATCGTCGGGGTCGTAGTGTGGCTGGGGACCAAACGCCCAGCCGGCCCAGAAGTTGCTGGTGGCGGTGGGGTTGTAGGCAAAGAAACCCTCGGCCGACCAGCGGTCGAAGTCGTTGCCGAAAATGCGCTCGCGCACGTAGTTCACCTCGCCCTCGGTGTAGCCCCGGTCGAGCACGAAGGCCGCCCAGCCCGGACCGGCCTCGGCGTACACCGGCGTGCCTTCGAAGTCGGTCGCGATCTCGGCGTGCACGTCGGGATCGAGGCTGCGCGACCACGACAGGCCCCGCACGTGGCCTTGCAGCTTGGTCTCGGCGCCGAGGCGTCCCACCTCCTCGATGAAGCCGTTTTCAGCGCGAAAGTCCTCGCCAATGCCGAAGGTGCCGAAGGTCCACGATAGTTTCTCGTCGGCCCGCTCCACGTCGAGGGCCCAGGCGGGGTCGTGAATGGGTGACTCGTTGCGCAGGTCGGTGAGGCTGTAGAGCACCTGGCCCTGCGCCTGCCAGGCCTCCCCGATGGGCACCACGGCGTCGAGACCGGCCACGTGGTTGCCGAGCGTGCCCTCCGCGTCGCCGAGGTTCACGCCGAGGAGCTCCTTGTCGGTGGCGAGGAAGCCCACGCTCCCGCCGTCGCCCATGTCGAAGCGGGCACGGGCGAGGTGGTCGAGGGCCACGGTGCCCACCATCGTGTCCTCGTCCCAGGTGGGCAGCGCCTCGCCGGTGGCGTAGTCGAGCGACACGGTGCTGGGCGACGGCGCCTCGTCGTAGGCGCCGAGAAATCCGATGCCGAGCCGATCGGCGCGGCCGCTGAGCTTGTAGCCCACGAGCGGGTCGACGACGGAGCGGCTGTAGATGGCGCGGATGGGCGTGTCGAAGAGGTCGGCGCTCTCCAGGAAGAAGGGTCGCTTTTCCTTGAACTCGAGTGGGTACTTGAGGTTCGCGCTCACCTGGTTCGCGTCGGACTCGATCTGCGAGAAGTCCGGGTTGAGCGCGATGTCGGCGGAGAGGCTGGAGGAGAGCCCCACGCGCGCCGACACGCCGGGCTGGAGCGTGGTGTTCTCGCCGAGGGGGAAGGTGCCGAGGCCAGCGGCGGCGTTGGCTGACGGGAAGAAGTCGTAGGCCGCAGTCAGCGTGGGGATGGCCTCGAAGCTCAGCTTCCTCGCGGGCGGCGTGGCCGGGCGGAAGGGCGCGCCCTGGGTGAGGATCGTGGCTTCCTCGACGGAGAGCGTCGGAAAGGCGTACATCGTCCACGGGCTGGGCGTGAAGCGCAGCGCGACAACTCGCCAGTCTGAACCTGACACGTAGCGGAGCGAGCGCCAAGGGATGGCCACCTCTGCCGTCCACCCGCCCTCGCTGATGGCGCCGGCCGACTTCCAGACGGTGTCCCAGGACATGTCCTGCATCCAGATGTCGCCGCCCTCGGTGTACACGCCGTCGCCTTGCACGCCGCGCGGGGTCACGCGGAAGGTGAAGCCGCGCTGCCCGTCGGCGAAGCTGTCGAGGATGACCTCCACCCAGTCGTTGAACTGGATCTCGTCGCGAGGCACCAGCGGCGCGTTGAGCGTGGCGGGGTCGACGCGCACGCTGACGGCCACGTAGAGATTTGACTCGTCCTGGAGGAAGCGCACCTCGGTCTTGCCGGGGTCGGCGCCACCCGGCGACGGCACGAACTCGACGAATCCACTGGCGACGGCAGCCTGGGCCCAGGCGCCTTCCGTGGGGTGGCCGTCGATGACGATCGGCTCGGTGGCGAGGCCGGGGACGAGGGGTGTCATGGGGACAAGGCGACTAATCCGCGGCAGGCCCGGCGCGCCTCCCGCCGGCTATACTCGGGCGATGGCCGCTCCCGCCCGGCGACTCGCGACGCTCGACGACCTCCTGGAGGCCGAGCGCGAGGGCGTTGCCTGCGAGATCGTGGACGGCGAGCTCGTGCAGAAGGCGATGAGCGACCACGAGCACGGTGGGGTGAAGTTCGTGATCTCCGGGTACCTCGCCGACCCCTTCAATCGCCGGGGTGGCGGCGGACGACCGGGTGGCTGGTGGCTGGCGAACGAGGTCGACATCGCCTTCGACGCCGAGAACGTGCTTCGCCCCGACGTGGCCGGCTGGCGTAGGGACCGCGTGGCGGTGATGCCGCGCGAGTGGCCCACGACGGTCACCCCGGACTGGGTGTGCGAGGTGCTCTCGGCGAGCACGGCACGTCGCGACCTCGGGACGAAGCGCGATACCTACCATCGCGCGCGCGTTGGCCATTACTGGGTGGTCGACCGCAACAGCCGCGTGCTCTTGGTGTACCGGTGGACCGAGGTCGGCTACGCGCTGGTGCTCACCGGCGGTGAAACCGACACCGTGCACGCCGAGCCCTTCGGCGCGGTGGGGATCTACGTGGGGCGGCTCTTCGGTCTCGACGAGCCGGACGAGGCCCCGGGGTAGGCTGGCGCGTGCCGCCGACCATCACCCTCGACGCCGCCGCCTCGCCCGAGGCCAAGCGTCACCTCGACGCGATGTTGCGCGCCTTGCAGGACGCGCTCCGGAAGCCGCCGGTCTGGAGCGAGGTGCGTGACGACGTCGACCGGGCGTTCGCCGCCTACGACGGCTACATCGCGCACGTGGTGTCGGTGCACCCGATGAGCTGCGCGGAGGGCTGCACCGCGTGCTGCTACGACAACCCTCGCGGTGTCACTGGCGTGGAGCTGCAGCGCGTGCACGATTGGATCCTGTCGCGACCGGGCGCGGGCTCCACGATGATGCGCTTCGCCCAGCTCGCGGCGCAGCGGGGCGACCCGGCCCGCTGGCGCGCCCGGGGCATCCCCTGTCCCCTGCTAAAAGATGGGCGTTGTTCGGCCTACGTTGCCCGCCCGGTGGCGTGTCGCGCCTTCGTGGCGCTCACCCCGGCGGCCTGGTGTTCGCCCGGCGACCCGCAGCACGCCGAGCGCGTGAACCCGCACCTCGATCCGCCTCTTGTGCTGGTGCAGGCGCTGCGGGTGCTGAGCGAGCGCCTCGGGATGGTCAACGCCGATAATCTCCACTCGGGGATGTCTCGGCTCGGCTAGCGTTTCCCCATCGTGCCGATGGCTCGCCAGGTGAGGCGCAGCGTCCACCACACGAGCTTGCCTGGGTACATCAACATCGCGATGTTGCGCCAGAAGCGATTCTGGTCGTCGGAATAGGAGAAGGGGTTGTCGACGGTGCCGCCGCCCCAGCCGAGGTCGCCGGTGTCGTAGCTGGGGGTGAAGAGGTTGCACACGATCACGTAGACCAGGAGAAACCCGAGATAACGCAGGGGATTGACGTCGATCTCCCGCAGGAAGTACAGGGGACCGAGCACCACCGCGCTGGTGACCAGCCAGCCGAGCACGAGCTGCACCCCCACGCCACTTCGCTCGACATGCGGCAGGCCAGCGCCACAGGCGTTGCACTTCAACGCAACCCGGGAGATCCGTGCGGAACACTGGGGGCAGCGCGCGCGTGCCATCTTGGTTTTCTATCTTGCTTGCGCTGGGCGCCGACCCTAGGCTGTGCGCATGTCGACCGACGAGCCTGCGGAGGCTTTCACCGCGAGCTTCGCGGACGGACTCACGCCCCGAGTGATTCTTGCCTCGCTCCCCGGACCCACGGTGCCCGCCTGGAACGAGGTTCACCCGTGAGCCCGTTCATCGCCCTGACCGACGACCGTTGGTTCGACTTCCTGAGCACGCGCGCTCGCGACGGCGTGGTGGACGAGGTGAACTTCTGGCAACCCAAGGGCCTCGTACCCATGAAGCGCATGGAGCCCGGCGAGCCGGTGTTCTTCAGAGGCAAGCGCCGCCGACCGTATATCGTGGGGTACGGCTTCTTCGCCCGATACGCCGTGATTCCCGTAGAGCTTGCCTGGGAGACGTTCGGCTGGAAGAACGGAGCCGACGCACCAACGAATTTCTATAGGAATATCGCAGGCTATCGCGGTCACGACGTGTCCGCGCCGGAGCACGTGGGTCGGCTGCTCGGGTGCAACCTGCTTCGCGATGCGCGGTTCTGGCCCGAGACACGGTGGATTCCTTGGGGTGCGGCCGAGGGCTGGAAGCCGAACATCCAGAAGGGCAAGGTTGAGAACGACGCGACCCGCGCCAGTGTGCTGCTCCGACAAGTCAAGCTCGACGCCGCCGCAGTGCCTGGCGACCTCGCTCCCCGACCTGTGTTCCGCCTGCTGGATCTCGATGAGCGTTCCCGCCGTGAACGGAGAGTCGCGGATCGAGAGGGACAGGGCCTTTTCCGCCTGTCGTTGCTCGATGCCTACGGAAACGCCTGCGCGGTCACCGGCGAGCACACCGAGCCGGTGCTCGATGCCGCGCACATCCAGGACTACCTCGGTCCGGCGTCGAACCACGTGCAGAATGGGCTCCTTCTCACCAAGGAGTGGCACGCGCTCTACGACCGCGGTCTCGTCACGGTCACGCCCGACTACGAAGTGCGCGTCTCCCAGCGCATCCGTGACACCTGGAACAACGGCCACCGCTACTACGGCTACGACCGGCGTCCTCTGCGTCTCCCCGAGAACCCTGCCCTCCACCCGTCTCGGGAGGCTCTCGACTGGCACGCGACGAAGTGGCGCGAAGCCAGCTGAGGGCCTGAAGCAAGGTCGCGCCGGGCCCGTTCGCAGCGGGGTGGAGCCGACGTGATCGAGGTGCCCGGAGGAAGCGCGCGCTAGCCAGTGCGCGCATGGAAAATCCAACAACGGGCCCCCGTGTCGCGACGAAGGGCCTGGCGCGACCCCTCACGCCGGGCTTGTCGCCCGGCTCCGGGGTCGGGCGCGCTCGTCTCGCGCCTTGCCGGCGCGGCTCGCCGCGGGCGAGCCCGACTCGCTTGCGTCGGCCTTCGGCCGACCGTCCCAAGCTACACGCTCCGTCGATACTCCCCGCCCACCGCGTAGAGGGCGTGGGTGATCTGCCCGAGCGAGGCCACGCGCACCGTGTTCATCAGCTCCGCGAACACGTTGCCGCCCTCGAGCGCGACTTGCTGCAAACACCGCAGCGCAGGACCACTATCGATCGCATGTTTCACGTGGAACGCGCGCAGCGCCGCGATCTGGGCGCGCTTCTCCGCGTCGCTCGAGCGCCGCAGCTCCACCGGCGGCGGCTCCCAGTCATCGCCCAGCGTCGTCGGATCTTGGAAGGTGTTGATCCCCACGATCGGCAAGCTGCCGTCGTGCTTCTGCTCCTCGTAGTACAGCGATTCGTCCTGGATCTTGCCGCGCTGGTACTGGGTTTCCATCGCGCCGAGAACGCCGCCACGGCTGTCGATGCGCTCGAACTCGCGTAGCACCGCCTCCTCCACGAGGTCGGTCAGC
>SXGT01848453.1_pt1 | contig 15798 bp, 15 predicted proteins | sample 3176221 | NCBI WGS metagenome assembly SXGT01 (sample SAMN11356862, study PRJNA531348) | freshwater metagenome | isolation source: freshwater sample F1-120 | place: China: Fuxian Lake, Yuxi | collected 2017-12-25
AAGGCTGGAGCTCTACCCTTGAGCTACACCCGCGCCATCGCGCGGGGATGCCGCGCGCTGGTGCGAATCACGCGGGCCGCCGGGAACCTTGCGGTCCCGGGCACTGGTGGGCGGAGCAGGATTCGAACCTGCGAAGGCTGAGCCACCAGATTTACAGTCTGGCCCGTTTGGCCGCTTCGGTATCCGCCCGACTCTGGGCACGTGCGATCCCTACGATGGCGACCCGTGGCGAGGTAGTCGTCGGCGGCAACAGGCAACTCGAGCACCCGTCACCCACCCGACGGAAACCTGGAGCTAGCGATGGGACTTGAACCCACAACCTCCAGATTACAAATCAGGTGCTCTGCCGTTGAGCTACGCTAGCTAGCGTGCTGCCAGAGTAAGGCCGGAAGAGGATACCGACGCGCGCAAGCAGTTCAAGCGACGAAAAGCAATTTGCCGGGACCGCGGCTCGCCGCCGTTCGGGCCGCGATGCTTACCCCGCGGCCTGCCCTGCCTGCGGTTGCTCGTCCGGCGAGACTCCGATCGCCGACGGCTGCGCCCTTGCCGCCAACTCGTTGGCATAGCCGCGCAGGAGGCTGGCGAACGCAAGGATGTCGAATGGCTTCCGCAACACGCTCCGGACGCCCCGAATCGCCATCAAGCTGGCTTGGATCGTCGCATCGACGTAGCCCGAAACCACCACCACGATGGGGGCCTGGTGCTGTTGCGCAACCCAGCCCAGAAGCTGCTGGCCGGTGACCTTTGGCATGTCGAGATCGCAGACGAGCAGATCAACGGAACCGGTGCCCAGCAACGCTTTCGCTTGCTCCCCGTCAGCCGCGACGTGGACTTCGAAGCCCTGCCGACGCGCGAGTTCCGCCAGCAGGCTCCGCACGCCGGGGTCGTTGTCTGCGATGACCGCACTGCGCATGCGACAACCGTAGGGAAGGCCCAGTGCCGGCGCCACGGTCACTCGAGTGGCTGCAGCCACGAGACATCCTCGAACGGCACGTCCATCTTGACGTTGCCGTAGTCCACGGACACGGACTCGCGAACTCGGTCGATCTTGTGCACGAGGCAGGTCCGCCCCCACTTGGGCAAGAACACCCTGTCGCCCTTCTTCAGTTGATGACAAAAGGCCATGCGCCGGCGGTGCATCGCGGTGGGCTTTTGCATCGCCAGGATGATCCGCTGCACAGCCCGCGCCCGCTCGCCATGCGCTCCGGGGGCGCTCAGCAGCGGCACCATTCCCTCCAGCAGTGCTTGCTGCACGGACCGCAGTTCGTTCGCCACAACGGCGTCGGACTCCTCCTGCAACCATTCTTGTTTTCGCTGGACCGCAGAAAGCTCCTCATCGAGTTTGCCTGCCTTCTGCTGCACTTGCTTCGTGCGTTCCGCCGCTTGCAGGCGGTCTGCCTCGGCGTCGCGACGCACGTCCTGCACACGCTGGATCACCTCCTGCAGCGAGGTGTCGCGCACCCCGAGCAACTCGCGGGCTCGTTCGACAACCGATGTCGGCATGCCCACTCTGCCAGCAATATCGAGTGCGTGGCTGCTGCCGGGGACACCGACGTCGAGTCGGTAGAGCGGCTCTAGCGTGCGACCGTCGAAGGCCATCGAACCGTTCTCGGCGCCCTTGTGCGTGTAGGCAAACTCCTTGAGTCGGCCGAGGTGGGTGCTGACGACAGCGAGGGCGCTCTTGGACAGCAGTTGTTCGAGCACCGCATACCCGAGCACGCCGCCTTCCTCGGGATCCGTCCCGGCGCCAAGCTCATCGAGCAAGACGAGAGCGCGCGGCGAGGCGTGGGAGAGACATCGCCCGAGCCGCCCCACGTGCGAACTGAACGTCGACAGGTTTTGCGAGATGCCTTGCTCGTCGCCGATGTCGGCCTGCACGGCTTCTAGCCACGGCACCTCGCAGCCATCGTCGGCCGGCAGCGGCAGGCCGCAGAGCGCCATCAGCGCAAGCAACCCAACGGTCTTCAGCACCACTGTCTTGCCGCCGGTGTTCGGTCCAGTCACGACCAGCACGCGGTTGGGATCGGCCAGACCCAGGTCGAGCGGCACGATTGCCGCCCGGCTTCGCACCAAGAGTGGATGGCGGGCCCGCCGCAAGCGAAACGGCCCGCTCTCCGTCAATCTCGGCGTCGTGAAGCCATCTACCGCGACGAGCCGCGCCGCAGCCTGCAGCAGATCACAGGCAGCAAGGAACTCGATTGCCGCGGTGACTTCCACGGCGACGCGACGCAGACCACGCGCAAGACCGGCGAGCACGACATTGAGTTCGCGGTTTTCCGCTGCCAGCGCGTCCGAGAGCTTGTTGGCCGCCTCGACCACCCGATCCGGTTCGATGAATACCGTCGAACCCGAAGCGCTGCGATCATGGAGCACACCCGGCACCTTGTGCCGATGCTCCTGCTTGACCTGCAACACCGGTCGACCATGGCGCCAAGCCGGCTCGGGCGACTGCAAGCACCGGCGCAAGTCCGCCTCGCCAAGCACTTGCTGGACCGCTGCGTCGACGCCACTTCGCGCTTGTTCGATCTCGCGACGCACCTGTGCGAGCTTCTTCGACGCTGAATCGAGGACTTCCCCGCGGTCGTCGACAGCGCGCTCGAGCTCTTCGACGAGGTCCTCGTGGTCCGGCGCCGATCGGGCGAAACCCAGGAGCGCATCGCCGCCGACCAGCAGCCAACGGCGCGCGCGTTCCGCCGCGCGGAGCCCGCGCTTCAAGTCCGCGAGGTCGCGCGCTTGCAGTTGATGCTCCCCGTCGCAGAAGCCAGGCAACCACGAACGCACTTCGACCGCGCCAGAAATCGGCAGCGACTGCCCCACACGAAGGCGTGCCGCGAGCGCGTCGACCGCGCGCACGCGCGCTCCCGCCACCTCCCGGGCCGCCCGCGGCGCCAGCGCAGCGACGGCCGTGCGGCCAAGCGGCGTCTCGAGCCGCTCGAGCAGCAACGCGCGCACCGCGTGGAATTCGAGCGCGTCGAGATCGAAAGCTTCTGCTCGCGGCATGGAGCGCGTCATGTTGCCGATGCGCGCTCGCTTGTAAACTCTGCGCCCCCCAACGCGGGCTCCCGCGCGCCCGGACCAACATGACGAACTCGAACGAACCAGCCTACGGCTTCGGCACCCTCGCGATCCATGCGGGCCAACGCCCCGACCCAACCACTGGCGCGATCATGACGCCGGTCTACCTCACCAGCACTTACGTGCAGGAAGCTCCAGCGGTCACCAAGGGCTACGACTATTCGCGCTCGCACAACCCGACGCGCACCGCGATGGAACAAAACCTCGCCGCGCTCGAAGGCGGCGCTTTCGGCTTGGGCTTCGCCAGCGGCATGGCCGCGATTCACTGCGTGCTGAATCTGCTGAAGACCGGCGACCACGTTGTCGCGGGCAACGACCTCTACGGCGGCACCTTTCGCATCCTCACGACGGTGCACAAGAAGTTCGGAATCGACACGACGTTCGTCGACCTGTCCGACCTCCGCGCCTTCGAGAACGCGCTTCGCCCGAACACGAAGCTCGTGATGCTGGAGTCGCCGACGAACCCGCTGCTGCGCGTGTTCGATCTCGCCGCCATCGCGAAGATCTGCCGCGACAAGGGGATCCTGACGCTCGCTGACAACACCTTCGCAAGTCCGTGGCTGCAGCAGCCGCTGCGCTTTGGTTGCGACCTCGTTGTGCACAGTTTGACAAAGTACCTCGGCGGCCACAGCGACCTCGTGGGCGGCGTCTTGGTCGGCAACAGCCCGGAGTTGCACAAGCAGCTGATGCATTTCCAGAACAGCTGCGGTGGCACGCCCGGGCCTCTCGATTGCTTCCTGGTGCTCCGCGGCACGAAGACGCTTCACGTGCGCATGGAACGTCACTGCAAGAACGCGCTCGCCGCCGCCAAGATGCTCGAGTCGCACCCGCGCGTTGCACGAGTGCACTACCCGGGGCTGCCTAGCCACCCGCAGCACAGCCTCGCGATGCGGCAGATGCGCGCCGGTGGCGGCATGGTGTCGGTCGAACTGAAGGCAACCGTCGATGAGGGCAAGCGAGTCGCGAGTTCGTTCCGCGTGTTCTCACTCGCCGAGAGTCTCGGCGGCGTGGAGAGCCTCGTCGATCATCCGGCGTCGATGACGCATGCTTCGATCCCGCCCGCGGAGCGCCACAAGGCAGGCTTGCCGGACGGGCTCATTCGATTGTCCGTCGGCATCGAAGATGAGAAGGACCTGCTCGACGACATCGAGCGCGCGCTGTCGACGCTGGGCTAGTCCGGGGTCCCGTCGCACGGCACCCCGGCATTTTGCCTGCACTCGCTCAGGCCATGCCGGCTTCGCCGAGCTTTGGCGCGTGCCGAGCAGAATCGCGCGGCGGCGTCACATCATCATCGTCGTCGTCGAGCGACAGCTCGCCGATGTCCTCACCGCCGACCTTCTTGCGCATCAGTCGGCCGACCTTGAACTTCACGATGCGCTTCGCCGGCACTTCTACCTTCTCGAGCGTGCGCGGGTTCTGCGCCCGTCGCGCCGCGCGATCGCGCGACTCGAAGACGCCGAACTCACGGAACTCAAGGCGATTGCCTTCTGCGAGCTCCATGATGATCTCGTTTAGGAATGACTGGATGATCTCCTTGGCAACGACCTTGGTGACGCCAGTATGGTCTGCGATGCGATTGACGAGTTCTTTCTTGGTAACGGTCTTCACCGGCTACCTCCGTGGAGAAGACTCCTCCGAGTCGATCGGATTGCATGGGATTGTGTCCGACCCAGAAGCGTCTGCATCAAGTAGGCCGCCAGTATACTCTTGCGGAGGCAATGGCCAGCACCCCGCATCAACTTGCTGCAACCGGACACGGTGAAGCGGAACTGACGAGGCTCGCAATCGGGCTCGGTTTCCACAGCGTGTGGGATCTCTCGAACCGCACTTTGGGGGTGGCAATCACCGACGCCCGGTCGTCCTGGGTCCGTGTCGTTGAATTCGGTGGTAAGCGCTACTTCATAAAGACTTACGATTACTCAACGTGGCGGGATCGGTGGCGCGGCACGATCCGCAACACCGGGCCGACCGTCGAGTCTCGAGTTGCCCGGGAGCACGCGGCCTTGCGTTGGTTTGCCAGCGCTGGCATCGCCACTCCGCGCAGCGTGGGATTCATCGAATCTCGAAGCCTGGGGTGGGTCGTGCGATGCCTCATCGCCACGGAGGGCTTCCCGGGGCGGGACCTGGCCACGCTGTTGCCGACCGAGCCTCGAGCAGAGTGCGAAGCGATCGGCATGGCCGTGGGCGCATTCGTCGCCCGCATCCATCGCCTGGGATTCCGCGACGGCAACCTCGATCTGCGCAACCTGCTGCTCGCCGACGATCGTGCGAAACTCGTCATCGCAAAGATCGACTCGCCGAAGCACCGCATCGTGCGAGCAGGCCATGCCGGCGATCGCCTTGCGCGCAACGACTGGAGCCGGCTCTTGCCGCAATTGCGCGCGTTCGGGATGGCGGAGGCGGCGCTCGCTGGCGCCGCGCAGGTCACTTGAGGTCTTCGATCGTCGGCAGAGAAGTCGGCGGCGGGCCGAGCAGCTCTTCGATCTGCTTGAGTCGGTAGGGCACCGCAAAGCTGCGCTCGAAGTAATCGTGGCCGTCCGCGGGCCGCACCGTCTGCAAGAAGAGCGAGAACGCTGCGCGCGCCTTTGGCCAGTGTTGGCGCCGCTGACTTTCGTCCCGCGCCAACGCGTCGAAATGAAGGTAGCCAATATTCAACGCAGCCCGCGCGTTCTCAGGCTTCTGTTCCAGGACCTGCAAGTAGTGCTGCAACGCGGCCGCAGCGTTGCCGGAACGCCATTCGCATGCGGCAAGGTCCATCCGCACGGACTCGTCGAGCGGATCCTCGGCCATCAGGCGCTCGATCCAAGGCCGCGCCGCGCCGACCTTGTCGTTGCGATAGAGGACCAGATGCACGTAGGCGCGAACCGTCGCGCGATCGTTGGGCGCAGCGCGCAGGTAGTTGTCGTAGGCTGCCTGAGCCTCGGCATTCCGGCCCAATTCGACCAGGCACTCTGCAACTTCGAGATGCGCATCGAGCAGCCTCGGGTTCGCAGCAATCGCGCCTTGGAAACTAGCGAGTGCGTCTTGCAGCCTGCCGATGCCGCGGCTGATTCGCCCTTGTGCCAGCCAGGCATAGGCGAAACCGGGGTGCAGCTTGATCAACTCGTCGACTGCTGCCTTGCGCGCGAAGTTCGAGCCAAGCAAACGCGCCTTGGCGAACGCCGGGACCGGAGAAGCCTGCCGGGCTGGCAACGCCTCGTAGTGGGCGCGCATCGCTTGTTCCACCTCGCCGCCGACGTGCATCGCCGCATCCTGATAATCGCGCATGGCCAGCACGTTGTCGGGGCATCGGACCACCACGTCAGCAAGTTCGGCGGCCGCGGCTGCTTCATCGCCGGCCTGCAATCGATCGAGCGCGCGCTCGTACGAAGCCCGGGCTGTTGCGTCCGGAAAACCTTCGTAGCGCTCCGCGTCCTGCGCCTGGATCGAGGGGTTCACGATCGGTCTGCCGGCACTGCCGGCACAACCCGCAAGGCACCAAGCCGCCAGCAGCACGATCGGCACCCTTTGCGATGCGGCGATCGGCGTCATGGCGCGTGCAGGACTCCCTCGCGCAGTTCGTAGGCCTCCAAGTCGCGGACCTTGCCACCCGTCGACATGACGATGGGCTTGCCAGTCGCCGTCACATCCAGCCGCGCCCGCATGCGACCCTTGGTGTGAACGCGCAGCGTGGCACGGTGCACGATCGTAAACGTGGTGCCCTTGCCGCGGACGACGCCCTGCTCGGTGAGTTCGTCGGTGGCTCCCAACGTGATCTCGATCGCTCCGCCGACGCCGCCGATCTTGTTCGTCCACACGAACTCGTCAACGCCGTCCTTCGACGACTTCTGCTCAACATGAAACCTCGCGTCGATTGCCGGCTGCGCGATGTTCTTGAAGTAGTTGGGCGAGATCTCGATGAGCAACTCGGTGCAGCCGACGCGGCTGTCCGTGCACAAGGGTTGCAGCAGCAGGTTGCTGCGGGCATCCCATTGCTCGCGGTCCGCGACTTCGAAGTCCTTCGCCTGCGGGGTGCTGCCGCATGCCCCGAGCAGCCCCAGCCCGAATAGCATCCGGAAGGCCAGCAACGAGGAGAACCCGCGGATCTCGCAGCGGCCCGCGGGCGACGATGCCGCATCGACTTCTTGCCAAGTCATGAACCGCTCCAGATGCCGACGCGCTCGCGCACCAACTCCATGGTCTTCTCGGCTTCGATGCGCGCCTTTTGCGCGCCACGCTCGAGGATCGAGTCGAGATCGCCAGGGCGCGACCGCAGTTCCGACGCGCGCTCGCGGATCGGGCCCTTCACCTGTTCCAGGTTCTGACACAGCATCTTCTTGCAATCGACGCATCCGAGTTGGGCCGAACGGCAGCCGGCGGCGACTTCCGCGCGCTGCGACTCCGTCGAGAAGAACCCGTGGTAGCTGAAGATGTTGCAGACTTCCGGGGTGCCCTTGTCGGTTCGGCGCAGGCGCGCGGGGTCGGTCTTCGCGCCGCGCAGCTTCTGCATGGTCTCCGCTTCGGTCTCGAACAGCCCGATTTCGTTGTTGCGGCTCTTCGACATCTTGGACTCACCGTCGAGTCCCATCACACGAGGCGCCGCGCTCTTGACCACCTGCGGTTCGGGAAACGTATCCCCGTAGATGTGGTTGAAACGCCGGACCGTCTCGCGGGCGAGTTCGAGGTGTTGTTCCTGGTCCTCGCCCACCGGCACGCGATCGGCGCGGTAGAGGATGATGTCCGCGGTCTGCAGCACTGGATAGGTGAAGAGTCCCGTGTTCACGTTCTCGGGCTGCTGCTGGCTCTGGTCCTTGAACTGCGTCATGCGGTTCAGGTCGCCGAGCGGTGTCAGGCACGTAAGCACCCAGGCCAGTTCGGTGTGCTGCGGCACACTCGACTGCACGAACACCGTTGCACGCTCCGGGTCCACGCCCGAGGCCAACACACCGATTGCCACTTCTCGGACCGCACGGCGCAACGCTTCCGGTTCAGGCCGTTGGGTCAGCGCGTGGAGATCCACGATGCTGAAGTACGCCTCGTATTGCTCTTGCAGCCGGACCCAATTGACCAAGGCCCCGAGGTAGTTGCCGATGTGCAAGTTTCCAGTCGGCTGGACGCCGGACATGATGCGCGCCATTGGGGAAGCATCTGACCTTTTGGCCAGCGATGCCGCAAGTGCGTGGTCGCGCCACCATCGGACCGAGCACGCGCTTCGCGCGCCCATTTCGGCTGCGCGCGACTCACGCGACTTGCCACTAAAGGAACCGAGCCGATCCGAGTATGGTGCGAACGCGATGACGAGGCTGGGCGGATGCCAAACGGCCAAGGCGGCCCGAAGGCAGCACGACGACGCGCGAGGACGACGGAGCCCGCGCGTCGCGCATTTCTGTGCACCTATCGCCCTGCTTGCTGGCAGTTGCTCCATGCTGCCGCGCGAGTTGAACCTCGCCCCGATCTGGTTCCATCGACTCGACGAGTCTGGTTCGCTGCTGGAAGCCGACGCGCTCTGGCCCATCATCCACTACGAGCGGGCGACCAACGGCGGTGACGACTTTCGCGTGCGGCCGATCTACCGCCGCGTGACGGACCCGCCCAATGGCGCCGTCGAACACCAGTTCCTGTGGCCGCTGGGGAGGGCCAAGTCGGACGCCGCGGAGACTTACAACCGGGTGTGGCCGATCTGGAGTTGGCGCGCGCGAGAAAACGAAGCCGGGCAGCGCGAGGTCGACTGGTATGCATTCTTCCCGCTGCTCTGGGGCGGTTGGCACGAACAAGGCCACGAGACCTACTTCGCGTTCCTGCCGTTCTACGCGGACATCCCACAGTTCGCGACCTACGACCGGTTCCGCTCCGTGCTGTTCCCTCTCTTTGTGCGCCTCGACAAAGAAGGCCATCGCCACACGCTCCTGCTCTGGCCGTTCATCGGGTTTTCCGACTGCGCCGAGGGCATGCACAGTTGGTTCCGCGTGTTCCCGTTGTATGGGCACGACATCGACGAGACTCGGCACGAACGGAAGTTTGCGCTGTGGCCAATATTCGCATGGGGCGCCGAGAACCAGGACTCCGCAGTGCGCGAGCCGGTGCGCTACTTCTGGGCCTGGCCGTTCTTCGGCAGGAAATGGAGCAAGGAGGTCTCCGGCCTCTCACTGCTATGGCCGGTCTTCGAGCGAATCTCGGACGAGGGTCGATTCACGCGGGTGAACGTGCTGTGGCCGTTCTTCCACTGGTACGACGCTCCCTACGACCAGAACCTGACCCAGTGGTGGGTCTGGCCACTCGCAGGCCATTCGCACAGCGATGACCAGGACAACTGGTCATTCTTCTGGCCACTGACGTGGTGGCGCACCTACGACGACCCCGACGTGAAGACCGAGCAGCAATGGATCCTGCCGCTGTTCTGGCACGTGCGTCAGCAATTCGAGGATGGCGACGACGAGGACTTCCTCAAGTTGTGGCCCGTCGCCCACCGCACCGAGCGCAAGGACGCGGCCGACACGGTGGTCCGCAGCGACTGGAGCCTCTTCTCCCCGATTCCTTGGCGCGATGGCAATGCCTACGGCGTCGAGGAGGCCTACGGGTTCTTGTGGCAGATTGCCAAGGGCAGCCGACGTGCGGCGGACGATCGTGCGGTCGACGTGCTCGGGCGCGTGTTCACCCGCAGGTCGCGCGGCGGCCGCACCACTGCGAGCGTGCCCTTCTTGTTCAACTACGAGTCTGACGCATCCGGCTCCGTGCTAAGACTGCTGCAGTTCCTGCCGATCCCGCTCCGCGGCCCCTCGCAACCCGAGACGGAGGCCGTCCGATGAATCTGTTCACGCTCACTGGCGAGGCCATCCGGACGCGCATCGACAGCGCCGGCTTCGTGCTGGACCTGCTCGTGCGCGCCTTCGGGTCGGTGCGAATCCTGCCAAGGCGGTCGCGCTTCCTGTTTGACATGGCCTTCAACGCCGGCGTGCGCGCACTGCCGGTGACGATGGTCGTCGCTGCGTTCGCAGGCGCGATCTTGGCGATGCAGACGGGCATCGAGCTCAAACGATTCGGCGACACCGGCGTGCTCGGCACGATCACTGCTTTGTCGATGTGCCGCGAGATGGGGCCGTTCATCACGGCTGTGATCCTCGCCGCGACCGTCGGTTCTTCGATGGCGGCTGAGGTCGGCACGATGAAGGTCAGCGACGAGATCAGCGCCCTCGAGGTGATGTCGGTCGACCCCGTGAACTACCTCGTGTTGCCGCGCATCGTGGCGCTGGCGCTCATGTGCCCGACGCTGACCGTGCTCTCCGATCTGGTCGGCATCTTTGGCGGCAGCATCATCGCGCAACAAAACCTCGGCGTGTCCCAGAGCCGCTTCTGGATGTCGGCCCAAGACGCCCTGGTGTCCTCCGGCACGTTGTTGCCAAAGGAGGTCTACGTCGGGCTCCTCAAGGCGCTCGTCTTCGGCATCGCGATCGCAACCGTCAGTTGCGCCGCGGGCCTGAGAGCCAGCGGCGGCGCGCTCGGCGTCGGCCTCGCCGTGCAGACCGCAGTGCGCAACTCGGTCCTCTTGATCATCGTGCTCGGCTTCATCGTCACCTGGTTCTTCTACTTCTTGAACGGATGATCGAACTGCGCGACGTCTGCAAGAAGCTCGGCACGCGGCAGATCCTCGCCGGGTTGTCGCTGCACGTGCCCAAAGGCATGAACTACGTGCTCATGGGCCCATCGGGCACCGGCAAGAGCGTCACGTTGCGTCACGTCATCGGCATCCTCAAGCCGGACTCGGGCTCAGTGCAGGTCGGCGGCCTGGAAGTCCCGACGATGGACCGCGACGACCTGATGGCCTTGCGCCGCCGCATGGGCTACCTGTTCCAGAACGGCGCGCTGATCAACTGGCTGACCGTGGAGCAGAACGTCGCGTTGCCGCTCGAAGAGCACAGCTCGCTGTCGAAGTCGGCGATCGCCGACCGAGTGCACGAGGTGCTGCGCATGGTCGGGCTGGACCAAGCGAAGGAGCAGTACCCGCCGAGCATCAGCGGTGGCATGAAGCTGCGAGCAGGTCTCGCGCGCGCTCTCGTCACGCAGCCAGAATATGTGCTCTATGACGAGCCCAACGCCGGCCTTGACCCCATCATCAGCCACCAGATTCACGACCTGATCATCGAGGTCCGCGATCGCCTCGGGGTCACCGGCCTCATCGTCACGCACTCGCGCGCGTGCGCGACGCAGTGCGGCGACCGCATCGGCATCATCGAACACGGCAAGATCGCCGTCGAAGGCACCGTCGCCGAGATGCTCGCGAGCCCGCACCCGCTGGCGAAGGCATTCCTCGGTGGCGGCTCGGACTGACGCCATGAAGCACAGGACACAGAGACTGCAAACATGAAACGACTCCAACGCGACACCGCGCTCGGCATCGTGTTCTTCGGCACGATGGCGTTCCTGCTCTGGGCCACGGTCAACCTGACCGACATTTCCGTGGGCGCACAAGCGCCGCTGCAGGTCTACTTCGCTGACGCCGGCGGCATTCGCGTCGGCGATCCGGTGTTGCTGCTCGGCAAGCCAGTGGGCAAGGTCGCGCAGATCGACTTCGTCCGCGATCGGCCCAAGGACCGGATGCGCATCACGCTGCGCGCCAAGGAAGACCTCGCGCTCACCCAACAGGCTTCGATCCAGATTCAGGACAGCGGCGTGCTCGGCGGGAAGCAGGTCTACATCGATCCAGGGCAGGGCCTGCCCTTGCCGACGGACAGGGATCTCGTGGGCACGACGAGCGGCAACGCGCTCGCGGCCGCTGGGAAGTTCTTCGACGGCGACGGCCCGAGCGGCAAAGAACTGCGCGAGGCGCTGACCGAGATCCGTCGCTTCTTCCAGAACCTCAACAACCCGGAAACCTCGTCAGTCGGCGCACTGATCCACCGTCGCGACATCTACGACGAGGTGGAGCGCGCAGCGAAGAGCGTGAATCGGCTGCTCGACGCCGTGCAAAACGGCGAAGGCTTTCTCGGCAGCATGATCATGAACCGTTCGCTGCGCGAAGACGCGGCACGATTCGTTGGCAACCTCGCCCAAGTCAGCGACCGACTCAACCGCACCGACAACGCGCTGGGCCGACTGCTGAACGATACGGAGATGGCGGACCAGCTCGGACGGTTGTCCTACAACCTGGATGCGATCGCCAACAAGGCGGCAGAAGGTCGCGGCATCGTCGGCCGTCTGGTCCACGACGAGGCGCTCGCCGAAGAACTGTCGGGCGCGATCCGTTCGCTTGCGAGCGTTCTGCGCAAGGCCGACGACCCAGCAGCCGGCGCACTCGGGACAGCCTTCGGCGACCAACAGCTCAAGGACGACCTGAAGAACATCGTCGGCAGCCTGCGTTCTGTCGCACACAAGATCGACGAGGGCAATGGCACGCTCTCTGTGCTGATCAACGACGAGGACATGGCGATCCGCCTGCGCCGCATTCTGACGCAAGTGTCCCGCGCGCTCGAGGACGCCCGCGAAGCAGCGCCGATCGGCACCTTCGTGCAGGTGCTATTCGGCGCCTTCTGATCTGCGCGCGGGTGTCAACTGATCCCGCGCAATGCGAGCATGTGCTCGACATACTTCGCGATGATGTCGACTTCGAGATGCACGGGCGAGTTCAGCTCGAGCCGTCCTAGTGTCGTGACCATCGCGGTGTGCGGGATCACCCACACATGGACCACAGCACCATCGACGCGAGCGATCGTCAGCGACACGCCGTCGATGGTGAGCGAACCCTTCTCGACGCAGTAGCGGCGCAAGGCGTCCGGGACTCTGACCAAGAAGAGTCCACCCTGCAGCGGGTCGATCGGTTGCTGGACGGAGCCGACACCGTCGACGTGGCCTTGGACCAAGTGGCCGCCGAGGGGATCGCCGGCACGCAACGCGCCTTCCAGGTTGATTTGGCTGCCTGCCTTCGCGGCGCCGAGCCAGGTGCGCTCCAAGGTCTCGGGCGACAGGTGGAACGTGGCCCGCCTGCCCGACTGCTCGACAATGGTGCAACAAACGCCCGACAGCGCGACCGAGTCGCCCGTTCGAAACACCCCGGGAAGCGCATCGAGGTCGACTACGACGTCGCGCCCCGTGCCCGCAGGACGCGAGTCCACAACCGAGCCGACCGCCGCCACCAGACCGGTGAACATGGGCGCGCAGGCTAGCCACGCAAAGCGGCCGATCCAGGTCCCCGACCACGGAACCGCTGCGTTTGACCTCGACCGACCGGCACGAACAGCCGTCGCACAGTATTACTGTCAGCCCCACGGACCGACCCGCCGCGATGCCTTCGAATGGGAACTCGAGGCATTTGCCCTCAGCCCTGCATTTGGAGTCGCATGCCCTGGTCCTTTGGCTGGGAATCCCATGCAAGACAAGGTCCAAGCCCTGCTTGACCGCCCTAGGGGTCGCCCCTACTCTCCCTCGCCCTTTCCTCGCGGCCAAGCACCGTGTTCTGCGCGATCTTGACGCTCTTTCCAGGAGCCATTCGGCCCTACCTGGAAGAGAGCATTCTCGGGATCGCACAGGCACAAGGAAAGCTCGGGATCGAACTCGTCGATTTCCGGGCATTCACGACGGACCCGCACCGCACGGTCGACGATCGACCGTTCGGCGGCGGTCCTGGCATGGTGTTGAAGCCCGAGCCGATCTTTGAAGCCATTGAGGATGTGGAGTCCCGCCACGGGATCTGCCACAAGATCCTGCTCTGCCCTCGCGGCAAGACCCTCACGCAGCAGCGCGCGCGGGAGCTCTCCACGTCGGAGCGGCTCTTGTTCGTTTGCGGCCGCTACGAGGGCTACGACGAGCGCATCCGGCATGGGATGGCCTTCGAGGAGATCTCGATCGGCGACTTCATCCTGGCCGGCGGCGAACTCGCGGCGCTTTGCGTGCTCGAGGCGGCTGTGCGCGTGATCCCAGGCGTACTCGGCTGCGCCCAGTCGCCCGAACTCGAGTCCTTCGAGACGGGCCTGATGGATTACCCGCAATACACCCGCCCGCGCAGTTTCCGCGGCATGGACGTCCCAGACGTCCTGCTGTCCGGCGACCACGCGGCGGTAGCACGCTGGCGGCTGGAGCAATCCCGCATCCTCACGGCAAAGAAACTCTCTCTGACCCCACCACCAAGCAACACCGGGATCGACGAGCCGAACGCAAACCGCGGCGGCGCGGGCGATCCGAAGGCGTAGACGACGATGAATACTCTGCGGCAGCTCGAAATCGAGAACATGAAGGCGACGGTCCCCGACTTCGGTGTCGGCGACACAGTCGATGTCCACTATCTGATCAAGGAAGGCGACAAGGAGCGCGTCCAGCTCTTCTCGGGCACGGTGATCGCGATCTCGGGCCGCGGCATCCGCCGCAGCTACTTGGTGCGCCGGATCGTTGCCGGCGAGGGCGTCGAGCGCCGGTTCCCGCTGCACTCCCCGCGCGTCGCCGCGGTCAAGGTGCACAGCCGCAGCAAGCCCCGTCGCGCCAAGCTTTTCTACCTGCGTGAGTTGGAAGGCAAGGCCACCCGCTTGAAGCCCAACCTCGGCAAGGTCCGCTTCCCGCGCTCCCTGAAGAGCAAGGCGAAGAAGCAGGACGCTTGACCCGCTGGACCGAAACGTAGATTTCTGGCGGATCGGCCCTTTGGCCGATAACCCCGGGAACTGCGACCGGCTCGCAGTTCCGAAGTGAGAAGCCACCCAGCGCGCCGAGCATTCGCGGCCGGCGCGAACCCACCATGCTCGAGAACGCTCGCCGCCAGGTCCTCCTGGTTCTGCTGACGATTGTCGGCGCCCTCCTTTGTTCCGTCCTGCTGGAGCCTGGCTTCGGCATGGACCTCAAGGGCGGCAACCAGCTCATCTACGAGGTCCCGGATGAAGTCCTCGTCAAGCTCGAGCAGAACGAGAAGGCCCCGCGCGAAGCGGTCATGGAGCACACGCTCCGCATCGTTCGCGACCGCATCGACCCCACGGGCGTACTCGACGCGCTCGTGTCCCGTCGCGGCCAAAACGGCATCCTGATCGAACTGCCCTACCGCGAGAAGGCAGAACTCGACCAGATCAAGGCCCGCATCAGCAGCCTCGGCAAGCTCGAGATGCGCATCGTCGCCTACGAAGGCTGGGCGCAAGATGACGTCAAGTTCGACCTCGCGGCCGAGAAGCGCCGCCTCGAAGACTGGTTGAAGACGGGTGGCAAAGAACTCGTCCTCGAAAGCCACAAGAACATCGAGCGCTTCAACGAGTCGCCTAACACCGGCCCGATGGCGTTTGGGAAGATCCAGTGGTATCCGCACCTGGTCGAGCCGCAACTCGCCAACAAGAAGCTGTGGAACCTGCCGATGTCGATGGGCCAGGGCGGCGACGGCGTGCAGCCGCTCAGCGCCTCGGTCGTCGCGGTCTTCGACCAAGGTGTCGATTACAACGGCGGCGTCGTTCCTGAGGCACGGCAGAAGGAGGAACGTCCGTTCCTGCTCGAGTTCGTCGCGCTCAACATGAAGGAGGAGCACTTCCGCGGCGAAGACCTCGATCCGAGCGGCGTTGCTCCTGGCATCTCGCAGGATGGCCGCCTGGCGGTGCACTACAAGGTTCGGGACAACCTCAGCTCCCGTTATGGCGACTGGTCGGGCAAGTACAAGAAGAAGCACAGCGCGATCGTGCTCAACGGCGTCGTCCGTTCGGCCCCCTACTTCGTCGAGCGCATCCCCGGCAACGGTCAGATCAGCGGCAACTTCACGCAGCAAGAGGTTGAGGAACTCGTAAAGGTCCT
>SXGT01024370.1_pt1 | contig 15797 bp, 13 predicted proteins | sample 3176221 | NCBI WGS metagenome assembly SXGT01 (sample SAMN11356862, study PRJNA531348) | freshwater metagenome | isolation source: freshwater sample F1-120 | place: China: Fuxian Lake, Yuxi | collected 2017-12-25
TGCAGCTCGACGCGCAGGCTCTCCAGCCAGCCGATTGCCGCCGCCTTCGAGGCGCTGTAGGCGCCGGCGCCGGGCAGACCGCGGAAACCGGCCACGCTGGCGATGCCGCAGAGCGTGCCGCGCCCTGCCTCTCTCATGGCCGGTGCGAAGGCGGCGAGCGTGGCCGCCATGCCGGTGACGTTGACTGCCATCACGCGCTCGAGCTTGGCGATGTCGCGGATTTCGTCGCCGTGCGTGCCGACCGAGATGCCCGCGTTGGCGATCACCACGTCGGGCGCGCCATGGCGCGCGATGAAGTCCTGCGCGGCGCATTCCACGGCCTGCGTGTCACAAATGTCGAGCGGGTGGATGGAGCAGGTGGCGGGCAGCGACTTCGCCAGCGCCTGGAGGAGATCGCCTCGCCGCGCGGCGAGCCCCACGGTGTGTTCCTGCGAGCCGTAGCGGCGCGCGAGCGCTTCGCCGATGCCGGTGGAGGCGCCGGTGATGAAGACCTTCATGGGGTGGTGCCGGCTACTTCTTGCGCTCGGTGGCGGCGCGCTGCACCAGGTACTCGACGACCTCCATCACTTCCTTGACGCCGTTGGCCATGCGCGCCGAGGTGACGTACTTGCCGTCGACGATGAAGGTGGGCACGCCGCGCACGTTGTAGGTCTGGAGCATCTTCTGCGCCGCGGCGACCTTGGCTTTTGTTTCCGCGGAATTCAGCGCTTCGCGGAACTTCGCCGTGTCGACGCCGTTCTGCCCCAGCCACTCGACGAGGCTCTTTTCCTCGTGCAGGCGCCGGCCGTCGAAATGGTGGTTGTCGAACACCGGCCAGTGCAGGCGGTTGAGTTGCCCGACGGCCTCCAGCGCGTAGAAGGTGCGCGCAAAAGGTTCCCAGCCCTCCGAGGACACCGCGGGCACGCGCCTCAGCGTCACCGCCGGGCCGGTTTTCAGCAGCCAGCGCGCGATGTGCGGCTGGGACTCGTAGCAGATCGCGCAGCCGTAGTAGAAGAACTCGATCACCTCGATGCGCTCGCCGGTCGAGACCGGGCGCGGCGGCTCGAGCAGCTGGAATTCGCGGCCCTGCAGCGGGAGCTTGGGCGCCTGCGCGGCCGTCGTGAGCGGCAGCAGCAACAGGAGGATCGCGCCTAGGCGCGCGGCAAGATTTCCGGAGCGCATGGGGCGAAGTCTAGCGCGTTGTATGCGCGCCGCGAAGCCTTTACTCTATGTCAATGGACCGACGCGGATACCGGGCCGGGATGCTGCTTTGGGCGCTGGCCGGCGCGTGCCTCGCGCAGCCCGTGCCGGATCCGGATGGCGAGGGGCGCGACTTCGGCGTACCGCCCACCTTCGAGTTGCAGCTGGTCACGCATTCGGGGCCGACGCCGCGGGAAGTTCCGGGGGCGCGCACCATCCGCACCGCCGAATTGCGCGCGCTACTGGCGCGGCCGCCCGAGGAGCGTCCGCTGCTGTTCGACGTGCTCGGCGGCCCCGGGCACGACTCCATCCCCGGCGCGATCTGGCTGGCCGATGCCGGCCGCGGCAGCGGCTTCGACGACGAGCTGCAGCGACGGATGTCGCGCACGCTCGCGTTCCTCGCGCGCAGCGACATGAAGCGGCCGATGATCTTCTTCTGCGCCAACACGCAGTGCTGGCTGTCGTACAACGCCGCGTTGCGGGCGCTGAAGCTTGGCTACCAGGTCGTCGGCTGGTACCGCGGCGGCATCGACGCCTGGCTGGCCGCAGGCGGCGAACTCGCGGCGATGCGCATGACCTGGCAGCGCCCGGAACCGAAGTAGCGGGCGTTACTTCCTTGCGGCGCCCGCCGGCTTGGCGGGACCCGACTTGCGCACCAGGCCGACGAGGTGGTCGGCGATGGCGAACATGCCGCCCGCGGTGCCGCCCTGGTCGGCCGAGACGGTGAACGCGCCGTGCACGGCGAGCGAGGGTGTGCCGTCGATGTGATACGCGGCGGTCATCTGCGCCGCGCGCTTGACCTTGGTCTGCACGCCGAAGGACTTCAGCGCTTCCTCGAACTTCTTTACGTCCGCGCCCATCCTGGTGAGGAAGGGCAGCAGCATTTCGGCCTTCGTGGTGTCCAGGCGCGACTTGTGGATGGCATCGAACAGCGGCATGTGCGTCTTCGCGGTGAGGCCCATGGCCTCGAAGGCGTAGTAGATCCTGGCGTCGTGCAGCCAGCGGTCGTTGAATATCGCGGGCACCTGGCGGAAGGCCACGTCGGCGGGCGCCGTCTTCAGCCACTTCTCGACGTGCGGCTCGAAGTTGTAGCAGTGGATGCAGCCGTACCAGAAAAACTCCAGCACCTCGATCTTGCCGGCGGGAGCTTCGACCGGCAGCGCCGGGTTGAGCACCGAGTAGTTGCGGCCCGCGACGGGCGTGTCCTGGGCCAGCGCGGCAGGACGGAAGCCGAGCGCGGCGAGGGTGCCGGCGGCAAGCACGGAACGGCGGATGGGGTTCATGTCGTCTTCTCTGTCCGGGTTTCAGTTGGCCTTGGCGGCGTCCTTCAATTTGACCAGGCTGGCCTCGATTCCGTTCTGCGCCAGGGTCTGGCGCGCGCGGTTTATGTCGTCCAGCTTGCGGTACGGTCCCAGGCGCACGCGGTACCAGGTGCCCTTTTCCGGCAGCGTGGAGGGTTCGACGTTCGACTCGAGCCCGAGGATCGCCAGCTTCGCCTTCTGGTTGTCCGCGTCCGCCGGATTCTGGAACGAGCCGGCCTGCAGGTAGTAAATGTCCGCGGTCGATTCCGGTTGACCGGATTGGGCCTTGGCGGCCTTGAGGCGGTCCTTGAGTTCCCCGTCGGAGACCGGCTCCTCGCCCCCCGGCAGGATCTTGTAGAAGTCGAAGCGCGGCTTTTCCGGCGCCTTGTCGGGCGGTGCGGCCGACTGCGAGGCGGGCGATCCGCCTTTGGGCATACCGGCGACCGCCGGGGCCTTCGCCGCGTCGGATGCGAGGTCCTTGCCGGCGGACGGCTTGGACTTGGTGACGAACGGGATCGGCGTCTTGTTGATGTAGAAGGCGACGCCGATGGCGACGCCGAGGCCGATCACCAGGCCGATGAAGACGCCGAGCAGGAAGCCGCCGCCGGACTTGTTGCGCGGTGCGGCTTGCGGGCGTGCTGCTTTAGCCATCGTTGGTTCGCGACATCCTTTCCGGTGCGGATACGCCCAGCAGCGCGAGACCGCTCGCCAGCACCTGCCGGACCGCCGCCGACAGGCGCAGGCGAGCGACCTTCAACGCCTCGTCGTCGACGAGAATCCTCTCGGCATTATAGTAGCTGTGATAGTCGGCTGCGAGTTCGCGCAGGTAGAACGCCAGCGCGTGCGGCGCGCGGTCGCGCGCGGCGGCCTGCACAAGGTCGGGGAATTCCCCGATGCGTTGCATCAGCGCGAGTTCTCGCTCGTGCGTGAGCGGCTCCAGGCCGCCCGCCGGCACGCCGGCCCTCTCGCCCAGCTGCGCGAACACGCTGCAGACGCGCGCGTGGGCGTACTGCACGTAATACACCGGGTTCTCGTTCGACTGGCTGCGCGCGAGGTCGAGGTCGAAGTCCAGGTGCTGGTCGGACTTGCGCATGACGTAGAAGAACCGCGCCGCGTCGTCGCCGACTTCCTCGCGCAACTCGCGCAGCGTGACGAAGTCGCCGGAACGCTTGCCCATCGCCACCTTTTCGCCGCCGCGGTAGAGCACGGCGAACTGCACCAGCGCGATCTCGAGCCGGGCGGCGTCCAGGCCCAATGCGGCAAGCGCGCCCTTCACGCGGGGAATGTAGCCGTGGTGGTCCGCGCCCCATACGTCCAGCACCCGCTCGAAGCCGCGTGCGAACTTGTCCGCGTGGTAGGCGATGTCGGAAGCGAAGTAGGTGAACTGGCCGTTCTCGCGGCGCACCACGCGGTCCTTCTCGTCGCCGTAGCGGGTGGAGCGGAACCATAGCGCGCCTTCCTTCTCGTAAAGCTCGCCGCGCGCCTGCAGCGATTCCACGGCGCGCGCGACCGCGCCGGTATCGTAGAGCGACTGCTCGGAGAACCACACGTCGTGGCGCACGCCGAAGCCGCCGAGGTCGTCGCGCTGGTCGGCGAGCATCGCCTGCAGCGCGAAACGGTGGATGGCCGCCCACGCATCGCCGAGCAACGACTTGGCGGTTTCGACCAGCGCGTCGACCTCGGCGTCCGCATCGACCGGCTGCGGCGCGGGCAGCCGCGCGAGGTCGCGCGCGAAGAGCGCGCCGTGTGCCGCGTGCAGCCGCGCGGCGATGTCGCGCACGTAGTCGGCGCGGTAGCCGTCCGCCGGGAAGGCGACCGTGCCGCCGAGCTGCTCCAGGTATCTGAGCCAGACCGAGGCGGCGAGGATGTCCATCTGCCGGCCCGCGTCGTTGACGTAGAACTCGCGCGACACGTCGGCGCCGGCGAATTCCAGCAGGTTGGCGAGGCTCGCGCCGTAGGCCGCGCCGCGGCCGTGTCCGACGTGCAGCGGGCCGGTGGGGTTGGCGGAAACGAACTCGATCTGCAGCTTTTCGCGTGCGGCGGGAAGGCCACGGCCGAAATCGGCGCCGAGGCGCAGGGCGTCCTCGACGGCGGCGAACTTGGCGCGCGGCGCAAGCCGCAGGTTGATGAAGCCGGCGCCGGCGATCTCGACGGCGGACACGTAGCCTTCGGCGAAGGCGGGCAGCGCCCGCAGCGCGGCGGCGATGGCTTCGGCGAGCTGGCGCGGATTGCGCTTCAGGCGCTTGGCGAGCTGCATCGCCACCGGACAGGCGAAGTCGCCGTGCGACGGGTCGCGCGGCCGCTCGAGCAGGATCTCCGCGTCCGCCGCTTCGGGCACCGCTGCTGCGACGGCGCCACGCAGCAGGGCCGTGAGATGGGTCTTGGCGTCGAAGCTCATGAAGGGGGCGCGATTATATCGCTCCCCCGTCGCGCAGGAACGCACTTGTGCGTTGTCAGTCAGAGCCGATCGGGTCCACGTCAAGGTGCCACCTGATTGCGCGCGGCGCAGTGGCGAACAGTTGCTCGCTCCACTCGCGCAGGAAGCCGAGCAGCGCCGCCCGCGACGCCGATTGCACGACGAGCTGCGCGCGCTCGTACCCCGCCCGGCGCGTGACCACGTGCGGCACCGGGTCGTACACCTGCACGCCTACGGGTGCGGCGACAAGCTCGCGCGCCCCGGCGAGAAAGCGCATGGTGTCCTCCAGCCGCGGTGCCTCTGCGCGCAGCGCGGCTTCGGAAACGAAGGGCGGAAAGCCCGCCGAGCGCCGCTCGTCGAGCTGGCTGGCGGCAAACGACGCGAAGTCGTGGCGGGCGAGCGCAGCGTAGAGCGCGTGCTGCGGGTACATGGTCTGCACCAGCACCTCGCCCCGCTGCTCGCGGCGGCCGGCGCGCCCCGCGACCTGCATCAGCGTGGCGAACAGGCGTTCGGCCGCGCGGTAGTCGGTCGAGAGCAGCGCGCCGTCGGCGTTCAGCACCCCAACCAGCGTCAGGTGCGGGAAGTCGTGGCCCTTGGCGAGCAGCTGCGTGCCGACAAGGATGTCGCCCCGGCCCGCTCGCGCTTCCTCGAGCGCGAGCGTGAGGTCCGAGCGGCGGCGCGCCGTGTCGCGGTCGATGCGAACGATGCTGGCGTCGGGGAACAGCGACGCCAGGGTTTCCTCCACGCGCTGCGTGCCGCGCCCGACGGCGCGCAAGTCGACGTTGCCGCAGGTGGGGCAGGCGCGCGGCACCGGGTGCTCGGCGCCGCAGTGGTGGCAGCGCAATCTGCCTTCCTTTTGATGCAGCACCAGCCGCGCGCTGCAGCGCGCGCAACCCGCAGCCCAGCCGCAGGCTTCGCAGGCGAGCACGGGCGCGTAACCGCGGCGGTTGATGAAGACCAGGCTCTGCTCGCCGCGTGCGCGGCGCGCGCGGATGGCCTGGACGAGGTCGGCGGACAGCCCGTCCTGCGCCGGCGACGCGCGCAAATCCACCGCGCGCACCGCCGGCAGGACCGCCCCGGGAGAGGCGCGCTGCGGCATGGAGAGGATCTCGTAGCGGCCCTGGCGCGCGTTGTGCCAGGTCTCCAGGGAGGGCGTCGCCGTGCCCAGCACCACCGGGCAATCCGCCAGCTTCGCCTTGTAGACCGCGGCGTCGCGGCCTGAATAGCGCAGGCCTTCCTGCTGCTTGAAAGAGGCATCGTGCTCCTCGTCGACGACCACCAGTGCCAGCCGCGGCAGGGGCGTGAGCACCGCGAGCCGCGTGCCCAGCACGATGTCGACCTCGCCGCGCGCGGCCAAGATCCAGCCCGCGGTGCGCGCCACGTCCTCCAACCCGCTGTGCAGGGGCGCAATGCGTGCCTGCGGGAAGGCGGTGCGAAAGCGCGCCTCGAGTTGCGGCGTCAGGCTGATTTCCGGCACCAGAACCAACACCTGGCTGCCACCCTGCAATACGCGCGCGATGGCGTGCAGGTAGACCTCGGTCTTGCCGCTGCCTGTGACGCCGTGAAGGAGGGTGGCGCGAAAACCATCTCCGCCCGCGGCGATGCGATCGACGGCATCCTGTTGCGCGGGGTTCAGCGCGTGGCCCGCGGCGAACGTGGCGCGCAATCCGGGTGCGACATCCGCCGGCGGCAGCAGGGATTTCTTCGGCAGCGGCTTCAGCACGCGCAGGCGCGGGGGCAGCGAGGCGATCACCGTCTCGCCGAACGGGCGCTGGTAGTAGCCGGAGAGAAAGCGCACGAGTTCGAGCCACTCGGGGGGCAATGGCGGCGTCTCGCGCAGCACGCGAGCCACGCGTTTCAAGCGCTTGTGCTCGATGTCGGTGCTTGCGGCATGCTCGACCACCACGCCGACACGCTCGCGACGGCCGAATGGCACCGCCACACGCTCGCCGATTCGCGCTTCGTCGTCCACCGGCGGCAGGTAGTCGAAGAGTGTCGCCAGCGGAACGTCGAGCGCGACGCGAACGAGCAGGCTTGGGGGCAAGAGTTACGCGGGTGAGTTAAACCGGCGCTTGGATTGGGCCGCGTAACTGGCCAGCCGGAAAGGCATTTCCTCTTGCCCACAGGCCCTGTGGACAAGTTTGTGGGTAACGTTGTCGCCCAGCGGTAACGCCCCATCCGGCCCCTGTCGCGCCGTCACCACAGCCCTCTTCGATGGAGGTTGAATTCCTCATTCAATTCAATTCAATTCACTACGAAGCCTTTCTCAGTGAGCGGAAAAGCGACTGCTCATGCGCCCCTTGGACGGCCTTTTGTGCATAAGTCAAGCGCAATCGCCTATCAGGCGCCGCTGTAAGTACGTACTTCGTCTACCAGCGCCGCTACCGAGTCCGGAGAAGTGAACTGCGAGATGCCATGTCCGAGGTTGAAGACATGGCCAGGCCCCTTGCCGAACGCGTTCAGCACCCGGCGGGCCTCTGCGCGCACCGCGTCTGGCGGCGCGAGAAGCACGCTGGGGTCTAAGTTGCCTTGCAGCGCGACGCGATCGCCAACGCGTCGCCGCGCGAGGCCCAGGTCGGTGCTCCAGTCCACGCCCAGCGCATCGCAACCGGTGTCCGCCATTGCTTCGAGCCAGGCACCGCCGCCCTTGGTGAACAGGATCGAGGGCACGCGCCGGCCTTCGCGAGCCTTGGTCAGCCCCGCGATCACCCGGCGCGAGTAGGCGAGCGAAAAGGTTTCGTAGCCCGCGGTGGTGAGGTTGCCGCCCCAGGTGTCGAAGATCATCACGGCCTGCGCGCCGGCCTCGATCTGCGCGTTCAGATAGTCGGTCACGGCCTTCACGTTGACCTCGAGTATGTGGTGCAGCAACTCGGGCCGCGCGTAGAGCATGGTCTTCAACGCGCGGAAGTCGTCGCTGCCGCCGCCTTCCACCATGGAGCAGGCGAGGGTGTAGGGGCTGCCGGAAAAGCCGAGCAGCGGCACGCGTCCGCCGAGCGCGCGGCGGATCTCGGCCACGCCATCGAGCACGTAGCGCAGCTCGGCCGCAGGGTCCGGCGCGGCGAGCGCGCGGATCGCCGCCTCGTCGCGCAGCGGCCGCTCGAACTTCGGTCCTTCGCCCTCGGCGAAGTAGAGGCCGAGCCCCATCGCGTCGGGCACGGTGAGGAAATCGGAGAACAGGATCGCCGCAACCAGCGGGAAGCGCTCCAGCGGCTGCAACGTGACCTCGGTGGCGTAGTCCGGGTTCTTGGCCAGCGCGAGGAAGCTCCCCGCGCGCTTGCGCGTGGCGGTGTACTCGGGCAGGTAGCGGCCGGCCTGGCGCATGAGCCAGATCGGCGCGTGGTCCACCGGCTCGCGCGCCAGCGCGCGCAGGAACGAGTCGTTTTTCAGCTCGCTCATTTCGCCAGCAGCTTCGCGTCGATGTATTTCCACTCCGCCGCCGTCACCGGCGTGATCGAAAGGCGGTTCCCCGGGCGCAGCACCCACATCTTCGCCAGCGCCCTGTGCGCGCGCAGTTCCGCGAGCGGCACGATACGCGTCTTCCTCAGCGCGCGCACGTCGACGTGGAACCAGCGCGGCGCGTCTTTCCTTGCCTTGGGGTCGTAGTAGCCGCTCTTCGGGTCGAACTGCGTGTCGTCAGGCCGGGCCGCCGAGGCCACTTGCGCGATGCCGGCAATTCCCGGCTCCTCGCAGCTCGAGTGCCAGAACAGCACGCCATCGCCAGGCCGCATCGCATCGCGCAGGTAGTTGCGCGCCGGGTAGTTGCGCACGCCCGTCCACGGCGTCCTGCGTGCGGGCGCGGCAAGCGCATCGTCGATCGAGCACTCGCCCGGTTCGGACTTCATCACCCAGTAATTCATGGGAATGCATTTTCCCTCAGTCAGCGGGCGCACGCCGCAAGTGCGCGCGCCGCATCGTGGTTCCTTGGGGGTGTTCCCCGCTTGTGGCGGTGGATTCGGCCTCCGAACCCTGTGCTTTGCAGGGCGGTTGCCTACCGGTCACATCAGGTCCGTCCGGCACGCCAGCGGCGAGGGACGGTCACAACAGTGACGCTTGGCCGAGCAACCTTAAGAAGCTATCGGTTCGGAAAATATGAACCCGGTCGCGCACAGCAGGGAACATGAATCGAGTATACGCCCGCCAAAATGCGCTCAGAAAAGTTTTTCCTGCTGCGCCAGCGCTTCGTCGAGCTGCGCCTCGATCAGCGCGATGCGCCGCTTGGCGTCGCCCATGTCGATTCCGCCGCCGACCCGGGTCGAGAGCAGCTCGTGCGCGATGTTGAGCGCGGCCCTCACCGCGATGCGCTCCATGGCCGCGTTCTTGCCCATCTTCTTGATCTCGGACATCTTTGTGTCGACATAGGAGACTGCCTGGAGCAGCGCATCGCGCTCGCCCGGCTCGCAAGCGATGCGAAAGCTGCGGCCGAGGATCGTTGCCTCGATGGTCTTCGGACTGTCTGCCATGCGACTCACCAGCCGGGTCAGCCGGGAATGAGCGAAATCAGGCTCTCGAGCTTCGCCCGGGCGCCGTCGATCTTGTCGTTCAGGCGCTTGGCGTCGTTCTGCGCCGCGACCAATTGCTGGCGCAACTCGCTGTTTTCAGCGCGCAGCCGGTCGCACACAGTGACGAATTGCGCGACTTTGTTCTCGAGGGAGCTGAACTCGGCTTCCACGGGCGCACTATCTTTCAATTCCACCATTGCGTCAAGAAATAGCAGGTGTTTGTGAATGTGTTTCCTGATATCCGGGCGGCGCGCGAGGCGGCATGGCCTGTGTGCTGCGGCGCGTTATAATCGCCTCGCTATTGCTCACCGCATGGGTGTCCGCCGCGCGCAGTCTGCGGGCGACGGATGAAACGGGAAGCAGGTGCGTGCGACGGGACGACCGGCGCGCAAGGCCTGCACTGCCCCCGCAACGGTAAGCGAGCAGACGCGCCGGCAGGCAACTGCCGCCACTGGGGGCTGTTCCCCGGGAAGGCGGCGCGTCAGGGCGGAGCGATCCGCCAGCTCGCGAGTCCGGAGACCGGCCCAGCGGCTTTCGCCAACTTGTCTGGCATCGGGAAAGATGCCTGGGAGCGTCGATGTCTCGCCTCATTCATGGCCGCGTCGCGGCCGCAGCACTATCCATCGCATTGCTTGTTTCGCCCGGCCACGCGGCGGGCCAGACCGATGACGCGGTCCTCGTCAATGGCACGCGATTCCCGCAATCGGCCGCAAAGCTGCCCGCCAGCGTCACCGTGATCGGCCCTGAGGACATCGCGCGCAGTGCCGCGCGCACGCTGCCCGAGTTGCTTTCGGAGCAGGCGGGTCTTGCCGCGCGGGATCTCTACGGCAACAACAGCGCGGCCGCAAGCATCGACATGCGCGGTTTCGGCGCCACCGCAGGGCAGAACACCCTGATACTGGTCGACGGGCGCCGCGTCAGCGACATCGACCTGACGACGGTGCAGTGGTCCGCCATCCCGCTTTCCTCGGTCGAGCGCATCGAAGTGCTGCGCGGCACGGGCGCAGTGCTCTATGGCGATGGCGCCAGCGGCGGCGTCGTCAACATCATCACGCGCTCGCCGCTGAAGAAGGGTGCGATCGCGGAAGCCCGCGTGGGCATGGGCTCCTACAACACCGGCGAAGTGCAGCTCGGCGCGGGCTACGCCAACGGTGCTTTCGGCATCAACGGCTCGCTCTACCAGTACGGCTCCGACGGCTATCGTACCAACAACCGCAACGAGCAGAAGAACAGCGCGCTCAACCTGCGCTGGGGCGGTGACCAGACCACGCTCGACCTGCGCGCCGGCACCGACCGCCGCGACCTGCGCCTGCCGGGCGCGCGGCGCATACAACCTTCCACGGGCCTCAACGAGTTGCTCGCCGACCGGCGCGGCGCGCAGACGCCGCTCGATTACGCCAGCCGTGACGGTGTGCGCGCCGGCGCCACGCTCGCGCACCGGGCGGGCGAGGTGGAATTGACGCTCGGCGCCGACTACCGATCCAAGGACCAGCGTTCCTATTTCGACCAGAGCGGTTTTCCCGCGTCGCGGGCGGAGGACCTGGAGCTGCGCTCGCTCGCGCCGCGCGTGCGCTTTCCGTTCACCACGGGACCCTTGCGCCACAGCCTCACCCTCGGCACCGACCTGCAGGAGTGGCGCTACGACTCGCGCCGCAGCCCGCGGATCGAAACGATCGGGCAACCCGTCAACCGCGTGCGCATCACGCGCGAAAACAGCGCGCTTTACGCCCAGGATGCGATCGAAATCGGCGCCACGCAGGTTCTCGTCGGCGCGCGAGGCGAACGCGCGAAGTACGACGCACGCGACACGGTGGATCCCACGGCGCCTGGGTTTGCCGCCAACCAGGCGGCGCCGGCCGTGCGGCGGGCGCAGAAGCAGCGCGCCTGGGAGGTCGGCTTGCGCCACGCCCTGTCACGCCAGTGGTCGGCATTCGCGCGCGCCGGGCGCAGTTTCCGCCTGGTCAACGTCGACGAGATTTACGAGACCGATGCTGCGTTCGCGCCGCAGTTCCAGCTCTTGCGCCCGCAGCACGCGTTGACGCACGAGGCGGGAGCCGCCTGGCGCTCCGGCCCGCACAGTGTGCGCGCGACGCTGTTCCGCACCGAGGTGACCGACGAGATCCACCTCGACCCGTTCACCACGGGCGTGGGCAATACCAACCTGCCGCCTTCGCGCCGGCAGGGCATCGAACTCGACGGTGCCTGGCAGGTGTTGCCGGTCCTGCGCCTGACGGCCGCGTACACCGGGACGGACGCGCGCTTCCTGCACGGCACGCTGCCTGGCGCGGCAACCGCCATCGGCACCAATCTGAACATCGCCGGCAAGCGGGTGCCGCTGGTGCCGGAGCACAAGCTGAACGTCGGCTTGTCCTGGGAGGTGACGCCGAAGACGCGCTTCACGGCTTCGGTCGCGGCGCTCGCCAGCCAGTACATGGACAACGATGAAGCGAACACGCTGGGCGTGAAGATTCCCCGCCACGCGGTCACCGACCTCAAGCTTGCGCATGACTTCGGCTGGGGCAGGGTGTCTGCCGCGGTGAACAACCTTTTCAACGACAAGTACCATGACTACGCGGTGCGCAGCGCCTTCACGGTGGATCGCTACGCGGTGTATCCGCTCGCCGGCCGCACTTTCGGCGCCGCGCTCGAGGCGAAGCTGGAATAGTCTTTCAGCGCGGCATGCGGGAGGGGGAAATGCTATCTTCCCCCAATGCTGAAGGACGCCGTCCCTCTCGAGGGGCTTTCCCGCGCGCTGGTCATCAAGCTGCGCCACCATGGCGACGTCCTGCTCGCCACGCCGGCGCTGGCGACGCTGAAGTCGCACGCCCCGCGCCTGGAGGTCGACGCGCTGGTGTACGACGACACCGCGCCGATGCTCGAAGGCCATCCGGCCCTCGCCCAACTGCACACGGTGGGGCGCGGCTGGCGCGAACTCGGCACCGGCGCGCGCCTGGGCGCCGAGCGGCAGCTCTATCGCGACCTCAAGGCGCGTGGCTATGACCTCATCGTGCACCTCAGCGAGCAGCCGCGCGGCGCGTGGCTCGCCCGCTGGCTCGGCGCGCGTTACAGCGTCGCGCCGCGCATGCCGGAACGCGGGAGTTTCTGGGCTAGGAGCTTCACGCACCTTTATTCGCTGCTGAACAACGGTCGCCGTCACCAGGTCGAACTCAACCTGGACGCCTTGCGCCGCATCGGCATCCAGCCCGGGAAGGACGACCGGCGCGTCGGCTTCGAACCCGGGGCCGAGGCGAACTCGCGCATCGAGGCGCTGCTCGGCGAGTACGGGCTCGAACCCGGCACGTACGTGCACATGCACCCCGCCTCGCGCTGGCGCTTCAAGTGCTGGCCGGCGGAGAGGAACGCCGAGCTCATCACGCGTCTGGCGATCGATGAGCGGCGCGTCGTCGTCACTGCGGCGCCGGATGACGAGGAACTCGCCTTCATCGCCGACATCCTGAAGCACACGCAGGCGCCGGTGGTGAACCTCGCCGGCAAGTTGTCGGTGCGGGAACTCGGCGCGCTTGCCGCGCGCGCCGGCGCGTTCGTCGGCGTCGACTCGATGCCGATGCACCTCGCCTCCGCCATGGGGGCGCCCGTGGTCGCGCTGTTCGGTCCGAGCGGCGACATCGAGTGGGGTCCGTGGCGCGGCAACTTCCGCGTGGTGACGAGCTCTCATAGCTGCCGGCCTTGCGGCATGGACGGTTGCGGCGGCGGCAAGGTGAGCGAGTGCCTGACCTTGCTGCCGGTCAGCGCGGTACACGAGGCGGTGCGCGAACTGCTCTCTGCAGCATGACCGGGGTATTGCGGCTCGCCGTCGTGCGGCAGCGCTACAACCCGCACGGCGGCGCCGAGCGCTTCGTCGAGCGCGCGCTCGGTTCGCTCGCCTCGCGCGGCGCCGAAGCGACCGTGATCGCACGCAGCTGGGAAACCGGCGGCTCCGCCAGAGTGCAGGTGGTCGATCCGTTCTACCTCGGACGACTGTGGCGCGACGCGGGTTTCGCCGGCGCGGCACGCAGGACCTGGCAGGCGGGCGGCTTCGACCTGGTGCAATCGCACGAGCGCATCCCCGGCTGCGAGATCTACCGCGCGGGCGACGGCGTACACCGCCAATGGCTCGCCAACCGGCGCGTCTACGCGCCGCTCGCGGAGCGCGTCGGCCTCGCGCTCAGCCCTTACCACCGCTACGTCTGCGCGGCCGAGCGCCGCATGTTCGAGCACCCGCGCCTGCGGGCCGTGATCTGCAACTCGAAGATGGTGCGCGACGAGATCCTGCGCCACTTTCGGCTCGACGCCGGGAAGCTGCACGTGATCTACAACGGCGTGGACACGCAGCATTTCCACCCACGCGAGCGCGCGGCCCATCGCGAACGCGAGCGTGCGCGACTGGGCGTCGCGCCGGGCGAAACGCTGCTCGCCTTCGTCGGCTCGGGCTTCGCGCGCAAGGGGCTCGACGCCGTCCTCGGCGCCATGGCGGCGTCGGCCGCGGCGCTGCGACTGGTGGTCGTCGGTCGGGACCGCGAGTTGCCGAGGTTCGTCGCGTTGGCGCGCAAGGCCGGGTTGGCCGAGCGCGTGGCGTTCGCCGGCGGCGTCGAGGACGTGCGGCCCTACTACTCGGCGGCTGACGCGCTGGTGCTGCCGACGCACTACGACCCGTTCCCCAACGTTGCGCCAGAGGCGCTGGCGATGGGGCTGCCGGCGATCGTCAGCGACCAGTGCGGGGCGGCCGAGATCGTGGTGCACGGCGAATCGGGCTACGTCTGCGGCGCGGGTGACGCTGCAGGGCTGGGAAAGCTGCTGGTCGAATTCGCGCGCACGGATCGCGCGGCGATGGAAGCAGCCGCGCGCAAGGCCGCGGAGCAACTCTCGCTCGATGCGATGACCGTCGAGTTGCTCGCTCTGTACGAACGCCTCAGCGGATAGAATCGAGAGCTTCGTGGATCCCAGCGCTCACAGCAACGACAGCCGGGCGCTCTATCTCCGGCTGCTCTCCCATGTCAGGCCGCATGCGAAGGTGTTCGTCCTCGCGGTGCTGGGCATGGTCGCGGCGGCGGCAACCGAACCGCTGTTTCCCGCGCTGCTCAAGCCCTTGCTCGATGGCGGGTTCGCCGCCGGTGAAAAGCCGCTGTTCCCGCCGCTGCTGTTCGCCGCGGCGCTGGTCGGCATCTTCGTGCTGCGCGGCCTGCTGACCTTCACCTCCGCGTACTTCCTCGCCTGGGTGTCCAACCGGCTGGTGCTCGACCTGCGCGCAGCGATGTTCGCGCGGCTGGTGCGCATGCCGGCGCGCTTCTTCGACGACAACAGTTCGGGCGCAGTGCTGTCGAAGGTCGCGTTCGACGTCGGCGGGGTCACCACGGCGGCGACCACGGTGCTGACGGTGGCGGTGAAGGACAGCATTGCCGTGATCGGGCTGCTGGGCTGGCTGATGTACCTCAACTGGCAGCTGACGCTGATCGCGCTCGCCATCGGGCCGTTCGTCGCGCTGATGGTGCGCCTGTTGTCGCGGCGCCTGCGCAGCATGGCGCGCGGCGCGCAGCAATCGATGGGCGACTTGTCGCACGTGCTGGAGGAAACCATCGAGTGCCACAAGGTGGTGAAGATCTTCGGCGGCCAGGCCTACGAGGAGAGCCGCTTCGAGCGCGCCAACCAGGCGCTGCGCGGCTTCAACATGCGCCAGACCGTGCCCGCGGCGCTGGCCACCCCGGTCACGCACACGCTGGCGGCGATCGCGCTGGCCATCATCGTCTACATTGCCCTGCAGGAGTCGGTCGCGCAGCGCGCCACCGTGGGCGAGTTCGCCTCGTTCATCACCGCCATGCTGATGCTGCTCGCGCCGCTCAAGCGCCTCACCGAGGTAAACGCGCCGCTGCAGCGCGGCCTGGCTGCGGCCGAGAGCGTATTCGGGCTGATCGACCAGCCCGTCGAGGAGGATGCCGGCACCGTGGTACTGCCGCGCGCGCGCGGCGAGGTCGCCTATGAGAACGTGAGCTTTACCTACCCGACGCGCACCGAGCCCGCGCTCGCGGGCGTGTCGTTGTCGGTCAGGCCCGGGGAAACCGTGGCGCTGGTCGGCGGCTCGGGCGGCGGCAAGACCACGCTGGTCAACCTGCTGCCGCGCTTCTACGCGCCCTCCGGCGGCCGCATCCTGGTCGACGGGCAGGACATCCAGTCGCTCACGCTCGAGAGCCTGCGCGCCAGCCTCGCGCTGGTGAGCCAGGAGGTGGTGCTGTTCAACGACACCATCCAGGCCAACATTGCCTACGGGCGCCTGGGCGGCGCGAGCGAAGCGGAAGTCATCGCCGCCGCGGAAGCGGCGCACGCCATGGACTTCATCCGCGAGACCCCGGAGGGCCTGCGCACCATGATCGGCGAGAACGGCCTGCGCCTCTCCGGCGGCCAGCGCCA
>SXGT01680627.1_pt1 | contig 15797 bp, 11 predicted proteins | sample 3176221 | NCBI WGS metagenome assembly SXGT01 (sample SAMN11356862, study PRJNA531348) | freshwater metagenome | isolation source: freshwater sample F1-120 | place: China: Fuxian Lake, Yuxi | collected 2017-12-25
ATTGCGCGATGACCAGCGCGCCGCGAAAGCCGAGATCGCGATCATCGTCTCGCATGCATTACCCAAGCACATCGAGTCGTTCGACTTTGTCGACGGCGTCTGGGTGACGAGTCCTCGCCACTTCGTCCCGGTCGCCCTCGCGCTGCGTCAGTCGTTGATCGAACTCGCCTCCGTGCGGACCGCCAGCGAAGGTCAGCAGACCAAAACCGAGATGATCTACCAGTACATGACCGGCCCTCGTTTCCGACACCGCATCCAGGCAATCGTCGAAGCCTTCAAGACCATGGAGGAAGACCTCCAGAAGGAACGCAAAGCCATCACCCGACAATGGTCTAAACGCCAGGAACAAATCGAACGCGTCATGCAGGCCACCGTCGGCCTCTACGGCGACCTCCAGGGCATCGCCGGCAAGAACCTCCAGGAAATCGAAGGCCTGGAGTTCCCGCTGATCGAAGATGAGGCGGACGACTAGATATTAACGCTGAGATCGCTCAAGGAACAAAACCACAGATGAAGAAAAACTTGAACCGCAGATAAACGCAGGTGAACGCAGATTAAAACGATACGGATCTCCGGTGTTTTATCTTCTCTGATCTGTGTCCATCTGTGTTTATCTGTGGTTCATTTCTCCGTGGCTAATCTTCCACCGCGAAACGCTGTTCCGTCACCACATAACGCGTCACCAGTTTCTCAAGGTCTCCCTTGGTCGCCAGCGTCCGAACTCGCTGCTTCGCAGACGCCGAACCCAAAGACGGCGAATACCCATGGTGGTGGTCCGCGATCGTGATCGCAAGAATCAGGTCATCGCGACTGATCCGTCGACGGCCATGCCCCACCGCGATCCAGCGGGCGATATACAAGATCGAAACGACCAGCAGAACAAGCGCCTGATAACCTTCAATAACGCTGGTCTGATAATAAGGTCGACCGCAGAAGTGCATGCCTTTGAGTTTGACCCACATCAGACGCTGCAGAAGTTCGACGTCGTCCGTAGAAATCGGCTCAAACGTCTCATCAATCGCAGCGAACGGCACCGCCTTGAGATCAGGATGCAAAGGCAGCGTCTCCCCCTTGCCAGCTGAAAACCGCAGAGCTGCTTTAACGAGTTTCCAGCGGTAGGACATCGTGATCTGCTGGAAGTTTTCCTTTCGCGAATACTGAGCCGCGAGAAGTCGAAACGACGTCTGCGAAATTCGACTCGGCTCCTCCTGCAGCGGCAACTCAGGAAGCTCTTCAACCGACGCAGCAGCCACAAGTTCAATCAATTCGCGGACACGCGGCCCTTTGATCTTCTCATAAGAGGCTTGTTCGAGCAGGCCTGTCCAGAAAAGCGTTCTGGCAAGACTCAGTTCAAAGGCGACCGAGTCATCCCCGATCGCTTCCTCCAAAAGCTCCGACACTCGTAACACATCGGCCCAGTCAACCGCGACGCCACGCTTAAGAGCAGGAGCAGGCGAGTCCCGAAAGTTGGCAGGCGTCGTTAAGCGAATCAGCTCTTCAATGTCCTTCTTCGACTCGCTGACATTCTTCCCGAGATTCGCTGCCACCGATGGACAACTGAAACGCAGACTGACCGTCATCGTCTTGCCAGCGGGGTGAAACGCATATGGATAGATCCGACACGCCAGAGGCTTGGCATCCTCACCGAACTTGGCATGGATACGGCAGAGCCCTTTCTCATTCAAGAAAATACAACTCCCATCCGCCTGATTCGATAGCCGTGTCCAGCTCTTGGAGAATATCCCGCCATCAACGTGAAACAGCTTCGACGAATCCCCTTTCACAACCGAGCCCAGATGCTCGTCGTTTTCCCACTGCTGAGAGAGGATCCGCTGCTTGTCCTCATCACGAATATAAATCGCATGCTGCTTACAGCATCCGCCACAATTGTGGCAGCTCCAATTCTGAACCGTCGGCAGCGTGAAAGGAATTTTGGCCATACCGGGATTCTAGGCAGAAACCCGGTCAATGGAAACGGCGAGGGAAATCTCCAGCAGACAAATTGGGCCGACCAGCGATCACATAGAGTGAAAGAGTTGGAATTCCCCTCGAAGGCTCTTACTCGTGTCGCAGCGCCTCAATCGGATCCAGTCTTGCCGCAGATCGTGCCGGGTAAACCCCGAAAATCACCCCGATCGCGACGCTGATTCCAAACGCAATCGGCAGGCTCCAGATCGCCACCTGTGGCTGCATCTCCAGAAAGATTCGGCTGATGTCAGACGTTCCCGAGCTACCCGAAAGAACGAACTGATTGACGGCGAACTTGAGCCCCGTAAACGCCACTGGCGTCATCAGTCCCAGGAAGATACCGACCAGTCCGCCAGTGCCCGACAGCACAATCGTCTCCGTCAGGAACTGGTTGATGATGTCAGACCGCTTTGCCCCCAGCGCACGTCGAATTCCAATCTCCCGCGTTCGCTCGGTTACGGTGGCGAGCATGATGTTCATGATCCCGATCCCGCCGACAATCAGACTGATCGCCGCGATCGAACCCAGCACAAAGTTGAAGATGTAACGAATTTGGTCCGCCTGTTTGAGAAGTTCCAGAGGCACAACAACCGCATAGTCCTTTGAACGCGGATGGTTTCGCTCGACCGATTCGCGCACCACTTCCGCCGTCGAAATGACATCCTCTTTGCTCGCCACTTGCAGTGTCACTTGCGAAAGCTCGATCTGCTCCGCAGAGAATGAGCCTGCACTTCGCTGAACATTCAGAATCCCGAAACGCACCTTCATCGTCGTCAGCGGGATGTAAACGTCTTTATTGTAATCCTGCCCCGACATGCTCCCGCCAATCGCAGCAGAAGCCGTTCGCTCGTTTGTCACGCCGATGACCTGATACGCCTGATTCTCCAACTGTACGATCTTGCCCAGCGGATCTTCATAAGGAAACAGAACCGCAGCCGCCTGTGAACCAACGACACAGACATTCTCCAGCGAATCGAGATCATGCCCCGTCAGAAAACGCCCCCCCGGAGCCATGTTCAAGTGGTTGATCGTCAGATACTCCGGCGTGCAGCCGACAATCCGGACGTTCAACTGTCGGTGCTGATAGCGAGCCTGTTTGACAATCTCGCGCATCGGCGTTGTTTGTGTGATCGTCGGAATCGCCGTCAGCAGACGATAATCTTTTTCGAGCAGTCCGTAACGCAGCACGCGCGAGTTACTGGAACTCGCCGTATTCTCCCCATCATCCGGCGGCTTGACCGACCGGACGATAATATTGGTCGCCCCCAGTTCAAGCACCTGACGCTGTGCTTGCGAAGACGCCCCTTCCCCAATCGCCAGCATCGCGATCACGGAAAAAACACCAAAGACGATCCCCAACATCGTCAACCCCGACCGCAGCTTATGCAGCAACAGCGACTTGATGGCGAGGCGAACAGTGCGAAAGAATTGTGTATTCATAGGGTCGTAATTCGGAAATCGGAATTCGTAATTCGCCGGACACGGGAACGGAGGCTTCGCCTCAATGCGGAACTGGCTGTGCCGTACTCTCGTAGGCGAAGATTCCCTCCCCCGCGACCAAGCCGTCCTTCATATAAATCTGGCGCTTCGTCTGAATCGCGACGTCCGGTTCGTGCGTCACCATGATGATCGTACGCCCTTCGGCGTTGAGATCTTTCAGGATCTGCATGATCTCCGTCGCCGTGACAGAGTCGAGGTTACCCGTCGGCTCATCGGCCATAATGATCTCGGGGTCGTTGATCAAAGCTCTCGCGATTGCAACACGCTGTTGTTGTCCCCCGGAAAGTTGGAACGGGCGGTGATCGAGACGTTGGGCCAGACCGACACGCGACGCGATTTCGATGCAGCGTTTCTCATCGTAGCTGGTAATCGTCGGTGCCCCCTGGCGATACTGCAGAGGGAGCAGGATGTTCTCGAGAACCGTGTACTGCGTGATCAGATTGAACGACTGAAAGATGAACCCGATCATCTTGTTGCGAATCCCTGACAGCTTGTCATCAGACATCGTCGAAACATCAACCCCGCCGAGCATGTACTTCCCGCTGCTGGGTCGATCCAGACAGCCCAGAAGATTCAATAACGTCGACTTCCCCGACCCCGACGATCCCATGATCGCCAGAAAGTCCCCCGTCGGAATATCCAGCGTCACGCCGCGTAGCGCCCGGACGACGTTGTCGCCCATGTAGTAGGTCTTCATTAATTCTGTCAGTTGTGCAGCGTACATCGTCGTCATTCGTCTGTGTAAAACTACGCAGCGATGATGCTGCGGTGCAATTGATTCCTCGCCGGCTTAAAGCAGGCGAGGTCCAGATCAATCAGGACGAGTGGTCAGTTCGCCCAAGTCGCCAGCCTCATGACTCACGACTCAAACCTCATGACGTCCCGCTACGGCCGAGGCATATTCTGAAATGCCTTCTGCAGCTCTTCCCGAGTCAGGAAGCCATCGCTATCAGCATCTGCACTCGCGAAGTTCTGCTTAAGAGGGCCGGGGGCTTCTTCGGGCGACAACTTGCCATCCCCATCGGCATCCAGGCGTTTGAACATCGCAGCAGGATTCGGAGCACCACCACCCGGACCGCCGGGACCACCTGCTCCTGGTCCGCCTGGACCACCAGTTCCGGGACCACCGGGTGGACGTCCACCCGGTCCGCTAGGACCTTTCGGTCCTCCACCCACAGCAGCATCTTCCGACGCCACGGAGGCTTCCACGGGTTCCTTCGTCGGATCCGGTGCGTTGAGAGCAAGCGCCAGTTCCGAAATTTCTTTCTGGAACTGCGTCCGAGGATTCATGATGACCCGATCCCCCTCTGCCAGACCGCCAAGAATCTCGATCGTCGAATCGTTCGTTGGACCTGCTTTGATCTCGACTCGCTCATACCCTTCTGGTTTGAGCTTATAGGCGAAGTAATTCATCCCGATCTTAATAACAGCCTGCACAGGAACCTGCAGCACGTTCTGTCGATCATTGACCAGGATCTCGATATCCGCATTCAAACCAGGACGGAGTTCTTTCACGATCTCGACCGGATCGACCATATCAACCTGAACTTCGTATTCCTTCAAATCGGTATTCGGCCAACTACCAGACAGCGGCACCGACGAGACATGTGTGATCAGTCCGTTATACACTTTGTCATGGTAAGCATCGACGCGAATCAAAGCCTTCTGCCCCGTACGAATCGCCGCAATCGCAGACTCATGAATTCGGGCCGTCACCTTCATCTGTGTCACATCCGGCAGATTGATGATCGCCTGACGTTCGCGAACCGCTGCCCCTTCTTCAATCACCACCGCATTCTGTCCACGGCCACCCTCAATGTTTGAATAGACGACTTCGCCATCCTGAGGGGCGTAGATTTTGCAGGCATCGATCTGTTCGAGAACTTCTTTGTACTTACTTTCCTGGACTTCATGAGTCAGCTTGGCGGATTCAAGATCCGCAGCTGCTTTGGCAAGCGCCGCATCGGCTTTACGCCCCACACGTTCGAGTTCCAGAACAAACTCTTTCGCATTGGCTTCGAGTTCTTTCACAGTTCGCGTGTAGGTGTAATCCTTGAAAACATCCACCGCCAGTTCCGCCGTCCGTTTTTCAATCTGAGCTTTGCTCATGGCAATCCGCTGAGACTCAAGTTCCGACTGACTGCGATAGCCCTTCTTCGCCATCCGCTTCGTGAACTCCAACGCCTCCTCAGCACGTGAGAAGTCTTCCCTCTTCAGCGACAACGTCCCTTCGAGAGTCTGCAATTGTTGCTCGTACTCACCTTCTTTGAACTTTCTCAGATCCAGATCAGCCAGCGACAGTTTCAACTTCGCAGCCGCGATATCCGATTCGTTCTGCGTTCGCTGAATGTCATACTGCTGCTTGGCATTCGCCAACGCAGCTTCGGCTTGTGTCAGATCAATCTTCTGCTGCTTGGCTTTGTCAACGAGTGCCAGCGAATCAAGCTCGCACAGCAGATCCCCTTTCTTAACCTGCTTCCCCTGAGGGACGATACTGATGATCGTCGAGCCCCCCTGGACCTTGCAGGTCAGGACCGCATTGTTCCGACTGTCGACCGTTCCGCGGTCATTGACCACAATCCGGAACGGCCCCTTGTTAACGACCGAGGTGACATACTCGATCTGCTTTTCTTTCCCCCAACCGGGGAGGTTCATATTACTGAGCAGCGGAACGAGCAGGAGCAGGCTCAGGAGGAACCCAACCAAAAGTATCCGGCTGATTGACCCGGACCGCGTGCAGGAGACGCTGTTCTTCGGCCGCTTCAGCCTGGGGATCAGCAGTGACGGGTGTACCTTGGACAAGTTTAATTTCATTATCTCGAACTCCGGAGCCCTTCGGCTGGCGCCGAGAGCTGTCGTTTTGAATCACAGGAGGAGGAATCGCGCCAGGAGCAACTTCCGGTGCGCGATCCACTGGAGAGGGGGGCAGGAGAGGAGCGGACGTGCCATCTGCTGCGGGCAAGTTGCCAGGTTCCGTCGCAGTACCAGGAGCCCTCAATTGAGACGCCATGGCGTTCAGGTCGACGGCACTGGCCGACAATTTTTCATTCTGATAGAAATTATCGATCCAGATCCCACGTTCATCAATCACCATTAGATCCATATCGCGAAATATATCCAAACGGGCACTCTCGTAATCGGTCCAAATGGCGATCAATTGGTTCTGGGCTTGGAGAATATTTCTCAAACCCGTCAAGATGTTTTGTCCAGAAAGACCGCTCGAACGACTGCTGCTACTACCACCAGACGTTGAGCTGGACGATGTCGGACGCACTTCCGTGGCTTCCAGAACCGCTTGATCGTAAGACAACGCCGCGAAACGCAACGCCTCTCGAGCTGTCTGCAGGTTCGCCTCCAATGTCTTCAGTTGACGCCAGTCCAGACGGACCTGGAATTTGATCAGGTCTTCCAAAGCCATGTAATCACGGCGTGCCCGCTGATAGGCGATCTGGGTCTGTCGGTACTCGTTTCGCTCGGCAATCTGGTCGATCGGAGCACGGAATGCAATCCCGGCTCGGAACGAACTGCTCGCTCCGCGGAAGTCCAGCGGATTGCTCCGCCCGGTCGGCGTCCGCACATCACCTTCCATCACAAGATCTAACACCGCTTTCAGGTTATTGGCACTGACCTCAAGTTGACGGCGCGCATCCACCACCAGCGCTCGCTGGTTCATCAGATCCATCCGATTCTCGAGCGCCAGTCCCACTGCGTCTTCCAAGGGCAGTGAAAACTTGTTTAACTGAATCAGCTCGACACGCATATTGATTTGCACAACCTGAAGCCCTTGAAGACGTTGCAGCAAGTCCTCCCGCAACAGCTCCAGTTCCTTCATGGTGCCGATCATAACTTCGTCCGACACATTCGGATCGGATAATTTTTGCTGCATTTCTGTCAGAACTTTTCGGATTTCCTCCAGTTCGCGTCCCACAAACGAAAGATCGTTGCGACCTTTGGTGAACTGTTCCACCAGATACTGCTTGGCTTCTTCGCTCTCCTGCGATTGTAGACGGAACGGCAAATTCTCTTCGACCAGCCTTAAATCGCGTCCAAGAATCTCCAAAACAGGCCCGCTGACCTTCGCATCTGTATCGAGGAATGCCTGGATCGTTCTCAAAATCAATTCCCGGTCCGGCTCGAGTTCGCTGAACTGACCTGACAGCGAGACGAGATTCTCAATGTCGTATTCCATTTCAATCAATAGCGGATCGATGAACTCGAAGCTCCTCAGCAAAGAATCATCCATCGTGATAAAGACATCGGGCGGCAGCCCCAAAAAGATCTTGAACCGATCCAGATCGTTCTCGAGATTCAATTGCTGGTTTCTCAACGTGTTCTGCTGACTTCGCAACTGACTTTCCAGCTGCGTGACGTCCAGCGTCAGGGTGTCGTTCTGCAACAGCGACACCATCTCGAGGGCAGCCCGCTGGAAGTCGGGATCATTGCTCAAGGCAAGCAGAGCGCGTGACTGCTCCTCAGACATCGATCCCAGCCACACAAGTTCACTCGGGCGTTCCAGCTCAACTTTTTGCAGAATCTGCTGACGTTCTGCTTCCGTCAGATTTTCATCGCTCAGTCGACGATCAACTTTCACGTAGCGACGATAATCGAGTTTCCCTTTCAGGATATCAGGCAGGCCGTCCGGGATGACGATCTCCGGGGGGAGATTCTCCAGCTCTTCGCTCCACTGGCTTAACGGTTGAGTCGAAATCTCTTTGAGTCGCTCTGCTTGTCTTTCCAGACGACGAATGTTGTCTTCCTGGTTGCGAATACTCTGCAGCTGCGTCAACAGCCCCAGATACCCGGGACTGGCTTGAATCCCGCCCGAGGACCCGCCCGCAACTGTGTTCGTAAACAGGAACTTGCGGAACCGCGCCAATTCACGGACCGCATAAAGCAGGTCACGTTCTGACTGCGTCAGATTCGCCATCGCCACTTTGCGTCCCGCCCCTTGAAACAACGGCTGAACCAGCGAGAACGACAAAATACTCGCTGACGATGTCGAACTGTTCGGCGAAAACAGCCACAGCGTATTGTTCGCCAGTTCGACCGCCCATTGACCACCCGTCGGCAGAAATTGACTGACACCAAACGCACTGTTCGTTTCCAGACTCGTCGCGGCAGGACTCGAAGGCACGACGGTGTAAGTCGCATCCCCGCCCGGCTCAAGACCAGCGCGATTCAGATAACGCACTTGGAACTGGAACCGCTCAAACGTCAGGTTGAGAGCCGCCAGATACAGGTTCTCGAGCTGGGTCTGATACTCGCGCGAGTGAATGTACGACAGCTCGATCGCATCCTGCAGCGTCATCTGCTTAATGGCAGGCACGGGCTGGATGTATTCACCCGTTTGCTCGTTGACCATCTCGCTGGTGATCTCGAAGTTCGCCAGCCACATCGGATTCTCCACGGAGACCGACGACCCCAATTTGTGCCAGCTCTTATAGCCCCGGATCCCGTCCGAGCACTGCATGTAGATGGAAGCCGCCGGATCATCCGGTGGCAGTGGCGGGCAGTCGGCGTTTTCCGCATCGAAGAAGCGGCTCCGCGGATCGGGATTCAGCCCCACCCGTGGCAGCATCCAGCGACCATCCGTGATGTGCTGTTCGATGGCGCGATAAGAGTCCTTATCGGCCTGCTTCCGCCAGAAACCTCGTGAACAACCCGAGAACGACATCGTCAGCAGGATCAGCAGCAGCATTCCGCAGCGCGAGCCCGAAAACGTCATTCCCATGGGAGTGGTAGGCGTCGAGTATCTATACATCGTTTTTTACCGGTCTGTCTGACATCCATGTCATAGACGAAACGTAAATAAGCTCCGCTTAATCAACGTTTCGTTACCTCCGATCAGTGGACAACCGATCGCATCCTGAACGGAATCTCCCGAACATCCGTCACCTCCCTCACGAGACGTGCAACGGCTAAGACTGGAGTTTCCGCTTCGATTATTTCGACCGTCAGCGATGGTCGATCCAGCAGGACGCGAGTATCACGCTCAACTGCTACAATCCCAACCCGGCAACCCCCGCAAGGCCCTCTCATCCCGAACGACACCTACAGCCCGTTAACTCTCGGCAACCCTCAAACTCTCGCTATCTTCCGCAGAATTCCCTCGGCTGCCACAACGTGCCACTGGCTATGCCAGTGTTCCGGGGCGTCCCACAACCACACATCCCTAAACCGAAACTCTGCACAAAGCAGCCATGCCCAAAGCTGCAAACATGGCGCATCACCAATTCTCTCCGCGCCCTCTGCTCCCCTCCGCGAGCTCTGCGTTCCAACCTCTCCTCTTCTCGACTCACGTCTCTAACAACCGCAACCTCAATAAATTGAGCGCGGTCTTGGCCAGTCTCGCTTCATCTAGGTCATGAATCCCCAGCGACACAACCTCTTTACGTTCGCTCCACCCCTCGCCCGTCAGCGACACACTCGTCGTCTGCGTCGCGCGTTTATCAGCATCCATCTCAAACGGGAAATGCGTCAGCAGAAGATAATCCGCCTGATGCTGACGTCGTGAGGCCTCAATCACATAGACCGCACTCCCCTCATCAAACAGCGCGTTGGTAAGGACCGTCCCTCCACGGTAGCAGCTATCGCTCAACAGATGGCCCGACAGCCGTGATGACAACAGCCCAGCCTGGCCGACCTCCAGCGTCGCGACCGTCTGCTGACGATCCGCCAGCATCTTCAACACGACATCTTCCAGTTCATCATCCTCTTCTCCAAAGACCAGCATCCCCATCCGCTCATGAATCAACAAACGCGTCTGGTCAATCTTCGCCAGACACTCCTCGTCATTCTCACCATGCGCCTCGATTCTCAACGTGATCGTCGCCTGATGCACGGTGATCCCGACTTCCGGATCACGGCCTCGCATCGTGATATCCCCCAGCATCTCCTCGGCATGCGATTCACCGACTCCAAAGCAATTGATCCGTGCACTACGAATCACACGCCCCGACGAAGGAAGCCTCGGGACCACCTGCTCGAAAAACATTCTCTTCATCTCAACCGGCACACCAGGCAGAGCCGCGATCAGCGTCGATCGCCCCGATTTCATATTCGGTAGCTCCATCCAGATCCCCGGAGCTGTCCCGAGAGGATTGGCCAGCATGATTGAACCAACCGGGTGATACGCCTGGATGTTGTTCGTTTCCGGCATCTCCCGAAATCTCGCCCGAAACCTCTCCCGAATCGCCTCCAGCGAGGCGACATCCAGCATCAGTTCCACCCCGGCCAGTTCCGCAAGAAACTGACGCGTCAGATCATCCTTGGTCGGCCCCAGTCCCCCCGAAATAATGACCACATCGACCCGCTGCGACGCAATGCGAAACGTCTCCAGCAAATCCGCCGGTGTATCCGCAACCGTCGTATGCCAGCTCGTCGTGATCCCCAGCCTCGCCAGTTCCCGCGACAACCATTGACTGTTCGTATCCAGCCTCGCGCCCGTCGTCAGCTCTGTCCCGATCGCAATCACTTCCGCCGTCAACATTCATCACCAGTTTTCTAATTTGAAATTCCCTGTGTGCCACGGCTGTGTCAGCCGTGCGATCGCGCAATAAACGCCTATCTCCACAGCTGAAACCGCGTTCCCCCTCCGGTCTTCATCGCTCCCTCACCGTAACTTCTTCCCGCCAACGGCCACCAGCTCAGGCGTCTTCTGATAGGCTCGAATAACCTTCCGATACAAATCGACGGTCTCATCGAGCATCTCTTCCATTCGAAACTTCTCCTGGACCATCTGCTGAGCCGTCTTCCCTTGTGCAATCGCCTCTTGTGGGTGTTGCAGCATTTCAATGATAACGTCCGCCAGCGCCTCGCTGTTCGATGGAGGCACCAGTCGCCCACTGATTCGATCCTCGACCACGCTGAAGACTCCACCCACGCGCGATGCAATGACCGGACGTCCCATCGCCATCGCTTCCAGCATGATCGTCCCCAGTCCCTGTTGCAGCGACGGCAGACAGAAAATATCCATCGCCGCCAGCGACTTCTGAAAGTCATACAGGTTCGGCACAAACGTCACCGAACTCGCAATCCCCAGCTCAATGGCCAACTGCCGGAGTGCTTTCTCTTCAGGTCCACTCCCTGCAATCAGAAACTCCACCGGCTTCATCCTCGCCAGCACTTTCTGCGCTGCTCCGAGAAAGAACTTGATCCCCTTCTGATGCTCAAGCGGACCGGCTGTCCCGATCACCGGCGTATGCCCTGGATTGAGCACTTCTATCGCCGGGTGATTGCTCTTATTTGGAATACCACTGGTAATGACCTGGACCTGATCGAGATGAATGTTCGGCAGCGTCACCAGATGCGACTTCACCGAGTCGCTGATCGCAATCACCTTGCCGCACCAGACCGGATCAATCTTCAGCTGTTTACCAGGCGGCAGGTAATCATGAATATTCAACACATAAGGACGTTCGATCCGCCTGGCCAGCATGTTGCAGATCTGCAGTCCAAACCGCGAATGAACATGAATCAGATCCGGCAGCTTCTCCCCCAGATCATACACCACGCTTTCCAGGATCATCCGTCCAATAATCGGACGGTCAAGCAGCGGATACTCAAGCAACTCGAGCCCGCGACGACGATACGGGTCGATATGCGAGTTATCCATCGAAAGCAGTCGCACACGAACATCATACTCCGGCAGCCTCTCCGCCAGATGCAGCATCTGCTGCGAACTCCCTCGCAGCGTGAACTTATCCGTCACCAACAAGATGTCAATTCGTTTTGCGCCCATCCCCGAATTGTACCGCACACAGCGACGTCCACCAAATGTCTCTTACCAGACAGAGCGTCTGAGAACTTAGGTTTTTTGCCTCATACGCCAAAACGCCTGGCGAACTTCTGAAACGCTTCATAATCTGATCGCGTTTTCAGATCTTCCAGAACGATGTGACGTGGACCAGGACCTTTGCAGACCCAGACCGAAACCGTATCAGGATCCTGCCACACGACGAACAGGCATGTCGCTTCGCCGCGCCAGACAACTGTCGGTGCCCGCTGGTCCTTGTCGAGCAGCGCCATCTGCATCTGACCATCCCCCAGCAGTCGCCGCGTCAACTTTATAATGTGGTCCGGAAACTCCCCTTCCCCTGAGGGCTTACGAATCGAAATCGACATCGAGGTAAAGAGACTCGCTTCGAAGTGATAAACGCGGGTCTCTCGAACCTTTTCCAGATAATTCAGAATCGAACCCTGATTGGGATCGATGATGCCCCCTTGCCCGTCATGGTTTTCGATCAACAGATCTGGACGCCCGATTCCCATCGCCTGGGTGACCTCAATGGCTTTGGGCACCTGCTCGCGAAATTTCAGCCGACTGATTCCCATCCGCAAGCCGTCCACGGTTTGATCGAGAAACTGATTGGCTCGCTCATCCGGCTGCTCCTGGGCGCAAGCAAAACCAGGTGCGAATGCAATCATTGCGAGAGTGGCGAAGAGAGTGCGCCAATCAATCCGTCGCACGATGACTGTCATGGCGATCTCTTCTCCTCAAAGGCCGCCCCAAAGCGAGCGAAAACTTCGTGATCGTCCCGTCCAGACAGGTCAACGAGCTGATTGTTGCGTGCCAGTCTCGTCGCGAGCACCTCAATCTCCACATTGATGAACTCGCCGCCCGTCCATGTGGGCTGGCCCGAAGTCTTAAAGCGAACAAACATGCTCTGATCGTCGTTGGTCACTCGCAGCGTTGGATACCGACGCGTTCCAAAAAGTGTCATCTTCATCTCAGCGGTGTTCAACAAATGGCGAATCTTCTTCACAAGATCGTCATTGAGTGTGTTCCCCAGCGGATCGATTCGAATCGCACGGTGGACTCGCACGAGCTGATGGTTCTCGAAGTAATAGTGAATGGCTTCTCCGATGGATAGATCGACCCCGAATGCCTTTCCGAATCGGTCTGCAACCCCCAATGTTTGGCCGCTAAGATCTCGCATCTCAACATAGACCCCTGGAACAGCAACCCGACCGGGGGAAGGCGTATTGTCAGCCAGCGGCGCAATCTGCTGGAGCTGCTCTTCATCAATTCCCAGCACAAGCCCATCGTGAAGGCAACCAAGCATGTCATCGACTGTGGTCGCGATCTCCTGAGCATTCCCAGTGTGACTCATCACGCCGATGACGATCCCAATCGTGATCATCTTCACCAAGAGTTGCTGAACAGCGAAAGCCATCGTTACTTCCCGAATTCACAAACAGATTTTCGAAATGCTTCCTGACCATTCAGCTACCCGTGACCAGATTCCGTCAGCTTAACACCAGCAGGCAGGCAAGTTAATCACAGGTGAGTCGGATTGAGTCTAACACAGTCGCGAGCTCCAATCGCGATTCTTGTTCAGTGCGCAACAAAAAAGCGAGCATCGCCTTCGCAGGGGATGCTCGCTTCTGTTTAGTATGACGGTCACCCGCCACCAGTTCCAGAGCCGCGACTGTCAGAGAGCGAGGGGACTTTCGTACCGTCGCCGACTCTTCCGCTCCTTGTCAGTCGCGGCTCTGACCCATCATGCGGTCTGCAATTCAGACAGCTCGTCACGCAGGCGGTTACGAGCGGTGTGCAGGCGTCGCTTGATCGTTCCGATCGGAGAATCAAACTTGTCGGCCATCTGCGCCAACGACTGACCTTCGAAGTAGAAGGCGACCAGCGTTTCGCGATCGAGCTTTTTGAGTCGCTTGATCCCGTCACGCAGCTGATGTGCCCGCTCGCCGGTCAACAGCTGATCGAGCGGTCGATCAACTGGAGAGATTTTGCGAGAGGTCGCATCCCCCTCGTCGAGCATCTCGAGAGGCTTGCGCACCAGCTTGTTGATTGACAAGCGAACTGCGATCCGATGCAACCAGCCGACGAAACGTTCTGGTTCACGCAGCTGGTCGAGCTTTCGCATGGCTCGCAGGAAGACTTCCTGAGTCACGTCGAGAGCTTCGGTGCGGTTCTTCAGACGCTTCATGACGGTGGCGAAGACACTGGCTTCGAAGGTACGGACCAGTCGTCCGAAGGCAACTCGATCTCCGTCCTGGGCCTGCAACACGAGCAACTTGATTTCATCGATGTCCATGGGAGAGTCCAATCTTTGTGATCTATGGTCTCCGTGCGGACGAACAAACCTTTGGCTTCCAGAACGTCATCCAGACGAACGAGCCAGGTGCGTACGCAACGGGGAGAATGAAAGAGAATCCAAAACGAAAGCAGTCGAACACGATTCCTGAGGAATGTGCCGATTCGACTTTGTTCAGATTGATCTGCTCGGTGAGGAGCGCTTCGGGTTACGAAGCTATGAGAGAGAGTCTCGAGATCAATCCGGTCGAACCGAGGGCACATGACGATGAGCCTTCAAAACAGAGCCGTTCGCCTGCCGGTTTATTTCCCGGCGTTGGAATCGACCCCGTCATGGTGCCCGTATGCATCAAATAAGCACGATGCATGCGCCATGCGCGACATTTGGACCATAGATGTAGTCCCTTACTGGCTTTCGCGGCGTAATCCGCGCAGAAGGCTGTGGCCTGGGCAACAACATCACGGACCACGACGACAGCAACGACGACGTTGTTGACGACATTAACTTGGTCTTGTGAGTTGAGTTGTGCCTTGACCATCTGACTATCCTCCTGCGGTTTTAACCACAGCTTTCAGAAAGGAACGTAAAGTTGGACACGTCCAGGGAAAATTCACCTGGGGTGCGTGTCAGCATCAAGCAGAAAGTTTCTGCTGATATAAAAGTAATCGGCTCAAACGCTGCTGACAAGAGGGTATCCCTCGCGTCTTGAGACGATTTGTGTTCATTTCAAACCGAAAGAACACGTCGGAAACAACAGTTTGGCGGCCCCGGGAGTCAACCGGAGCCTCCGCATGCTGGAAAAGACCACCGAATGAATCGACTGGTTCGCGGGGTGATCGAAATTTTGCAGGAAATTTGGGGAAAAGATTTTTTAGCTTAGCCTATTAAGCCGCAAACTCAATAATTGCAATCAGTTGTGGCAAGACGCAAATTCTTGCCACATTTCAAGGTCAGGACATGGAGGCGCAATAAAAAAGCGAAGCCGGGTGTGGTCGGCTTCGCTCTGGAATGTCTCAATTCATTTAGCCACAATGGCTTAGGTCGTTAATTAACCAACCTTTGAGTCAATCCATTTGACGAATCGGTCTTTCGGATTAACGCCCATGACCTTATCAACCATCTGACCACCCTTGAACAGCATGACTGTCGGGATCGCAGAGATGTTGTACTCGCTGGCGACGTTAGGGTTTTCGTCGGTGTTCAGTTTGCCGATTTTGACCTTCCCGCCGTAATCATTGGCGAGTTCTTCGATCGTGGGAGCAATCATTTTGCAAG
>SXGT01894819.1_pt1 | contig 15794 bp, 12 predicted proteins | sample 3176221 | NCBI WGS metagenome assembly SXGT01 (sample SAMN11356862, study PRJNA531348) | freshwater metagenome | isolation source: freshwater sample F1-120 | place: China: Fuxian Lake, Yuxi | collected 2017-12-25
CTAGGCGCCCTGGTACCCCGCGTGGACGACTACGCTCAAGGCGGCGATGGCGGCGGTTTCCGCCCGCAATATCTGACTGACCAGCGACACACAGGTCCAGCCGTGCGGCGGGAGCCACTCTCGCTCAGCGTCCGTCCAGCCGCCCTCGGGACCCACGAGAAGCGAGACCGCGGTGAATCCGGGCGGCAACACCGCGCGCAACGCGGGCTGCCCCGCCTTTTCGTCCAGCGCGAAGCCCGTGGACTCGGGTGAGGCCAGATCGCGCAGCCGGCGCGGATCCCCGATCACCGGCATCCTCGCGCGGCGCGATTGCTGGCTACTCTCTCTCGCGATCTTCCTCCACCGCTCGACGCGCTTCTCCGCCGCTTGCGCCAGACCCTTCTCGCAGCGCGCCGTATCGACGGGCACGATGCCGTCCACGCCAAGCTCGGTCGCCTTCTCGACAATCCACTCAAACCGGTCGAACTTGATGAGCGCGGCGTAGAGCGTCACCTTCACCGCAGGCACTTCCGCCGGCAGTTCTTCGATCGTTCGAAACTCCACGCGATTCTTGCGGGCCACCGTCACCTCAGCCAGATAGACACGCTCGTTATCGCTGATCTCGTAGGTCTCGCCGGCCTCGACGCGGAGCACCCGCGTCAGATGCAGTGCATCGTCGCCGCACACCTCGGCTCCGCCTCGCGCAACCTTATCCACAAAGAATCTTCGTCTCGCCATGTAGAATGTCTTTAGGTCATGTTCGCTCATCTGCGGGGCATCCTGCTCGAAAAGCATCCCAATCAGGCAATCGTCGAAGCGGGCGGTGTCGGTTACGACGTAGTCATCGCCGTGTCGACGTTTTCGAAATTGCCCGAGCCGGGAACCGAAGTACGCCTGAGGATTCACACACACGTGCGGGAAGACGCTCTCGCGCTCTACGGATTTCTCTCGCAGGACGAAAAGAACCTTTTCGAGAAGCTGATTTCGGTCAGCGGCATCGGACCGAAGCTTGCGGTGACCGTGCTTTCGGGTTTCGATGCGCCGAGCCTCATCTCCGCCATTCGAAGAAGTGAAGTCGAGAAGCTCGTTCGCATTCCGGGCATCGGCAAGAAGACGGCGGAGCGCATCGTTCTCGAACTTCGCGACAAGCTGCCAGGGGCGACGGGTGAAGATGTGGGGCCCTCGGCGCCGGGCGAAGGAGCGCTGGGACTGGTCGAACAGGATGTTCTCTCCGCCCTGTTGAATCTCGGGTGCGCGCGGCCGGCAGCAGAGGCAGCCGTACGGAAGGCCAAAGCCACCGGCGGGGCCGTGGATTTCGAGCCGCTGTTCCGCAAGGCGCTCGAACTCGTGCGGTAAGAGTCACCCATGCCGGACCGCAAAGTTGTCTCACCATCGCCGCAGGAAGAAGACGCGCAGTTCGAGATCGGCCTGCGTCCGCGACGCCTTGCGGATTTCACCGGTCAGGCGAAGCAAAAAGAGAACCTGTCGATTGCAATCGCGGCCGCGCGCCAACGGGGCGAAGCCATGGACCATGTTCTTCTCTACGGTCCGCCGGGTTTGGTCAAGACCACGCTCGCCTCCATCATCTCGGAAGAGCTTGAGGTGAACTTCGAGCATACCTCCGGGCATTTGCTTCAGAAGAAGCTCGATTTGACGGGCATCCTCAGCAATATTCGCGCCCGGCAGGTTTTCTTCATTGACGAAATTCACCGCCTGATGCCCGACGTTGAGGAGATGCTGTACTCGGCTGTGGAGGATTTCCGCGTCGATATCCTAGTGGGAGCGGGACCGGGCGCGCGCACCCACTCGCTGCCCATTCCACGCTTCACGGCAATCGGCGCGACCACGCGTCAAGGCCTGCTCAGCGCGCCATTGCGCGGACGCTTCGGCCTGGTAATCCGGCTGAATCACTACGACGTCGCGGAGCTGAAGCAGATCGTCCAGCGTTCGGCGCGCCTCCTTCAGGTGGAGGTGGACGATCCGGGAGCGGATGAGATTGCCCGCCGCAGCCGGGGCACGCCGCGCATTGCCAACCGTTTGCTCCGCCGCGTCCGCGACTACGCGCAAGTGCGCGCGAACGGGCAAGTGACAATCGACATCGCGCGCACGGCGCTCGATCTGCTTGAAGTGGATCAATACGGCCTGGACGAGATCGATCAGAAGATCATGCTGACCGTGCTCGAGAAGTACAGCGGCGGGCCGGTTGGATTGAACACGGTGGCGGCGTCGATCGGCGAAGAGGCGAGCACCGTCGAGGAAGTGTACGAGCCGTACCTGATTCAGCTTGGGTTTCTCGACCGTACACCGCGCGGCCGCGTGGGCACGGAGCGGGCCTTCGACTACTTCAAGGTGAAGAAGCGGTTGAAGGCGAGCGACCAGCCCGGCCTCTTTGGATGAAGACCGTCTATCTGGCGTTGGGAGCGAATCTGGGCCGCCGCGAGGAGGCTCTCGAAACCGCGCGCCGTCTGCTTGAGCGGGAAGGGGCGCGGATCAAACGGGCTTCCGCTCTGTACGAAACCGAGCCGATGGAAGTCACCGGCCAGCCGTGGTTCCTGAATCAGGTGGTCGAGGCCGAAACGGCGCTGTTCCCCCTTCAGTTGCTGTCGCGCATCAACCGGATCGAAGTCGAGATGGGCCGCAGGCGCGTCGTGCCGAAAGGGCCGCGGACTATTGATATCGACATTCTCTTCTATGGCCGGTTCACCATCGTTTCGCCGAAGCTGACCGTACCGCACCTTCGTTTTCGCGAGCGCCGCTTCGTGCTCGCGCCCATGGCAGAAATCGCACCGGACTTTCGCGATCCGGTGACCCGAAAGAGCATGCGGGAGTTGCTCGCCGCGCTCAGCGGTCAAACGGTGCGGAAGTGGGCGGGCACGGCGTAGCCGGCGGCGCGGGCACCGGGAGATCAAGTAGCAGCGCAAGTCGTCTTCGTAGCCGTGAGATACTCTGAGGACGCGGCATCCGAATATGGGCAAAAGCGTCTTCGTCAGCTATTCGCACCAACAGGCAGACTGGGTGCGCAACACCCTATGCCCCGTCCTCAACGCCTGGGGTGCGGACGTCTTGATCGACGCCCTTCGCTTTCAGGCCGGAGTGGCTATGTATGAGCAGATGGACGCGATCCAGGATCGAGCCGAGATTCATCTGCTGGTTTTATCCCCCGATTATCTGGCGAGCGCCCCTTGTCTTCATGAAATGAAGCGGGCGGTGGCGGCGGATCCATCCTTCAGTAAGGGATGCGTGTTGCCGGTTGTGAGGGAAGCCTGCACGTTACCGCCGGAGATCAAGAGTCCGAACCCCCTCTACGTGAAGCTTGTCGATGACTCGAATGGAGACCAATGGGATCTTGTGACGGAAAAGTTTGGGGCCAACATCGGCGTTTCGGCTGCCGAGTGGCTGCGGGCGCGAAGAGCAGTCCGGGACGCGATGCTCGACGGACGGTCGGTCAATCTGGTTGTGCAGGGATCGCCTGACCGCAAGGGCTTGCTGGCCCAGCTTCGTGCGGATCTTGGGCAACTCGCCATTGTTGACCTGGAGAGCGGCGCTACGGTGGGGAGGCAGAGCCTCATCACGGAAATCCTGCGCGCATTGGGAAGCACCGTAGTGGCGCGGAAGTCCCCGGACGACTTACGGGATCTGCACTTGGGCGTAATGGAGGCCCCAGGACCGGTGCGCCTGGCGTTCCGGCACTTCGACGTCTTAAGGTCGCGCGCGAACAATTACAAGGAAGATTTTTTTTCCGCATTGAAATTTCTAGTGGAAGAACGACAACTCGTGCTGTTTATAGAGTCGCGCGCACCGTATACGACGCTACTGCCTGCCACGAATTCCTTGAGTATGATTCAAATGAAGACCGTGGAGTTGCGGGGCCGCGCGACGTGACGCCGCCGCTGCCGCTCGATGAGATTCGGCTCTTCGATGGAAAGAGCCATAAAGCCGCCCTCTGGTGGCTGGCAATCCTGTACCGGCGGCCGAAGTTTCTGGATCAGACGCTGAAATCTCTACGCCTTGTCCGAGCCCTCCGGGCAGCCGCAATCCTCTACCTCCACGGGTTGCCGTATGCTGCCGTTTTTTCGATTGCCCTTCGAGTGGCAACCAATTCACTGACCTATACCGGCTGGAACTGGCATGTGGTCCTTGACATCGCCGTTGGGATCGCCTTTGGGATGGCCGTTGGGATCGCCGTTGGGATCGCCGGTGGGATCGCCGGTGGGATCGCCGTTGGGATCGCCTTTGGGATCGCCTTTGGGATCGCCTTTGGGATCGCCGTTGGGATCGCCTTTGGGATCGCCTTTGGGATCGCCCTTGGGATCGCCTTTGGGATCGCCTTTGGGATCGCCGTTGGGATGGCCGGTGGGATCGCCGGTGGGATCCTCGTTGGGATCGCCGTTGGGATGGCCGGTGGGATCGCCGATGGGATCGCCTTTGGGATGGCCGTTGGGATCTGTGGGCTAAGGGCGTATTACTTTCTTGCTCACCCCTTCTTTGTTTGGCCGAAAGCCCGGGGGCGGTTATATCCTTTCCACCCGGCCGCCTGGGATGACCTATGCGGCGTTCCTTTTCGCGGGTTGGACCAACTGCTGGTGGCATTTGCCGAACTCCATCCCGGCAGGGGCGAGGCCGAGATCGAACGCCTCCTCACCTCCTATCCAAGTCAACGCATGGAGGCAATCCGTGCCCGTTTGATCCTGCTGGCTCGCGCATCGAAGCGAATTGCCGATTTGCCTGGCCTGGAGGACATTGCGGCACGGATGCCGCGAGGCGCGGGAACCTTGTTGGAACAGGCGCAGCAAGTGGCGGGAAGTCTGGGCGAAATCGTGACGATACAGGCCAGGCTCAACACGGCTCAGCGGGCGATGCTGCGTGAGCCCCTGGCGGAGATTCTGGTCAAGGAGATCGAGAGCTTTCGACACCGGATCGCGGGATTCAAAGAACCTCTGGCCAGCGAGTTCAGCGCCGCGGCACTCGAATGGCGGAGAATTGCGATGCGGCAACTGGACGAGGCGCGGAGCATTTTGACGCGTAAGCCTGTCGGTCAACCATTTCGCGCGGGAGATCCCGTGAACCGTGAAGGCGAAGCGTTCGTCTACCGCGATGCCGTGATCGGACGGTTGGATCAACAGGTGACGCTTGCAACCGGGTGCCCGGGGATTGTGCTGTATGCGCGGCGAAGAATGGGAAAGAGTACGCTGCTCGCGAATCTGGATGGATTCCTGCCCGCGCCTGTCGTGACGCGCGTCATTTCGATGCAGGACGCGACGGCGTTCACTTCGCTCCCGCACTTCGCGGGTAGGATTTCGGATGGGGAATCAAACGATTTGCTGAGCCTGTCGCAATATCTGAGCAGGAAGAACGAACAGTTGAAAGCCGCGGGCAAGCGTCTGCTGCTGGCGCTCGACGAGTACGAGAACATCGACGTGAAAATCGGCGAGAAGGTATTTCCCAAAGACCTCCTGGCGGTGATTCGCGAGTCCATCCAGCAGCACAGGCAGATCATCTGGCTCTTTGCCGGAAGTCACCAGATTACCGAGCTCAAAAACGCCGAGTGGACCTCATACCTGGTTTCCGCCAGGACGATCGAGATTCCGCCGTTCTCGCTGGATGAAACGCGGCTGCTGCTGACCGACCCGCTCAAACATTCTCCCCTTTTCGCCAAGGCAGGCGAGCGCCCCAGGTTCGCACCGGAAATCTGGGGCACGGGCGGGATCGAGCGCATCCACGCCGAGGCTGGAGGCTGGCCTCATTTGCTGCAACTGATCGCCGAAACGCTGGTGGATTTTCTCAACAACGCAGGGGCCGCGGCGGTGACGCCGGAGTTGATGGAACTTGCGCTCGACGAGGCGACGGTCTCCGGACAGAACGTGCTGTATCAGTTGATGCGGGGAGAGTGTTCGGCGCCCGGAGAATGGGAGTACCTTTCCGCGTTCCGTGGAGTGGAGGAACAAGAAGCCCCTGGCGAGGTCGCGATTCGAGATTCTGTATTGCGGCGGCAATTGGTGCTGCCGAGCGGCGGCAAGTGGAGGTTGCGCGTGCCGCTGATGGCGCGTTGGCTGCGCCTGCGGGGCTGAGCCGGCACAACGGACTGCCCGAGGAGGTTTAGCGTGCGCAGCCTCAAACCGCGGGCAGCACCGAGGCGAAGCGCTCGATATCGGCTTCGTTGTTGTAGAAGTGCGGCGAGACACGAAGGCGCCCGTGCCTCGATGCCACCAACACCCGTTCGGCTTTTAGTCTGCGCGTCATCTCTTCGGTATCGCCGTCGAAACTTGCGGCGACAATCGGCGAATCGTAATGCGGCAGTTCATCGAACAACAGCCTTGCGCCCGCGCGCCGCAGCACTTCGCGCACCTGCGCCGCCAGCGCGTTGACCCGCGCCTCGACCACCTCGGGACCCAGTTCAAGCACCATGCCCACCGACGCGCCCATCGCGTAGAGAGCGGCGAAATTCAGCATGCCGCCCTCGTACTTTTCCGCCTCCGTTTTGAATTCCGGCCGGCCGTGATGAAGCCGGTCGTGGTTACGCCAACCCCGATGGCTGCGCCAGCCGACCACATTCGGATCGAGCCGCTCGCGCAGCCCCGGGCTTACGTACATGAACCCCGCGCCGTTCGGCGAAAGCAGCCACTTGTAGGCGTGGACGGCGAACATGTCCGGCTGCACGGCCCGCACGTCGAACTGGAGCGCGCCCACCGACTGCGTTCCGTCGAGGAACAGCATCACGCCGCGCTCGCGAAGGAACCGGCCGATCTCTTCAAGCGGCGCGCGGAATCCCGTCATGTAGCTCACGGTGCTCATCACAACCAGGCGCGTCCCCGGTGTGATCGAATCGTAAAAGCGGTCCCAGCAGGTTTCCATGAACTCCACGCCGCGCGGCGCGAGCAGCGACGGATAGTAGAACTGATTCGGGAACTCGTTTTCGAGTGTCACGATGCGGTCGCCCGGCTTCCAGTCGATGCCGCCCAGCAGCAAAGACAACGCCGTCGAAGCGTTCATGACGAACGCGATGTCGGCGGGCGTGGCCTGGATCAGTTGCGCAACCTGGGCGCGGATCGCGTCGGCATCGTCGAACCAACTGAGGAAGTCGTTGCAGGCGAACTCGTCGCGGCGCTCGAAGTGGCCCTCAGTGGCCTTCGTGGCTCGCGTCGGAATCTGGCCGAACGTCGCCGTATTGAGATAGGTCCAGCGGGAGAGCGATGGAAACTCCTCGCGGATCGCGCCCCAGTCTACGGACATTTCGCTTTCACCGCGGCAGCGGCCTCCGCGACCGGCACGTCCACGCTCGCGCGGGTGCTCCGCTCGACAAACTCCACCATTCCCTGCGCGAGTTTCTTGCCCACGGTGATACGGAATGGTATCCCGATGAGGTCTGCGTCCTTGAACTTGACGCCGGGACGCTCGTCGCGGTCGTCGAGAAGCGCGTCGAGCCCAAGCGCGCGGCAGCCCCGATAAATGTCTTCCGCGGCCTTCCGCTGCCCGGGATCGTTCGCGTTCACCGGTGTGACAACCACCGTAAACGGCGCGATCGCGGGCGGCAGCGCCATCCCGTCCCTATCGTGCGACTGCTCGATCGCGCAACTCAACACACGCTCGATCCCGATGCCGTACGAACCCATGATGACGTTCACTTCCTCGCCCGCGGCCGTCAGCACCTTCAGCCCCATCGACTCGGAATACTTGTACCCGAGTTTGAAGATGTGGCCGAGTTCGATGGTCTTCTTCAGCGCGAGGGGCGCGCCGCAACGGGTGCACCCATCGCCTTCGGCGGCCTGACGCAATTCGCGAAACTCGGCCTTGAAATCCTCGCCGGGCGTGACATGGCGCAGGTGATAGTCGTCCCGATTCGCGCCAGCGATCATGTTGCGGCGGCCTTCGAGCGCCGTGTCGGCGAGGATACGCATGTTTGTCACGCCCACGGGGCCAAGCGAACCCGCGTCGGCGCCGAACGCCTGACGGATTTCCTCCGCATTCGCCTGGCGGAATTCCTTTGCGCCGGCGGCCGCGGCGAACTTCGTCTCGCTCAGTTGGTGATCGCCGCGCAGCAGGACCAGGACAATCCTGCCATCCGCATTCATCACAAGGCTCTTCATCTGCGAAGTCTGCGGGAGCGCTGTGAACTCAGCCACCTCGGCGATGGTCTTGCGTCCAGGTGTGTGAAACGCTTCGGGTGTGAGATCGCCTTCGGGATCGGCCGAGGCGGGCGAGATCGCCGCGGAAACGGCCTTTTCGAGATTCGCCGCGTAGCCGCAAGCCTCGCAGATGGCGATGAAATCCTCGCCCGCGTCCGCCGCGACCATGAACTCGTGAGACTGGCTACCGCCCATCGCGCCCGAATCGGCCTCGACCACGGAATACTTGAGGCCGCACCGGTCGAAAATACGGCAGTAGGCCTCGTAGTGCTTGTCGTAGGCGGTGTCGAGGCCGGGGGCATCGAGATCGAAGGAGTACGAATCCTTCATGATGAACTGCCGGACGCGCAGCAGGCCGGACTTCGGCCGCGGCTCGTCGCGGAACTTGGTCTGGATCTGATACCAGATCTGCGGCAACTGCTTGTAGCTGCGCATCTCACCCCGTGCGATCGAGGTCATCACTTCCTCATGGGTCATGCCTAGACACAGGTCGCGCTGCCAGCGGTCTTTGAGCCGGAACAGGTTCGCGCCCATGACGTCCCAACGGCCGGACTCCTGCCAAACCTCCGCCGGGTTCAGCGCGGGAAGCAGCATTTCCTGCGCTCCGATGGCGTCCATCTCTTCGCGCACGATGGCGGTGATCTTGAGCAGCGAGCGTTGCGCGAGAAACAGATAGCTGTAAATGCCGGCCGAAAGCTGGCGAATGTAGCCGGCGCGCAGCAACAACTGATGACTGGGCACTTCGGCTTCCGCGGGTGTTTCCCGCAGAGTCGGGATGAACAGCTTACTCCATTGCATGGGGAGCTTTCAGTGTAACAGGTGGTGGGAAAGGCGGTATTATGACGAAATGCGAATTATCCTCCGCCGATCTTGCCTCGCGTGGCTGATGTGCACCACGGCCGCAGCCGCCGAATGGCCGCAATTCCGCGGCAACAACGGCACGGGCGTTGCCGAAGCGTCTGGCCTGCCGGCGGAGTTCGGGCCATCGAAGAACGTTGTGTGGAAGACGGATCTTCCGCCGGGGCATTCGTCGCCCGTGATCTGGGGCGACCGGATTTTCCTTACAGCTTCGGAGGGGGGTAAGCGTTCGGATGCTGGACGGGACAAGATTGTCGACGAGGGCGGGAGGCTTTACACGATTTGTCTGGAACGGAAGTCCGGCAAGATACTGTGGCGGCGCGAAGTGCCGCGACCGCGTCTTGAACGCTTTCAACCTGCCAATTCCGCCGCGTCCCCCAGCCCGGTCACCGACGGCAAGAGCGTTGTCGTGTTTTTCGGGGACTTCGGTCTGATTTCCTATTCGCTTGACGGCCAGGAGCGCTGGCGCCTGCCGCTTGGCCCATTCAACAATGTCAACGGACACGGGTCTTCACCCATCCTGTTCGAGAACCTCGTCGTCATGCTGTGCGACCAGGACGCCAATTCCTACCTGATCGGCGTTGATAAGGAGACGGGCAAGGTTAGTTACAAAGTGGAGCGGCCGGAGGCGACGCGAAGTTACTCGACCCCGGCTATCCTGCGGCCGAAAGACGGACCGGCGGAAGTGATAATCCCCGGCGCGTATCAGCTTACGTCGTACAACGCGCGAACCGGCGAGAAGCTGTGGTGGATCAGAGGGATGTCGTGGCAGCCGAAATCGACGCCTGTGATCGACGGCGACATGATCTACGCGCATTGGTGGGAAGGGGGCGGGGAAGCGGAGACCCCGACCGAGACTCCCACCTTCGCCGAGTTCCTCAAGCTCCATGACGACAACAGCGACGGCCGCCTCACGGAGAACGAGTTCGCGTTCGACCCCCGTCAGCAGAAGGGCTACTACCTGCTCGATCTTAATCAGGACAAGTTCGTGGACGGCTGGGAATGGGAGTTTTATCGCGCGCGGCGCGCCTCCCGGAACGCGTTGGTGGCAGTGAAACACGGCGGGCGTGGGGATCTGACGGACACGAATGTGGTCTGGCGGATGCAGAAGTTCCTGCCGAACGTGCCATCGCCGCTGCTTTACCAGGGGGTACTCTATCTGGTGAAGGACGGCGGAATCCTGACGAGCCTCGATCCGCAGACGGGACGGATTCTGAGGCAAGGGCGTCTCACGGGCGCGCTCGACACGTACTATTCGTCACCGGTAGGCGCTGACGGCAAGGTGTACCTGATCAGCCAGACAGGCAAGGCAACGGTTGTGAAGGCGGGCGGAGAGTGGGAGATACTTGCGTCGAGCGACCTTGACGACGAATGCTACGCGACGCCGGCCTTCAGCGGGAACAGAATGTACCTGCGCACGCGGGGGGCGTTGTATTGTTTGGGCGTTCCGGGAAATTAGGGTTGAAGTTGGTTGAAGTGGGTTCTCTCCGGGCAAGCGTCAGCGCTTTCCCGGACCAGCGCTTCTTTTGTGCCTGCTTGGGTTCTTGCGCCCGGTGGAGCGGCTCGCAGCGGCCACTCCCTCGACTCCCGGTTCTCTGCCTTCGACCGGGCCGTCGCTCGGGAGGTATCCCGCGCCGGCAGCCGCGAAATTCGGAACTCGACCCGGAAATTCCTTTGTGCTTTTGGATTGAGGTTATCAGCCGGGCAGGGCCGCTGCGGCGGTGGCCGCACGCCCTCGCAGTGGATCACGATCTGATTGCCGGCTCCGGAGATCGATCATCTTGCCAAACCCGGGGCGGCTTACTTACCCTGCCTTCCGAAGGTCTTTCCGTGTCCGGCTCAAACACGCCCAGGATCTCATGCTTCGCTCGCGGGTCGGCTCCCGGCAGTTCCCGCGCCTGCGGTAAGCCCTGTGGGACCCGGCGGCTTGCTACTAGCGTCATTAAGGAACACGCGGGGATGAACCGCGGCCGGTCCGGACTGCCCTGGAAGCCCAGCGCGAGCGTTTCATTTCGCCACCCAGCCAGGGCACGCCACCGGCACGCCGCGCCTGCTCCCGTTGTTGATTTGAGTCTCGGTCCCGCGATCCAAATTCCCGCGCGGTTGGAGGCGCATCAGCTTGACGCGTTGGCAAATTTTCGGCCGGGCGCGACTTCACGCCTGTCGAGCGGCTCCAGATCTGAGCGACAATGGAAAGTTGGCGGGCTGGTGGCGGTGCGCAGGGGAAAGTTCCGCAACAACTTGATCAGGCAATATCAGAGACAGATCAAACCTGCAAAGCGGTCGCGGCCGGAGTTTGCCTATCCGGTCTGGATGCGGCCCTCGCGCGGTACGTCTGGCTGGAGTAACACAGGCCGAATTCTATGATCTCAAGGAATCGTGGGCTTCAACTGCCCGCTGTTTGTACTTTCGCACTGCTGTTGTTCATCGGGATTGCGTCGATCGGCCGTTCCCGGCTTGCTCAGGCGGCTGGCGCCCGAACGCCGCTCGAACCGCTTTTTGATCTGCACGTCAAACCGTTTCTCAAGCAGAATTGCGTGCGCTGCCACAACGTCGACACGGCGATGTCGGGCATCCGTCTGGATCAGCTCGATGCCGCGCTCGAGGATCGGCACCTGAAGCTGTGGGAAGCCGTCCGGCATCGGATCAGCGAGGGAACCATGCCCCCGAAGGGCCAACCGCAGCCAACCGGCGCCGAGAGCGAGCGAATGGTCGATTGGATTACGCAAGCCCTGGATGTGGCACGCTCCCGGCCATCACCGAAGAATGGTCTGATGCGGCGCTTGACGGTCGCCCAATACCGTAATACTCTCCGCGAGTTGCTTCTGCTGGATGACGATGTGACAGAGGCGCTTCCTCCGGACGCAATCTCCAAGGATGGCTTCGTCAACAACAAGGAGACACTGCAACTGTCGCCTTTGCTGCTCGAATCCTACATTGAAATTGCCGAAGAGGCGTTGAATCGATCGATCGTAGATCCGGACGCGAAGCCCGCTATCCAGAACTTCCGGGTTGACTTGGGAGCATCGGTCAATTCCCAACCGTTTCCCGAGTCGCTGATACTCGGAGCGAACAGTCTGCTGCTGGACAACAAGGACTTTGCCGTGACGCAACTGACGCCAGCCAAGCCGTTCGCTTTCACGCCGTTTTTCATGCGGACCCAGTATCGCTTCATCGAAGGATACGCGGGCAACGACACGGTGCGCGGCTGGCGAGACTACGACAGTATCTATCATGCGGTCTTTGCCTGCATGCGCGGCAATCGCGGATACCCAAAGGGGAGTCCTTACAACACTGTGCCGCAGGGGCTTCTACTTCGGCCGTCCATCCCGAATGACGAGACCTTCACAGCCGAGGGAACGTACGGACCTAAGGCCAACTTTAAGATTTCGCTGCGGGAACTTCCCGATAACGGGCGCTTTCGCGTCACCGTCACGGCGGCGAAGTACGACGACGGTCTGTTGCTCGATCCATCCGATGCCGCCCAGCCACCCGATTCCACGGGGGGCATCGTGGTCCAGGATCCAAAGACCGCGCGCACCGTGACGATCCCGGAACCTGGAATTTACCAGGTCGATGTCTACGAAGGTCCCCGCATCGAAGTGCCGCAAGACGTCACGCTCGCGCTGGGCGACAGGCAATTCAACGGCACGCTGCGGAGCCCCGCTTTTCTGGCGGTGAGACTGCCGGCCGGGGCGTTGCCGATCGAGACCCGAACCACTCGCGTGAGAGGCTTGGAACGGATCGCATTCACGCCCATCACCGCCGCGCATGAAGTGGCGCGGCGCTTCCAGGCTTTCGAGAAGCGGTTACCTCGGGTCGGCGTATACCTGGGGTTACGCCGCGATTGCGGCAGTACGCTCGCTCCGGCCGGAGCGCCGCAAACCGTGACGAGCGGCAACCTCACCCGGTATCTGTTTGAAGGAGCGATCCGCAATTTCCCCAGTCCGGAAGTCGAAAAGGACAATGTCAATTATCTGGCGGGAGTCCGGGAAATTGGTGTTCGCAGTGAATACACCGATGGGCGCGACATGCCTCGCCTGCTGATCCCCTCGGTGGAGTTCGAGGGACCGTTCTACGACACCTGGCCGCCGCGGTCGCACAGTAGAATCTTCGTCGATTCGTCCCGCAAAGGCGAATCGACGGCCTATGCCCGCGAAATCATTCGTGGATTCGCCGCCCGCGCATACCGCCGTCCCGTCACGGCGGCGGAAGAAGCCGCGCTGATGGCCGTGTTCCAGAAGTCCTTCAGCGCCGGACTGGGCTTTCGGGAGAGTGTCAAAGAGACGCTTCGGGTAGTCTTGACTTCGCCGCAGTTCCTGCTGCTGATCGAGAAAAGCAGTACCCCGGCGCCGGAGCCAATTGACGATTACGAACTGGCGTCCAAACTGTCCTACTTTCTCTGGAACGGTCCGCCCGATGAAAAGACGTTGAAGCTCGCCGCCCGGGGTGTGCTCCGCCAGGGGCTGGATACTGAAGTCGACCGGATGATCGCGGATCATCGCTTCTCCGATTTCATCCGGGAGTACGCCGCCCAGTGGTTGAGCCTCGACAAGTTCCAGGTGCTCGAACCGGACCGCGGACGCTTTCCGAAGCTCTCTTCGGCCGCGCGCGGCCAGCTGCGGCAGGAGCCGGTGCAGTTCCTCCAGTACCTGATTCGGAATAACCTGCCGGTCCGGAATCTGATCGAGTCCGATTTCGTGGTGGCGAATGAGGTGGTGGCCAGTTACTACGATCTGGGCGGCAAGACCGAGAGCGGCTTTCAGTTTGTGGCCATCCCCCACGGGCGGAGTGAACTGGGCGGTGTCATGACGCAGGCGGCGATCATGGCAGGACTGTCGGACGGCCGTGAATCGAATCCGGTCAAGCGCGGGGCGTGGCTGGCTCGCCGCATCATCGCAGAGCCTCCGGACGATCCGCCCCCGAATGTGCCGGCCCTCAAAGCCGAGACGGCCCAACTCACGCTGAGGCAGCGGCTCGAACAACACCGCAATCAGCCGGGGTGTCAGAAATGTCACACGAAAATTGACCCGTGGGGCGTGCCTTTCGAAGAGTTCGATGCCGGCGGGCGGCTGAAGCAGGAGCGGGTGGACGCGCGATCCACGTTACCGGACAAGACTGAAGTGTCCGGCGTCAACGCCCTGAAGCGGTACCTGGCCGAGGATCGTATCGATCAGGTTGCCTTCAGCTTCCTGAAGCATCTGGCGACTTATGCCACCGGCCGCAACCTGACTTACGCCGAGGTCAACCAACTGAAGCAGGATGGCCTGCGGCTGAAATCCCGCGGCTACCTCACGAAAGACATGATCCACTTCGTGGCCAATAGCAGATTGTTCCTCGAAAAGTAATGTGTTGTATAATTTCTGGCAGTCTAAGGAGACTCTTCATGAGTAGAGCCGCGAAAGCTGTCCACGTGCCAGTCCTTGTGTGCCTTTTTGCCGCAATTGGTTTCGGTCAGACGGCGCAGTTGACCGGCACCGTGATCGACCAGTCGTCCGCCACGGTTGCCGGCACGAAAGTGACCGCGACGAACATAAATACCTCGGTCGCCCGCTCCACTGTGGCCAACCAGACCGGCAACTACCTCATTACGGCCCTCCTGCCAGGTAGTTATAGGGTGACGGCGGAAGCGCCCGGGTTCAAGCAGATCAGCCGGGAGCCGATCCGCCTTGAAGTGGACCAAGTGGCGCGCCTCGATTTTAACCTTGAAGTGGGCGAGACGCGGGAGACGGTTTCGGTCGAAGCCGGCGCCGTCTTGCTCGATTCCGCCACCAGCACGATCGGCACCACTGTAGAGAGCCGTCAGATTTCGGAACTGCCGCTCAACGGCCGGAATCCAATCGACCTGCTCGCGTTGAGCGCCGGCATCCGTATCCAGGCCGGCTTCGGTGGAAGAGCGGTGCAAGTCGGCACCCCCGGCGGCGCCTTCCAGGGCTATTCGTTTAACGGTGGCATCGCCGGGTCGAATGCGACGCTGGTCGAAGGCCTTGCGCTCGATATGGCCCAGATGAACGCGCCCAGCTTTGTACCCCCGGCCGACGCGACGCAGGAGTTTCGCGCGCAGACCAACAAGTTTTCAGCCGAGTATGGCCGCACCACGGGAGCGGTCATCAGCATGAGCATCAAGTCAGGCACCAACAGCTTCCGCGGCTCTCTCTACGAGTACTTCCGCAACCGGGCGCTGAACGCCAATAACTTCTTCCAGAACCGCGTCGGCAATCGGCGCGCGCCGTTTAATCAGAACGAATTCGGCGGCACCCTCGGCGGACCCATCCGCCGCGACAAAACTTTCTTTTTCGTCAACGTGGATGAATACCGGCAGGTGGTAGGGGCGCCGTCCATCACGACCGTTCCAACGGCACTTCAGCAGACGGGCAATTTTTCACAGACGTTTACGGCGGCCGGGGCCCAGGTCGCGATAGCGGACCCGCTTACCACGGCTCTTCAGCCGAACGGAACCTTCGCGCGCCAGGTATTCCCTGGAAATGTTATTCCCCAAAACCGGATCAGCCGCGTGGCTGGCAACGTCGTGAAGGTATTCCCGCTGCCGACGCTGTCGGGTCAGGGATTCACAAACGTCAACAACTTCTCTACGCGGGCCGGCAGCCGGGTCAACGAGCACCAGGTGGTCACTAAGATTGACCATAACCTGAACGCCCGCTGGAAAGTCTTCGGCACTTACGCTCGCGACTGGTTGAACCTGAATTATGCACGAAAAAGCCTTCGGCGTCGGCTCTTCGTCGGCGCTGCGTGATCCTCGCGTGACCTTTACGATTGGATTGACTCTATCTTTTCTCGCCTCCTCCTGATTCCGTTTCCTCGACCGCCGTCCTC
>SXGT01100246.1_pt1 | contig 15791 bp, 13 predicted proteins | sample 3176221 | NCBI WGS metagenome assembly SXGT01 (sample SAMN11356862, study PRJNA531348) | freshwater metagenome | isolation source: freshwater sample F1-120 | place: China: Fuxian Lake, Yuxi | collected 2017-12-25
CACAGTTCCGTTTGGTATTGGTCGCCTCCAAACAAGATCATGGTCCGGGGCAGCATGATTACCCGGCCTGGCAGAAGAAATGGCAGAGGCTCTTGAGCACTTTACCGAATGTGCAGGTGCAGCTGGCATGGGAATGGCCCACTCAGGAACAGTTCAATCAGGCCAATGTGGTCGTCATGTACTTTTGGAACCATGACTGGTCAGCGAGTCGCCTGGCACAGTTGGATGCCTTTCAAGAGCGTGGAGGCGGCCTCGCGTTGATCCATGCCGCGGTCATTGCGGATACCCATCCTGAACAGCTCGCTCAACGCATTGGTCTGGCTGCCCAACCCGGCCGCGTTAAGTATCGGCATACGCCCTTTCAGCTGAAACTGACTTCAAAATCAGTTTTGACCCGAGGGCTACCCGAATCGTTGGCGTTTTTGGATGAACCTTATTGGCCGATGATCGGCGAAACCAATCAAGTCGATGTGCTGGCAACTGCGGACGTGGATTCCGAACCCAGACCGTTGGTGTGGACATTTGAACGTGGCCCAGGACGTGTGTTTACGAGTATCCCGGGACATTATACGTGGACCCTGGATGACCCATTCTGGCGCTTGTTGGTCTTGCGGGGAATCGCGTGGGCAGGGCGACGTGATGTTGAATATCTGACCGAAATGACCACAAAAGAAACCACGGTGATGAAGTAAGTGGAAACGACGATCACCGAATATCCTGCGTCGCAATCGCTTCCATTCCCACTGCATCGTTACGGCTTAGCCTTAACGATGTCGTCTCGAATCCACTCAATTCGTGTCTCCAGGATTATTCGGGTGGGAAATTGCGAACGTGAGGGATGGGAAGAATTGATTGATTCCGGGACTTAGGTGACGGAGAGCAGCTTGTACTGCTTTTGGGTTGAGCCCAGCGTCAATGTGAGCGTCTTGCCAGCCTGATGTCCGACGAGCTGCTGGCCCAGAGGTGACTGAGGGGTGATGACTAGGATGGTCCGTTTGCCATCGCGAATTTCCGTTCCTCCGGCACAAGGGCCGAGGAAGTACCACGCGATTTCCTGGTTATGCTCCAGCTCGACCAGGGCGCCCAAGCTGATGCGAGCGTCGGGGCCTAGTTCTTGAGCTGAAAGCGATTGGAATTGGGCAATGGCCTGTTCGGTATCGGCGACTTGGCGGGCCTGTCCGCGGGCGAGGTACGAGGCTTCTAGGCCTCGGGTGTCGTATTTGTTTTCGGCTTTGTTTTGTTCATCTGTGGCTTCATCGAAGGCGGCCTTGGCTGCGCGATGAAATAATTCTAGTTCGCCGACGAGATGATCGACGACCCTCTTAATCAGGGTGGCTTTCTTCATAGGGGGTGAAAGGCGGACTAATTCCCCAAACTGCCAACCGACCACAAGAGGCCGCGACAAACGTAATCGATGAAAACGGGATCAGCGAAAGTATCATCGGAATGTCCGTACGTGGTGCCGAAGACTCGGGCTTTACCGTATTGATTAACCCAGATGACGGGTTGGGATTGGGCATCTCGCTCACTAGTCGATGTGGCCAACGGCACCATGTTGGGCGAAGCTTTCTCAATGATGTACAGTTCGTCCTTGGGAGTTACCCAGTTATCTGGAATTGGGCGCACGATCGGGTGGTTTGGTTGAACCTTTTTCACCGGATAACGGCTCATGTGGTCATGGCGCCGGCTGGTGACCCCCAAGAATTCGCGCCAGTCATGAATCTCGGTTGCCCGATAGGTGTGCATGGCGCAATGAATCACGACGGCCGGAACTCCGGCGTGGTGCGCCGATGTAATCTGGCGGATATATTTCGGCGATTTTGTGTCAGCGAAGCATTCATTGTGAACCACCACATCGTAGCCGCGTGCCCATTGTGGATTGGTATAGAGAGGAATCTCGGCGCGTGTGCCTGTGCCACCTTCCTGAACAAGGGTCCACTGAACCGGCGCGTGCCGCGACATGGCGTTGGTCAGGCAGGCGGTTTGGAAGGGGTAATTGTGGCAGCAACCTCCAGTCACCAGGAGCGCACGGATGGGACGCTTCGCGGACATGGATTGCGAGGTGCAACCTACGATCAGCAGCAGCATCAAGCCCCAAACCAGGGATGGAAATGGCAAAGACATTGCCTCAACGTAGGGTTGGGGGACCTATGGGGTCAACGGCTTGGTTCGGAAAGGTGTTTGACGAGGAGTGCGTACAATGGATCTGAGGCTGCCTTTTTTTCCAGGAGCGACCGGAGGAATTGCTTAGAGACTGGGTCAGATTGAGTCCAAGCGATCGCGGCGATCTGGACCCCCAAGTCAGGCGTCGAATGATCCAGCAGGGCCGCAACCTGGCTGGAGTTGGGGATGCCGGTTCCCAATTTCGACAGGGCTGTCTCGCGGGGTGATCGGTAGTTTCCGTCCTGATCCACGTCGAGGTAGACGGGGTTGGTGGCGGCGAGCGTGTAGTTTTCGTAGGTCTTCCAACCGCGATCCTGGACGCCATCGCCGAGGACCACGAAGACTAGGTGGGCATCGTGAGTGGCCGTTTTGAGTTTAAAGCTTAATTTAGCGTTGGTGGGTTTGAGAGGGACGTGCGGAACTGGTTGCTCGGCCACTCGAATCCCGTTGAGGAACGCTATCGCAGTTCTTGGCGTAATCCAGGAGGGCGACGCCACGCGGAGTGTCGCGGAGACTTCTCCGCCGCGGACGGGAACCGTGTCCCCCATGCCGAAACGTTTTTCGACGACGACCTCGGCAAAAATTCCCATGCTAATGGAAGCGCGCCCTTTTAGGAATTGCTTGCAAGCCTCGTCGACTTGAATGCGTGACGGAACCTCGATGGAGTTGGCAATGTAGGTTCGGCCTTGACCTACAGGATCATCGACCGCATGAGTGTCGGAAGATCCGACGCCCACGATTCGTTCTCCGCGATTGAGCAAGCTGAACCAATCGGTGAACAGGTACAACGGGTCATTCAAGAGGGCGGTCGAATTGACCAACTCCATGCCATCGAAGGTGTAAGGCGTGCCGCGCGCTCGCTCCCCTGAGGCGCGATTCAGTCCGTCTTTGGTGAATGGATTTCGAGGGACATCCGGCCAGCGCGGATGGTTCAGGATCACGATACGAGCCCCGCTTTCTCGGATACTTTCAACCACCTTGACCCAATCCGCCTGTTTATGGTTTGGCAGTGGGGCTTTTGGATCAAAGGGGAATGCATTGAAGTGACCATTTTCGGTGGTGACCTCGTTTCCGACGACCGATGTGAAATGTGGTGTCAGATCGAGTCGCCGTTGAGTGGTGGAATAGTCGGTGAGATGGTTGTGATCGGTGGCGATCGCGAGTTCCACTCCTTCACCGGCGATCGTGAGCACCCTTTCGGCAAGCGTCGCATTGCCATGATGACTCAATTCGAAGGTATGGATATGGGTGTCGCAAGCGATGTAGCCTTTGGTGTCTACTTCGCGATGCAACCTGAAACGCAGATGTCGATGATCGTTGGTTCTTGTGGAGAGGTCGAGCCACTGTTCGTGACGACTCCATTCCATTCCCCGTGTGGCGGCGAGACGATATCGGCCTTTGGGGAGGTCGATGCGGATAGTCGAGCCGACAGTGTAAAGCAAGCCGGTTCGCACCGCGACTTGGTTGAGGGGAAACGGAGAGTAAATGTCTGCGGGCTCGCCAGTATCTTTGGTGATCGCGATTCGAGCTGGAAGCGCTTTCAAGAGTCCGGATTCGTGGACGCTCAGAGAGATGGTGTGCAGATCCAAAAGTTGGCGGGTCGGGGTAGGAATCCATTCGATGAGGCCCACAGCGATGTCGTCGGTTGGGTCATCCGGAATGATCTCCAGCCAATTGGTGCCTGGCCGCAGAGCGGTGGCCGGAACAGGGTAATGCCACAGGCGTTCATCACCCACACGGAACAGTTGGCCGATTTCGACTCCGTTGAGTTGAAGACGCCAGACCCCATGAACATCCCGTTGCTTTAGACGCAGTGTCCCGTCCTTCGGGATGGGCACTTCAAACCGCACCGTAAGGTTGGTGGCTTCGGGAACCATCCAGGTTCCGGGCCAATCTCTTACGACGGAATCACCCAGATGATGATAGCCGGCATCGATGAGTTGTGGCGTTGAATTGGGAGGGGCGGCTATTGCGTGGCTTGCGGCCAGTGCCATTAGCCAAATCCAGACCCAGCGAACCTCACCCATTGGAAACCGTTTAGTGGCCATTCGTCGACTTCTACCGATATCCGCCTCCCGAGACAAGGCGGACGGATCATTGTCATGAAAAGGATGCCCAGTTGAAACGGATCGGGAGGGAATACGTAGGGGTTTTGTGAAGTGTTTTGCGCTTCCAGAGGAGGTCATCCACCATTTCCACTTGGCTGCAGATGGCACTTGGGCCGACCGAACTCGGAACTCAAAACCGAGTAAACTGCCATCCTCAGGTCGTCGGAGTTCCTCATTTAGGCGTTTGGAGATCCTCGTGAGAACTGCTGTGAGGCTGTCCATTCAGCTTGGTTGTGAGTGGTGGCCTGAAGTAGAGTTCCGTAAATGACGTCGACATCACCCGTAGTTCAGTTGGATTCCTTGGCAGCGGTCCCGTGTCCATGTGGTCAGGCGCGGCGAGCGTTTGCCCAACAGCCTGGGGCGGTGGCCTCGGTTCATTTGGTCGAAATTTGCGCGGCCGCCAAGGTTCATTACCACCGCAAGACCACGGAGATCTATGTGGTCCTGGAAGGGGAAGGAGAGATAGAGCTGGATGGGCACCGGTATCCGGTGCGCCCATTATCCGCGGTGTACATTGCGCCGGGAGTTCGCCACCGTGCCATCGGTGATCTGAGGATGATCAATATCCCGGTACCCGCATTTGATGCCGCCGATGAGTATGTCGACATTTGAAACTCGCTGGAAGCGAGTCTCAATTGGGAACCCAGCCCTTGCCGGGCTTGTATTCGTAGCTCTTGTCTCGACAAGCCGTGTTGGCGCTGGCGAGACCCAGTAGGGCCAGGAGAAGGAGGAGGTGCGATAGTCGTGCTTTCATAGGCGCCATTCTAGCGGCTAAATGAGCACTTGTCGAAGACCTCAAAGATGTTTGCTCGAGATGGTGGGAATGGGCATGATTTGCGCAACGCGAGATGCCGAAGACACACAAGTCGCTGAAAGGGCAGCTTCTGCTGGATGGCGGCAAGCTGCATGGCTCCTATTTTCACCGTTCGGTGGTATTGATCTGTGAACACAACGCGGAGGGAGCTTTTGGGTTGGTGCTCAATCGGCCGAGTGACAACCAACTGGGAGATGTCATCACAGAGAATCTGCCGGAATTGTTGCGAGCGCGGCGGCTGTATGGTGGTGGGCCTGTCCAGCCTGCAGCCATGAGCTTCCTGCATGCGGACAATTATTTGCCTGACCACAACGTCTTGGAGAATCTGGTAGTAGGGCATGATTTGGCGCGATTGATTGAAATTGGCGCCAGTTGGTCTCCCACGCAGCAATTGAGGGTTTTTGCGGGTTATGCCGGCTGGGCTGCCGGACAACTGGATGACGAAATGCGCCGAAAGTCGTGGTTGCCATATCCAGCGTCGATCGGACTGATTTTCATGGATCCGGCTGAAAGGATATGGCAGCAGATTCTGCGGAGTCGAACGGATTGGAGGGAGCGGCTCCTGGGTGATTCCCCAGAAGATTTGACATCGAATTGAGGAATAACAGTGAGCCAGAAAGTTTTTATCTTTGCGGTCATTCACGAGGCCAAGCCATTTCTTCGAGGCCTGAGACAATCAGGACAAAGACTGGAAACGCTCTGGCATCAGAACATTCCCATTTTGGATCCTGCGTGGTCCTTTCAGGGTGGACAAGTCAGGGTCAGTGGCATGGGACAAAAGCATGCTTCGGAATTGATGGAAGGGTTGTTGTGCCATTCCTCGGATGTGGTCTACACGTGCGGGTTTGCCGGTGGATTGAATCCTAAATGGGCCACGGGCGACGTCCTCTATCATGCGGATCCTGAAATGGAGGACGTGGAATATCGATTGCGGCGCTCGGGGGCTAGTCCCGCACATTTTGCTTGTGAATCTCGAGTGGCAACGAACCGAGATGAGAAGGCTTCCCTATTCCATCAGAATCAGCAAGACGCCGTAGAAATGGAATCGGGAGTTGTTCGTGAGGTGTGTCGTCGGCGAGGGATACGATCGGCGACAGTCCGTGTGATCTCAGATGCCGCCCATGAAGATCTGCCGCTGGATTTCAATAGCTTAATGACACCTGACATGCGGATTGATGGTATTCGACTCGCTCTGCGCTTGATGGGCAAACCGGGGAAAATTGCAGAACTAATTCGGTTTCAGTCGCGCCTGAAGTTGGCAGCTAAGCGACTGGCAGACGTTCTGATGACGTTGACGTCGCCCTAATGATTTAGGAGAACCCCAGCAGACGTCCGCTTTGGTAGAAAGCGAAAGCCAGGATCCACGCGAGGCCGGTCATGTAAACCCATTGTAGGAGGGGCCATTTCCATGAATTCGTTTCCCGGCGAGTGACGGCGATGGTGCTGACGCATTGGAGGGCGAACACGTAAAAGACCATGAGGGTGAGGCCGGTCAGAGTCGTATAGACTTTTGATCCATCCTCGCGCCTCTCTTGTTGTAACACCGATGCCAGGCTGGCAGCGCCGTCATTGGAATCGTCCACCGAACCGATGTTGTAGACGACGCTCATGGTGGACACGAAGACTTCGCGTGCTGCGAAGCTGGCGACGATGCCGATGCCGATTTTCCAATCGAAGCCGAGGGGTCTGATACTGGGTTCGATCCACTGTCCCAAGCGACCGGCAAAACTTTCCCGCAGTTGGCTCCCGCTCTCCTCGAGATCCAGCGCGAGGAGCTTTTCGAACAAGGCTCGTTCGGGAGACGCATTGGTTGGGGCGTCGGCTTTAGAGAATTGGGCGCGTATCCGACTGATTTGGTTTGCGAATTCTGCCGGTGAATTAAGGTGAGTGAAGGCGCTTTCAGCAGCTTGGAGACGCTGTCTTTCGTAGTCATCGGCGCGTTCCGAACTTCGGGGGTAGGTTGCAAGAAACCACAGCAGAATGTTGATTCCGAGGATAACAGTGCCGGCGCGCCGCACGAACAGGCTGGATCGATCCCACATGTGCCGAAGAACGACTCGGAGCATTGGGCGTTTGTAGGGGGGCAATTCGAGGATCAGCAGTGGTGCGTCACCGCGCAGTAGAGTTTTTTTGAAGACCCAAGCCATACCGAGCGCTCCGACGATCCCCAACAAGTACATGGCCAGTAGGGTGATTCCAGGCAGCCCCAAAACGCCTAGCCACCGCCTATCGGGGATACAGGCGGCTATGAGGATTGTATAAACGGGCAGGCGGGCCGAACAACTGATGAGCGGCGCCACGAGGATGGTGACCAAACGATCTTTGGGTGTTTCGATGGTGCGGGTGGCCATGATGCCTGGGATGGCGCATGCAAAACTGCTGAGCATCGGAATGAAACTCTTCCCATGCAACCCGACCTTGCTCATAAAACGATCCATGAGAAAGGCCGCGCGCGCCATGTAGCCGGTGTCCTCCAGTAGGCTAATAAACAAAAACAGCAGACAAATCTGTGGGAGGAATACAAGAACGGCACCCACCCCTTTGATCACCCCATTTGCCAACAAGTCTTGCAGATCGCCAGGCCCGATCCAATTGCCAACCTGAGACGCCAGCCATTCCACCCCCGCTTCGATGGCATCCATCGGAATCGAAGCCACGGTGAAAATGGTCTGGAACATCAACGCCATGATCGTCACGAAAAGGGCCAGCCCCCAGAACTTGTGGGTGAGAACTCGATCGAGCCGATCCGAGAATGTTTCTCCGGGGGTGACTGTCTCTGTCGTGACGTGCTGTTGTATGGCGAAGACGCGTGCGTAGCGTGCTTCAATCGCCGCACTTCGCCAGTCCACACCGGCACTTTCCAGTCGAGCGCGAGCCTGGGTGACCGCGTCTCGAATGGATGCTGGATACTGGTTCAGGTTCGCACCGAGGAGTTTGTCGTCACTCAGGACCAGAATGGCTTCGGCAGCGGCCAGTCGCTTGCGATCTGGTAGTGTTTGTTCGAATCGTTCGATCAGTCCCTTTGCCTCCGCACCGAAACGCTCGGGGAGTTCCAAGAATGAACGGATCGCAGGACGCGGGGCCTCTTCCAGTTGGGGCTGCCGCGATTGGATGGCGCGATCTCGGATCAATCGTTTGAGCGTCTCTAGGCCTTCCCCAGAGCTGGCGACCATGGGTACGACGGGGATTCCGAGCGCTTTGGAAAGGGCTTCGACATCGATTTCGTGGCCGTTGGTTCGGGCCACGTCCATCATATTGAGTGCCAGAATGGCCGGATGACCGAGTTCGATGACTTGCGTGGCGTAGTAGAGATTCCTCTGAAGGTTGGAGGCATCGACGACCAGGATCACCACGTCCGGAACCGGGACGTCCACTAGCTTTTGAAAGAGAACATCTCGGGCGATTTGTTCGTCCAAAGATTGGGGGCTGAGGCTGTAGGTTCCTGGCAGGTCCAGGAGTTGGATCGGGTGATCAGGGCCAGCACCCAGCATGGCGCCTTCCTTACGTTCGACGGTGACCCCAGCGTAGTTACCCACCTTGCCACGCAAACCGGTGAGCGCGTTGAACAGGGTTGTCTTCCCACAATTGGGATTCCCGGTGAGGACGGCGGTGAAGCTTTTGACAGTGCCTGACATGAGAGGCGGAGTCAGGACTGCCGAACCATGACCAGTTCGGCCTCGTGCTTACGGAGGGACAAGTTGTAGCCTCGGACGCGGATTTCGACCGGATCTCCCATCGGGGCGAATCGAACCAACTCAATAATGGTGCCGACCAGCAGGCCCATTTCCAAGAGTCGCGCTCGCTGCTCGACGGGAATGCGAATTTCGGTCACGACACCGCGGGTCCCGGGCTTTAGGGAAGCGAGCGTTTGGGAATCATTCATAGCGATCGAGCGGTTCGAGGTGGAGGGAATCCCAATCAGGGTGCAACACGTCCGGGCAGTGGTTCTACCCAAATTGATTCCGCCAAGCGTACGTTCAAACCGAGGCGAGCATTGCAGACTTGGCAGAGAATGCTGCTTTGAAGGCTGATCAATTTGATTTGGCAATCCTCGCTGAAGCCCATTTCGCGGAGCCGCTGGTTGACTTCGTGTGACGCCGTCAGTCGTCGAACGATCACCAGGGAACCAGCTTTGGCACGGCTCAGCGGCAAGAGGACCGGACGGGTTTGGTCCTCCGTGGCTGCTTGCTTGGCGCGGATTTCGTTCAACGGCTCACAACGTAGGAATCGGGTCGACGCCGAGCAAGGCGCCCCTGTGTCGGGCGGTTGCGGTGGGTTGTCGGCAGTTTGCGGCGTCGAGCTCTAAGGATCACGGCTTGCGTGGCCTGGGTTGGGTGATAGTTTCCGCGCGGACCTGTCCGAGGCGTTAATAACCCGGGCGGGCTTGATTACAGAACCTTCGAATCATTTCTATGGCACACGAACTCGCTCCTCTACCCTATCCCAAAGAAGCTCTTGAACCGCACATCGACACCTTGACGATGGAGATCCACCATGGGCGTCATCACAAGGCCTACGTGGACAACTTGAACAAAGCCCTGGCTGGCAATGCGGCGCTGGAAGCGAAATCACTCGAGGCGCTGATCCGGGATCTCGCCTCGGTGCCGGATGCGATCCGCGGCCCGGTGCGCAACAACGGTGGCGGGCATTGGAACCATACGTTCTTCTGGCAAATCCTGAGCCCTAAAGGTGGTGGGACGCCTGCAGGGGACTTGGCTGCCGCGATCGCTGCTGCCTTTGGGACCTTTGCCGATTTCCAAGCCAAGTTTGAGGCGGCTGGTATTGGACGCTTTGGAAGCGGTTGGGCTTGGTTGGTGGCCAATCAGGGCACCCTGCAAATCGTCTCTACCGCCAATCAGGATAACCCGTTGATGGGTAAATCCATTTCTGGGGTTGAAGGCGTGCCGGTGCTGGGCGTTGACGTGTGGGAACACGCCTATTATTTGAAGTACCAAAACAAACGTGCCGATTACCTCAAAGCGCTTTGGAATGTGATTGATTGGAATGCGGTTTCGGCCAATTTCGCCCGCGCAAAGTAATTTGGCTCGCCACTCAATCGCCAAGAGTTTTCTGCCAGCCGACCCTTGGGTCGGCTGGTTGCGTTTTCAGCACGACTAACGATTCGATTGGGGACGTCGCGGACGGCGGATTGGGCCGCCTTTATTGGAGCTTCGTCTGGAGGCTCGGTACTGTTCTTGTGCCGCACGTCGCTTTCCAGAAGTCAGCGGGCGCCGGGCTCCGGGTTTACGTCGTGGCTTAGCTGGTCTGGAACCTGGGGCCAGAGGGGAATTTGGGCGAACGGGTGCCCCAGGGGCCGCCGCCTTGCCATAGACCTGAGCCGAACCGGGACGTCTGGGTGCCGTTGCACGCGGAGTTGGGCCAGGGCCACCAAGGCCACCTCGACGCGCCGGCGAGGCTGGACGGTCACGGCGTGGAACGGGTGCTTTCGCGGAGAGCTCCGGTTGAGGCTCCTGAGAACTGGCACTGGCAGACTTAGCTCCCGATCGGGAGGTTCCTCCGCGGTGGATAGGTTCGATGGTTTTTGGACGAGGTTTAGGAACCAGGACCAAGGGGCATCCTTCGTACCCGAAGGCTTTTCTCAACTCTGCCGAGAGGTATCGGCGATAGGGTTGGTCGAAATCATCGTCTCGGTTGACGAACAAGAGGAAGGTTGGTGGAGCCAGCCGAACCTGGGTGGCGTAATAGAAATTTAATCGGCGGCCGCTCGCGCTGATGGGCTGACGTTGCTCGATGGCCTGATTGATGGTTCGGTTCAGGATGGACGTTGGGATCTTCTGGCGCAGTTGACCAGCCACGAATCGCACGGTTTCGAGAAAGCGGTCCAATTGAAAACCCTCTTTGGCAGACGTGAAGATGACGGGAGCGTAGTCGAGAAAAAACAACTTTTCTTGAACCCACTCTCCGAACTCCGAGAGGGTGGTCATGGGCTTCTTTCGATCGTCACGATCACGATTCCTGGCTTCGCGGATCCGTACCTCCTTTTCCCGGGCTTGGCGGACGGCATCCTGGACGAGATCCCACTTGTTGACGATCAGGATGCAGGCGCGGCGTTCCTCAATAATGATGTCGGCAATCTTTTTGTCCTGCTCGAGAATGCCGGCTTCGGCGTCGAGGACGAGGACCGCGATGTCCGAGTTCGCGATAGCCTCCTTGGTCCTGGAAACGCTGAAATACTCCAAAGAGTCTTCAATTTTCCTGGCTTTGCGAACGCCGGCTGTGTCGACGAGAACATAGCGTTGGCGGATGCCGTCGGTATCGATCTCGAAGGGGACATCCACAGCATCGCGAGTGGTTCCGGGAATGGGGCTAACCACCACACGGGCGGAGCCCGTGAGGGCGTTGATGCGAGAAGACGTACCGACGTTGGGACGTCCAACGCTGGCGATTCGAATCGGGGGCTCGGGTTTCGGCTTGGGATCGGCTGGTTGGCCGTCCGTGGCCGAGGTTTCTTGCGTCTCGGAAGGGATTGAGGCGAGTTCGGCTTCTGACAAGGGTGGAAGAAACTCCACAGCTGCCTCAATCAATGCGTCTGAGCCGCGCCCATGGATGGCGGAAACCGGAAACATTCGGTCAAACCCGAGTGCCGCGAATTCGGAAGCACCGAGAGACGCGCGCTCCTGGTCGCATTTATTGACGACGACCAGGACGGGTTTGCGGGTGGCTCGGAGTTTCGCGGCGACTTCGATATCGAGAGGAACGATTCCTTCTTGAACGTTGACCACGAACAGAATGACAGTGGCGGCTTCCAGGGCTAGATCCACTTGCTCCATGGCGGCTTGCAGAATGATATCGGTCGATTTTTCGCCGCTCCGAAGGCCGATGCCGCCGGTGTCGACGACGGAGAATGGGCGCCCCTGCCATTCGGCTTCGGCCATGACGCGATCGCGGGTGACGCCAGGTTGATCGTGCACGATAGCGATGCGTTTTCGAACGATCCGGTTGAACAGAGCCGATTTCCCGACATTAGGCCGACCGACTATGGCTACGAGTCCTGACATGGGTGCAGCATGGCGGATTGGGGGGCGGGACGCCAAAAGGATTCCACCCGTCTTATTTTCGGCCATACGCCTAGATCTCGGCGGGATGAGTGAGTTGAGCGTGTCCGGGTCGTTTTCGGCAGGGTAATTGTGTTGCGACGACCTTGCCACCAGGGTCATGGAAGGTTAAATGCCCAAGAAATAATGAAACAGGTGAAGACATCCGAATGGGCTCTGCGATTCCTGGCGGTGCTGCTTGCGCTTTCGTGTGTGTGGAGTGTTTGGAGCCAGGCACCCTCCACTAGCACGACGAACACGCTTGGTGCCTCCACGAATTCGCCTATTGTCACGTTGCCAGGAACCGATTTCATCAAGCGAAATACGTCGGCGCTCTCTTTGGGACTGGATCGAGTCACTTTTCTACAGCCAGACCTGCTGGGCAGACCTCGGTGGCAATATGTTTCCACCTTGTTGTATATCGTACTGGCCTTTGTCGTTTCCAAGCGAGTCGATCGATTCATCAACAACCGACTCAAAGTCTGGGCGTCGAGAACCTCCACGCGATGGGATGACGTGGTCGTGGGCTTGGCAGACGGGCCGGTCAAAGTCGTGACGTTTGTCGTGCTCATGGACATCGGATTGCACCTTTTTGAGTGGCCCCAGTGGGTCGAAGGGATGCTCTCGACATTGGCCATCATCCTTGCAGGAGCGGCTGTGGGTTACGTGGCACTAAAAGGGGTGGATGCGGTGGTGGGTGTCTGGCGGTCGCGGTTGTCGTCCGATGGAGACAGAGCCTTCAATGAACAATTCCTCATCCTCATCGGAAAACTGTTCAAAGCGGGAGTTTGCATCGTGGTTGTGCTCACAATACTACCCAAGCTGGGAGTGGATACCACGGCGTTGCTCGGGTCGGTCTCCGTGCTAGGACTGGCTCTGGGTCTGGCGGCGCAGGACACCGTTGCTAATTTGTTTGGGGCGGTTGCGGTATTCGTAGACAAGCCATTTCGTATTGGGGATCGGATCCAGGTGGATGGAATCGACGGCACTGTGGAGGGGATGGGGTTGAGAGCGACCACCGTGCGTTCATTGGATGGGTTCTTGATTACAATCCCGAATAAGACTGTGGGAAACAACAAGGTGGTGAACATCTCTCGCCGACCGACCATTAAGTCGGAGCTGAATTTTGGGATCACCTACGACACCCCGACGGCCAAAGTCGAACGGGCGACGCAACTACTTGAAGAAATCTTCAAGAATCATCCGGAGACCTTCGATGTGATCGTGACATTCAATAAATTCCTGGACTCGTCGCTCAACCTTCAAGTGGTGCATTGGTGGAAGGGAGACAATCCTCGGACGCAACTATCGGGGTTGCAGCAAATGAATCTTGCGGTGAAATCGCGATTCGAGGCTGAAGGGATCGAATTCGCCTTTCCGACTCAGACGGTCTATAACAAGTTCACGGGCGACGTGGGGGAAGTCGCGAGGCCGACGATGAGATGATGGTTTCAGAGAGTCCGGATGTAATCACGGAGTGGATGGAGGTCGGGATCTTCAAGGGCCATCCTCCGGAACTCTTCCTTGCCTTCTTTGCCTTTGATCTTTAAGGCGCGCAATAGCCACGTCTGGGCGTCTTGGAGATCGCCGGTAGCACAGGCGTAACAGGCCAGGTTGTAGGGGATGATAAACTCCTTTGGGAATTTCTTTGCCAATGGGCTCAGGACATCGCGGGCTTCATTCGTTCGCTTGAGCTCATGGAGGCTGTAGCTTTTGTGGATCCAGCCGGATGGTCGCTCTGGGGCAACTTGAGTGACCGCTTGGGCTACCTCGAGTGCTTCCTTCCAATCGAGCTTGGCTGCGCACAACCGCCACCGGATCTCCAGGACATCTGGATGGCGGGCATGCTTCTGGGAGACTTGATTCAATTCGACCGCGGCTTCAGTCGGATTCCCCAACTCCAGCCAACCGGCTGCAGCTTGAACAAAATGGCGATCAGGATACTCAACAAGAACCACGAGCGATTCCTGTATTGAACCTTGGCGCGTTTGGCAAAATGGTTTTCGCTGTGAATTTTACGATGGCGACGTTTTGGATTGCGTTTCTTTTGTGGTCTGTATCTGGGGCTGCCTTGGGTCAAGCGCCATCCGTTGACAACCCCCGAGGGTTGATCGGGCGTCTTCATGAAATCCTGGCTCGAAGCGAATCCTCTAACGCCAATTGGGGAATACAGATTGTTTCCCTGAGTTCTGGGAGGACTTGGTTCGAAACCAACAGCCATCGACTGTTTGTCCCCGCATCGAGCGCGAAACTGTTCACAACCGCCCTGGCATTGAACCGGTTAGGTGCCGAGTTTCGTGTTCAAACATCCTTCTTGGCACAGATGCCACCCAATCAGGAGGGCGTTCTGGCCGGAGACCTCATCGTCTTTGGTCGCGGAGATCCTTCCATTCGATCGGGTGATGCCGGCCCCGGGACCAAGTCTACCCTTTCGGCGCTGGCCAAGGACATTCTGAACTCTGGGGTCCGCCGTATCCGAGGGGATTTGGTTTGCGATACGAGCTACTTTCGAGAGCCACCCTACGGCCCTGGTTGGGACTGGGACGATCTAGTTGAGGGTTATGCGGCGGGGGCTACTGCCTTGAGCCTGGATGACAGCTCGGTCCGATTAAGAATTCGTCCGGGACAGAACCCCGGCTCTGCCGCGACCCTGTTGCTGACCCCATCCATACCCACCTTGATGGTACTCCAAGGGACGGTGATGACGGTGTCAACCAACGACCGCACTCGGATCCATTACGCCCGATTACCAGGACAGACGCAACTTCGCGTGAGAGGCATGATTGGGGTGGGCTCCGCCGAGTGGAGTGACGAGGTGAGTGTCCCGGCACCAGTCCGCTATTTTGGTGAACTACTCCTGATGGAGTTGCAGAAGATTGGAGTGGTTGTGGACGGTAATGTCCGGACCGTCGATTGGTTGGAGAGGGAGGCCATTGGCGATCTCGATGCGACCTGGCGAGAACTGGGTACTTATGGGTCGGAGCCGCTGGGTGACTTACTCCCACGGATGATGAAACCCTCCAACAATGTGCAGGCACAGTTGCTGTGGCTTCTCTGTGGCGCAGAGAGTGAATCCAAAAATCCAGTTCCTGGTGCGCTGCGAGTTGTCGGTCAGACAACATCAGATGCCTCACGAAGGCTGTTGACCGAATTTCTGACTGCCACGGGTATCCCTGCGGGTGAGGTCCAGTTGCTGGAAGGTTCGGGGTTGGCTCGGGCGAACCTTGTCACTCCCGCAGCGTTCGTGCAGTTGCTAAGGTACATGAATCAGCATCGTTCCGCTCAGGCTTGGCACCGCGCCTTTCCAGTGGGAGGCCGAGATGGGACGCTGCGGACTCGTTTCACCCAGCCGCCCGCCAAAGACAATGTGTGGGCCAAAACGGGTAGCTTGCGAAATGTTCATTCGCTCTGCGGATACGTGACATCGGCGGATGGCGAAAGATTCGCGTTCGCCATCCTCAGGAACCAAGTGCTAGCCAGCGCGGGAATCGCCCGCGCTGAAATTGATTCGATGGTGACTGCAATTGCCGGGGCGAGAACTCGGGAGTAGTGGGGTCCTTTCAAATCCGCCATCTAAAGAGCCCGACGGCAACCGAAGATCGTCGAGGCGTGCATTGGATAGCCACATCCTCAGAGCGGAGGGCGGAGTCC
>SXGT01297728.1_pt1 | contig 15788 bp, 15 predicted proteins | sample 3176221 | NCBI WGS metagenome assembly SXGT01 (sample SAMN11356862, study PRJNA531348) | freshwater metagenome | isolation source: freshwater sample F1-120 | place: China: Fuxian Lake, Yuxi | collected 2017-12-25
CGCGGCGAAGCGAGAACCAAAGCCAGATCACGCCGCAAACCATGATCGTGTCCTGCTTCCACGCCGCCATCAGCACCCACGCCAGAGAAAACAAAACGTAAGATTTAAGATTCTTCAACTGCGCGAATCGCTCGGTCGCGGCATACAGCAAGAGTCCACAGAGCGGATAGGCAGCCTCGGGATGCATATCAAACATTAAGATGCGCGAGGTCCACTCCGAAACCCAAAAGCCTAGGGCGAGCAGCAAGGCAATGCGGACTGATGCCGTAATCGTATACGCGATCCGCGCCAGCACGTAACCCGCGCCCGCGATCATCGCGGCATTAAAGGCGAGGGCCACATTCAACGGACCAAAGATCTTTGCCAGAGGTGCCGTCAACAGAAACGATAAATAAGCGTGTACTCCGCCGTGCTGTACCGGGCCGCTGGCCTGGGGTGCAAAGCGCGTGATGTAAGGTTCACCCTTGGTAAACCAAAAGAGCATGTCTTCGAAAAGCCAAAAGTCCGCCCCATTGAGCGCCATCACCGAGGCCTGCGAAATCTTGCCGGCGAATGCCAGTAAAAAGAACCCGCAAGCACTCAATGCGAACAGGCGATGAGGTACTGCCTCCATCTTGACCAGCGCGGCCACACCACGCTCAAGCCAGGGTTTTCGAGTCCATCGCAGTAGCACATAGGCAACGAGCAGCCCTGCTGCCAGGATTTGCAAAACGATGCGAAGGCGGATTTCAAAATTGTACATGCCTACCGACTATCCATTTGCCTACAGTGCTCTGCCGAGCCGGCCGTCAGTGCGGCTTGGCGAGAACGGCTTTAATCCACACTTCATTATCAAGGTACCACGAGACCGTCGCTTCCAAACCAACTTCAAAACCGGCGTAGGCCCGGCGAAAGCCCAACTCTTTTTGCGCGAAGCTGTCATCGATCGCATAGCGCCAGTCGTGACCTTTACGGTCTTCGACAAAGGTAACCAGCTTTTCATAAGACTCGCCAGAGCGACGCGGCTTTTTCTTATCGAGAATCGCACAAAGATTTTTGACGACATCGAGATTGCGGCGTTCAGAGTTACCGCCAAAACAATAGGACTGCCCAGGCACACCCTTATCGAGCGCCAAGAGGATACCGGCACAGTGATCATCAACATGAATCCAATCACGCACGTTCAAACCTTTGCCATAAACTGGCAACGGTTTTTCACTCAACGCGCAATTGATCATGTGCGGGATCAGTTTTTCAGGGAATTGCCGCGGACCATAGTTGTTCGAGCAATTAGTAATGATCGTCGGCATCTTGAAGGTATGAAACCACGCACGCACCAGATGATCACCACCCGCCTTCGAAGCGGAGTACGGCGAGTTCGGTGCATACGGGGTCGTCTCGCTGAATTTTCCGACCTCACCTAACTGGCCAAAAACTTCATCGGTCGATACATGCACAAAACGGAAGGCCTCTTTAGCGGCGCCGCTCAACTCACCCCAATGTTTCAAACTTGCCTGAAGGAGCGAATGAACACCCAAAACATTGGTGCGCACGAAACTTCCCGGGTCGGTGATCGAGCGATCGACATGACTCTCGGCCGCGAAATTCACGACCGCACTCACCGAATGCTCGTTGAGGAGCTTGTAAACAAGCTCGGTGTCATTGATATCACCCTCGACAAAGCTGATTTTATCCCAGGAACGCTCGAGATTCTCTTTATGGCCAGCATAGGTCAGCGCATCAAGCACCACAACGCGACGCCCGAGCCCCACCACCAAATCCACGAAGTTGCTGCCAATAAAGCCAGCAGCCCCGGTCACAAGCAATTTTCCATGCGCGGCAGGCGAAGAATGAGCGGTTCCCATGTCTAGAATCCTCCAATTTCAGGTGCTTGAAATCCGACCCACCTTGCCAAAAGGACCCATAGGCCGTCAACAGTTGCCTCAAAGCCGAGGTCAAAGGCACCAGCTAGCCACTGCGCCAGCATGAGTCCAAAAAATCCTGTGCCTGAAGCGCTCTTTAGCTCTTTCCTGCAAACAGAAGGCTAAGAGTTTTCTATCCATTACCTCAAAGGGTCTTGCTGTTTTGCGGAATCAGATTTGAAAAAGGTTCGCCTATTCGATCCTCTTGACCAAACGGAACGGGAATTCCCACAGGACGATTCCGCCCTCTTCTACCTCACTGCTGGCGTTTGCAAGTTGAACATGCGGATCCACTCCCGGCTGCGATCGACTGACTACGCGGCCGCGATAAAGTGCCCTTAATGCATTGATAAAGTCCAGGCCCCCAAGCTCGACCACGGAATACGATGAGCCGATCACCGTTATCAGTGGGCAGCCCGAGTTAGCGTCTTCTGCCGCCGCCGCCGCCACGATTTTGTCGATCACCGAGTTAAACGGATTCGTCGCCTGAAGCTCTTCGGTCCTACCGAGAACTCCTCTGTACAAGTCTCCGAGGAAATGTATCTTCCCTTTCGAGATGAACCTGTCACCGTCGCGCATGCATAGAGCCTGAAAAAAGCCCTGCCTCGAAAGTTCTCGCACGACAAGCTGAGCTACCTCGACGACTACAACGGGACTCCAATGACTCTCGCCGCGTGGATACAGAAGCCCGAGCCGGGACTGGATGTCGCGATACAATGCAACCGGTGAAATGAACGGAACGTTGAGCTCGCTCAGACGCCGCTCGAACTTCCGCTGTAGATGCAACGCACCTACGCGTTCGCTCAGCTCCGAAATCCCAAGGCGATCAGCATCGCCGAGCACTCCGTCTCCATGCCTGACGACGATCTGATTGGCCGCGATCTTCGTTGGCACCGCCAGGACCACCGTTTTGACGTTCTTCTTGCCATCGAACTCGCGCGCATGGCTAGCGATCCGTTCGGCTGCCTCGGAGTGAATTTCACCGGTCGCGCGACCCTCGAACTCCTCCCCAACCTCCTCGCGCAAAACCACTTGCCGGGCTCCGGCCTCGAAAGGATCCGGAACAATGAATCCCCAGGGTGGGTACATTCCGATCGTGGCCCGGAACTCATAACCCCAATTTCGAAGCCAGCGCGTGATATCCGAGGCCTCGATTACTTTTTCATCGGCCACCGCAGGCAGGATGCCAGGAGCCGAGTAGGAGACTCCGGCGATATGAAGGAACCTGTGCGTGGTCAGCGAGGCACGCCAATCCGGTTTCCTCATGTCCATGACGAAGACTATCCATGGCACCATAAAAAATAAAACGACAATCTTATGTTTATTCAATTTTCGGTCCTCAAAACTGAAAATATAGAAACGGCAGATTCTTGTTGGCTAAAGAGAGCACCACCGCCGCGAGAAACACGCTCCCGATACCCGCGAGAACCAGCCACGACATCTCACGTACCTCCAACTCGTGCCAATTGCGATTGTGCCTGCGTGCGCGCAGCCTCGGCTCCCAATGAAAAATCCACATCAATCCGACGAACGCCAACAGCGCATAAGCCGTGTTCATTTGGAACGCTTTCTTGAAATCCGACCAGCCCCAACCATTGAGACCGATCATTGCATTCACCATACGCTCGCCCTGCGCGGCATCTTTGGCTCGAAAGTACACCCACCCGAAAACGACAAGCAAAAACGTCAACAAACGGGATTTGATTTGAATTCCCCGAGATCTCAAAACGCGCTCAACCGCCAACAGAGTCCCATGGTAAGCACCCCAGATCACGAAAGTTGCGTTTGCACCATGCCAGAGTCCGCCGAGCAGCATCGTAAGCCAAAGATTGATATAAGTACGGATATTTCCTCCGCGATTGCCACCAAGCGAGATATAAAGATAATCGCGCAACCACGTCGAAAGGCTGATATGCCAACGCCGCCAAAACTCGGTGACATTTACTGAATGGTAAGGCTCGCGGAAATTATCCGCAAAGGGAAATCCGAGCGTCAGCCCAAGCCCTATTGCCATCATGGAGTAGGCCGAAAAGTCGACGTAGAGCTGAAAGGTGTAAGAAAGCGCCGCGAGCCAGGAGCCCAGAAACGTGAAACTCTCACCGAACAAATAACTGACCAAGCGCTCGAAGCTGTCGGCGATCAGGATCTTCAGCGAAAATCCCGAAGCGAACAAAACCAAGCCATTGGCGACGCGCGGCCCACGATAATTCACGATCGTCGATTCAAGATCTGCGTAACGGACAATGGGTCCCGCGATGAACCTCGGGAACATGGTGATGAACGCCAGGAAGTTGAGCGGATCGCGCGGACTCTCGATCCTACGCCGGTAACAATCGATAACAAACGACATCGATTCGAACAAGTAGAACGAGATACCCGGTGGTAGCACGACTGCCCCGGAGTTGTCGGCCAGTGTCGCCTGCCAGACTTGGAAAAAAGCTGCGCCTGGGAAGATCGTAGTCAGCCAATTCACATACTTGTACGCGGCCAACAAGGAAAGATTTTGAACCACCGAGGCGACGACGACAGCCCTTCGCCATTTCTCCGATTCGGTGTGCCTAAGGAGAGTGGACCAGAGCAGATCCATGAGCGTCGCGATCATGAATGGAATCAAGTAGCTGGCGTTTTCAAACAGGTAAAAACAATAGGTCCCCAGCACAATTACCAATTTTGCCAACATCGTAAGGCGATCGTCGCGAGAGACCAATCGGAAGACCAACAGGAATGCCGGCAAAAACAGCAGATAAAAGGTGGGGGAGGTAAATAGCATATGAGATAGACCGAGAGTACGGACCTCTGCCACGTTTGGTCAAGCTGGAGGTGACAATTGGCGGGGCAAACGTATTTTCATCGGCTCCAGATGGACTTTTCCGGGCTTGCCTTTGAATAGGAAGGATAGAGATTTCGTGTGGACTTGCGCCCCTAATCAAACTATCTTCTGGAGCCTATGATTATAGCAAAAGCGCCCCTCAGGATTTCCATTGGCGGAGGGGGAACCGATCTTCCCTCTTATTACGAACGGTTCGAGAGCACTTTCATCAGTGCGGCGATCGATAAGTATATTTATATTTCGCTGCATCAGATCTTCATCGAAGATCTGATTATCAAATACTCGGAACTAGAACGAGTAAAGGATGTCGAAGATATTCGTCATCCGATCGTGCGCGAAGCATTGAAACTCACAGGCCTCACGCGGGCACTAGAGATCAGCTCATTTGCTGATATTCCTTCAGGCACTGGACTTGGCTCATCGGGCACGTTCACGGTGGCGCTACTCAAAGCGCTCTATACCTATCGCTCACGAGCTCACAGCCCACTCAGTCTCGCCGAAGATGCATGCCAGATCGAAATTGAGAAATTGGGTTCGCCCATTGGTAAACAAGATCAGTACATCGCCTCGGTCGGCGGCCTGACCCGCTTTCACATCAATCGCGAAGGCAAGGTCAGCGCGCACGCGCTCGAAATGCAGCCGCATCACTTGATTGATCTGCAAGAGCATCTTCTCTTGTTTTTCACCGGCTACTCGCGCTCAGCTAACGACATTCTGCGCGAGCAAGACGACGCCGTTAAAGGCAAAACCGCTACGCCCAATAAAGGCGAAGCCGAAAAACTCAGCCACGACATGCTCGAGAACCTGCATTTCACCAACGAGCTCGGCCTTAACATCGGCGCTGCTCTAGAAAAAGGCGAGATCGACGAGTTCGGTCGCCTGATGAATGTTCACTGGGAACACAAAAAGAAGCGCTCAAAAAACATGAGTTCAGGCCCGATTGATCAGTACTACGAACTGGCAATGAAGAACGGCGCGATCGGCGGCAAACTGATCGGCGCTGGCGGCGGTGGTTTCTTGATGTTCCTTGCCGATGATAAACGCCGTTTACGTAAAGCGATGCGCGAAGCCGGGCTACAAGATGTGCCGTTCCGCTTTGATACTCTGGGAGCACAGGTGGTGCTTCGTGACTAGTGTGACTAACTCCTCAAACACCCGCCACTACGACGTTGCCGTGATTGGTGATTGGCATTTGGCCTTTGTCACTGCGACTTGTCTTGCGGATGCCGGCCATAAGACGGCTCTGGTGAACGCTTTTGGCAAATGGCAAGAGTTTCCACCGATGCCGGTGCACGAACCCGGTATTCCAGAAATGATCGGTAAAGCTCGTGCCAGCGGGCACCTCGCTCATGAATCGGGAATCAACGGGCAATGGACCGCCGATATCGTTTGGATGGCAGTCGATACCCCCGTTACCGAGCAAGATGAACCACAAGTCGCACCGCTCATTGAAATCGCCGCGGCTGTGCGCAAGCATTTACAACCGCGCGTTTTTGCCCTCAGCTCGCAAGTGCCGATTGGTTTTTGCAAGAACCTTGAAGAACTGCTCGGTGCGAAGATCGCCTACATCCCCGAAAACCTGCGCCTCGGCCAAGGCATCAATACCTTCGCCAAAGCAGATCGCACGGTGATCGGCGGCAGCACTCCTGAAGTGGCTAACACAATTAAAGACCTGCTTAAGAGTTTTCAGACGCAGTTTTTAATCTGCGATCTGCCGACTTCTGAGATGGTCAAACATGCCAACAACGCGTTTTTGGCAACTTCGATTTCTTTTGCCAACGAAATGGCTCGCATTGGCGCACGCTTCGGAGTCGATAGCTACTTGGTGGCGCAAGCGCTTAAGCTTGATGCGCGCATTGGCTCGAAAGCCTATGTCGCCCCCGGGCTTGGTTTTGCTGGCGGCACTTTACCCCGCGACCTGCGCGTGCTTGAAAAGCTTGGCAAAGAAAATGGCATCCCGACGCCACTTACTTCAGCCGTGCTCCAGATCAATAGTGCTACGAGCGATCTGGTCGCTGAAGTGGTGGCGCAAGCCGCGGCCGGTGGAGACAATAAGAAAGTTTTGATTCTTGGCTACACCTACAAAGCTGATACCGACACTTTACGGCGCTCACTTTCGCTTGAGATCGCGCAGAAATTGCAAACCCAAGGCCTTGAGTGCCATGGTTTTGATCCGTTCATGAATGGTAAAGATCTCAAGCAGCTCGAAGGTACCATCCAACATCATGACGCCCTCAACGAGATACCTCCGTGCGCGGTAGCGCTTTTGATGACAGCGCGCCCGGCGTTTCGTGAAACCGAGTGGAGCCAGTGGCAGAGCGATAAACGCTCACAAACAGTTTTTATCGATACACAAAACGGCCTCATTCCTGAGGCAATTGCCCGTGCTGGCTTTCGCTATCGGCCACTTTGGGCGCCAGCGAAGGCGGGCCAATGAGCGACATCAGCGGACGTCATATTTTAGTCACCGGCGGTGGCCGCGGCATCGGCCTTTCGATCGCTCTTGCGTGCGCGCAGGCTGGCGCCAATGTCACTGTCATGGCGCGATCTGAAAAAGATCTGGCTGAGGCCGAAAAACAACTCAGGAAAGTAGCCAAAGACTCCAGCAAATGCCTGGCCCTCCGCACTGACGTGAGTGACGACCAGCAATTACAATCGGCACTCGAAACCGCGCACAAAGCACAAGGACCGATTTACGGTCTGATTTGCGCCGCCGGCGTGTACGGCGCTATCGCCCCGTTTGCGCAATCGAACTTCGAGGATTGGGAAAAAACCATCGCTATCAACCTCACGGGCACGGCACGCACCGTGCATCGCGCGCTCAAACACATGACCGCCGATGACGGCGGCCGAGTGATCTTTTTCTCCGGTGGCGGCCAAGGCCCGATGCCGAACTTCAGCGATTATGTAACTTCAAAGGGCGCCATCTGGCGACTCACTGAAACCCTCGGCGCCGAGTTGGCGCCAATGAAAATCTTCGTTAACGCCGTGGCTCCAGGTGCCGTCAATACTCGACTTCTTGATGAATTGCTCGAAGCCGGCCCCGAGCGCGTCGGACAAGAGGTTTACAATAGGTCGATTCAACAACGTGAAAGCGGCGGCCAAAGCCCCGAAAAGGCGGCCGAGCTTTGCCTGTACCTGCTCTCGCCAAAATCCGCTGGCCTTTATGGCAAGACTTTGAGTGCGATTTGGGATCGTTATCAGGAATTCGAGGCCTCGCCAAATTCTGGACTCGAGCATTTGAGTAAATCAGATTTGTTCACCTATCGTCGAGTGGTCGACACCAAAGGAAATACCCGTGGCTAATGCCGGAACAAAAAAACAACGCGTTCTCGTCACCGGTGGCGCCGGCTTTATTGGCAGCACGTTCTGTGACCGTGCTCTGACTCTTGGCCATGAGGTCGTCGCCTTTGATGATCTTTCTACCGGCCAGGAAATGTTTTTGACGGCAGCTCTTAAAAATCCGGCGTTTCGCCTCATCCGCGGCGATATTCGCAGTCTCGAGGAAATTCAAAAAGCCTGTGCTGAATTTCAACCTGATCTGATTGCGCACTTTGCCGCCAATGCCGACGTTCGCCACGGGCTCGAACGCCCGCGCCGCGACCTCGATTACAACACCATCGGCACCTGGAACGTGGTTGAAGCCGCGCGCCTGGCCGGCTGTAAAAATCTGATCTTCAGCTCAACAGGTTCGGTTTATGGCGAACCCGAGATTTTCCCGACTCCTGAAGAGTGCCCGTTTCCGGTGCAAACGTCGCTCTACGCGGCGTCCAAACTCGCGGGCGAAGGCATTCTCTCGGCCTACGCGATCGGTTATCAAATGAACGTCACGGTTTTCCGTTTCGTGTCGATTCTCGGCCCGCGGTACACGCACGGGCACGTTTTTGATTTCATCAAGGCGTTACGTAAGAACCCCAAGAAACTGCGCATTCTCGGTAATGGCTTGCAGCTCAAGTCTTATTTGCACATCGACGATCTTATGGATGGCCTGTGGATGATCATTCAGAACGATATGAAAGGTTATCAGGTTCTCAACATCGGTCATGATGACGCACTTACGGTTAACCGCAGCATCGGCTACATCCTTGATGAACTCAAGCTTGAGCCCGAGCGCGAGTACACTGGTGGTGAACGTGGCTGGGTCGGCGATAGTCCGCGTATTCAACTTGCGACCGACAAACTCAAGGCACGCGGCTGGTCGACAAAACGTACACTCGAGCAAGCGGTGCGCGAGACCGTGCGCTATTTGCAATCTGAACCAGGTCTTTTCGAGGAGAACACATAATGTCATTACCTCATGGTACCCATTGGGGCGTTATCGGTTGCGGTGTGATCGGCGAACGTCGATGCTTGCAATTACCGGTTGGCGTTCAGATCAGCACTTGTTTCGACATCAATCATGAGCGCGCGCAGCGTCTGGCCGAGAAACTTGGCGGAACTCACGGAACCACCAAAGTGGCCGCGACACTCGAAGAGTTTCTTGCGACCCCGGGACTTGAGGCTGTTATCATCGCAGCGATCAATTCGGAGCTCGTGCCGCTCGCGCAAGCTTGCCTCAACAAGGGACTGCATATTTTAGTGGAAAAACCGGCGGCACGCTCGATACGCGAACTTGAACAACTCAAGAATCCGCATGGCCGCATCATCAAGATTGGTTTCAATCACCGCTTTCATCCGGCCTTTGAACGCCTGCATGAAGAACTCGCCAAGGATCCCGCCGACCCGATCATGTTCATACGTGCGCAATACGGAAACGGGGCGCGCGTCGGCTTTGAGAACGAGTGGCGCGCCAAGATTGAACTCGGCGGCGGCGGCGAACTTCTTGATCAGGGCGTGCACGTGCTCGATCTCGGGGCAGTGCTGATTCCGGATCTCGACGTGGTCGCGGGCTACACGCGCACGCATTTCTGGAATATGCCGGTCGACGACAACACCTGGGCGATTTTACGTTCGCCTGAATCCGGCGCGACTTTTACCTTTCACGTTTCCTCGACCGAGTGGAAGAACGAGTTTCGCTTCGAAGTTTATACGCGTCGATGCAAGTACCAGTGGCTCGGTCTTGGTCGCTCCTACGGTACTGAGCGCCTCCTTATTCACCGCATGAAGCCCGAAATGGGCCCGCCTGAAAGCGAAGAGATCACATTCTCGAAAGACGACCAATCTTGGCTCCTTGAAAACGAGAATTTTCTTGGCGCGATTCGCCGGCATTTACATGTCAATGGCGGCCTCGAAGACGCAGTAAGGGCATTGTCGCTAGTCGAAGATATTTACCAAAGCTCACGGCGGCTGCAGCACGGCGCTAAAGATCATCCCCGCTGGTACGGCGACCACGAAACCGGAATGGGCGCAAGCCCCTTCGACCGCACGCCAAATGAAACACTAGCAGATGAAACGTCAGCAGAAAAACTCAATTGACCACCGATGGTATTGAAATGACTTCGAAGCCGACCGACATCCCGCTCTTGATTCTTGCTGGCGGTAAGGCCACGCGTCTTAAACACCTCGCCTTTGATCGGCCCAAGTACTTGCAGCCGGTCACCGAGTCGATGGTCTTCGCTGATGTTCACCTCAAATGGGTGGCAAGCCACGGCTTTAAGCGCGTCGTTCTCGGCATTGGTCATCTTGGCGAGCAGATCCGACAGTATTGCGGAAACGGAGCGCGCTGGAACCTTGAAATCTCCTATATCGATGATGGTCAGTCACCTCTCGGCACTGGCGGCGCTGTGCGCGCAGCCCTTGACCCAAAGCTTGATCTCCCATTCGACATCCTGGCTGTAACGTATGGCGACACGGTCTTAAGTGTCGATGTACCGCTGTTTTTGCGCAGATTTGCCGAGGCGCCATGGGCACAAGCGGCGATGACCCTTTTTAAGAACACCGTACCTGGGCATACCTGCAATGCTACCCTGGTGGGCGACAAGGCCCTGTACGATAAGAAGTCGCCACTGCCAGAGTGGTCGTATATTGATTATGGATTCTTGGCGCTGCGCCGCAAAGCGATCGAAGCCTTTCCGCCAGAGCAAGAAGCCCCGTTTGATTTGGCTGAACCATTGACGGAGCTCGCCCAAGCCGGTCAGGTACTTGGAGTTCCGGTATCGACCCGCTTTTGGGAGATTGGTTCGCCTGAAGCTTTAAGCGAATTTCAGGCTGCCTTCCGCAGTGACTTTCAAAGTTTTCTGAAGTTATAACTTCAACTTAAACCCCTTATTCGCAAGGAGTCATTTGGCATGAGCACGACAAATTTAAAGGTGAAAGTTTATTCGGATGGCGCCGATCACGCGTCGATGCTCGAAATGGCGAAAAACCCCTTGATCAAGGGCCTGACGACCAACCCGACCTTGATGAAAAAAGCGGGCATCGCCAACTACTCCGAATTCTGTCACGCAATTCTCAAAGACATTAAGGATAAACCGATTTCATTTGAGGTCTTCACCGACGATCTCGCGGAGATGAAGCGCCAGGCGCTGGCGATCGCGAAATGGGCCGATAACGTTTACGTTAAAATCCCGATCACCAATACCGAAGGTTTGTCGACCGTACCGCTCATTCAAGAACTCTCGCACCAGGGCATTAAACTGAACGTCACCGCCATCCTCACTATTGAACAAGTGATCCACACAGCGAATGCCCTTAAAGGTGGCGCTCCGAGTGTGGTTTCGGTCTTTGCAGGTCGTATCGCCGACACCGGTCGCGATCCTAAACCCATCATGGCCGCGGCTCGCGAAATCTGCCGCTCGGCTGATCCGAAGATGGAACTTCTGTGGGCGTCATGCCGTGAAGCCTATAACATCGTTGAGGCCGATCAAGTCGGTTGCGACATCATCACGGTCGCACCTGAGTTCATCAAAAAAATGTCGATGTTCGGTAAAGACCTCGCGACTTTGAGCCTCGATACCGTGCGCATGTTCCGTAACGACGCGGTCGCTGCGGGGTATTCGCTATGAGCCCAAGCACACACGCAGACTCTTTCAGCAGCCATTTTCTCACTGAATCGATAGCACTCTTGCAGCAACTTGATGTGGCCGAGATCGAAAAACTCGCGGTAAAACTCGCAGACGTGCGCGCCCGCGGCGGCCGACTCTTTATTTTGGGAGTTGGCGGTTCAGCCGGTCACGCTAGCCACGCGGTCAATGACTTCCGCAAAATCTGCGGACTTGAGGCTTATGCGCCAACCGATAACGTTTCTGAACTCACGGCGCGTATCAACGACGATGGCTGGGAAACCAGCCTCGCGGGTTGGCTTAAAGGCTCGCGCATCAACGCTAAAGATGCACTGCTGATCTTTTCAGTTGGCGGCGGCAATAAAGAGGCGAACATTTCGGTGAATTTGATCCGTTCGATCGATCTCGCTAAAGAAGTCGGCGCCAGTGTTTTTGGCATCGTCGGTAAAGACGGTGGCTACACCAAAAAAGCGGGCGATGCCTGCTTGGTAATTCCACCGCTCTACAAAGATCGCATCACCCCGCACACCGAAGGCCTCGCAGCGGTGGTCTGGCACTTGCTCGTGTCGCACCCCTCACTGCAAGCCCATCAGACCAAGTGGGAGAGTGCGGTTCGGTGATCAAGAAGGTTTTACTTTTTGATCTCGACGACACTTTAGTTCCTTCGTCGCATGCTTACGATATCGGCATGAAAGCGCTCGGCATTGAACCCGATGACGAGCGCTACCTTCAGGCGCGAGCCGAAGTCAAAGCGATCTGCCCTCCGGGGTACCCGGCAACTCGCTCTCGTCGCCTTTATTTCAAGCGCTATCTCGAGATTGGCCAAGAATATACCCCGCTGCGCCACCTTGAGATCGTCGACGTCTACGAAACCGCGGTCACACAAGCGATCGGCGACTCTTGGCAAGCTCTCGAACGAGATCGATTGTTTGCGCGATTGCGGGCGATCGCCGGCGTAATCGGCATCGTTTCTAATGAAACCGCCGCTATGCAGAGCGCGAAACTCGCAGCCTGTGATCCTCGTTGGCAGCACTTTGACTTCATCGTCACCAGTGAAGAAGTGGGCTACGAAAAACCAAACCCGGTGATGTTCCGCCGTGCGCTTGAGTTCGCCGGTGGCGTGCAACCGAGCGAGTGCCTGTTCATCGGCGACAACTACGAAATGGATATTGTCGGCTCAACCAGTCTCGGTTTCGATGCGATCCAGTCACTTGAGTTTGTCGCAGAACCCCGCCGCCACTCGATGGTTATTGAAAAACTAGATGAGTTGATAGATGTTTTGCCCGCTATTTTTGGCGCCTGACCCACACGCACAAGCTCAAGGTGCCACGCCCCCATCGAGTGGAAAGCCCACAGTCGGCGCCCCTAAACCCTAGATTAACGACCAGATCTGCAACAGATAAACCAGGAGTCGCAAGATCATCGTCGTAACGACAATAACGCGCTCAAGTTTTCTCGTCCGCGACCGAAATGAACAACAAGTACTGTTGTTATTCATGGCCCCCTCCTTTAAAGGTTTGGGGGTCATCCTTAACCCGGGTTTTCAAACCGGGGGCGTGGCGGCTTAGGCGCAATGCAAGACGTGCCGATTGTTCGAAAGTTGATTCAATTGAAATGAGCGTTTCTGGTGACCGACGGACGGAACCGCCAACCGACACGGCAAAAACCTACGTTAAAGTGGAAAGTACGTGTCGGCGCAAAAGGCGCTGGCTTCGCGCTGACAACGAAGCATCAGGTCGCTTGGAATCCACCCCATGGTGCCGTGATCGGCGTGCGAGACCACCAACGAGGGCTCGTACCAAACCTTGAGACCCAAGCGCCGGCAGTTTTCAGCGACGGTCACTTCTTCACCAAATAAAAATGGTTTATGTTCGAGATTTCCGCCGCGCTCAAAATAACGGCGCGAAAAAATCATAAACGAGCCATGCGGGGCGTAAATGGCACGGGCCGGATCCCTTCGCTCGCCCCCCGGGCCCGGCGTCGTCTCCGTCATCGGTTCCGCCACCGGCGACTCAAGCTGCCGTTTGGCAAGACTCTTGAGAAGTCCGGCCATTTGGTAAAGAAAGCAGGTTACCTTGAAGCGAAACACCCACTTGAGAAAATGCATGCGCTGCGCTCGAGGCCTAACCACCATATAGGGGTTTTGATTCTTATGGGAAATGCCTGACAAAATAGACGGCGCTACCACTCCAATCTCAGGATCCAGCAACGACTCCAAGTTTTCCAAAAAATGAGGTTCATCGAACTCAATATCGGAGTTCGAAACGATCACCCAATCGGGGGCCACCTCCCAGCGCTCGATCGCCTTTAGACCGCAGCGCGCTCCACCAAGATATCCCCAATTGGTCTGTTCAGAAAGAGTCTCGATCGCAAGGCCCGTGGCTTTCGCCCCTTCGAGCACCGCACGACTTCCTTCGTCGGAACCGTTATCAACGATGACCACGCTAAGCTCACTTTTCGCGCGCCGCACTCGGGTAAGCGTCTGGCAAAGCCGCACAGTGAGGTCACTCTTGCGATAGTTGATGATAATGATGGCGATCACGAAGAAAAAGAGACCTTTCGTAAGGTTGGGTCTGTGGACACGGTACGTAACGAGTTAACCTACCATTTTCCCTCAAAAAAGGTAGATTAACTCAATGACTTTCATGACTAACTCACCCCACGAAGCAACTCAAAAACTAAACAACACGTGGCCAAAAACCATACCCCAGCTCAGCCAGGAGCAACTTGTCGCCCGTGAAAAGTGGATGAAGCTCTGGCACGAGCTTCTGCCAAACAAATACGGCATGGTCGAGAATTTTAATCACGGTTTTCCGGCTAAGCTCTTTCAACCTCAATCCGGGCGAAAACCTCGCACCCTTGAAGTTGGCGCCGGGCTTGGTGAGCACGTGAAATGGGAAGACACCTCTGCTCAAGAATATTCAATGCTCGAGTACCGGCAAGAGTGGACAGAGCAGCTCAAGAGCAAGTATCCACAGTACCATTGCTTTCAGGGAGATATTCAGAGCGAGCTGCCGTTCCCGCCACACAGTTTCGAACGCATCATTGCTATTCACGTGCTCGAGCATTTGCCGGATCTGCCTCGAGCCTTGGGCGAAATCAACAGACTTCTTACTCCGGGTGGCTCCTTTGAGACCGTTATTCCTTGTGAAGGTGGATGGGCCTATGAGATCGCGCGTGAAATGACCTCGGCACGCCTCTTTCGAAAGAACTTCGGCATGGATTATCGACCGATCATGAAAGCCGAACACATTAATCGATGTGACGAGATTCTGGCGGAACTTACACGGATGCCCTGGAACCAGCGAAAACGTAGCTACTTCCCGCTGCTAATTCCTGTATGGCATGCAAATTTTTGCATTGGCTTGCAGTTTCGAAAGCTCTAATTGCGTCGAAACCCTAATCTGACATTAGGTGTCATTAGCTAAATATGACACCCCTCTGATATCCAAGGGGAACTTCGAAATGCTTTCAAGAGTGACGTCCTACAATTCCTAAAGTTATAAATTCATGGGCAAGCCGCCACTAATGAGGAGGGGTACGGATTGATCAAAACCCATTCACCACGGTTATTATCAATGAAGGATCGTGCGGATGCTGGCGTCAATTCTAAGACGACTTCGCTTCTGTGGCTTTGCAGTCGAAACTCTTAACAACCAAATTCAGCGGGAAAGCATCATTCGGTGATTAAAACAGTTTCAATCATTATTCCGGTTTTTAACGAAGGCGCGACGATCACCGAGCTTCTCGATGCGGTCTTGAATCAACCATTACCTTCAGGCCTAAAAAAAGAATTGGTTTTAGTAGAAAGTAACTCCACCGATGGAAGTCGAGCGAAGGTAGAGACCTTTTATCGTCGACTCCTCACAGACGCACCGTCCGATGCCAGCGTTCAAATCATTTTGCAAGAAGCACCACGTGGAAAGGGTTTTGCGGTTCGTGCCGGACTTGAGCGCGCGACCGGCCAGATCATTCTCATTCAAGATGCTGACCTTGAATACGATGTCTCCGACTACCCCGCGCTCCTGCAGCCCATCCTCGATGGCCATGCCGATTTTGTATTGGGGTCGCGCCATCTTTCGGCGGGGCATTGGAAAATTCGGAAATTTGAGAAAA
>SXGT01460292.1_pt1 | contig 15788 bp, 14 predicted proteins | sample 3176221 | NCBI WGS metagenome assembly SXGT01 (sample SAMN11356862, study PRJNA531348) | freshwater metagenome | isolation source: freshwater sample F1-120 | place: China: Fuxian Lake, Yuxi | collected 2017-12-25
CGCCCGAGCGCCGGTGACGTCGCCGGTGGCCAGCGCCCCCTCCAGCCGCGCGGCCAGCGGCACCAGCTCGGCGCCGAGGGGTTCGTCGGCGCCGAGGTCGATGCGCGCGGCGGCCGCCTCGACCTCGAGGCGATCCAGGCGCAGGCGCGCCTCGGCCGCGGCCTCGCCGTTGGGGACCGCCTCCAGGTACGCGGCGAGGAGCGCCTCGCCGGCGGCGGGGTCGGCGTCGACCAGCGCCAGCAGCGTGGCGCCGTCGGGCTCCGCGGTCTGCAGCAGTTGAACGTAGGTCTGCCAGGCGGCGTGCGCCTCCTCGAGCTGCCCGAGGCGGGACAACAGCCGCGCCTGGTGCAGCCACGGCGCGGGGTCGCCGAGCCGCACCACCGCGACCTCCCGCCACGCGGCCAGCGCCTCCTCCGGCCGGTCGGCTTCGTACAGCGTCGCCAGGGCCTCGATGAGATCGGGGTCGCCGGGCAGCTCGCGGTACAGGGCTTCGGCTTCGGTGCGCAGGGCCTGGGCCTCCAATGCGCGCCCGAGGCCCAGGCGCGCCGGGACAAAACTCGGGTCGTGGCCGAGCACGAGGCGGTAGAAGCTCGCGGCGCTCGAGAACTGCCCTGCGGCCTCCTGCGCTTCGGCGCGTGCGTAGAAGCCACGCGTCGCCGGATCGAGCGCGTCGAGCGGATCCGCGGCCGCGATCGCCACCCACCAGAGCCACGCCGCGATCATGGGACAGTGGCCCGGAGCGCTGACGGTCGTTGCGCCTGGCCACGCCCGCCCGACGCGCCCAACGGTCGCTGGCGCCCCACCCTACAGCAGTTCCTCGACCGCCTCGCGCAGCTGCGCGTCTTCGGGCACGAGCACCTGGGCGGCGACCGTGAGGTCCCGATCGATGACCAACAGGAGCGGAAACTGCCCGCCGGTGATGGGCGCGGTGAAGCCCTCGGTGTCGGACACGACGGGCTGATCGACGATGCCCCAGGTCTCGGCCCAGAAGTCGAGGTCGGCCTCTTCCGGGACCGAGCCGAGCTCGTTCTCCGCGAGCACCGTGACGTAGACGAAGCCCTGGTCCTTGTAGGCGTCGGCCGTCTCCTGGAGGGTGGCGGCCATGTCCTGACAGGGTTGGCACCAGATGGTCGAGACGTCCATCACCCACACCTGGCCGTAGAACTGCCAGAGGTCGACGGTGTCCCCGTTCTGGTCGGGGCCGGAGCGGTGCTCGACCACCTCGCCGAGCCCGAACCCTTCGCCCTCGATGGCGGGCACCGACTCGGCCGCCGGCCACGCGTTCTGCGGCATCACGTACTCGTCGGACATCGCTTCGCCCGGGCTGTGGAGCACGGGAATGCAGGCGAACAGCAGGGCGAGCCACATGACCGGAGCATATCCCTTGCCGCCGGGACCGGCGCGGGTGACGCGGCCCGGACATGGCCGATCGCCTCACCCTCGACTCCCTCGTCGACTCCTACCGTGCCTACCACACCCCCCGCGAACGTTGGCTCGTCGGCGGCGAGTACGAACGTGCCGTGCTCCGCGGCGACGGTCGATCGGTCGGGTACTTCGACGACGACGGCATCCGCTGGATCCTCGGCGAGCTCCAGGCGCGCCTCGGTTGGAAGGGCAAACGCGAAGGCGAACACCTCGTCGAGCTGGTGGGCGAGGGTGCGTCCATCACGCTGGAGCCGGGCGGGCAGGTCGAGCTCTCGGGGGCGCCGTTCCGCCGCCTCGGCGACCTCGCGGCCGAGGTGCGGCGCAACCACGCGCTCCTCCACGACATCGTCCGCGGGCACGACCTGCACTGGACGGCGGTGGGCCTCACGCCCTACGCGCGGATCGACGACATCGCGTTCGTGCCCAAGGGCCGGTACGCGATCATGCGCGAGTTCCTGCCCCAGTACGGCGACCTGGCCCACTGGATGATGAAGGGCACCTGCTGCGTGCAGGTCAACCTCGACTACGCCGACGAGGAGGACTGCGCGCGCAAGTTTCACGCCTCGCTGGACCTCGCGCCGCTCAACGTCGCGCTGTTTGCCAACTCGCCGCTGGGCGAGGGGCGGGAGCTCGGGTGGATGAGCTACCGCGGCCACATCTGGACGCGGGTCGACCCGCGGCGCACCGGGTTCCCGGCCCAGGTGCGCGACGGCTACAGCCACCGCGGCTGGGTGGAGTACCTGCTCGACGCGCCGATGATGTTCTACGTGCGCGACGGCGCCTGGCGGCCCAGCGGCGGCGCCACCTTCCGCCGGTGGATGACCGACGGGATCGACGGCCACTTCCCGAGCGCGGCCGACTGGGCGCTGCACCAGACCAGCGTGTTCCCCGAGGTGCGGGTCAAGCGCACGATCGAGCTGCGCAGCGCCGACGCGGTGCCGCTCGGCGCGGCGATCGGCTTCTGCGCGTTGTGGGCCGGTCTGTTGTACGGGGCGCTCGAGGACACGCGGCGGCTCGGCCGGGCGTTCGCCGAGGCGCACACCGGCAGCCGCGAGGAAGGATTCGCCCTGGCGGCCCGCGAGGGCCTCGAGGGGCGCTGGGGCGGTCGCCCGCTCGCCGCGTGGGCGTCGGAGCTCACGGGGCTGGCCCGGCAGGGGCTCCGCGCCATCGGCGAGGACGAAGCGTTGCTCGATCCCGTCGACGAGATCGTGGCCACCGGCCGCTCGCCCGGCGCGCGGCTCCTCGACGCGTTCCGCGCCGACCCGTCGCCGGCCAACGTGCTTCGGGCGGCAGCGTACTGACTCCGAGCCCCCGACGCGGCGGGTGACGGGTGGGGGGGAATTGGCGGCGCGGAGCGCGACCCGGCGCCGCTCACCATCGTCGCGCCCACCGACCGCGGGCCGGTGCAGCCAGACCCTCGCGGTTCGGCGTCCCCCCGTTGTGCCAGACGCCGCCGCCGTCGTGCGGTTCGGTGACGCGGCGGGTGACGGGTCGGGGGGAATTGGCTGAGCGGAGCGCCGGGTCGCCGCTTGCGGCGACCCGGCGGGGGAGCGAACGCCAAGTTCACCCGGCCCGGCAGGACCCGGGGGTGACTTCGTTTCGTCGACCACCCGCGCCGCGTCTGCCCCCCCGCCCGAGGACGCCGACCCGCGCCCCGGGTCGCCGCGTCTTGCCCGGCCCGCCGACTCGCCTCCGGGTGGAATATGGGGGGCCGATGGCCACCATCGCCGAGGAGCTGTCGCTCCTCCCGTTCTTCGCCAAGGTGCCCCGCCACGAGCTCGATCGGGCGGCGCCGCTGTTTCGGCGCGAAAAGTTCGACACCAACGAGCTGGTCTGGGCGCAGGGCGCCGCGGTGGACGAGCTGGCCATCGTGCTGCTCGGCGAGCTGGTCGCGCATGCCAACCTGCGCGAGGTGGGCCGCATCCGGGCTCCCGATCTCATCGGCGAGGCGGGCGCGTTCGTGGCCGGGAGCATCCGCACCGCGTCGGTGAAGGCGGCCCGCCCCACCGAGGTGCTCACGCTCTCCGTGCCCGATCTGCGCACCCTCCGCTTCGCCAAGAGCCGCGTGTACGACGCACTCTTGGAGCAGGCGCAGCGCTCGTTGTGTCGCCGCATCGCCGCCACCAACGCGCGCGTGGCGCAGGTGGCGCAGGGGGCCACCGCGGCGGTTGCGCGGCGGGAGCCGGGGGCCCTGGTCCGCCTCTGGCGCACGCTGCGACCGGGCCTCCCGTCCACGCCGTGCCCGCCGGTGGGGCCGATCCTGCGTGAGCTGCCCGGACTCCGCCACATGGAGCCGGAGCTCGAGGAGCTCCTGGCCCAGGGCTTCGCCGCCGAACCGTTCGAGGAGGGGCGCGTCCTGGTGCTCGAGGGCGAGGTGGGGAGCTCGATGTACCTGGTCGCGCAGGGCGACATCGACGTGTTGCGCAACGTGCGCGGCGACCGTGCCGAGCTGCTCGTGCGGCTCGGGGCGGGGCAGCAGTTCGGCGCCAACACGCTGGTCGACCCGGCGCCCCGCACGGCGTCGTGTGTGGCCGCCACCGCCGGGTGGCTCTACCGCATGGACAAGGACGCGTTCCTGGGCCTGCGCGGCGACGCCCGGACCGCCTGGCGGGAGTGTGTGCTGGCCACGCTCGCGACGCAGCTCAAGAGCGCCAACGCGGCGCTCGACCGTGCGCTCGTCGCGGGCGGGGTCGCGGCGGCGCCGGGCGCGCCCGAGGGGGGCTTCGACGAGCTCCTGCGTGCTTCGGGCTACCTGGAGAGCCTGCCTCGCAACGAGAGCGACCTCGCCGAGCTCAGCTTCGTCGTGACCGACGATCACGAGCGCAACCGACGCCGTCCGAAGCCGTAGCCGGCTTCTGCCGGCGTGTTAGCCGCAGCGCCCCCCCGGAACCCCCCGCATGCGGTCCCCCCGCCCCCTGCGCCTCTTGGTGATGATGCCCGCGCTCAACGAGGCGGCGACCATCGCCGACGTGTTGGCGCGGGTGCCCCGCACGATCGACGGCATCGGCTCGGTCGAGATGCTGGTCGTCGACGACGGCTCCACCGACGACACGGTCGCGCTTGCGCGCGCCGCGGGCGCCAGCGTGGTGAGCCACGGCCGCAACCTCGGCGTGGGCACCGCCTTGCAGACCGGCCTCGCCGAGGCGCTGCGCCGCGGGGTCGATCTCGCCGTGAACATCGACAGCGACGGGCAGTTCGCGCCCGAGGACATCGCGAAGATCGTCGTGCCCGTGGTGCGCGACGAGGCGGACTTCGTCACCGCGTCGCGCTTCCTCGACAAGGCCCTGGTGCCCGACATGCCGGGGGTCAAGCGGCTCGGCAACTGGGGCATGGCGCGCATCATCAGCACGCTCATCAAGCAGCGCTTCGAGGACGTGAGCTGCGGCTTCCGGTGCTACAACCGGGAGACCATGCTGCGCCTGGTCCTCCTTGGTCGCTTCACCTACACCCAGGAGAGCTTCCTGGTCCTCTCGCAGAAGGGCCTGCGCCTGCGCGAGATGCCGATGAAGGTGCGCGGGGTGCGCGAGTTCGGCAAGAGCCGCGTCGCGAGCAACCTGTGGAACTACGGGTGGCGCACGCTCGGCATCATCTTCGGCTTCATCCGCGACTACTCCCCGGGCATCCTGTTCGACAACCTCACGCTCGCGCTGCTCGGCGGGGCGGCGGGGTTCGGCGGGTTCTTCGTGTGGCACCGCCTCAGCTCGGGCCAGTTCAGCCCGCACATCTGGGCGGGCTTCGTCGCGTCCTTCCTCTTCGGGCTGGCCATCCTGGTGTTCGGGCTCGGCCAGATCGCGCTGATGGTGGCGCGCCTGCGCAGTGTGCAGGAGCAGGAGCTGTACCTCGTCCGGCGCTACCTGCCGCGCCTGGGCGACCCGTGGGATGCCGATGCATAGGATCGACGCCGCCACCCTGCGCGACATGGCGGCCGCGCTTCAGGACGAAGATCGCGACGAGATGGCGATCCCCAGCTACCTGCACCCCAACCCGCTCTTGCGCTGGATGGCGTGGCGCCGGGTGGAGGTCATGGCCGGCCTCCTCGCCGCCCACACCCCCCAGGGCGGCCGCGTCCTCGACTACGGGTGCGGCACCGGTGTGCTGTTCGAAGCAGCGTTGGCCCGCGCCAGCTCGGTCGTCGGGGTCGACCTCGTGCTCACCGCGGCGCGGTTGTGGCGCGACAAGCGGGGCCTCAACGGGGTCACGCTGTTGTCGCCCGAAGCGGCCAGCGCCGACGTCGAGCCCGGCAGCGTCGATGTGATCGTGGCCGCCGAGGTGCTGGAGCACATCGACGACCCGACCGAGGTGCTCGCCTTCTTCCGGCGGGTTCTGCGGCCGGGTGGCAAGCTCCTGGTCAGCCTCCCCACCGAGAACGCGCTGTACCGCTTCGGTCGGCGCCTCGCGGGCTTCTCCGGGCACTACCACGAGTCCGACGCCACGGTGGTCGACGGCAAGATCCGCGCCGGCGGTTTTGCCATCGAGGCGCGGCAGCACATCCCGTTGCCCGGCCCGGCCGCCATCTACTTCGTCGGCGTCTATCGCCCGACGTAGGCGCCTTTGGGCGTCGCGCCGCGACCGGTCGCTCGACGAGCGGGGTCGTGCGCGCGACGCGCTGCGGTGCGCGGCGGCGCGGCACGACGAGCGGACGGTCGCGGCGCACCGCCCATCGGCCCTCAGATGCGGACGCGCGCCGCCACCGACACCAGGTGCACCGTAGAACCCCCCAGGTTGTCGGCGGTGAACAGGTGCCCACCCTGGACGAGCAGCGCCGGCGTCGGGCGGTGGTCGCCCTTGCCGAACGGGACGTCGCCCAGCTTGACCGCCCAGTCGAGCTCGGTGCCGAGGTCGTAGCCCGAGGTGGTCTGCCCCAGGTGGTTGGTCGGCACACCGCCGGCCCGGTAGGTCGGGTACGCCGCCTGGACGGGCTTGGAGGCCCAGCCCACCGTGGCGCCGGCCTTCACGCTGAGCCACGGCGTGGCGGTGAGCTCGACCACCGGCTGGACGAAGCTGGCGGCGCGCAGGGCTCCTTCGCCGACGAGCGCTTCGGCGCCGTCGGGGGCACCGCCGCTGTGCTCGGGGTCGCTGAGCTGTGCGTAGGTCGCGGCGTCGAGGGCGCCCTGGAGCTCGTCGAACAGGACCATGCCGGCATCGAAGTCGCGGTCGAACGCGAAGTCGCCGCTCTGCCCGTCGTCGGGATCGGCGTCGCCGCTGGCCCACCCGCCGCGTACCGCGACACGGAGCGGGATCGGGCTGAGCCTGGCCTCGACGAGCGCGGTGACCCCGCCGTTCTGGAGAGTGAGGCCGTCGCGACTGGAGTAGCTCTGGGCACGCGAGGTCTCGCCCATCACCATGGCGCCTTCCGCGGCCACGCGGACCGTCGCGCTGCCGACGGGGAACGGGCAATCGCCGTAGAGATCGACCACGTGGGCCTGGGTGTGGCGCACCGCGTCGAGCTCGAGTTGGTCGCGGTAGACGTAGTACACGCCCGCCCGGGAGCGGTCGGCCTCGCCGTACAGCACGGTGGCGATGGCCTGCCACGCCGCTTCGCCGCCCTCGAGCGGGCTCCAGTCGGCGTTCTCGTCTTCGATCACCCGGTCGCCCGCGACCGCGATGGTGAGCGGGTGCCCCTCCCAGGGGCGCGTGCCGACGCGCAGGCGCAGCACGCGGTCGCCGAAGTCGTTGCGGCCGAACTCGGGGTCGTGCGCGCCGTCGTTGGCGAGCATGCCGAGGCCCCAGTGCGAGGTGACGAGGCCGCCTTCCAGGCCGACGGGGCCGATGCGCCCGGTCAACGAGGCGCGGCGGGCGGTGAACACGTCGGGCCTCGCGAACGGGTCGGTGCTCTCCCGATGGCGGGCGTCCTCGACGCCGCGGATGTCCCACCCGTCGCCGGCGATCTGGCTGTCGAACAGGTCCCACTCGGTGCGGGCCATCACGCCCTTCCACTTTGCGTCGAGCCCGAGCCGCAAGCGGGTGTCGAGCACGAACCCCTGCCCGAGCGTGTGGCCTTCGGAGTCGACCACGAGCTCCGCGGGGGGCAGGGTGCCCACGACGCGCAGCTCGGCCGGGACGTGGATCTGGAGCGGCTCCCGGGCCGGGGGAGGGGACGGCGGTGCGGCGGGGACGTCGGCGGCGTGGGCGGACGTGGCCCAGGCGGCGAGGAGGAGCGGGCTCATTCGGCCACCGGCAGCGCGGGGATCCACGCGCAGCTCGCGTCTTCGAGGCACACGTCGTCGGACAGCGTCTGCCCGCCGGATTGGAAGTAGCTGGCGATCTGCATGACCATGAACGTGCTGATGTCGAAGGGTTGATCGGGCTCGGGGAGGGTGAACCCGTGGGTGCCGGTGGTGCGGACGTACGGGAGGCGCATCGCGCTGACCCCGGCGTCGGTGGAGACGGTCACCCGGAGCGGCGCGTCGGAGGGGGCGCCGGTGCCGTCGGTGCCGTTGTCGAGGTCGTCGGCGTCGAACAAGCAGGAGGCCCCGTTGGTGTCGGTGTAGGGGCCGTGCTCCTCGAGGCCCTGGACCACGCGGCGGTCGATGAGGAACCGGTCCACCGTGGTGCCGTACCGCTCGTCGACCACCGTGTCGTCCAGCCAGCCGGCGCCGCGCACCAGCGCGATCTCGGCGTTGACCGACACGATGGTGTCGCCCGGGGTGGGCACCAACAGGATGTTGCGGGGCGTGCCGTCGTACGGGTCTTCGGTGAGCCGGCGGGCGTAGGCGATCGGGTCGCCGGCTTCGAGCACCGCGCCGAAGATGAACGCCGTACGGCGCAGCTCCGGGCTCCCGCGGATCTTGCCCAGGCCCTCGGCCAGCGCCACCAGCGGCTGCCCGGCCTCGTAGGTGACCCCCTGGAACAGGACGTCGGACTCGAAGGTGTCGACCACGGCGACCTCGACGCCGTCGGCGTCGTAGAGCGTGACCTGCAGGCGATCGCCCGCCGCGGCCGTGTCGGGGAGCGGGTAGCGGGGGCCGCCCTCGGGCACCCCCTCGGCGGGCAGCGACGCGAGCTGCGCCTTCTCCCACGCGCCGGCCGCGTCGGCAGGGACGCCGAGGCGGAAGCGGCCGTCGGTGGGGATGAAGCCTTCGCGGACCTCGCCGTTGTCGAGGTTCTCGAGCACCACGCGCCCGCCCGCGGGCACGCTCGGCACGGTGGCGACGACGCGCTGTTCCATGTCGCGCACCGAGTTGACCACCTGGACGATCTGCAGGCTGCCGTCGTCCTGGGGGTAGCCGACGAACAGCGGCGACATCAGGCGGCCGTGCATCGCCTCGACGGCGCCGCCGATCTCGGTGCGCGCCGCGACGTCGACCAGGCCGCCGCCGGCGACGATGGGCGCCCACGCTTCGACCTCGTCGATGATCGCGGCCGCGACGGCGGTGTTGATCCCGCCCAGCGAGCCGCCGAGCGTGTAGTAGGGGACGTCGGGCCCGCCCATGTCCGCGGTGCCGTCGCCGTCCCAGTCGCAGGCGACCGCGGTGCCACCGTCGGGGAGCGACATCTTGCCGGTGCCGCACGCCATGGCGCTGTCGATGAACTGGGCGTGGTCCAGCGCGGCCTGGCGCACCATGTCGCGGGTGTGGAACGCGTCTGCGGTCCACTGGTCGCCGCCCGAGTCGCCGCGACCGTCGTTGTCCAGGTCGCGGTAGCGGCTGTCCTTGAGGTGGTCGTAGAACGAGACCAGGCCCTTGCCGGTCAACACCGGCACGAGGATCGCCTCGAGGTCGGCGTCGACCGTGGGGCCGTGGCCGGGGTAGTCGAACGCGCAGGCCGCCCAGCCCATGCGGTTGAAGGCCCACGCGAAGCCCAGGAAGTCGAAGCGGCTCGACCCGTACCCGTGGCCGAACGAGGCCACCGGCACGGGCTGCGGCACGCCCTTGGGGAGCACGCACGTGAAGATCACCCGCTCGCCGCGCGCCTGGTAGCTGCCCGTGTGGGCGTCCAGGGCCCACAGGTCGTCGCTGTCGTCGGCGGCCGGCCAGGCGGCCTGGGTGCCGTCGAGGTCGGCGAAGAAGTTGGGCGTGGTGAACGCGCCGCCCACGACGTTGCTCCCGAACGCCCCGTAGTTGGCCATCAGCGCGTCGGCGCTGGCGCCTTCGAAGAGGCCGAGCTCGACCAACGCGGCGAGCAGCTCGTCGATCGGCAGGGTGTGCGTGGGGGTGTCGGTCAGCTCGTGCAGGGCCGCGGCTTCGGTGATGCCCTCCGGGAACTCCTCGTCGAGCGCTGCCAATGAGCCCTCGCCGAGCAGACCCTGGCGCGCCGCGCGCAGGTCGCCGGTGACGTCGCCGGTGGTGAACGTCCAGGCGAACGCGACGTCGCCGAGGCCGAGCCCGAGGTCGGGCAGGACCTGCTCCAGCGGGCGCAGGGCCTCGGTTTGGCGCAGGTGGTGGACGTACGCCCACGGCGAGCGCACGGGCGCGCCGTCTTCGCCGACCAGGCGATTGGTGAGGACCACCGCGTAGGTGGTCTTCTCGCGCATCGGCCGGACCACCCGCATCAGGAGCGTGTCGCTCTCGCGCTCGTAGAAGGTGAGGAGGTCCTCGCGCGGGTCGCCGTCGAGCGGGTAGAGGTTGGGGTGGTCCAGTACGCCGTCGTTGTCGGTGTCTTCGCCCCAGTCGAGCACGCCGTTGCCGTTGGTGTCCTCCTCGTAGGTCTCGAACACCAGGGTCGGGGACAGGCTGCGGCTGTCGTTGGGGAAGTACCGGTCGGGGTTGGGCACGTCCATCGGGAAGCGCCCTTCGCCGAGGTCGAGCTGCACCGGCTTGCCGTAGTCCGGCGAGTCGGGGGTGACGTCGATGACCAGGACCGCGTCGTCGGCGAACGCCTCGGCGCCCCGCTTGGGGTCGTCGCGGTGGCGCGCGGCGAGGTTGTCGAGGTCGAGCGGGGCGTCGAACGCGACCGACAGCGGCGCGTACACGCCGAAGCCGGTCATCGTGTTCATCTTCTCGCGCGCTTCGGTCTCCAGGCGCGTGGCCGCCGCGGTGGGGATGTTCAGCCGCAGGCCGGTGGGGCTCTGGACGTCGGTGCGCGTCGCCAGATCGGACGGAAATGGGACGTCGGGGAGCGGCTTGGCGTCCCAGTCGACCCGGACCACGGGGCCGTCGCCCTCGGGGGTGGCGAGGAGACCCTCGGGGTACGGCGCGCACGCGAGCGTGAGGTACAGGAGCATGCCGCGGGGCCTATCGCGGCGAGGGGCGGGACACCGCGGCTACTCGCCGTACACCCACGCCAGGGCCTGATACGAAATCCCGCGTCGCCTGCGCGATGCGGGCCGGACTCGGCCGCGCCCCGAGGCAGGTCGCGCCGCATCGCCCAACCCCCCCCCTCGGCTCAGCGCCGGCGGCGCAACAACAACGCGCCCACCGCGATCGCCGCCGCGCCCACGGTGGCCGAGCCCGACGCCGTCGAACACCCACCGGGCTGGAGGCCGATCTCGTCGTCGTCGCCGGCCACGTCGTCGCCATTGTCGTCGCCTTCGTCGTCGCCGGGGAGGGGTGCGGGGAGGATGCCCGCCTCGTCGCACCAGGCGCGCGAGCCGTCTCCGCAGCGGGAGCGCATCTGCGCGTCGATCCACGCCAGGTAGTGGTCCAGGCGCGTGTCGACGCCGCCCTTGCTGTCACAGTCGGTGGAGTCGTACGCGTGGCTGGTGACGCCGATCTGGCGCATCGCCTCGGTAGAGTCGGACTCGACCGTCATGAACGTGGGGCCCCCCGAGTCCCCGTGGCACTTGCGCCCGTCGTTGCGCTTGGGGCCGACCTGGAACTCGGCCTCGCCGACCTCGCCGATGACCGTGCGGGCCTGCATCTTCACCGCGTAGGTGCCCGGTTCGGGCTGCTCCCACATGTCGGTGGCCTCCTGCTGGCCCCAACCGACGATGTCGACCTCGGCGCCTTCGACGATCTGCGCACCTTCTTCCTCGGTGACGAGCACGGCCGGCGTCACGTCGAGGATCGGCTCTTCGAGGAACACGATGCCGATGTCGAAGTTCTCGGTCAGGCCGTAGCCGAGGCCGTTGATGTCGAAGTCCTCGTGGAACTCCCAGTCCCAGGCCTTGGCCGCGTCGTCGGGGAAGGTCTTCACCGAGCTCGATCCGTCCCACCTGGTGAGGTCGGCCTGGCGGGACCAACGGAAGTCCATGTCGGTGATCTCGCCCATGCCGTAGGTCATCACCTCGGGGTCCAGGCAATGTGCAGCCGCCAACACCACGTCCGGCGCAATGAGCGTGGAGCTGCAGATGAGCATGGTGGCGTCGTACTCGCCCTGCCGCCCGAAGTCGAAGTGGCCGCTGAGGACCAGCCCGCCGGTCATCGGGAAGTCGTCTTCGTCGGCCGACTCGCCGTTGATGATCGGCGGCGGCGTCGGGTCGGCGTAGGCGAGGGTGGCGACGAGGGAGAAGAACATCACGGCTCCGGACGCCGCCACCTTACCCACGGCCGGGGGGGCGCCTGCAAGCGGATGGTCAAGATCGGTTGGCGATCCAATCGGTGCCGTCGGCGTAGTGCTCCCGCTTCCACACCGGCACCCGCGACTTGAGCTCCTCGATGGCGTAGCGGCTGGCGTCGTAGGCCTCGGCACGGTGCGCGGCGGCCACCACGATCACCACGGCCGGCTCACCCAGCGCCACCGCGCCGACACGGTGGACCACGCCGAGGCGCACGCCCGGCCATCGTTCGGCGATCTCGGCGCGGATCTTGCCGAGCTCCGCCAGGGCCATCGGGGCATACGCTTCGTACTCCAGGCCGGTGACCACCCGGCCACGGTTGTGGTCGCGCGCGGTGCCGACGAAGCTGAGGAGGGCGCCGCAGTCGATGCCGGCCACCGCCGCCTCGACCGCGCGGACGTCGATGGGGTGGGGAGACAGCTCCACCATCATCCCCCTCCGATCGGGGGAAGGAACACGAGCTCATCGCCGTCGTGGAGCTCGGTGGAGCCCGGCACGCGCTCCAGGTTGACGGCGAAGGCGACGGGAAGCGCCACCGGGAGCCCGAGCGCCGCGTAGGCGCTGGCAGCGGTCGTGCCGGCCGGGAAGGTCACGGTCTCCTCGTCGCGGCCGCGCAGCTCGCGCACCTGAGCGAAGTAGCGGATGATCACGTTCACGTGGAGCCGTTAACGGGGGGCCATGTGGCTCGCCCTGGTGTTCGCCTGCGCCGGCGACGACGAACCCGCCGTTCGCGCGGTACGTCCGCCGCCGCCAACCGTGGAAGAGGTCGCTGCCAAGCGCGAAGCCGAGGCCATCCGGGCGTCGCCGCGCAACCTCGAGGTCAACTACGTCAAGCCCGAGGGCGTCTACGTCGACGCGCACTTCTTCGGGGGGCGCCGCTGGGAGAACGTGCGCGACATCGTGGTCGAGCAGCTCGGGGCCACCGTCGAGGAGTCGACCGACGCGCAGGGGCGCACGGTCCGCCGCTTCGAGCGCGGCACGCTCACCCTCGCGGACGACGGCGACATCGAGGAGATCGAGGTGCCACTGCCCGAGCCGATGCGCCGCGCCGACGCCATGGTGGCGTGCGGCTTCTCGGGCCTGGCCGACCGGTACCTCAGCTTCACCTACGAGTACCGGGTCACGCAGTTCCAGGGGTTCCGTCGCATCGTGCTGCACCGGGTCGCCAAGAAGGACGACATGGTCGACCGCGTCACCGCCCAGCACCGGCAGGAGCGCATGCGCGAGCTGCGGTAGGCGCGACAACGCCCGTCGTGCCGGGTGTGGCACGACGGGCGCGCCGGCGGCGGGCCGCCTACGCGGGGACGGCGCCCGTGCGCGACGTGACGCGCCGGACCGGCACGCTCGAGGTGAGCCGCACCTGGTCGTGGGCGCGCTCCAGGCGGATGTCGACCTTCTCGCGGTCGACCTCGGCGTACCGGGCGATGACCTCGAGGATCTCCGCCCGCATCGCGTCCATCTGGCTCGGCGTGAGGTCAACCTGGTCGTGGACCAGGAGCACCTTCAGGCGCGCCTTCGCTTCGTCCTTCGATCCTCGGGCGGACCCGAAGAGCTTGTCGAAGAAGTTGGTCATCCCGCCACCTCCTTGCCCTCGCCCAGGCCGATCCAGCGCTTCATGACGCCCCACCAGTTCTCCGGCTCCTCGGTCGCCACGAACGGGATGTTCTCCTCGCCCGTGACGCGGCGCGCGATGCGCCGGTAGGCTTCGCCCACGATCGACTTGTCGTCGAACGCGGCCGGTGAGCCGCGGTTGGCGGACACGATGACGTCTTCGCTGTCCGGCACCATCCCGACCAGCGGGATGGCGAGGATCTCGAGGACGTCGTCCTTGTTCATCATCTCGCCGGCCTTCACCATCTTCGCGCGGAAGCGGTTGATGACGAGCTGCGGTTCGGGGAGCTCGGCCGCTTCGACCAGCCCGATGATGCGGTCGGCGTCGCGCACCGAGCTGACCTCGGGGGTGACCACGACGATGGCGCGGTCGGCGCCGGCGATGCTGTTCTTGAAGCCCTGCTCGATGCCCGCGGGGCAGTCGATGAGGACGAAGTCGAACTCCGCCTTCAGGTCGGCGACCAGCTTCTTCATCTGCTCGGGGCCGACGGCGTTCTTGTCGCGCGTCTGGGCGGCGGGGAGCAGGTACAGGTTCTCGGTGCGCTTGTCGCGGATGAGCGCCTGGCGCAGGCGGCATTCGCCCTCGATGACGTGCACGAGGTCGTACACGATGCGGTTCTCGAGGCCGAGGATGACGTCGAGGTTGCGGAGGCCGATGTCGGCGTCCACGACCACGACCTTCTTCCCGAGCCGCGCGAGCGCGACGCCGAGGTTGGCGGTGGTGGTCGTCTTGCCGACGCCGCCCGTGCCGCTGGTGATGACGATGCATTCGCTCATGCGTTCTCCTTCTGCTGCGGGAGTTTGCCGCGGTAGGGCTCGACGGCGATGTGCCCGTCGACGATGGTGGCCACTTCAGGATTGAAGGTTCGCCCGGCCTTGTCGGGGTCGACGCCGGGGACGACGCCGATGACCTTGCCGATGCGGAGCTGGGTGGGTCGAAGGTCGAAGGCGAGGATGAACGCCTTGTCCTCGCGCGTTCCGGCGTGGGCGAGCCCCTTGAGGGAACCGAGGACGACGATGCTGCCGCCGGCGATCACCTGCGCGCCGGGGTTGACGTCGCCGAAGATGGTGACGTCGCCGCCGAAGCGCACACACGCTCCGCTGCGGAGGGTGTGCCGGAGGGTGAGCGTGCGCTCGCCCAGGTCGGCGTCCGCTTCGTCGTCGGCGTCGCCCGCGGGGCTCACGATGTCGGTGGCGCTGTCCTCGGTCTGGAGCGACTCGGCGCGGCTGTCCGGGCCCACCGCGAAGAGCGCGGGGGACGTGGCCGACTCGTCGACGAGCATGACCTCGCGGCTCTGGGGCGCGTCGACCGGCTCGACCACCGCGGGCTCGACGGGGTCGGGCGGCGGCGCACCGACGGTGATCTTGAGCTTGAGCTCACGCTCCGCCATCCGTTGCAGTGCCGCGTTTTCGCACTGGAGGCCGACGACCTCGACCTCGAACTCGTCCTTGCACAGGTGCACGAGTCGCCGGACCTCGAGGAGGTCGAGCTCGCGCTGTCCGAGCTCGAGGCGCACCCGCGCGCCGCGGAACCGGCCCGGCGGGTTGCCGAAGAGGTCGCGAAGCGCCAGGCGCAGCGAGTCCAGGCGCATCTGCGCGGGGAGCGTGAGCACCTGCACACCACCGGGTGCACCGCGGAGCTGCAACGTGGGAAGCGCGGAGAGATCGCGCTGGAGAGCGGGGTCGGACATGGAGGGCAGGGGGGCGGGGAGGGGTGCCGGGGGCCGGCGGAGCGAACCGGGGGAGGTTCGCGGGAGGTGTTGTCAGAGTACCACGTTGCAGCCCTGCGATGCAAGAGGACTGTTGACACGACAAGAGGATTGTCAAGGGCGATGCGCCGCGACCCTCCGACCTTCGCCGGGCGATGTCCGGCGCGCATCGCGCCGCGGGGCGCGGGGTTCCTGAACGAACGGTCGTTCAGGAACGGCAGGCGGCGACGCGCGGGGAGCGGCGCGCGATTCGCGGCGTTCGCCCGAGGCGCGGAGCGATCGAGCTCGCGTTGCGACGCGGAAGCGGCGGGGGTTGAGCGGCAACCCCCCGGTCTTCGGCGAGCACCTGGCGAACAATGGCGATCTCGGGCGGGCGCCGCTCGGAGCGGCGCGCGATTCGCGGCGTTTGCCCGTGGCGCGGAGCGATCGGGCTCGCGTTGCGACGCCAAAGCGGCGGGGGTGCTCGCCAAAGCGGCGGGGGTGCTCGCCAAAGCGGCGGGGGTTGAGCGGCAACCCCCCGGTCTTCGGCGAGCACCTGGCGAACAATGGCGATCTCGGGCGGGCGCTGCTCGGAGCGGCGCGCGATTCGCGGCGTTCGCCCGTGGCGC
>SXGT01221641.1_pt1 | contig 15784 bp, 11 predicted proteins | sample 3176221 | NCBI WGS metagenome assembly SXGT01 (sample SAMN11356862, study PRJNA531348) | freshwater metagenome | isolation source: freshwater sample F1-120 | place: China: Fuxian Lake, Yuxi | collected 2017-12-25
GGATCGCGGGGCACCATGAGCTCACGCAGGCGCGTCTCCAGCTCGTCGCGGCGCCGCGCCAGGTCCACCATCTCCTCTCGCGCCAGGGCCCGCATCTCGGGATCTGACTCGTCGCGCATCAGGAGCTCGGCGCTTTCAAGGTCAGCCAGCACTCGACGCCACTCTCGATAGCGCAGGACGGTCTCTTCCATCCCGGCGCGCTCGCGCATCATGGGCATGGAGCGCGCTGGGTCGCAGGCGATCTCGGTGGTCGCGAGCGCCGCCTCAAGCTCGTCGAAGCGCTCCACGACGGCGTCCAACTTGTCGAACATCACCTCACCCCTCTTGCGTCATCGCCGGCGACCCGGGGCCGCCTTCTCCGCACAGCGGGGCGGTAGGGCCGGGCGCGCTGGCAGACGCGGTGGTGTAGACCGCGCAGGGCTGGGCTGCAACCTCAGCGAGCGCTACGCCTGCGCCGTCCAGCAGTCCCGCAGCCAAGAGCAGGGACCGCGCCTCATCGAGCTGCGCCGCCGCTGGAGCGCGGAGCGCGAGCGCGAAGCGCGCCCTCGTGGCCAAAGACCAGGGGCGCCGCCAGGCGAGCCACGCCCCGAGCGCCACGCCCGCGGCGTCGACGGCGAGCAGCCCGACGATGAATAGCGGCGTCACGGTCACGGCGACAGCGCTCGCCAGCGTCACCGTCAGGGCCGCCGCCATGAGCGCCCCGGCCAGGGCGAGGGGGGCGCCGCAGCGATCTTGTGCTCCAACGCCCTTGGCGTGGGCAGCGCTCGCCAATAGCGCGTGCTCGAGGGCATGCCACTCGGCCTGTCGCCGCCCCATCACCGCTGGCGCGACCCGCAGCCCCAACGCGCACAGCGAGGCGAGCACCGCCAGGCGCCCCCCCAGCGCGCCGCTTGGGGCGATGGGCGACCAAGCGATGGCGATGCCCCAGCCGGCGAGCGGTGAAGCCGGCCAGAGCCAGATCCAGGCTGCGAGCACTCGCGCGGCTGCCCCAAGCCAGTCGGTGACGCCGGCCCGGCTGCCGCCGCGGCGCAGCGCGAGCAGGGCTGCTGCGCCTTGGAATTGCAAGCCGATCAGCCGCCGCAAGGGACCAGTTCGCCGCCCAGAGGCTGGCGGCAGGTTCAGGAGGCAGAGGCCCGCCCCCCCTGCCAGCGTGGTCAGCAAGACGCGACGACCGCTGACGCCGAGGGCCACTCCGTGTGCGAGCGCGACGGCCTCCATGGTCAGACTTCCTCCATGGTCAGACTTCCTCCATGGTCAGACTTCCTCCATCGTTGCAGCCCCTTCCGCGTGGCGAGCCGAAGGGCGATCCACCGCCGAAACGGAAGGGCGCCGCCAGCCGGCCGATGGTACGCAACGCCACCCGTGGTCGTCGATGTGCGGCAGCGCGGATCAGGCGCCGCCCATGAGCTCGCCGCAGCAATGCGAGCGCGGCCGGGCGCCGTCAATCGGAGCTCCAGGACCGTGCCGGCGACGGCGCGGCGTGACCCGGCGCGCCTTGCTAGGCGCCTCTATCGCCCGTACAACGGCGAGACCCCGGCCCACGCGCGCTGACCGCCGATGCCGTGGGGCGCCGTCAGACGAAGTGGGCGTCGGTGTCGAGGCAAGGGAAGTCGCAGGGACTGACGCTTGCTTGGACATGCGTGACGGCCACTCTGGCGGGGTACAGGGTGACGCGGGAGCGGACCGCCGCCAAACTGACGGTCGATGGCGGCGCGCGGTGGAAGTTCGGGCGTGTGGGAGACGGCTGCGTCGCCACGCTGCTCGCTGGGCGCAAGCGGCACTAGGTCGCGCCGTCGCCCCGCGGCCCTGCTGGCAGGTCGTTTTCGGTGGGCGCACGATCTGCCAGCGCCCATCCGACGAGGGAGTGCACCATGGCCGCGAACCGACTCGAGCTGAGCACGCTGCTACCAGCCGCGATCCCCTCCGCCGCGCCGCCCACCACGGCCGGGTTGCCGCCCATCGACGACTCGCTGCGCACGGAAGCAAGGGACGCCCTCGCGGCGATCGACGCTGTGGGCGCTGGTGGCTGCATCGCCAGCGACTGCGACGGCACGATATGGGCAGGTGATGTCGGCGACGAGCTTGTGCGGCTGGCCGAGGCCCACCCGCACCTGTTCCCCGGCGCTGCGGTCGACACGCCGTCGTACTTCGAGCGCATGGAGCTCGACTACATCGGTGGCTGCCTGGAGAGCGCGGCGTTGACCCGCACCGCGGCGCAGCGCGATGTGCAGGCGGCGCTGCTCGAATGGCTGCAGGGGCGTGTGGCGCCGCGGCTCTGGCTTGTCGAGGCCCTGGTCGCGGCGGCCGAGCGAGGCGTGCGGGTGGTCGCGGTGTCGGCCTCGGCGCGCTTGGCGGTGGAGGCGGGCCTCCGGCGATGCGGGCTCGCAGGTCATTGTGAGGTGATCGGAGTCGAGCCGACGCCGACCGGCTTCGTCAGCCCAGTTCCCATCGGCGCTGGCAAAGTGGCCGCGCTCCAACGCATCGGGGTGCGACGCGTCGACGTCGCGCTCGGCGACTCGCGCTGGGACGGCCCCCTGCTCTGCGCCGCCGAGCGTGGCCTGCTGCTGCGCCCAGGCAGCCAAGCGAACGATGTCCAGCTGAGCGCGGCGGCCCTGCGCGGATGAGCGCCATCGGCGTCGGCGACGCGGCGACCGGCGGGACAGCGGGGCGGGGAACTGACGCAGCCGGCCGAAGGGGCGCGGCTGACCGCGATGATCCGCTGCGTGGCGGCGCGCTCCAGCAGGTGTGGACCGGCGCCGTGGCGGCGCTGCAGGGCCCGGTCTTTGCGCTGCGGCATCCCCCCGTCGCGTTGCACACCTTGTCGACGATGGCACTCTACTTCGCGGTCTGGGGCCTGTTGGTGTGGCAGTTCGCGCGCTACCAGTCAGCCACCCTGGACGCCCTGATGCCTGCGAAGGGTGCGGCGCTCTGGCAGACGGCGCTCTGGAATGCCCTCCTTGGGTTCGCGTTGCTGATCTACTGGCTCGTGGCCTTGCTGCTGACTTTTGTGCTCGCCAACCCGCTCGTGGCGCCTGCGCTTGGGTTCCTGGCAGAGCGCGTCGAGGAGACGGCGCTTGGAGGGCAGGCGCGGCCGCTGCCGCTGCGGGCTCGTCTGCGCGCCATCGCCTCCGCCTTGGCGCGTGCGACGGCGCTGGCGGCCCTGCAGATCGGCGGCGGGCTGGCGATCTGGGCGATCTCCGTGCTCCTGTCGTGGCTGGTTCCGCCGCTCGGCGTCGGCGTGGCCATGCTCGCCGGCGGCGCTTGGTCGGCGCTGTGGCTGGCGACGACCTTGGTCGGTTATGCGATGGAGAATCACCACATCGGCCTTCTCCGACAGTTCCGGTTGCTGCGGGGCGCCGTGCCATTGATGATCGGCTTTGGCGCCTGCGCGCAGCTCTTTGCGTGGCTGCCGCTCGCGGTGCCTATCTTGGTGGTGTCGGCGACCCTGCTCGCCGTGCGCTTGCATCGGTATGGCCACCTGGCGCTGCCGCTGCGTGACTCCCCCGCGCCTAGCGAAGACGCCGCCATCCGGGTGGGCGGCGTACGGGCCGGGTCTGACGAGCGCGGTTGAGCTTTAGGCGGCCGGCACCTACCATGACGGAGCGGTCGTCGACGGCCCAGGCCGCGACTGTGAGAGGCTGATGGCAGGCGTCTTCGATCGCAGCGTGCTCCTGGTGACTGGCAAAGGCGGCGTCGGCAAGTCGACGGTCGCCGCGAGCCTGGCGCGCCGGGCACAGGCCGACGGCAAGCGCGTGCTGCTCATCGAATTCGAGTCGGTGTCCCGTATGGCGCCCCTCTTCGGCCTGCAGGAGGCGCCGCTGGAGCCTGTTCGGCTCGACAAGGGCCTCGATCTGATGGGGTTCGACCTGCTGGAGGCCCTCCACGGGTTCGCCGGCGACCAGCTCAAGGTCCGCGCGCTGGCGAAGTTGGCGCTGGCGAACAAGGTGGTCCGCGGTTTCTTCTTGGCGATGCCGGCGATCCGCTCGATCTTGTTCCTCTATCACCTGCAACGGCTGGAGGCCACCCACGGCCCGCGCGGCGATCGTCGCTGGGACCTGATGATCTGCGACATGCCGACGTCGGGGTTCGTCGCCGGGCTTTTTGGCGTGCCGGCGATGGTCCGCATGATCTTTCGCGTCGGCCCGCTGGCCGAGGTCGCCGAGTCGATGTCGCAGCTGCTCTTCGACCCGTTGCGGCTCGGCGTCGTGCTGGTGACTCTACCGGAGGAGATGCCGGTGGTGGAGACCATCGAGCTGCGCCATGAGCTGCGGCGACGGCACGGGGTCGACGTGGCGGCCATCGTCGTCAACGGTCTCTACCCGGAGCTGGTCGATGGCGACGAACTGGCGGCGCTGTCTGCAGTCGTCGCCGAGCCGGGATTGAGCAGCGACGATCGTCACGCCGCCGAGCAGCTGCTCTGGGCCGCAGAGGTCATGCGCGGGCGCGCCGCTCGGGCTCGGCGTGTGCTGCCAGACCTCGAGCACATCGCAGGCGAGACGTTGGTCGCCCTGCCCCACCTGTTTCGGCGAAAGCTGCACCTCGACTCCATCGACGCGCTCGCCGCGCGGTGGCGCCCGGACCAGCGCAGCGCGGCGCTCCGCCCCAGGCCGCCGGCTGGCGCGGTGGAGGTCCGACCTTGAGCTCGCTCCGACTCCTGGAGAGCGTCGATCGGGCACGGTTGTTGGTCACCGTCGGCTCAGGCGGCGTCGGCAAGACGACGACAGCGGCTGCGCTGGCTTTGTTGGCAGCCCGGCGCGGCCGCAAAACCCTGGTGCTCACCATCGACCCGGCGCGCCGGCTGTTGCAAGCGCTCGGACTCGATGGCGCCGACTGCCCCCCCAACACGCCGCTGCCCGTGCTGCCACGCCTGCACCAGCAGCTGCTGCCCGCAGATGGCAGCGCGGCCTATGGCCTGGTCGCACCGGAGCACACGTCGCTCGACGCGATGATGCTGGACCCCACGCTCGGCGCCGAACAGATGGTCGAGCGGCTGCTGCCCAATCCCGCGCTGCGCGAGGAGGTCCTCGGCAACCGGATCTATCGGGCGCTGCTGCCAGCGCTCGGCGCGAGCCCCGACTTGGTGGCGCTCGAGCTGCTCGCCGAGCTGCACCGTCGCGACCAGTATGAACTGATCGTGCTCGACACGCCGCCGACCCACAACACCGCGGAATTCCTGCAGGCGGGGCAGACCTTCGCCCACTTCATCAACGAGCAGGTGCTCAAGTGGTTCGCCAAGGTGCCGGCGCGCGACGAGTCCCGTCGCCCCGGCTTCTTCTCGCGCGGCAGCGTCGCGGCGATGGGGGTGTTGGGCCGCCTCTTCGGCAGCGAGGTGCTACCCGATATCGCGCAATTCTTCCGGTCGTTTCGCGACGTGATGCCGGCCATGCGCGCCCGGTCGGAGGCGACAGACGCCCTGCTGCGTTCGCCGGCGACGCGGTTTGTCGCTGTGACCGCGCCCGGCGAGACCTCCCTGCGCGAGGCGCGCCACATGTTGGCCCTGCTCCAGCGTGAGGGGCTCCCCTTCGCCGGCTTCGTGGTCAATCGCGTGTTGGTGCTGCCGCAAGCGCTGGGCGACGAGGCGCGGGTGCAGGCCATCGCGGCGTCGCTGGTGGCCCGGCTTGAGCGCACCGGCATGGAGCCTCTGGTGGCCAGCCATTTGGCGGCGCGGCTCTGCGACGGCGCCAGCAAGCTGCGCGACCTCCACTTGGCCGATGCTGCGCACGTCCGCTCGCTGCGCACGATGCTGAGCTTGCCGTCGTTCTTGTCGATCGTCCCGCAGCTCGAGCACGACATTCACACCCTGCCGGAGCTCTGTGACCTCGGCGCGCGGATGGTGCAAGGGTGCGACACCCCGGCAGCGAACGCGCCGGCGCCTGCGGGGGCCTCCAGGCCGTCTGCGGCCGCTGCGGGCGCCGGGTGAGCCTGGACAGGCCGCCCCCCGTTGGTCCACACTCGCGCCGGTGACCCGAAGCGCGGGGGCCGAAGGAGCAATCGATGACGAGCCCTGTGCCCAGCGAGCGGCAGCAGCAGCAGACGCAGACGGCTGGACCGGCGCGCGCGTCCTGCCGGACGTCGGGCGCCCGCGCCGCCGGCCTGCGCCACCTTGGCCAGTTCGCCACCGTGCTGGCGCTGCTCATCGCCGCAGCGCGGCCTAGCATGGCCGATCCGCTGGACCTTAACCTGCGCACTTTCTACGACCCGAATCGACCGGTCGCTGAGCTGCGCGAGGATGGCAACTACCAAAAGCTCATGAGCGAACTGGCGCATGTCATCGGGCCGCGCTTTGCAGGTCCGGCGCACTCGCTCGGCGCCCTTGGCTTTGAGGCGGCGCTCGAGCTGTCGTTTGCCGGCATCAACAACAACGCCGGCTATTGGAAGGCGGCGGAGGGTACGGCGCCTTCGACGGTCTCGACCTTTCAGATGCGCGTGCGCAAGGGGCTGCCCTACTCGGTGCAAGTTGGCGCCTCCTTGACACACCTCAGCGACTCGAATTTTTGGGCCATCGGCACCGAGCTGACCTTCTCGCTTATCGACGGCTTCGTCAGCGTGCCAGACCTCGGCTTGCGCCTCTCGGCCCAGTCGGTGCTTGGCCACCAAGACATCTCAATGCTCGTGGCGGGCGGTGACCTGGTGCTCTCGAAGTCGTTCGGCATCGCGGGCGTCGTCTCGCTGCAGCCGTGGGTGGCCTACTCGACGCTGTTCAGCACCGTCACCACCGAGCAGATCGAGGTCTACCCGGACAATACGACCCTGGAGCCCGAGGTCATGCTGCTCGGCCGGGTCAACAACTTCAGCCACCGCGCCGCCATCGGACTGCGGTTGGTCGTGCTGCGGATGACCATCGGTGGCGAGTTCATCCGCTCGTTCAGCAACGGGCTGAACCTCTTCACCGGCAAGATCGGCCTCGACTTCTGAGCCGTCTCCACCTGCAGCGCCATGGCGCGCCACGCCGGCCCGACGAATGGCAGCGGCCCGACGAATGACAGCGGCCCAGAGACGGCGACAGCGCAAAGGGGCCGGGCCCTTCGACGCGGCGGTCGCCGGCAGCGCAGCGGTGCCTGCGCCCACCCGTGATGGCGACGGGGGCCACGGCTCTGCGCCGCCACCCACGGCCCCTGATGCCTCTCGGCGGATCGGTGTCGAGGCCGCGCTCCCCCTGGCCCGGCTCGGCCGACTGCTCCGCGCCATCGAGCAAGGCGACGACGCTGCGTTGACCGAGGTCCACGGCGCCCGAGCCCGACGCCCTGACGCCCGCGTCATCGTCATCGCCGGCCCTGCTGGCGCCGGCAAGTCGACGCTGCTCGGCCAGCTGATCCGTGCCGAGCGGCGCGGTGGCCGTCGCGTCGGCGTGTTGGCGGTCGATCCCTCGAGCCCACGCACGGGCGGCGCGCTGCTGGGCGATCGCTTGCGGCTCGGCGACGCCTTGGAGGATGAGGGCATCTGCTTCCGCTCGCTCGCTCAGCGCGGCGCTCCGGGCGGGCTCTCAGCGGCGATCGACGCCTCCATCGAGGCGATGGTCGCGCTGGGCTGCGACGTGGTCTACGTCGAGTCGGTGGGCATCGGCCAGGCCGAGTTGGACGCTGCGCTGCTCGCCGACGTCTTCGTGCTGGTGCTGGCGCCGCAGGCCGGCGATCTCATCCAGGCCATGAAGGCTGGCGTTGTCGAGCTCGCCGACGTTTTGGTGGTCCACAAGGCCGACCTCGCCGAGTCCGGGCGCCTGGCCGTCGAGCTCGAGGCTGCCATCGCGCTGGGCCGCGACCGCGCAAAGGCGCCGCCGATCGTGCGGGTCGCTAGCGCCCGAGGTGAGGGCATCGCGGCGTTGCAAGCGGCCATCGCGGCGGTGGCGGAGCGGCGGCTAAGCGCCGGCGAGCGGCGCGCGCTGCTGCTGCGGCGAGCGGTCGAGCTTGGCCTTCGTCAGCGCGTGACAGCCTTTTTCGCCAGCGCCGACGGTCAGAGCCTGGCCCTGCAGGTGTCCTCCGGCGCGCTCGATCCGACCGTCGCCGGAGCGCTCGCGCTCGCCGCGTTATGCCCGTCGAATCTCGAGCAATGACAAAGCCCCGCTCGACGCGAGGCCGCGCCCGGCTCGCCGCCGGTTGGGTAGTCAGCGGCACCCAAGGGTGGTAACGTCGCGACTCGCTCATTTGCGCGATTGCGTTCCGGAGCCAGCTACCCCCCATGAGCACGCCCAGAGACCCGACACAACCCCAGCCGACTGGGGAGACCCCGTCTGCCGCGGGGGGTGCCGCGTCGCACCGGCACGCGCCGTCGTTGCTGCCCTTCGCGATGGGTGGCGGCGACGCCGCTTCGTCCCCAAATGCGACGGACGAGCCGCTCGCTGACACCGCCGTCATCGACCCAACGCAAGCAGCCGATCGGAAAAGCAGCCGCCATGCGCCGTCGGTGCCGCCTTGGATGAACGCCGACAAGGGCCAGAGCCCAGGTTGGGCGGAAGACACCCCTGGGGTCGGGCCGCAGTTCGTCTTTGGCGACTCGCGCAAGCCGCAGCTCTCCAAGCACGTGGCTGGGCCGCTGCGAGACTCGGCCCGCCGGACCTCGGCGATTCAGCCGCAGGTGAGTCGCGCTAGCGGGCTGACCGAAGGCGGAGGCTTGCGACCTAAGGCGATCGAGACCGCTGAATCCGCCACCCACGCGGAGCGCCCGCCAGCGCCAGCGGTGATCGCGACCCCGCAGCGGAAGGTCAGCGACATCCGACCGACCGCCGTGCAAGAAGATCCAGGCGTCCAGGGCGCCGAGGCGCTCCGCCGCGCACAGCTCGTCGCCCAGGCGACGGCCCGCAGCGCGCTGCGCGCCGCAGACGCCCGTGTGCCCGCCCTCCTCGGCCTCTTGGCGGCCGTGGCGGCGCTGTTGTTGCCGGCAGGACCTGGCCTGCCCGCGCTCTACGCGGCGATGTTTCAGGAGATCCCTTGCGCCTGGCCGATGGGCATGATGCTGGCGTCTGCCGGCACGGCCTTGACCGCCGGTGTGTTGTTGGTCTCGCTCGCCGGGGGCACCCTGCGGCCGCCGAGCGCCGAAACGCCTGTGGACCCGGCCGACGTCAGCGACGGTGGTAGCCTGCTCGCGGTGGTGGTCGCGCTGGCGACGCTGTGGTTGCGCGAGGGGGCGGCGCCTGGCGCGTTGCTGCCGACGATGTGGCCGATGCGCGGCGATCTTTTCGGCATCCCGACGGCGATCTGGTGCGGCCTGTTGGGCGCTTCGCTGCTGAGCCTCGGCCGGCGGCCCGTGGAGCGCCCGGCGCGCGTCGTCGGTGGCGTGGCGGCGGCGGCGCTGACGGCGACTTACTGGCAGCCGCTGACCTGGATCGGCAAGACCTCCCTGCCGCTGCTCTTCGCCTTCACCGCCGACAGCGGCCATACGCTGCAAGGCGAGATGGTCGAGGCCGCGATCATGGCCGCTCCGGTCGGCACCGTCCTGATGTGCCTGATGGGGCCAGCTGGCCTAGCGCTGCTGCTGCTGCCGCGCGGCGCCGGCCGCGGACTCACCGACGGACTCGGCCTCGCGGTGGCGGTGGCCCCGGCGGTGTGTGCGCTCATGGCGGGGAGTGGCGGGCTGGACTTGGGCGCGGTGACGACGGCGCTGTTCCTCACGGCAGCGACCTGCGCAGCCGCGCTCTCGGCGCTCAGCCGATGGTCTGCCAGCGTCGACGACGAGACGGAGTCGATGGTCGAGAGCAGCGCCGTCTTCCTCATGGCCTTCGCGTTTGTATTGCTAAAGGTACAAGGCGGCCGCTACTCAGCGACAGACGAGGGCATCTACTTCTACGCCGCCAAAGCGTGGGTCGACGGCATCTGGCCCTACCACGACTACTTCTTCTCGCATCCACCGCTGCATATCGCCGTACCGGCCACCGTCATTGGGATCTTTGGCTGGTCATTTCCGATAGTGAAGTCGCTGTCCGCGATCGCATCGTTGCTGACAGGCATTGTGGTCTGGCGAATTGGTCGTCGCCACATCGGCGCCGTTTGTGGGCTGCTCGCCTGCGGGTTCTTCCTCTTCGCTGCGGAGACGCTCAAGGCCAGCACGAACCTCACCGGCGTCAACCTCACGACGCTTTGGCTGACCCTGGCGGTCTGGGCCGCGCTGCGGGACCGCGCGTTCATGGCCGGTCTCTTCGCGGGCATCGCCGCCAGCACTGGCATCTATGCGGTCGCCGGCGCCATCGCATTGGTCGGTATGTTGGCTTTTGCCACCACGGCGCGTGGCGAAGATCGGCCTCGATCGCTGATTGGCAGACTGTTGGCGACCCCGGCGGTGCAGTTGATCATCGGCTTCGCCTTGGTGTTTGGCACCATCCACATCCTTGGCGTGCTGGTCGGCGGCGAGAGCTACCTCGACGGCGTCTACCGCTATCATACGCAGAAGAAAGTCAAGATTGTCGGCTATGTCGGGCTTGAGAACGGCCCGCTGGCGCTGCTCAGCAACCTGATGGCGACATTGCAGAGCAAGGACTTCCTCACCGCGACCTACTACCATGGCGCACACTTCTGGCTCGCCCTTTGGGCCCCTCTCGCGGTCGCCCTGCGCATCTTCTTGCGACGGGCCGAGCGCGACGCCGCCCAGCTGGCGACCCTGCAGAATGACCGTCGCGTGGTGCGGCCGCCGCAGGGCGCTGGTGGAGCCCCGAACTCCACAGATCCACTCGATGATCCTGACCACTGGGCGATGATGAGCAACCCGCGCCGGTGGTGGCGCCACCCCAGCCTCGGCGGAGCCTCCCTGGTGGTGTGGATCGTGACGGTCGCCATGCTCGGCGAGCTGGCCCAGCTGCCGGAGCGCTACGATTTCTACTACACGCTGATGCTGCCCTTCGCGGCGATCTCGGCCGCAGTGACGCTGACCACCTTGCTCTGGCTGGTGCGGGTGTGCGTCGGGGCCGGGGTGCGTGACGCCGATATGTTGGACGCTCGGAGCCTGCCGTCTGGCCCTCTATTCGTCCCAGCACAGGCGCGTTGGGCGCTGGTCGGACTCGCGCTGTGCTGTGCCGCCTGGGTTCCGGTCAACGCTGCGGCAAATCGCGCCGCCTTCCCCACCGAGCTAGCGCCGGGCGGCGGCAGCAAAGGAGCTGGGCAGCTCCTGCGCTTTGAGTGGATCGATGCGCCAGGGCCGAAGCTGCTCTCGGACCTGGGCCGCGCGCTGTTTTGGCGCGACTGGCGTGTGCGCGGCAACCTAGAGTCGGGCGTCCTGCACTACCTCTGGAGTAAGAAGCGCTGGTTCTCGACCGCTGACACCATCGCCGCAACCATCGCGTCGCGATCACGCGGCTCGGACACCTTGACCGGCGCCTCGACCTACGCGCCGATCGTCGCCCTGCTGGCAGGCCGGCGCATGGCGGCCGATCACGTCGACACCAATAGCAAGACCTTCAAGACCGGCATCATCGACGAGGCGGAGTTCTGGACGCGCGCCTGCAAGGACAACCTGCGCTTCATCGTCGCGGCGCCGCAGTCGTGGTTCACGGTTGAGAACATGAACCGCAAGTCCACGGTCGTGCGCCACTTCCGCCTGCTTGAAGAATTCCACGACCCGGCGCTCCGCCACTGGCGAGATGAGGTCATTCAGCTCTGGGAGCGCAAGGGCGAAGCGCCTTGCCGCTACGAGACCTCGCTCGCTCCGGGTCCTGCGGATGGCCAAGAGACCGCGCCAGCGGAGCCAGGCGCCGCCAAGCCGACGGCCATTGGCGCGCCTGCAGCGGCCAAGCCGCCGGCAGCGAAGGCCAGGGCTGCCGGCAATGGGCGGCTTGGCAAGAAGGCGGCGGGCGAAGAGCGCTGAAGTCCGACGCGCTGGCGCTAGCCCTCGCCTGAGGTGCCGTAGCAAAGGCATCGCGGCGACGTCGAGGCTGACGCAAGCGACCGCCCTGGGCATCGACGAGGCTCTGGACGACGACGACGCGCCAGACGACGCGCCCGACGATGAGGCGACACGTGATGTGCAGCCGCGCCCGTGGCCGTACGCTCTTTGGGGCTCGGCGCCACTCCAGGCGAAAAGCAGTCGTTCTGACGGCTTTGCCCAGCCAGAGACGCGCCCATTTTCCCGCCCGGGCCAAAGGCTCGGGGCGGCGCTAGGCTGCGGCTGACGCTGGCCCGGCCCTCGGTGACTGGCCCCTTCGCTGCTGCGAGCGGTCGTTCAAGGGCGGCGACCGCAGCGAGCCTCGACAGGGGCGCGTCCGGGGCGGTCGAAACCTCGCAAGCCGTGATTCGCTGTACGCATTCAGCTGGAGCGGGCGCGCTGGCCACTAGCGCTAGTCGCAGGTGGCGACAAACACCGGCACCGTGCGGTCCTGCTTGCAGCCCTGTGCGGTGCAGCGCAACGCCACGCCGTTGAGCGCCTCGACCAGGCCGGCGTACCCGAGCGACGAGGGCACCGCGACGACGACCGAGGCCGTCTGGGTGTCGGCCCACGCCTCCAGCCGATCGCCCTCGCCGTGGCCCGGCGCCGACTGTACCTCGCGGAAGGCGCCGTCGAGGGAGAGTCGGCCGACGTGGATGGCCTTGCCGTCGTGGAACACCGCAGACGCAAAGCCTTTAGCCTCAAAGCGCTGGGCGCCGACGACGGCGAACGCCGTGCAAGACAGCTTGCCACGCGCCGCTCCGCCCGCTGGCGCGTCGAGCTTGAAGGGCACGGCCTTCTGTGTGTCGAGGAGCGAGATCGTGAAGCCGACGCGCTCATTGCTGCCGTCCGCCCGACGCCGACCGACGAGGATCACCGTCGGCCACTCTTGCGCGTGCTCGCCGACGATGGTGGCCCGCAGCAACGCCTCGAGGTAGCGCATCGGCACGTCGGCGTCTGGCACGGCCAAGAGGCGGGACTGGTTGAAGTTCGAGACTGTCGAGCTGCGGACGTCCTGGACCAAGGCCGACACGGCCTGCACGAGCTCAGGGTCGGCGGACCAGTCGGGCTTCCATGGCCGCGCCGGATCGTCGGGCTTGCGCAGCGCGTTATCCATGAGCGAGACGCCTTTGGCGGTGACGTAGAGGACGGCGTTGCCGGGGAGCGGCGCTGGGACGCCCGACCGCATCGACACCAGCTTGGGCTCGTCGGCCCAGGCGGGCACCTCGGCAATTCGCTTGGCATATACGGCGTCGAGGCGCTGCAGGAATGGCTCGTAGGCGCTGCCTGGCCACGCCTTGCGAAACGCCGCGATCATCTCCTGCACCTTCTGGTAGTAGGGCTTCATCACCTGGTAAGGGCGGAGTTCCATCGGGATGGGATCGCAGAAGCCAGCGAGTTTGTCCTTACAGAGCTTGTTGGTCTCGTCCTGGTAGAGCGAGGTCTTGGCCTCGAAACCGAACACCAGGAGCCAGTAGTTGAAGTAGTGGGTCACCCGATCATCATCCGGTGCGCGCACGAAGAGGTCGGGCGTCCGCGCGACCTGGGCGGCGTGAAAGAAGATCTGGTCGAAGTCGAGGTCGACCTGCCAGGGCTTGCCGACCGAGGAGTTGCGGGCCACAGAGAGGTCGCGCCAGTACTCCATCGGCGCCAGCTTCTCCTCGAAATAGAAAGCCTTCTGCGCTTCAAGCCACGTCGCCAGCTCGTCGGCGGTGTTGGCCGTGGGTGTGCCGCGGGCGACAACTGCGACCTTCTTCAGCTCGGCGCGGCTGACAGTGCCGGCGACCTGGCTCACCCAATTCAGCCAAGGGTGTGTCGAGCCATCGGGGACGTCGGAGGCCGGGATCGACGCCGCTAGCCGCTGCCGGCGCTCGGCCATCAGCTCAGCGAGCCGTTCGTCGCCCTTGCCCGCGCGCTCCTCCTTGGCGTTCTTCTTCGGGCCGCAGGCCATCAGGGCGGCGAGCGACAGCAGCGATGCGACCAGGAGCGAGGGCAGTCGGCGGCGATTGAACATGAAGATCCTCTGCGATGTGCGAATCGGCAGCGTCGCGCGTTGCCGACCGTGGGCGACATCCTGTACGCGGCCCCGCCGAGGCGGGCGGAGCGGCCGGGGGGCGAGGATAGGCAGGGCGGCAGGCCTTGTCACCCTCAATAGGCGGGAGCTTGCGGGCGCGCTGGCGTCAGCCGCCGATCGCGGCCCGCAGCGCCTGCAGGTTCCGCCGCGGCGCCGAGCAGCTCGGGCAGATTCGGCTGGCGAGCGCGAACGCCTCGATGGCGGCGGCAGGATCACCGAGCATCAGCTCGCAGAGTCCGAGATCGAAGGCGGCGATCCACGACAGGCTGGCGCCGCCCTGGGCGACCAAGCCGGCCAGGAGGTCGCGCGCGCGCTTGGGTTCGTCGACCAAGAGCGCCGCCGCAGCCTCCAGGGGGAGCAGCGCCGCCGCAGAGGCGCCGGACTGGTGGGCGGCGGCGATCGCGGCCATGGCGTCGCTGCCAGCGCGTAACGCGACGTGGGCGGCGGCGCGCAAGATCGCCGCTGGTGCGTCGTCGAGCCCAACCAGGGCAACCAGCGCGCCGCTCGGATCGCCTCGGCGCAGCGCGATGGAGGCGCGGAGGCGCTGCGCGTCGGGGCTCGTCGGAGGCGCGCTCTCCAACCAGGCGGCGATGCGGTCTTGCTCGCCCGCCTGCAGCAGCAGTACGCCGATCAGCAAGGCCTCGCGCGGGCGTAGGCCGGCGCCACAGCGCTGCTGGAGGTCGCGGGCCGTCTGCAGCGCAGCTGCATCCAAGCGCGCTGGCCCAGCGCCGCTGCCTTGGGCTTGCACGGCGGCCTCCAAGCGCAGCCGCGCCACCTCGCGCCGTACGCCGCCGCATGGCTCAGGTCTGGCCTTTGCGCCGCGCAGCCGCGCCTCAGCCTGTTCGATAGCCAAGTCGCTGATCGACGCCAGGCGAGCTTGGGCTTGCCCGGTGCGACCGGCGACGAGGTCGAGCCCAACGCCGAGCAGCTCCACCTCGACGGTGCCGGCGCGGCGGACGAGCAGGGCCTCGTGGCCGGCGGTCACGCGCGCCGTGGCAGAGGGGTCGAGGGCCAGCAGCGAGAGGCGGGCCACCTCAGCGCCGTACTGGTTGCCGTCGCGTTCGAACGCGACCTGGTAGCGCTGCAGCGCGAGCGCTCGATCGCCGCTGGCGCGGGCGGCCTCGGCCTCATGCCACGCCCGCACCGCCTTGGAGGTCGTGCAGTCGGTGAGTGACAACAGCAGCAGCCCGCATAGAGCGAGCCTGGGCGCGCGGAGAGTCAGCCTCGACGCGCCGACGTCTGGCAACGCCTCGCGAGCGACGCTGGGCGACGTCAGAGCGCGCCGCACAGCTCGAGCCGCGCCCGCGCCAGATCGACGTTGAAGCGCTTGAGCCGCCAGGCATGGCTGCCGACGTCCTCGCGTGCAGCCTCGAGCGCGACCCGCGCGGCGTCGTAGTCGCGACGCGCGGCGTCCTTGTCGATCTCCGAGGCCTGCTCGGCGCGCTCGGTAACGATGATCACCTTGTCGCCCCGGTGGCTGACCTGGAGGTAGCCCTCGACCAGGACCATGCGCAGTGGATCCCCATGCTGGGTCTGCATCACCGAGCAGACGCCGACGCCGAGGGCCGTCAGCATGTCGCGGTGACCGGGGAGCACGCCGACCTCGCCGACTGCGCCGCGGGCGCGCACCGACACGGCCTCGCCGCGCCATTTTTCGCCCATGGGCGTCACGATCTCGATCTGCATCGGCTCCCCCGCGCGCGGTCCCTGGGACCAGCCTTAGAGGCTCTTGGCCTTCTCGATCGCCCCCGCCGTCGGCACGGGCTGGAGCAACGCCATCACCGGCGCGACATAGACCTCCGCCCCCGCCAGAGAGCCTTCGGTGAGCATCTGACACACCCTGAGCCTCTCGGCCCCGACTTCCCC
>SXGT01327121.1_pt1 | contig 15784 bp, 14 predicted proteins | sample 3176221 | NCBI WGS metagenome assembly SXGT01 (sample SAMN11356862, study PRJNA531348) | freshwater metagenome | isolation source: freshwater sample F1-120 | place: China: Fuxian Lake, Yuxi | collected 2017-12-25
CATCGAGATCGAAACCCAGGAAGCCGGCTGCCGCATCATCGACAAGACCGGCCCGATGAACAACTACGCCGACCGCGACCACTGCATCCAGTACATGGTCGCCGTACCGCTGATACGTGGCGGCCTCACCGCCGCCTACTACACCGACGCCGGCGCTGCTGATCCGCGCATCGACCAGTTACGCGCAATCACCACGGTGAAGGAAAACCCGCGTTTCTCGACCGAATACCTGGAAGCCGACAAGCGCTACATCGGCAACAGCGTGCAGGTGTTCTTCAAGGACGGCAGCAGCACAGAGAAGGTCAGCATCGACGCCCCCATCGGCCATCGTTTGCGACGAGGCGAAGGCATCCCGGTGCTGGTGAAAAAGTTCGAAGCCGCCATCGCCGCCAAACTGTCTGCCAAAAAATGCGCAGCATTGAATGAAATGTGCGGCGATCAGGCGCGGCTGGAAGCCACGCCGGTGCAGGAGTTCATGGGGTTGTTTGCGGTGTGACGGGGAATGAAAACATGACGGAGAGCGGAGTCATCGGCGGCGCTGCCACCTTACGACTCCGGCCTCTCCCTGCGGGCACTCGTAAACTGCCGGAGCGGCATCGAATCCGCTGCCTTGTTCAGCAGCGATAGCCCGCTCTCGGCCTTGTCGGCCCCCTGTTGAGCCGGCTGCCGTAACCGTATTTCCTCATCAAACCTGGCCAGCAAGAGAGGCTGGGCAATCGGTTCAAGAATCGACTTCGCGAACCTCGCCCTTGAATCGCCTTTGATTCAATACGATGAAGGCCGCGCTTTTATTTTGCATATACACTCCGTGTGTACATCCATCCGGAAACAAGAGGAAATGCCATGCAAACAGCGCGTGTGTTCATGAACGGCAACAGCCAGGCGGTGCGCCTGCCCAAGGACTTCCGCTTCGAAGAGGATGAGGTGGTCATCAAGCGAGTGGGGCACGCCATCATGCTCATTCCCAAGCGCTATGCGTTCGATGACCTCCAGGCGCTGCTGCTGGACATCGGCCCTCTGGATATCGTCCGCGAGCAACCGGAGCAGGCCGAGGAACGGGCTTTCGGCTGACCATGTACCTGCTCGATACCAACGCCTGCATTCACCTCATCAACCAGAAGCCGGGATACGAGCGAATCCTGCGACGCATGGATGGTCTGGAACATGGACAGGTGGTGATCTCCTCCATCACGACGGCGGAGTTGCATTTCGGAGTGGAGGCCAGTGCCCAGGTAGAACGGAACCGATTGAAACTGGAACGATTCCTGGCCGCCTTCGATGTGGCCCCCTTCAATGAGGCAGCGTCACGACGCTATGGCGCGGTACGCGCCTATCTCAAGGCCAGAGGTACGCCCATCGGCCCGCTGGATACCCTGATCGCGGGCCATGCTCTGATGTTGAATGCGACAGTGGTCACGAACAACATCGGGGAGTTCGCGCGGGTGCCGGGGTTGAGCGTTGAGGACTGGATGACCTGATTCAGCCAAGGAAACCGTGTCCCTCAATGCTCACGCGGCGATCAGGCCAAGCTGGAAGGCTTGAGATGTGTCACTTCAAGTGCGCTGGCCGGATTCTCGTTGGGCCGGCGATGCGGCCGCTTCGTCGGGAGTAGGTGCAGCCGGCTTGATGGCGGGTTCGACATCCGGTTTATCGCCTTGGGGGGGCTCCAGCCCATTCAGCCAGGGCGTGTTGCCTGGATCGCCAAGGGCTTCGAACCAGAGCCGCGTAGTTTCAGGATCGCCCGCCTTGGCAAACAAGGCCTGCGTTTTCGGATCGATCGGTGCCTTCAGCCATTTCAGCCAGGTATCCGGATTGGCCGCGTTGCCGAGCACGCTCCAGGCACGGCCATCCATCGGCAGCATCACCCAGCGCATGATGCGGCTGGTATCGAACAGGATGTCGGTGACGGCGCTGTAGAACTGTTCGTCGCTGGCTGCGCGGCCCCATTGTTCGTATATCTCGGGATTACTCCACTCCAGATAGTTTTTAGGCGTACCGGGGTCGAGCAGGCTGGACAGAGTGCGCACGTAAGATTGCGGATCAAGCCCGCGATTGGCGAACTCGAAGTAGATGCCCGGGTCGGTGAATGTATCCAGCCATTTCAGAAAATTTCGTGGCGCCTTGAACGACCAGCCATTGGTCGTGAAATCGGTGCAGCGGTCAGCCATGCGTTGCGTGCTGCTTGCAACTGCGGCGGCGGGTTCGCTTGCGGCTTCCGGCGCGGCATGGGCGAAATTGACGAACAGGGGAAACAGCAAGAGGGCAATCAGTCTGGGTTTCATGTTGGCGCGCCGCGAAAGAAGGAGTGGAGGTGACCGGGATATTAGCCCGAAGTTTCAGTTTGAAAACCCTCATCGCATGCGGTGTTCATCCGCGCGCCAGGGCCAACCAGAAGGGCAAGGTCAACATCGAAAGCAATGTGGTCAGAGCAACCTGGGCTGCGGTGACGCGCGCATCACCGCCCATGCGAGCTGCCAGTAAATAGGCAACGGTGGACATCGGCAATGCGGCGAACAGCAACACAATTTCGAAATGCACGCCGCCCAGACCGAAGCGTCTGCCCAACCACCAGGCCAGAGCGGGTAACACCAGCAATTTCACCAGTGCGCCATACCAGAGATGGCCGCGTGCGTGCGACAGGCTATCCAGGCGCAGCCCGGCGCCGACCGCGATCAATCCCAACGGCAGCGAGGCGCGCGCCAGCAATTCCAGGGTTTGCGCCAACAGCGCCGGCAATTGCCAGCCAGCCAGTGCGAAAGCGACACCGCCCGCAGTGGCGAGGATCAACGGATTGCCGACGATCTCGCGCAGCCAGTGCGATTCGCCATGCCTGGCCAGCACCGCGACGGAGGCCACATTGGCCAGCGGCACCAGAAACCCGAACAACAAACCGATGGCGGCGATACCTGCCGGGCCATGCAGCGCGCCCGCCACCGCGAACCCGACATAGCTGTTGAAGCGAAACGAGCCCTGAAAGGCGGCGGCATAAACCCGGGGCGGATCGTGGAACAGGAACTGGCTGAGGTAACCCAGCGCCATACCGATCAGGGTCACCAGCAGGCCGGTCAACAGCATCGGCAACGCCGCTGCAAAATCGATCTGCGCGTGGGACAGGGAATGAAACAGCAGCGCTGGAAAGAATACAAAGTAGATCAGCCGTTCGACGCCGCGCCAGCCTTCATCCGGCACCTGGGCATGGCGCTTGAGCCCGGCGCCGAGCAGGATCAGCGCGAAGATGGGGACGATGATCAACGCGAGCTGCATGTCTGGCGGCCTGGTTCAAGCCCTGCTTCAGGGCCTTACCTCGACACTGCCGTCCTCACGCGCCGCACCCTGCACGACGCGCCCGCCCGGTGTTTTCACCCGTACCGCTTCGCCCGGAGCCGCAGCATTCAGCGCGGTGCCTTCCTGGCTGACGACAAAGGTCGCGGTCCGTACATTCAGGCGCACCTTGCTGCCGGCCTGAATCACCGTCGGCAAGGAAAGCCAACTGATCAGAATCGGCTGTCCGGCCGCGAGCGGGCGATTGACACGTGCATCCGGCGGCAGTACGCGCGGATAGGTGTCGGGCGACTGAGCGTATTCGACCTGGCGCAATTCGATATCGCCGGCGGCGGCCAGCTCGCGAGCGGCAAGGGGTCGCGTGGCAACCAGTCCGGGGCCGAGCAGTCGATTCCGGTAGCCGAGATAGAGCGACCAGCGTGCGGGGGTTTCGCAGCGCACGCCCAGGCTGCCACGCCCCCAGAGCGGGGCATTGGCAGGCAGAAAGAAGCGCGTTTCGGCGCAGGCCGGCAGACGCAGTCGCGGATCGACTTCACCTATCTCCACCTCGGCAATACTGCCGGGAAAAGCGGCAATTGCCCGCTGTTCCAGCCAGGCGGCGGCATCTGCCCGCAACTGCCGTGCATCAAGCAGCTCGCCGACGGCCAGTGCAGACGGAGAACCCGGCAAGAACAGGAGCAGAAGCAGGAAAAGCAACATATTCACGCGCATGGAAGCCACTTCTCGGCAATTTTGGGCAAAACTACCCGGCCAGCCATTTTCCTCCCAGATATCACGCCCGTCATGAAACATCCGAATCAGCCCGCCGCGACAGCCACGCCAGGCAGACAACCCACCGAACTGGCACGCGAGGCCATTCGCCTGTTGACCTCCAGACACCTGCCGCCGACACCGGAGAACTTCCTCCAGGCCTACAACGAAGTGGCCGGCCTGCCCGTCCCCGCCGCTGCCCCCGACACCGCGCCGCCGCCTGCGCGCGAGCAGCCGAAATGGCCGGACCTGCTGCGCGCACTGGTCAAGCAATGGGATCTGCACCAGACCGGGCTGACTCCGGCGCGCAAAAAGGAAATGCTGGAACGCGTGTTGATCAACTTCGGCAACGACGCGCATGCGCTGCACGAAAAACTGGGCGCACTGACCCAGTCCTGGTCACGCGGTGCAAACGAGAAGGAGGTTGCCGCGCGCACCGCCGAACCCGCCCCCGTCGGTGAAACCGCTTCCGATTCGACACCGGCAACGTTTCCCGCGCCGCCTGCCGAAACCGACTGCCGCCCGCTGCTGCACGCGCTGGCCGGCAACCTGCGCCAGCTTGCCGGCGCCTGTCAGCCACGTTGGCCTGAACTCGCCGGCCGCGCCGAACAGCTTGCCGCCGATCTGCCCGCCGATGCGCGACTCGATACGCGTCACTACGAGGCATGGTCGGCCCTGTGGCGCGAGTTGCTGATCCATGTCGAAGACGACCACGAGCTTGCCGCCGGCCTGAAGCGTCTGATGGGCCTGCTGTTCCTCAACATCGGCGAACTGGTCGGTGACGAGGCCTGGCTGTCCGGTCAGCTCGCCGCCATGCACAACCTGATGGCGGGCGATCTGCACGCCGAGGTCCTGCTCGAAGCCGAACGCGGGCTGCGCGAACTGGCCTACCGGCAGGGCGTGCTCAAGGGCGGCCTGGAAGAGGCACGTTCCCGCCTGAAGGATCTGGTCTCCACCTTTATCGACCGGGTTGGTGAAATGAGCCGCAACGCGGATGGCTACCACACGCGCATCGGCGAATACTCGGAGAAGATCAGCCAGGCGCGCGACATCTCCGAACTGGGCGATGTGGTCGGCGGCCTTTCGGCCGACATCGGCGACCTGCGCGATGCCCTGCGCGGCAACCATGCGGAACTGGTCGCGGCCCGCAGCCAGGCCGAGCAAGCCGAGAAGCGGGTGCGGGAACTGCAACAGGAGTTGACCCAGGTCTCCAATCTGGTACGCGAGGATCAGCTCACCGGCGCACTTAATCGGCGCGGCATGGACGAGGCATTCGGACGGGAACTGGCCCGCACTGCCCGCCTGCAGGCACCGCTTTCGATCGGCATGCTCGACCTCGATCATTTCAAGAAACTGAATGACAGCCTGGGCCATCAGGCCGGCGACGAGGCGCTGCGCCATCTCACCCATGTCGTGCATGATCTGCTGCGTCCGACCGACACCCTGGCGCGGTATGGTGGCGAAGAGTTTCTGATCCTGCTGCCGAACACCGATATCGCCGAAGCCGAGCATGTGCTGAAACGCATCCAGCGCGAACTCACTCGCCGTTTCTTCATGCACGACAACGAGCGCGTGCTGATCACCTCCAGCGCCGGCGTCGCCCAACTCCGCCCGGACGAGAACCAGACCGAACTGGTGGCACGCGCCGATGCTGCGATGTATGCGGCCAAGAAGCTCGGCCGCAATCGGGTTGAACGCGGCTAACAGGGTGTTGAAAAACTCACCGACACCCCGGCGCAAGCCGGGGTCGAGTGCAGCAGGCTCAATAAAATCAACATCTTCTGGATACCGGCCTACGCCGGTATGACGGAATTTTGATGTTTTTCTCGATTTTCAACACCCTGCTAAGGGACTGTCCATGAATAACCCGAACTTTCTGGCTGCACTGGCGGGCGCGCTGCCGCGTTGCCGGCCGTTTGCTGGGAATGACCATGCGGCACGTCCGGCGCCTTGCATCGCATCCCGCCAGCTCAACCATAATTGTCCAGGTTATCCATGGACAGCCCCTAATCGGACGGCACGACCGACCTGCCCTCGCCAAAGCATTTGATCAGCGCCAGCTTGCCGGCCCGGTCCAGGCCCTTGACTTGCAGCTCGCGGCGCAAGGCCGCAGCGCGATTGCAGGCGCCTTCGCAATAGGCCAGGACCACCGGCCGACGCGCTCGGGTATAGCGCGCGCCGTGCGGCGCGCCGGCGTTGTGTTCATCCACACGGCGCGCGACATCGGTGCTGATGCCGGTGTACAGACTGCCATCGGCACAGCGCAGGATGTACACAAACCAGTCTTGCTGCGGGGTCATATCCGTATTTCGCTTTAAGTCAAACCAGCGTGTTTACCTTAGAATACCCGCATAAACATCTCGGCAATCAACACGAAACCGGAATAGATCGGGAGCGGGCATGCAGGATTTTCAGACATTCGTCGAGGCTGCGAAAGCGCACCCGGGCAACATGGCTGGGCGGGACGGAGTTGCCCCCGGGCGGCGACCGTCGCGGCGTGAATTTCTGCGTGCTTGCCTGGGCATCGGCCTGCTTGCCGGCAGCGGAGCGATCTCCGGTTGCGCCTTTTCCGAAGCGCCGGGACTGAGCATCGCCACCAATCCCTGGATCGGCTATGAACTGCTCTACCTGGGCCGCGATCTGGCTGCATCGGAAGCGCAGGCAGGCGGCTCCCGAGTGCGCCTGGTCGAGCTCATCTCCAATACCGATTCGATGCAGGCACTCGCCGCCGGCACCGTCGATGGCGCCGGCCTGACGCTGGACGAGGTGATATCGGCACACGCGGCCGGCCTCGACCTGAAGATCGTGCTGGTATTCGATTATTCCGCCGGCGCCGATGTACTCCTGGCCCGGCCGGGCATCGACCGGCTCGGCGCCCTGAAGGGCAGACGCATCGGTGTCGAGCAGAGCGGCGTCGGTGCGCTGATGCTTGATGCCGCCCTCAAGCAGGCGGGTCTGGCCGCGCAGGATATCAGGCTGGTCAACCTGACTGCGGACCAGCATCTGTCCGCCTTCGGCCGTGACGAAGTGGATGCCGTGGTCACCTTTGAACCAATTGCCGGCCAGATCGCGGCGGCCGGTGGCCGCAGGCTGTTCGACAGTCGTGCCATTCCCGGCAGCATCGTCGATGTGCTGGCGATCAGAGCCGCCACGCTGGCTGCCAATCCGGATGCTGCGCGCATGCTGGTGGCGCAATATTTCAATGCGCTGGCCTATCTCCGCCGGCACCCGGGCGACGCGCATCGGCGCATGGCGCCGCGCCTGGGCTTGTCGGCGGAAGCCATGCGGGACGGCTATCAATTTCTGGAATTGCCGGATCTGGCGGAAAACCGTCGCCTGCTTCGCGGCTCCCCCTCGCCCCTGGCGGCCAGCGCGGCCGGACTCGCCGCCTTGATGCTGGAGAAGGAACTGATAGCGCGACCGGTTGATGTAGCGGATTTCGTCGTCGATACCTGCCTGCCCGAGGCGCAGCAAGCATGAGCGGCGCCGAACGGGTTGCGACCTTCCGCCCGCCCGCCCGACGACGCTACCCACTGCGCCTCGTCCTGCCTTTCGGCCTGCTGGCGTTATGGCTGTTGATTCTTGGTCTGTCGATGAGCAACACGCTTTGGCAACACACCCGGCTGGTATCGACGCATGCGCGTGCGGATTTACTGAGCGAGACCGCCCACCTTGCACGCATGGCGGAGCGCGGCATGGCCAGCGCGCCGCATCTGGTCGAAGCCGATGTCACGCATGCCGGCGCCAATGGACGAGTGACCCTCGCCGCCGTGCTCGACCCGGATGGCCGGGTGATTTTTGCCAGCCACCTGGCATGGAAAGGGAAGTTGGCCGACGCAGTGATTCCCGGCTTTGACCGCCCGCGATTCGAACGCAGCGTGAACAGTCGTCTGCCCGATCTGACGCCGGACCCGGACAGCACACGGCCTTCGGCGATGATGGCCTTCAACCCGCCGGCATCCGCTGTCGCCGTGCGCAACCTGAAACACGGTGCGGTGTTGCTGGAGTTCGATCTGAGCGAGCAGAAAAACCAGGCCCGCATCCATGTCATCAAATCCCGGCTACCCGATCTGCTCGCCGCCCTGACGCTGACGTTGCTGCTGCTCTGGCTGCTGCACCGGCAGGTCAGCCAGCCGCTAACTGCGCTCGATCAAGCCAGCCGCCGTATCACGCAAGGCGACTACAGCACGCATGCTGTCGAAGCCGGCGCGAGCGAGATTGCCGATCTGGCGCGTTCCTTCAATGTCATGCGCCATCGCCTGCATGACGCCATCGAAAATCTGCAAGTCAGCGAGGAACAGTTATCCGTGACCTTGCGCTCGATCGGTGATGCGTTGATCGCAACGGATCTGGCCGGGCAGGTCACGCTGATGAATCCGGTTGCCGAACGGCTGACCGGCTGGTTGCTGGATGAAGCGCGCGGACGCGCCATCGGCGAAATATTTCACATCCAGAACGCAAAGACCGGTGCCAGCGCGGAGATTCCGGTTGAACGGGTGCTGTCGGATGGACTGGTCATCGGTCTGGCCAACCATACCGTGCTGATCTCGCGCGATGGCCGCCGCTTTCACATCGCCGACAGCGCCGCGCCAATCCGCGATGGCGACGGCCATCTGGTCGGCGTGGTCATGGTTTTCCATACCGTGGACGAGGAATACCGGCTGAATCAGGCACTGGCGGAAAGCGAACAGCACTTTCGCACGCTGGTCGATTCCGGCCAGGCGCTGATCTGGACGTCCGGCCTGAACAAGAACCGCGACTACTTCAATCAGGTATGGCTCGACTTCACCGGCCGCAGACTCGAACAGGAACTCGGCGCGGGGTGGACCGCAGGCATCCATCCCGAGGACATACAGCATTGCCTGGACACCTGTACGCGGTCGTTCGATCAGCGCACCGCCTTCAATATGGTTTACCGTTTGCGCCGCCATGACGGCCAGTACCGCTGGCTGCTCGATGACGGCATGCCGCGCTATGACACTCAGGGCGAGTTTCTCGGCTTTGTCGGGCATTGCCTCGATATCACCGATCAGCGCCAGGCGGAAGACAATGTGCGCCGCCTGGCCTACTACGATGCGCTCACCGGCCTGGCCAACCGGCGTCTGTTCATGGACCGTCTGACTCGGGCGCTGGCCTCGGCGCGACGCAGCCGGCACGTCGGCGCGCTGATGTTCATCGACCTGGACCAGTTCAAACGCGTGAATGACGCGCGCGGCCACGATGTCGGCGACGCTGTCCTGCGCCAGGTGGGCGACCGCCTGTCCCGTTTCCTGCGTGACGAGGACACCGTGGCACGTCTCGGCGGCGACGAATTTGTCGTGCTGCTGGTCAATCTGGCCAATACACCCGATGCCGCCGCGCGGCAGGCGATGGGGGTCGCGGAAAAGATACGCGGCATCCTGGCGGCCCCCTTCCATGTCGCGGGGGCGGACTATCACATTGGCGCCAGCATCGGCATTACCGTATTTCCGAAAGCCGGAGAAACCGAGGACGACCTGCTGCGCGAAGCCGATACCGCGATGTACCGCGCCAAGGATGCCGGCCGCAACACCGTGGTCTATTTCGAAGCGGCCATGCAGGAAAACGTGCAGGCCCGTCTGGCGCTGGAACAGGATCTGCATGTGGCGATCAGCCAAGGCCAGCTCCGTCTGTTCCTGCAACCGCAGGTCGATGGCAACGGCTTCCTGGTCAGCGCAGAAGCCTTGTTGCGCTGGCAACATCCGACGCGCGGCCTGATATCGCCATCCGCATTCAACCCGATAGCCGAAGAATCCGGCCAGATATTCGCGCTCGGCGAAGGGGTGCTGACCGAAGCAGCCGGCATGCTGAAGGAATTTGATGATCTCGGCCGGCCGCTGCGCCTGGCGGTCAACGTCAGCCCGCGCCAGTTCCGCCACCCCGGCTTCGTCGCGCAAGTGTGCGGAATCCTGCGCGACGCCGGCGCCGATCCAACGCATCTGACGCTGGAAGTCACCGAGGGGGTCGTGATCGAGGACATCCATGACACCATCGCCAAAATGGAAGAACTCAACAAGATCGGCATTCACTTCTCGATTGACGATTTCGGTACCGGCCAGTCTTCACTGGCCTATCTCAAGCGTATGCCGCTGCACGAACTGAAGATCGACCGAACTTTCATCCAGGATACGCCGCACGACCCGAACGATGCCGCACTGGTGGAAACCATCCTGTCCGTGGCACGTCACCTGAGTTTGTCGGTGGTGGCCGAGGGCGTCGAGAACGAAGCCCAGTTTGCCTTCCTCAAATCGCGCCGCTGTGGCGGCTTCCAGGGCTACCTTTTCGACCGCCCGCTGCCGTGGGACGCGTTCAAAGCGCGCTGGCGCAAGTAGGAGGCCCGCTTGCGGGCCGAAAAGCGGCTGCCGCTGCGGGCCGTGAAGGTTCGGCCCGCAAGCGGGCCTCCTACAGGTCCGGCAACTTCTTGCCCGGATTGAGCAATCCGTTCGGATCGAACAAGCGTTTCACGTCGCGCATCATCGCCAGCGTCGCCGCATCCAGTTCGCGCCCGACGTAATGCCGCTTCTCGCTGCCGATGCCGTGCTCACCGGAAAGGCTGCCGCCGAGGCCGACCACGGCCTCGATCAGCGCGTCGCGACAATGGCGGGCACGGCTCATTTCGTCCGCATCATCGGCATGCACCATCAGATTCACATGCAGATTGCCGTTGCCGGCATGGCCGAAGCTGACGATGGGTACGCCATGATGCAGGCCGAGCGCGTCGATGGCATTGACCAGATTGGACAGTCGCGAAACCGGCACCACCACATCCTCGTTGATCTTCAGCGGTGCGATCTTCTTTACCGCGTGCGACAGCGACTTGCGCGCAATCCACAGCGCCGCGATCGCCTCGGCGGTGAAGCCGCTCTGGATTTCCAGCAGGCCATCGCCGGCCAGCGCGCTTTCCAGCGCCGCGATCTGGCGCGGCAAATCGGCTGCATCGCCATCGGCTTCCACCATCAACACGGCTTGGGTGCCGGCAGGCAGGCCTTCTGCCGCGCCATATTCGCGGATCGCGTCGATCGCCCGGCGATCCATGAATTCCAGCGCGCTGGGCAGCACCGGCTGCGCCATGATCCGGCTGACCGCAGCGCACGCCGCCGCGTTGCCGGTGTAACAGACGCGCAGCGTGGCGACGCTTTCCGGCGCCGGGACAAGCTTCAGCGTAGCCTCGGTGATCAGGGCCAGCGTGCCCTCTGAACCGACCAGCAAACGGGTCAGATCGTAAGCGGTGGCGTACTTGGTGGTGCGGCCGCCGACGCGAATCTCGCGGCCATCCCCGGTCACTGCACGCAAGCCGAGAACATGGTCGCGCGTCGCGCCGTATTTCACGCAGCGCGGCCCGGCCGCGTTCATCGCCAGATTGCCGCCGATGCGGCAATAGGCGCCGGAACCGGGATCGGGCGCATACATCAACCCGACCGTACCGGCCAGCGCGTCGATGTCATCGGTGACCACGCCCGGCTCGACCACCATCAGGCGGTTGGCCGGATCGAATTCGACGATGCGCTTCATGCATTCGAAACTGACCACCAGACTGCCGACTACCGGCATCGCGCCGCCGACATTGCCCGAGCCGGCGCCGCGCGCCACCAGCGCCAGACGATGCCGGTTGGCGAGCTGCACGATGGCAACCACGTCGGCATGGCTGGCGGGGAACAGGACGGCGTCGGGCAGACAGGACTTCGGCGTCTCGTCGCTGGCATACAGCGCGCAGGTTTCGGCATCGCCGAACACGCGCGCATCGCCCAGCAAGTCATGCAATTCGGCCAGGATGGCGGCGTTCAACATCGCGGCTTCACCCCAGCGCCGGCTCGACCACTTCGGCAACGCCGGCCAGCGCATCGCCGTCGGCATAACGCCCGTAAACCTCCTGCACGGCGGCTTCGTAGATGACGCGATTGAACATCGAATCGGCCTGATCGCGCATCGTGTGCCGGATCGCCTGGGTCATCACCTTGTCGAGCGACACGATGCGCTTCGCCCGGATCACGCCAGTCTCGGCATCGACCAGCGTCAGCCGGAAACGCGCTCGATCACCCGGCGTTTCATTCGGCAGTTCGCGTTCCGCCTGCGGGATCAGATGCACGTTGAAAGCCACGTCGGACCACTCGCAAACATCCTTGATCTTGTACAGCAGAAATGCCGCCGGACCGTGCGTGAACAGACCGACTTCCATCGGCTGCACCCGAAAACCGTCGACTTCCGCCGACGTCGGCGCGGGCCAGAACAGCACCAGTTCATGCGCACCGCCGTTGTAGGCATAGCGCGCGCCTTCGTCGTAGCGGGTATGTTCCGGGCTGTACACCTCGCCCACCTGGCGGGTTGTCATTGATCCTGCTCCGGCAGCAGCGATGCCAGCATCGCCACCATGTCGGCATCGAAATCGAAGCCCGGCTCCTGGCCGGGATTGATCGACAGCCCCATATCGGCGCCCATGCGCTGCACGATCCAGGACACTTCCGTCAGCAGGCCGCCGCTGTAACCGGGAAACTCGGCAGTGAATACCTTGGCGCGCTCGGGCGAAGAGAAAGCGATGAACACGCGATTGCCCTCCTCATCTTCGATGACCAGCGGATCGGCCTTGGTGGAAAGCTGAAAACCGGCGATCTGGTGCTTTTCATCCCGGATCGGCATGAACACCTGGTGATCGAGCAATTGGCGAGCAAAACTTTCCGGGTCGATCTGGCCTTGATCCATGTCGGACAGCAGGCGTTCCACTTCATTACGGGCAGTGATGGAGTTCATGGGTTGTGCTGCAATGCGGGAAAGCGGGCAGGATACCACCGCCCCCGGAGACCGGAAACGGCGGCGACACGCCTTGTCAGCCTGGCCATGTTCGCGGCGATCCGCACACGCCCGATGCGACATCGGCAAACGTTTCAGCACCGCCCGGTACGGCCGTCGCTGCGGCATGCGAGCATCCATCAAAGCGATGAATCTTTCGTCGTGAAGCCGTTCCGGCGAAGTAATCGACGCAGGCCGGCGTGCGCCCCCCCTAAACGCGACATGTTGGCCGCCACCCTCGTCCCGCTCAGCCCATCAAACCAACCAGCGGGCTCAACGCCCCCACCCGTTTAACAGGGTGTCAAAAAACTCGCCGTCACCCCGGCGCAAGCCGGGGTCCAGTGCAACAGGCTCAATAAAATCAACATCTTCTGGATACCGACCTACGCCGGCATGACGGAATTTTGATGTTTTTCTCGATTTTCAACACCCTGTTAAGCACATGGGAGGCCAAATGCCGCTGCAATTGCAAAGTCACCGATCCAGCGGACTCACCACCCCGCGCCCGCCCTTGGTCAACACATGCGTGTAGATCATCGTCGTCGAAACAACGGAATGGCCGAGCAGTTCCAGCACGGTGCGGATGTCGTACCCACCTTCCAGGAGGTGGGTGGCGAACGAGTGTCTCAGCGCATGCGGGCTGACCTGCTTGGCAATGCCCGCCTTCGCCGCCGCCAGCTTCACCGCCCTCTGCACCCGTTTGTCATCCACATGATGTCGCCGCACCGCCCCGGAACGCGGGTCGGTGGAAAAACCAGCGGCGGGAAACACATACTGCCAAGCCCACTCCTTCGGTGCATTTGGATATTTCGCCGCCAACGCATGAGGCAACCACACCTCGCCCTTGCCCAAAGTCAGATCGGCAACATGCTGGGCTTTCGCTACAGTCAGATGCGATTGCAAACGATCAGCCAGACTGGCCGGCAACATCGTTACCCGATCCTTTGCCCCTTTCCCATCCCGAACCACAATTTCCTGACGGGAAAATTCCACATCTTTCACCCGCAGCCGCAACCCCTCCAGCAAGCGCATCCCGGTGCCATAGAGCAACTGGACGATCAAACTACATTGTGGGTCATCCACCTGCTGGATCAATCCGCGCACTTCCTCACGCGTCAACACCGTAGGCAACTTTGCCGGTCGCTTCGCCCGTGTCACCTCATCCAGCCAGGGGAGTTCGATATTCAGAACTTCCTTGTACAGAAACAACAACGCCGCCAGCGCCTGACCCTGAGTCGAGGCTGCGACATTCCGCTCTACCGCCAACGCCGTCAAAAATGCCTCGACTTCCGGTTTGCCCATTTCTTTTGGGTGGCGCATGCCATGGAAAAAGATGTATCGTTTCACCCACTGCACATACGCCTGTTCCGTGCGAATACTGTAGTGTTTTACACGGATACGGTCTCGCAACTGATCCAGCAGTTTGGGCGAACGAGAAGAATAAACAGAAGAAGGCGAGGTCATGATGTCTCCCGTTGTTATTGGACAAGCGTTCTAATGAAATCAGCCACTTGCGATCTTACGCCAGATTACCGGACATGTCGGATAACATTTTACGGGCCCGTTTGGGGGCGAATATAACGTTAAGCCAAGATAGCCGTGCGTAAATGGAATCACCCGAGTTTTGGAAAACCATTAGCAGATGAAGCGATTAAGTGAATGGAATGAACGGGTAATTTTCGGGCGGTTAAAAACGTGATATAGAGCGAAGTAAGTAAGCGATGGCGCTTCAACGCCTTCAGTTAAGCGCCATCGCTTACTTACTTCGCGCAATAAGCAGGTTTTGTCGCCGTGTTTTTTGCGTAAAAGGGCAATTGGGAGTGATCGCAGAGTGAAACCAAAAGAACCAGCGAATCGCATGCACGACTATCTCAGCCTAACGGCTCGTTCGAGCGGACACGCGATTAGCGTGGTCGCCCGCGCGAGCGTTTGCACGCGCGCCGCTCAACTCGAACGTTAGAGATCATGCAAGTGTTATTTCAACGAAGCGGCAATTAGAAAAGGAGAAAGAAAAATGAAATGTCCATCATGTGGGAAAAACGCAGGAACGGTTTGCAAATGCAATAACTGTGGCGAGGTTCGCTGCTCTATTGGCTCATGTGGCGGCTCTACAAAGGCTAATGGTGGGGCGACTGAAAATCACCAATGCAAGGCGTGCAAAAGGGGGAAGTACGTCAAGATCAGCTAGCCGCCTAGCACTGCTCCGGAGACTGCTGCGCGATAAAGCCACGCAGCAGTCCTGAGCTTGGGCGGCAGACATCGGGAGATTTTCAGATGATCCAGAGTTACGGACTTCACTGGCATGTTGATCGGGTTTTCTGGGGACGCCCGAAAGTCGCGGGGACCTTACTGGGCGCTGCAAGTAGAAGCCATCGCGCTCGCCCTGTAGATTTCCGAAACCAGCGAGGGATTTATGTGCTCTATGCAGACTACGAATTGGTCTACATTGGGCAAACCGGCGCAGGAAATGATCGCCTTTTCAAAAGGCTCAAAGACCACAAAGCCGATCATCTATCAGAGCGATGGAACCGATTCTCTTGGTTTGGAACCCAATGGATTACAAAAGCAGGGGCACTTTCTGCCGATACTGCGGCAGTAAGTCAGAGTGTTGAAGGAACCCTGAATATTCTTGAAGCAGTGTCAATAGCTGTCGCCGAGCCGAGATTGAATCTACAGCGCGGGAAATTCGGTGAAGCAACCAAATACTTTCAGTGGTGGGAGCGAGACAATGGCGATGAAGAGGAAGATCTCTAACCTGGCAGTCCACACGGACGCTGCGCGATAAAGCCGCGCAGCGCCGGTGACTTCTACGTTACCGTGAAAGCCACTAACAAAATGCCGACACCGTTCCCGCCCGCGCCGAGGCAAGCACTGCAATGAAACGATTGCGCAGATCAAGCAGCGGCAGTGGAATGCTTCACGACGTAGCCGTGGTGTTCCAGCGCCTTGA
>SXGT01545201.1_pt1 | contig 15784 bp, 10 predicted proteins | sample 3176221 | NCBI WGS metagenome assembly SXGT01 (sample SAMN11356862, study PRJNA531348) | freshwater metagenome | isolation source: freshwater sample F1-120 | place: China: Fuxian Lake, Yuxi | collected 2017-12-25
ACCGCGCGTGATCGAGCAGACCATCCGCCAGCAGCTGCCGCCGGGCTTCCAGCGCTCGGAGTTCTTGCTCGAGCACGGCATGGTCGATCAGGTGGTGCCGCGCACCGAGCTCAAGACCACCCTCGAGCGGCTGCTGCGCTGGTTCACCGCACCGCCGGCGTCGACGGTGACGCCGAGCGAGAACGATGTCTCGCCCGAGTCGAGTGACGACTGAGCCGACCGGCGGCGACGGCGAGTACGCCGCGCTCCTGACCCGGCTGTTCGCCGCCCGCAGGGCCGGCATCGTGTTCGGGCTCGATCGGGTGGCGGCGGTGCTGGCCCGGCTCGGCCACCCCGAGCGCCGGCTGGGCACGGTCGCCCACGTCGGCGGGACCAACGGCAAGGGCTCGACAGCAGTGATGGTGGCGGCGATGGCCCGCGCGGCCGGGCGGAGGACGGCGCTCTACACCTCGCCGCACCTGGCCAGCTTGCGTGAGCGCTTCGTCGTCGACGGTGAGCTCGCCAGCGAGGCCGCGGTCGTGGCGGCGGCGGCGCGGGTGGCGGCGGCCGGCGGGGACACGCTGACCTTCTTCGAGCAGGTGACCGCGATCGCGTTCGTGCTGTTCGCCGACGCCAGCGTGGAGGTCGCGGTGATCGAGGTGGGCCTGGGCGGGCGCCTCGACGCCACCAGCGTGATCGAGGCGCCGGTGGCCGCGGTGACCGGCGTGGCCATGGATCACCAGGACATGCTCGGCGACTCCCTGGCCGCGATCGCCGGCGAGAAGGCGGGGATCTGGAGGCGCGGTCAGCGCGTGGTGATCGGGTGCGCGGGCGAGCCCGAGGCGGTGCCGTGGCTACGCGACGCCGCCGTGGCGGCCGGAGCGGCGAGCGTGCGGGTGGTCAGCGAGGAAGACGTGGCGCGGGTGGTGGCCGCGGACGTGGGTCTGCTGGGGGAGCACCAGCGCGTGAACGCGGCGTGCGCGGTGGCGGTGATGGAGGCGATGGCCGACGTCGACGCCACGATGCGAATGACAGAGGAGGCGAGGGCGGCGGCGCTGCGGGAGGTCGCACATCCTGGGCGACTGGAGATCGTGAGCGAGCGGCCGGCGGTGCTGCTCGACGGAGCCCACAACCCGCACGGCGCGGCGGCGCTGGCGCGGTTTCTGGCGGAGCGGGCAGAACGGCCGCGCGTGCTGGTGCTGGCAGTGTCGGGCGACAAGGACGTGCGCAGGATCGTGACGCCGCTGGTGGGCGTCGTGGAGATGGTGGTGGCGAGCCGCTACGACCAGCCCCGGGCGCTGGCGGTGAGTGAGCTCGCGGCGCTGGTGCGCGAGGTCGGCGGTGGGGGCGTGATCTGCGAGGAGGCGGCGACGCTGTCGGCGGCGGTGGATCGCGCGCGAGTGGTGGCGGGCGAAGAAGGGCTGGTGGTGGTGGGCGGATCGTTGATGGCGGTGGGCGAGGTCCGGCCGTGGTTCCGGGTGATGGCGAGGGATCCGATGGTGGTGAGCGATCCGGGCCCGAGATCGTAGAAGGGCAAGGGCAAGCGCAAGGGTCAGCGGACGATGTACTGCCGGTGGCGTTCGTGGGCGAAGGCGTGAAAGCCGACCTTCTGATAGACGCCGAGGGCTGACGGGTGATCGAGGGTGCACGTGTGCACCCACAGGCGCACGAGCTGCTCGTCCTTCCAGGCCTCGCGGATACCCCAGCGCAGGAGCCAGGTGCCGAGGCGGTGGCCGATGGCCTCGGGCACCAGGCCGAAGTAGGCGATCTCGCACTGTGTGGCGGTTCGGCGATCGAGCTCGAGGTAGCCGGCGGGGACGCCGTGGCGCCAGGCGACATGGACCTCGACCCTGGGATCGTCGACGATCGCGGCGAGATCGACGTCGGTCGTGCGCTTGCGATCGTACCAGTGCCAGGGCGCGCCGACCGCGTCGTAGAGATAGCGGTAGAAACGCACGCCGGGCGGTGCCGCCCGCACCACGCGCACGCCGTCGGGCGCCGGCGACAGCTCGGGGCCGTGGTCGGCGTACATCGCCATGTGGGTGGTGAGCACTTCGACGATCTCGCGTTTGCCGGCCAGGCCTTCGGGCACGGTGTCGAAGAGTGGGACCTCGCCGCTCGGCGTGACCACCGCGTCGACCAGCGTCGGCGCCGGCTCCATCTGAGCGATGTGCGGCTCGGCGCGCGAGGGAGACACGTCGAGCTTGCCGCGCGCGGTCACGGCGCGGCCGACCAGGGCCTCGCGCTCGTCGTCGCGACGACCGCCGATGCGTAGCGAGCCGCCGCCGTCGAGCTCGATCGTGCACAGCCAGTGGGTCGATCCGTCGGGGCCGAGCACCTGGTATCGACCCTGATGGAACATCTCGTAGCGGCCGGTGACCTCGACCTCCTCGTCGTCGCGGGCCGCCAGCGCCGCCGGCAGGCCGTGTCCTCGCTGCTTCATGGCCCGATTCTACCCGTCGAGACCCGCGCTACTTGCAGCGTTGCCAGCGGACGTAGCCGATCTGGGCACCGGTCGCGCCTTGATACCGCCCGCCGCCCTTGTGGTCCTCGGTGACGGTCCACGAGCGCAGCTGGCACAGCGGATCGCCCTTCACCTGGAGGAGGACGAAGCCGGACTTGAAGCGGTGGGTCGGGATGCCAAGGCCGTTCTGGACCACGGTCCATCCGCCCTTGTTCTGCCGGACGGCCTTGATCGCGGCCCCGCGGTACCACGCCGCGGCCGTCTTCTTCGCGGCGGCACACGCGACGCCGGCGCAGCTGGTGCCGGGCAGGTCCCAGCCGGGCGCGAGCTCCTTCACCCGGGCTTCGAGGGTGGCGTAGTGCGAGGCCAGCTTCGTGAACACCTCGAGACCCTCGAGGTCGGTGAGACCGGCCTGTTCGAAGATGGGCTTGAGGCGCGCCGTGATCTGATCGCGCAGCTTCTTGCCCGAGAAGTAGTCCGCCCACGTGACCGGCCCCTCGATATCGACCCAGCCATCCTTGTCGGCGAGCTGCTCGGCAGTGCGGCCGGGGCCGAGGCTTTCGGCCATCCAGGCGGCGAGGCCACGGGCGTTCTTCTTCATGACCTCGTCGGCGCGGGCGGACGCGGCGCACCATCGGGCCTCGTGCGTATCGATGCCGTGGCTCATGTACGCGCACGACGCCCCGATGTCGCTGAACTCGGGGCGAGTGCACAGAGCCGCGACCTTGGCCATCGTCGCGCGGTGCTTCGCGCCGTCCTCGACGGTCTGCCAGTGGGTGTCGACGCCCTCGAAGATCAGCATGACGCGATCGAGGCGCTCGCGATCGGTCGGATCGGTATTGACCTCCTTGCGGAACGCGACGCACGCCTTGATCCCTGCGTCCTTGGCGGCGGCGTCGGCAACCGCGCGACGGGCAGCGGCGTCGTTGGCGCGTGCGGCGGCCGCGTTGTAGACCGGGGTGAGCGCATTGGAGTACGCCGCCAGGTCGTTCCACGTCGCCATCAGGGCCTTGACCGCCGGACGCGCCTTGCCGGCGGCCGACAGCTCGTCGTGGTGCTTGCGCACGACGCCGAGCTGAACGTTGAGGCGCGTCGCCAGCTCGCCGACCTTGGCGAGGTCCGCGCCGGCGGGGATCGCCTTGCCGTCGAACAGCGCCGGGTCGCGCCCGATCTTGGCGAGGGCGCGCTCGATGATGCCGACGTTGTCGTTGTCCTTCTGTTCGACATAACTCTGGGCGAGCAGGTCCGGGGGCGCTCCCAGGGAGACGGTCGCGAGCACGGTGGCGATCAGGGCGGCGCGGAGAGGTCGCATCCGGTCGAAGGGTTGCACGAACCGGACCCGGCCATGTCCGCGTTCCCTGGACATACGTGGATCCACAGGTCCCGGCTGAGCGCGACACCCGTGGCGAACGCTGGGATCCGGACGTCCCGGTTGGTGTCCAAGCGGGAGCGGTGTCCGCGGGTCGAATAGCCAGGATGCGAGTGGTAGCCTCGGCCCCGGGGGAAGCTTCATGAGATCCAAGCTCACGATCGCGGTCGTGGTGGGCGCCGCCTTGCTGTTCGGCGTGATCATCCAGCAGAACGCGTGCAACCCGGACGACGGGTGGCCGCCGCACGACGGCAAGATCCGCCAGACCGTGCGCATCGACGTCGACGGGCTGCGCCGCGGCGGGCCCGGCACCGTGGCGCTGACCGCGATCGCCAACTTCACCAAGAAGGAGGCTGACGTCGTCGACACCGTGCCGGTGCCGAGCTTCCGCTCGGTGAGCCTGGCCCTGGTCGACGCCAAGGGCGCAGCAACCGCCATCGCGGTCCCGAAGTGGGAGACCCGCGACGGCACCACCCGGGCCACCATCAGCCTGCCCGAGGTCCCCGACGGCGATTACAAGCTGCGCGCCTCGTACGATACCAAGCTCGGCAAGGGCCACCTCGACGTCAACGTGCCGCTCTACACGCCGGCGCGGATCCACGTCATCACCGATCGCCCACTCTACGAGCCCGGCAACCTGGTGCGTTTCCGCGCCATCGTGCTGCGCGCCCGCGACCTGGCGCCGCTCGACGGCCGCCCTGGCCGCTGGATCGTCAAGGACCCCGAGGGCGAGATCCTGCTCGAGGAGGCGGCGCCGGCCGGCGAGTGGGGCGTGGTGGCCGGGACGTTCCCGCTCGACAAGGGCGCCTCCACCGGAGGCTGGACCGTGGCCTGGCAGTCGGCCGACGCCACCGACGAGGTGCCGTTCACGGTCGAGCCGTTCACGCTGCCGCGCTTCCGGGTCGAGGCCGCCGCTGACAAGGCCTACTACCGGCCCAACGACGCGCCGGTGGTGCGCGGCTCCGTGGTCTACAGCTCGGGCGCGCCGGTGGCCGGCGCCGAGCTGGCCATCGAGTGGGAGATCGACGGCGACTGGCCGCCGCCGCCGGCGTGGCTCGAGACCGTCCTGCCCAGGACCGCCAAGGTCGGCGCCAACGGCCGCTTCGAGCTCAAGCTGCCGGCGGTCCCGCCCGACCTGCAAGGCCAGGTCACCATGACAGCGCGTATCGGCGCCGTCGATCCGGCCGGTGATCGGGTCGAGGGCTCGGTCGGAGTCTTGCTCAGCGAGGACGGCATCCTGGTCTCGGCCGTCACCGAGATCGGCGACGGCCTGGTCGAGGGTTTCAATAACCGCATCTATATCCGGGTGACCACGCCCGACGGGGTGGTGGTGCCCAAGGCGTCCGTACACGTGAAGCGGGCCTGGCAGGGTTCCGACCCCGGCCTCGACGCGAAGCTCGACGAGGACGGCGTGGCATCGTTGCAGTTCGACCCGGGCGGCGCGGTCAACGTGGTCATCCCGCCCAGGCCGTACCGGCCGGCGCCGCGGCCGGCGCTGGTGTCGCGCGACGAGCCCGAGGAGCTGATCGGCCAGGAGGGCGCGTCGCTGGCCGATCAGGTCGAGATGGACCGCTGGCTCGCGGCGCTGTCGCCGTGCGCGCTCTGGTACGACGACGACGACTCCAGCGTGTCGGTGGGCATCCGGGCCACGGCCGCCGGCGCGCTGACGGTGGTGGCCGCCGGCTCGACCGCGCTCGATCGTTGCGTGGTGAACACGCTGCGCACGCGCCGGCTGCCGGCCGCGGCCGATCGCATGTACGCGGTGACCTTCGCGTTCCTCGATCCGGCGCTGCCGCGCATGGACGCGAGCGTCGACAGCGCGCTCGAGGTCCCCGAGGGCCTGGAGAACGCGGCCAGCGAGCTGGCGATGCGCGCTCGCGACTGCCTGCCGCTCGACGCCCAGGGCAGCCTGCCGCGGGCGCTCACGTGGAGCGCGCGCGAGGGCCAGAAGGACATCGTCTTCGGCGGCTGGGTCGCCGATCCGGCGGCGGGCGAGGAGGCGGCGGTGTCGTCGATGGGCTGCGCCACCGCCCGGCTCACCGGCGCCCGGGTCACGCTCGACGAAGAGGCCACGGCCGACGCCATCGGCCTGGTGCGGTTCAACATCGAGCCGCCGGTGATCGAGGGCGAGGAGCGGCCGGAGGCGACGACCATGCTCGGCTACGAGCTGCTGGTCACCGCCGACATCGTGGGCAAGCCGTCGACCAAGCTGCGGCTCACGCCCGGCGAGGTGCCCGACCTGCGCCTGCGCGTCACGCCGGTGCTGGCCAAGGTCGGCGACAAGGTGGTGGCGGAGTTGATCCGCGGCCCTGACTTCGACGCCTCGGGGCGCAAGCTGCCCAAGGAGCTGCAGCTCGAGCACCTGAAGGGCCGGGCCAAGGCCGAGCTCGACGACAAGCGCACGGCCTCGTTCACCATCCCACCCGAGGCCCAGGGCTGGATCGAGATCACCGGCGGCGGCGCCCGCGCCCTGGTGTACGTGAAGCCCGACAACGATCTGACCGTGGCGGTGACGCCCAGGGCCGAGCGCTACGCACCGGGCCAGCAGGCCGAGCTCGAGATCAAGACCGAGCTGGCCGGCAAGGGCGCGGCGGCGGCGGTCGGACTCATCGGCGTCGACGAGAGCCTGGGCCAGCTCGTGACCTTGCCCGGCGTCGAGGAGATGGCCCGGCTCAAGCCGCAGGTCGAGACCACGTCGCCGGCCTTCGGCACGCTCGACGGCCAGGCCCTGTCCCTGGGCCGCATCCGCGGCGCCAACGCGGCGGCGGCCACGGTCCTGCGCGTCGGCGCGACGCCGCGGCCGCCCGATCTGGACGCGGTGGTGGCGGCGCGGGCCGAGAGCCACTTCGATCCGATCGAGGAGCTGACCGACAACTTCTACAACGTGCTCTCCGAGCTACACGTGCAGGTCCGGCAGTGGGAGTTGACCGCGCCGGCGACCGAGCAGATGAAGCCGGCGACGATGGTCGGCCTGTGGAACAAGGCCCTCGACGCGTGCGCCAGGCGCGGGGAGCCGGTGGTCGACGCGTGGGGACGGCGCTTGCGGCTGTCGCGCTTGCCGTCGGATCTGCTGGCGCTCACCGATCCGCGCCTGGTGGTGGCGGTGGGCACGCGCCTGCCCGAGGACGTCGAGAGCTGGACGGCGTACGTCGAGAAGGGGAACAAGTGATGCGCACCGCGAACCTGAAGCAGGTGTTGTGGCTGGTGGCCGTGGTGGCCGGGGCCTCGGCGTGCAAGGGCGATGGTCCGCCCGACGGATGGGGCGGCGACTATCGCAACCGCGACAACCGCGACCTGGCGAGCATGGAGGATCCGCCGCCCGAGGAGAAAGAGGAGGACGGCGAGGACGAGTCGGGCGGGACCGGCACCGCCATGATGCTCGAGGAAGGCAAGATGGGGAAGAAGGACTCGGACCGCGCCGAGGGCCAGTACAAGATGAAGAAGAACATGAGCGACGCCGAGCTCGCGCGCCTGCAGGCGGTCGAGCGCGCTCGCTCGGCCGGCGTGCTCGGCGGCGACGGCATGGGCTCGGGCTCGTTCGCATTCGCGGCGGCGCCGCCCGCCGTTCCGGATCCCGGTCCGGGCGGCGGCAAGGGCCGCGCTTCGCGGCCCGAGGGCCTCACCCGCGCGTGGTTCCCGGAGACGTTTCTGTTCGAGCCGCGGGTGGTCACCGATGCCGCCGGTACGGCGTCGATCAAGGTCCGGGTGCCCGATCGGCTGACCACGTGGCGGGTGCTGGCGCTGGCCCACTCGCGCAGCGGCGCGCAAGGTGGCGCCGTGGCGAGCTTCCTCGGCACGCTGCCGACCTACGTCGACCTGGTCGTGCCCGACACGCTCATGCGCGGGGACGAGGTCCGGCTGCCGGTGCAACTCGTCAACACCACCGAGAAGCCGGTGGCGGCGGCGCTGGCGCTCGAGATCCAGAACGGGCAGCTCACCGGCGGCGGCGGCGGACGCACCCTGCCGGCGCAGGGCGCGCTGGTCGACTACGCGCGCCTGGTGGCGACCAACGCCGGCACCATCACGCTGCGCGCCGGGCTCGGCGACAGCGACGCGGTGGTGCGCACCATCGAGGTCCTGCCGGTGGGCCGACCCGAGAGCGTGATGCGCACCGGCACCCTGGCGGCGCCGCGCACGCTCACCATCGAGGGCCCGGCCGGATCGGATCCGACGACCGATCAGGTGCGGCTGATGGCGTTCCCGGGCGCGCTCGCGCTCCTGCGCGCCGAGCTGGCGGTGTGCACGGCGCGGCAGAGCGTCGCCGACGACGCCTACGCGCTCATGCTGGCCGGTCGCGCCAAGGGCATGCTGGCGGCGCTCGGCGACGAGGCTGACCCCGACGCGCTGCGCACGTTATCGATCCTGACCGCGCAGCGGGCGATCCGGCACGGGCGCACGCTCGACGTCGACAGCGCGACCTTGCTCACCGAGGCTGCGCTGGGCCAGACCAACCCGGTGATCGTGCGGCTGGGCGAGCGGGCGGCGGCCTATCTGGTGCGCCAGCAACGCCCCGACGGCACCTTCGGCGGCGGCAACGACGTCACGTGGACGCTCCAGCGCGTGCTGGTCACCACCGCCGAGGCGGTGCGCGCGGTGCAGGCCGACACCAGCTCGCCGGCGGCGCGTCAGCGCGCGCTCGGCGTGTCGATCGCGGCCTCGGGCGCGTTCGAGCGCCACCTGGCTCAGGTCGACGACGCGTACACCGCGGCGGCGGTCCTGGCGTCGGGCGCGATCAAGGGCCCGCTCGCCGACAAGCTGCGCCAGCGGGTGAAGGACGCGCTGGTGGCGACGGCCGACGGTGCCAAGGTGCTGACGATCGGAGACAAGGTGGTGCGTGCCGACGGCGTACGTCCGTCGGTCGCCGAGGCCACGGCGCTGGCGGTGCTGGCGCTTCAGGGCGATCCGGCGGCGGCGCCTCAGCTCGCCGATCTGGGCGCGACGCTGCTCGGCTCGTACGATCCGATCATGGGGTGGGGCGACGGCCGCACCAACCTGGTCGCGCTGCGGGCTGTGCTCGAGCTGTTCAAGGCGCCGGTGCCCGAGGGCGTGACCATCACGCTGTCGATGGACGGCAAGCCCATCGTCTCGGGCGTGCTCGATCGCGCCAAGCTGCGCCAGGTGATGGTGCTCGAGGGGCCGGCGCCCAACCTGGCCGGCTCGCACGTCTGGGAGATCAAGGCCGAGCCGGCGGTGCCGGGCCTGGGCTACTCGCTCACGCTCGAGGGCTGGGTCCCCTGGGCCAAGGCCAAGGGCGTCGAGGGGCTCGAGCTCCAGCTGCCGGAGCTGGTCAGCGCCCAGGTCGGCAAGCCGACCGATCTCGCCCTGCGCGCCGTCGCCCCCTCCGGCATGGAGCTCCACATCGAGCATTCGCTCCCCGCCGGCGTCCAGGTCGACACCCCCTCCCTCGAGAAGCTGGTCGAAGCCGAGACCATCACTCGCTTCGTCGTCTCGACCGGCAAGGTCGACCTCTACGTCCCCGCCCTCGATCCCGGCGAGACCTTCGCGGCCTCCTACCGCGTCATCCCGACCCTCGCCGGCCGCCTCCGCTCCGCTGCCTCCATCATCGCCACCGACTCCACCACCAACCACATCCCCCCCTCGGAGTGGCAGATCCGATAGGGGGGCAGGGGCCCGGGTCGCAGTGACCCAGGATCACTTCGTCATCCCGTTCGGTTACAACCTAGGAGCCTGTCCCCATCTCTCTATCATCGGGCGAGAGTGATGACCTGCGTCGGGTCGGAGGCTGATCCGCTCGGGATGATCAGCGATGGGGCGGTGCTGACGGAGGCGGGGCATGTGGTGTGGGTCGGGCCCTCTGCGGATGCGGCGGCGGCATGCCGCGCGCTCGATGTGTTGCCGGGAGAGCGAGTGGATCTGGGCGGCCGGCTGCTGACCCCGGGGCTGGTGGATTGCCACACCCACGCGGTGTTCGCGGGCGATCGGAGCGCGGAGTTTGCGCTCCGGGCGCGCGGAGCCACGTACCTGGAGATCGCGGCGGCAGGTGGCGGCATCGCGGCGACGCTGGGACCGACGCGGGCGGCGACCGAGAGCACGCTCGAGCGGCTGACCGTCGACCGGATGCAGGCGGCGCGGGCGACGGGGACGACGACGATGGAGGTCAAGAGCGGGTACGACCTGACCGTGGCGGGCGAGCTGAAGCTCCTGCGCGTCGTCGGGAGGGCCGGCGCGCGCGCCGGGATGAGCGTGGTGCCGACCCTTCTGTGTCATGTGGTTCCACCCGAGCGCAAGGCTGACCGCGACGCGTACGTGGGCGAGCTGGCCGACGTGCTGGTGCCGACCGTGGCCACCGACCGGCTGGCGACGTCGGTGGACGTCTACTGCGACGAGGGTGCGTTCACCCGCGACGAGAGCGAGCGCATCTGGCGCGCCGCCGTCGACGCCGGTCTCGCCGTGCGCGGCCACGTCGGCCAGTTCAGCGATCAGGGCGCCGCCGAGCTGTGCGCGGCGTTCGGCGCGCTGTCGGTCGACCACGTCGAGCAAGTCTCGGACGACGCCATCGCCGCCCTCGCCGCCGCCGGCACCGTCGCCGTGATGCTACCCGGCGCCTGCGTGCAGCTGCGCCTGCCGCCGCCGCCGGTCGAGAAGCTGCGCGCCGCCGGCGTCCCCCTCGCCGTCGCCAGCGACCTCAACCCCGGCTCGAGCTGCTCGTCGTCGCTGCCGTTGCAGATGTGGCTCGCGACCACGCACTTCGGCATGACCGTCGAGGAGGCCTGGCTCGGCGTCACCCGCGTCGCCGCTCGCGCCCTCGGCCTCGTCGACCGCGGCGTGCTTGCCCCCGGCGCCCGCGCCGATCTCGTGGTGTGGAACGCCGAGCAGCCGGCGGCCATCCCGTACCAGTACGGCGCCACCCTGATCGATCGGGTGGTCACGCACTGATCAGACGATCGGGACGGTCACGGCATCGTGACGCAATCGGCCTCGAACAGCGCGTTGAGGAAGAGCCGCGCGCCCTGGCCCTGTGATCCCGACCTCAGCGGCACGTCGGTGCGGTACTGGTGGCCGCCGAGGTAGCTGATCTTGCCGCCGCACGCGCGCCGCTCCTGACCGCCTGGACCGAGGATGATGTCGTCGCAGCCGTCGAGGTAACCACTCATCCACACGTCTTCATCGCCAGGACCGTTGGGGCCGGTCAGCAGCGTGACCTGGCGGTTGTTCTTGTACATGGTCCCGAGGTACGTGCTGAGGTTGTAGGCCGGCTCGCTGCCGCCGGTGGTCCCGAACGCGCCGTCGATCTGGTTGTAGGGCACGTCGGGTCGCAGCACCTGGATGGTGTTCGACGCGGGTTGATCCGCGACCTCGAACCCGGGCAGGTTCTTCCAGGTGTTGGGCCGGGGCAGGCAGCAGGCCTGGCCGCCACATCCGTTCTGCACGCACTGGTAGTCGGGGTGGGCGCAGGAATTGGTCGGGCACAGCGGCGGGACGCCGGTCGTGGTCAGGAAGTGGCCGTCGCGTCCGAGATCGTCGAGGAACGGCCAGGCTGGGTTGGGCGTGGTGTTCTCGTACGCGTTCACCGCCTGGCACTCGGCGAAGAAGTGGGTCGAGCCCTTCAGGAACTCGCGAACCTCGGCCACCACCTCGTGCCCGTGGTAGGTGAAGCGCTGATTCGTGCACTGGGCCTGCGTCGCCGGGCAGTTGCCGCCGTCGCACTCGACCCGCTCGCGCTCGTTGACGCCCCAGTGCATCGACATGAGCTGGCAGTAACGGGGCTGGCCGGCGGCGTTGAAGAGCGCGCCGTTGCGGTGATTGCTGCTGGGCGCGGCACACGTGCCCAGATCACCCATGATCGCCTCCGCGGTCAGCATGTCGGGGTTGGCGGTGCCTTCGCCGCACGGGATCTGATCGCACTTCTGGGTCGGGAACTCGGCCCCGCTGGACTGCGGGATGCCCGCGGCGCGCAGGTAGCCGGTGGCGATCGGTTCGTTGCCGTCTGCGAACACGGCGATGGTCGGGGCGGTGAACATCGTCTTGGCGGCCCTGCCGGTGTACGTCTCGGTCGCCTCGTGCACGGTGGTGACGTGGAAGACGGTCCGCATCGCCCACGGGTTCGCCGGCCAGGTCGCGCGATCGTTCCAGACGTCGATGACCGCCAGCGCGCGATCGTGATCGGCGGCGTCGATCACGAAGGGGCCGCCGCGATAGCCGTGGCGGCCCAGCGGCGCGTCGCGGGCGGCGGCGCCGGTATCGTCCCAGATCACCTTGGTGGTCGCGAAGAAGTCGGGCGATGCGGTCGGGTAGTTGCACTTGACCCCCGAGCCCTCGATCCCGCAGTCCCACGGGCACAGGTCGCCGGCGGTATCGCAGGGCGCGGCATGCCAGGTCTTGCTCGGCTCGATCATCCAGTGCACCCGGATGTCGTGGAGCAAGAGCTGGTGGATGAGGCCATAGGCCTGGAAGACGCCGATGGTCTGGTACGACAGATCCATCGGGATGATGAGGCTGCCCGCTCGCAGGTCGGGCGGGGCGGTGCCGACGGGCACGCACGTCCCGGCCACGCTGCAGGCGCCGGAGCAACACTCGCTGTTGGCGCTACAGGTCGCACCGTTCTGGGCCAGGGTGCAGGCGCCGCCGCCATCGGAGTCGGAGTCGGCGTCCGGGACCAGCTGGGTGTCGGAGCCGCCGCAGGCAGCGAGCGCGGCCACGGCGAATCCAAGGAGCGCAGGGCGAGGATCGATCATGGGTTGCTCCGAGGTAAGGCCGCGAGCGCGCGGCGAACGTCGTCGGCGTAGCGGCCGGCGGGGTGGAGTTCGAGGTATCGCGTGAGCAGGGCGCGGGCGTGGTCGGTGCGGGCGCGGCGGAGCTCGACGCGCGCGGCGGCGTAGAGCGCCGACTCGGCGGCGGGCGTGCCGGCGAAGTCCGCCGCCACCGCGGCGTAGCGCGCGGCGGCGACCCCGAGGTCGCCCTCCGCCTGGGCGATGTCACCGAGGAAGGTGCGGGCCTCGGCTTCGTCGGCGCGCCGCGGCCCGAGCGCCAGCGCGGCCTCGGTGGTGCGGGTGGCGGCCTTGTAGTCGCGGGCGGCGAACTGGGCGCGCGCCCGCGCCATCAGCACCTCCGCCGACGCGGCGTCGCGCCCGCCGAGCGGCGGCATGGGCCTCGCTGGTACCGCCGCGATCGGAGGCGTCCATCCCGCACCGGCCTCGAGCTGCGCGAGCACGACACCCGCGCGATCGAGGATCCGGACCTGGCCGCGGCGGACGTGGACTCGATCGGCGTCGACGGTGAGCTCGGCCTCGTCACCGAGCTCGATCGCGAAGCGATCGAGGCGCAGCGTGCGCTCGATCGGCACCCATCGCACCTCGGTGCCGGCGGCGATCACGACCCGCGCGGACGCCAGGCGTGCCTGACTCGTTTGTCCGGCCAGGAGCTGCGTGTTGGCTGGAATCGTCGCACCGGCGGCGACGATGGTCGTTCCCGCGCGCAGCGCGCCGCTCTCGAGCACGTCCGTGGCCGGGGCGGGTTGCAGCTCCGGTTGCGGACGCGGTTGCGGTTGCGGTTGCGGTTGCGGTTGCGGGATCCCCGACGCCTGCGCCGGCTCCGTCCCGGGGGCGGCACCACCGCGGCCGCGCGCGGTCAGCACGGCGATCAGCGCAGCGATGGCGACCAGGGCACCCACGCCCGCAGCCGCCGGGATCCAGATGCGGCGTCGCTCCGGCTTCGCCGCCGGCCGGCTGCCCTCGAGCAACGCGCGCGCGATCGCCCGCTGGTGCTCGCGCGCCCCGGTCGGGGGCACCGGCAACGCCCCGCCGATCTGCCGCACCTGTCGAAGGCGCGCGCGATCGGCGCGACAGGGATCGCAAGCGGCCAGGTGATCATCGAGCACGAGGCGCTGGGTCTCGTCGAGCTCCTCGACGTCGCGGTGGAGCCAGTCACGCACGTGGCGGCAGCTCATGGGATCCCCCGGTCGGCGAAGGCCGGGTCGCGCCGCAAGCGCTTGAGGAGCGCGCGCCGTGCCCAGAAGATGCGCGAGCGCGTGGCGGTGCGGCTGGCGCCGACGAGCACGGCGATCTCGTCGACGGTGTGGCCCTCGATCACGTAGAGCACCAGGGCGATGCGCTTGGCTGCGTCGATCGCGTCGAGGTGCGCGTAGAGGCGGGCCGCCTGCTCGCGATCCTCGGCGGTGGTCGTCGCCGGCGCGTCGGGCGCGACCTCCTCGAGCTCGGCCAGCGGCACCTCGCGCCGGTGGCGCGGCCGGCGCAGGTGCTGCTGCGCGACGTGGATCGCGATCCGGTGCAGCCAGGTCCTGATCGCAGCCTCGCCACGGAACGTCGCGAACGCGCCGATGGCCGCGGCGAAGGTCTCCTGCAGCAGATCCTCGACGTCGATCGACGGGCCGATGATCCGGGTCAACAGCCGGGACAGGCCGTGGGCGTGGGCGCGGAACACGGCCTCGAGCGCCCCTCGATCACCACGCCGGCACGCCTCGAGTTGATCAGTGGCGACCGCGGGCGCCGGCCCGCTGCGATCCGCGGGCGTCGAGGCCAGCACGATCAGCTGCAGCGCAGGGCGCAGAGAGACCACCATGTACCTTGGTGACATCAGCCGGCCGATCTGATGACGGAAAAACGCGTTTCACCAGCCGACCGTGAGTGTCAGGCCTACATGGAGGCGCCCCCGGCCCAGGTCGACCACGGTCTCGTCGTCGACGAGAAAGGTGTTCCGTTCGGCGGCGATCTCGAGGCCCGCCACCATCCCCACCCACGCCGACGTGGCCAGGGCCCGCCGGATTCCGAGCTCCGTGCCAGCGTACGGCGCCAGCACGGTGGCGCTGCCGCGGCGGCCGTCGTCGCTCTGGCCGCGGGCGCGCAGCACGGCGAACACCAGGCGCGGGCGCAGGAATCCCTCGAACCCGCCGAGCCTGCGCGCCGCCTCGACGGCGAGCGTGCCACCTTGCTCGGTGATCGCGGCGCGTCCGTGCTCGCCTTCGATCGTCCCGCTCGGCTGCCAGTAGGCACCGAGCATCGGCGTGATCGCCCACGCGCCCATCGTGGTGTTGCGGCCGACCGCGATCGTCGTGCGGCCGTCGAGGGCGCGCTCGTTGCGCTCACTCGCGACCAGCCCGGCGATCTCCATGCGCCAGCGCGGCCCGTGGTGGACCGCGGCCGGGCCCGTGCCCAGCCCGAGGACGGCCCCCGGCTCGCCATCGGGCCCGGGCCCGGGCGCCAGCAGCGCATCGAGGAGACCGGCGACCTTGAGCGCGATGGTCCGCTCGAGCTCGGCGGGCGCGATGCTGTCGTCGACCCGGATCAGCTCGATCAGCGCGCGCCGGGGCCAGGGACCGGCGGCGAAGACCAGGTGGCCGTGATCGACCGGGGCGATCCAGACCACCAGGGTCGCCTCGCCGCCGGTGACGAGCTGCGATGCCCGCTCGGCGAAGGTCAGGGGATCGGCGTCGGGCTCGGATCGGACCTCGATCGCCACGCGCGCCGAGATATGGGCCTCGATCTGGGAGGCCAGGGTCGGCAGGGCGGGGGCCGCACGGGTCTGGACGATCACGATCGGCGGCGACGCGCTTCGCGACTGTGCGGCGGCCAGCCCGGCCACCACCCACACCGCGGCGATCATCGTCACCGCCTGGAGGGCGCGAGCGCCGGGCATGTCAGCTTTCGGCGCGCCGCGGGATCCGCACCCCGCGCTCGTCGGCCGCGGTGATGGCTTCGTCGTAGCCGGCGTCGGCGTGGCGGAGGATGCCCATGCCGGGGTCGCTCCTGAGCACGCGGGCGAGGCAGCGGCCGGCGCGCTCGGTGCCGTCGGCGACCACGACCATGCCGGCGTGGAGCGAATAGCCCATGCCGACCCCGCCGCCGTGGCGGAACGAGACCCAGGTCGCGCCGGCGGCGGTGTTGACCAGGGCGTTGAGCAACGCCCAGTCGGCCACCGCGTCGGAGCCGTCGGCGGCACGTTGCGGATGGCGACGTCGGCGTCGCCGCGCACCATGACGATGCGGCCGCGCTGGC